>Ga0182008_10001355_pt1 | contig 16636 bp, 16 predicted proteins | sample Sormic07211129_1_FD_120482 | JGI IMG/M metagenome (GOLD analysis project Ga0182008, IMG submission 120482) | Rhizosphere microbial communities from Sorghum bicolor, Mead, Nebraska, USA - 072115-129_1 metaG | ecosystem: Host-associated > Plants > Roots > Rhizosphere | place: USA: Nebraska...
CGGTGCTCGCGGTTCGCGGGGTCTCGCTCGAACTCGCTTCGCTCAGACAATCGCGAGCCCTGATCCGCGAACCGCTGCGCTCCTCGGCGCAGCCAGAAGGGATTTGGGAACCGAACGGGCCATCGCTTCGCTCGGCCATCAACGCCTTGCAGGCGCGAGGCGCCTGCAAGGCTGGCACTGGCACTGGCACTGGCACTGGTGTTGGTGTTGGTGTTGGTGTTGGTGTTGGTGTTGGTGTTGCCGGGCCGAGCGAAGCGAAGGCCCGGGCGCTCTTCACTCCCCTCTGGATGCGCTGAGGAGCGGAGCGTTTCGCGGATCAGGGCTCGCTCATGTTTGAGCGAAGCGAGTTCGAGCGAGACCCCGCGAAACGTGAGCACCGCAGGGTGCCCCGGAGCGAAGCGCAGGGGTCGCAGACGGTGGGGTCGCCTTTCTTTTGCTTACTTTTCTTTGGCGAAGCAAAGAAAAGTGAGTCGCCCGCCGGGGCGAGACCCGGCCCCTGCCTCAACTTTCGGCGCAACGAAAGGCCCGGCCCCAGACCTCACTTCCCAATGTTCGGTTGATACCATCCAGGCCAAGCCATCAGACAAGAAAACACATGACAGCCTTCCCCTTCTCCGCCGTCCTCTTCGACTGCGACGGCGTCCTCGTCGACTCCGAACCCATCACCAACGGCGTCCTGCGCGACATGCTCGAAGAGCGCGGCTGGACGCTCAGCAGCGACGAGTGCATGCGCATCTTCGTCGGCAAGGCCGTCAAGGACGAGGCCGCTTTGATCGAAGCGAACACCGGCAGCCCGGTCACCTCGGAGTGGCTCCAGAGCTTCTGGGCGCGCCGCAACGAACGCCTGACGAACGAGCTGGTCGAGATCCCCGGCGCGCCCGCCGCGATCCGTGCACTGCACGCGACGCTCGGCGGCAAGATCGCCTGCGCCTCGGGCGCCGACCGCATCAAGGTCGAGATGCAGCTGCGCAAGATCGGCGTGTTCGACGCCTTCGAGGGCCGGATCTTCAGCGGCCACGAGATGCCGCGTTCCAAGCCCGCGCCCGACGTCTACCTCGCGGCGGCCGCCGCGCTCGACGTCGACCCGGCCCGCTGCGCGGTGGTGGAAGACACGGTGACCGGCGCCACGGCCGGCGTCGCGGCCGGGGCCACGGTGTTCGGCTACAGCCCGGGCGGCCTGGGCCACAGCGGGGCCGATGCGCTGCGGGCCGCGGGCGCGGTGCAGATCTTCACCGACATGGCGCAACTGCCGGCGGTGCTCGCCGCCTGGCGCGGCGTCCCGGCCTGAGCCCATGCGCGCACGCAGCCGGCCCTTTCTCTTGAGCGCGGGCCTGCTGCTCGCGGCGGCACTGCTGGCCGGCTGTTCCTCCGTCCGGCCCTGGATCAACGAACCTCTGGGCGACGGCCCGGCACCTGCCGCCACATTGTTCAACCCCGACCGCGACCCGAGCCTGCTGGTCGCGGTCACGCTCTCGGGCGGCGGGGCGCGTGCCGCGGCCTTCGGCTACGGCGTGCTGAGCGAGCTGCAACGCACGCATTTCCAATGGAACGGGCAGGACAAGAACCTGCTCGAGTCCACCGACGTGATCAGCGGCGTCTCGGGCGGCAGCATCCTGGCCGCCTACTACGCGGCCTTCGGCGCCAAGGGGCTGGCCGGCTTCGAGGCCGATTTCCTGCGCCAGAATTTCCAGAACAGCCTGATCACGCAGACCCTGCAGCCCACGCACCTGATCGAGCTCACCTCGCCCTGGTTCGGCCGCAGCCAGCTGCTCGCGCGCCGGCTCGACACGCTCTACCAGGGCATGACCTACGCCGACATCGCGCGCCAGCCGCGCCACCCGCAGCTGGTGATCGCGGCCACCGACATGTCGCTGGGCACGGGCTTCGAGTTCACCGACGACCAGTTCGCGCTGATCTGTTCCGATCTGGGCAGCGTGCCGCTGTCCTTCGCGGTGGCGGCTTCTTCGGCGGTGCCGCTTGCGCTGAGCCCGATGACGCTCAAGAACCATGCGGGCGACTGCCACGCGCGCAACGTGGTGCCGCGCTTCGCCGGCCTCGAAGGCGGCGACTACCGCGCGCGCATGTACCGCTCGCAGGCCAACAGCTACCTCGATGCGGCGCGCCGGCCCTACATCCACCTGGTCGACGGCGGCCTGGCCGACAACCTGGGCGTGCGCCGCCTGCTCGACCGTGCGCTGGCCGGCGGCGGCCTGCGCGACAGCTTCGTCGAGGTCGGCATCCCGCCGGGCAGCGTGCGTCAGCTGGTGCTGATCACGGTGAACTCCGAGCGCGACCCGGCCAACAACATCGACATGAGCGACCGCGTGCCGAGCTTCATGGAGGTGGCCGACGCCCTGCTGTTCGGCGCGGGCGCGCGCGCCACCACCGAGACCCAGGAGTACCTGGCCGACATCACGCGCCAGTGGCGCGCCGAGCTGCGCCGTCGCGTGCAGGGCGGCAGCGACGTGTTCACCCCCGATGCCGAAATCCATGTGGTGCAGGTCAACCTGCGCGACGCCGAGGGCGAGCAGCGCCGCAGCCTGCTGCAGGTGCCCACGGCCTTCACCATTTCCGATGCCGAGGTCGACGGCCTGATCGAGGCCGGCCGGCAGGTGCTGCTGCGCTCGCCGGAGTTTGAGGCGCTGCGCCGTTCACTGGGTGCGCGCCGGGTCGAGCCCTAAGGTGCTTCGCACTGGGCCGCATCGAAGTGCGGTCCCGGCCCCAGCCGCGACAGCGTGTCCTGCGGATTGCGCAGCGGGCAGACCTTGAGCGACAGGCAGCCGCAGCCGATGCAGCCGTCGAGCTGGTTGCGCATCTGCGTGAGCGTGAGAATGCGCGCGTCGAGCTCGTCGCGCCATTGGCTGGACAGCCGGCGCCAGTCGGCCCCGGTGGGCGTGCGCCCGGCCGGCAGGGCCTGCAGCGCATCGGCGATGGCGCCCAGCGGAATGCCCACGCGCTGCGCCACCTTGATGAAGGCCACGCGCCGCAGCACCGAGCGCGGGTAGCGCCGCTGATTGCCGGCGCTGCGCCCGGCATGGATCAAGCCGCGCGATTCGTAGAAATGCAGCGCCGACACGGCCACGCCGCTGCGCGCGGCCAGTTCGCCGACGCCGAGCTCGGGCGAAGGGTCGGTCGGGTCTGGTGGGGAAGAGGGGGCATTGGCCATGGCGTTCCGAGGGTCGATCGCGCGAAGCGCTTGACCTCAAGTTAAGTTGAGATTCGATACTAGCGCCTTCTTTCTCGCATCCCCTGTCCAGCATGTCCTTCTTCACGCTCCCCCCGCAGGTGCCGGCCGCCCTGCCGCTGTTCATCAACCCGCCGCGCCTGGCAGGCCGGCGTGCCGACGGCGGCTCGCATGTGGCGGTGGCCACCGCGCCCGCGCGCTTCATCTACCTGGCGGAGCAGGGCGGCGAGGACGCGACCGGTGCGCTGTCGCCGGACTTCGAGGCCCAGCTCGCCCAGGCCCTGCGGAACCTGCGCATGGCGCTGACCGGCGCCGGTGCCGGCCTGCAGCACGTGGTGCGCCTGCGTGTGCTGGTGGTCGGCCACAGCGAGGCCCGGCTGGCCCTGCTCGCGCGCACGCTGGCCGCCGTCTGGGGCGAACTGCCGACGCCGGCCTGCACGCTGATCCCGGTGCCCTGCCTGGCGCGCGAGGGCATGCTGTGCGCGTTCGAGGCCACGGCGGTCAAGGCGATCGCTGCCTCGACCCTGGCAGACTGAGGGCATGTCCTCCGCCACCGTCCTGCCGCGCGCACCCGCCGCCTACCTGAGCCTGCCCGTCCTGTTGCTGATGGCCGTGGCCACCGGCCTGTCCGCGGGCAGCAATTACTTCAACCAGCCGCTGCTGCACTCGATCGCGGTCCACCTGCGCGTGAGCGATGCCGCGGCCGCGCTCACCGTCACGCTGGGGCAGGTGGCCTATGCCTGCGGCCTGCTGCTCCTCGTGCCGCTGGGCGACAAGCTCGAGCGGCGCGGCCTCGCGGTCGGGCTGATGCTGCTGGCCTCGATCGGGCTGTTCATGAGCGGCTTCGCCACCAGCCTGGGCCTGCTGATCGCGGGCACCGTGATGACCGGCCTGTTCTCGGTCGCGGCGCAGACGCTGGTGCCGATGGCCGCCACCTTGTCCGATCCGCAGCGCAGCGGCCGCGCGGTGGGGTTGATGATGAGCGGTCTGCTCACCGGCATCCTCGCGGCGCGCAGCGTGGCCGGGCTGCTGTCGGCCGTGGGCGGATGGAACACGGTCTACCGCGTGGCCGGCGTGCTGATGGTGGCCGTCGCGTCGGTGCTGTGGTTCGTGCTGCCCAGCTCGCGCAACCCCGTGCCGCAGAGCTATGCGCGCACGCTGCGTTCGCTGGGCACGCTGCTGCGCAAGCATCCGCGGCTGCGCAGCCGCGCGCTGATCGGCGCGCTGACCTTCGCCTCGGTCAGCGTGCTGTTCTCCACCATGGCGCTGATGCTGTCGGGGCCGGTGCATGCGATGAGCGACGTGCAGATCGGCCTGGTGGGCCTGGTCGGCGTCGCGGGCGCGTTGATGGCCAGCGTGGCCGGCCGGCTGGGCGACCGCGGCTGGGTCCAGCAGGTCACGGCCGTGTCGGTGCTGCTGCTGGCGCTGGGCTGGGTCTTCCTGTGGCTGGGCGGCGCCAGCCTCGGCTTCTTCCTGCTGGGCATGCTGGTGGTCGACATCGCACTGCCCGGCGTGCACATCAGCAACCAGAACGTGATCTACAAGCTCGAGCCCGAGGCGCGTTCGCGCATCAACGCGGTCTACATGACCAGCTATTTCGCGGGTGCCGCCTGCGGCTCCGCGCTGGGAGCGCTGGCCTGGCGGCATGGCGGCTGGGGCATGGCCTGCGCGCTGGGCGTGGGCCTGGCCGCGCTGGCCGGCACCGCGTTGGCTTACGACCAGCGGCTGGTGGCGCGCCGCCGCTAGCCCTCAGCCCGCCGGCATGCGGCCCGGCGCGGGCTGCTGCAGCGCCATCTGCAAGGCCTCGACCTCGCGCTGCATGGTGCGCACCACCATCGCCTCGCGCTCGGCCATGCGCGAGGCGATCGCGCTCACGCTGACGGCGCCCAGCACCTGGCCCGTGCGGTCGCGGATCGGCACGCCGATGCTGGTCACGCCGGCCACCGCGTAGTTGGTGATCGAGGCATAGCCGCGCTGGCGTGCCTGCGCCACCAGCTTCTGCAGGATCGCGCGCGTCAGGCCGCCATAGGGCTTGAGCTGCGGCTCGATGCGCGCCAGCACGGCGGGCAGCTCGGCCTCGGGCATGAAGGCCAGCAGCGCGAGCCCGCCGCCGCCGATGCCCAGCGGGCGCCGCTTGCCCACCTCCACCGTCAGCACCTGGATCGGGAACGAACCCGACTGCCGGTCGAGGCAGAAGGAATCGGCGCCGCTGCGCACCACCAGGAAGGCCGAGTCGCCGGTGTCCTGCGAGATGCGCGCGAGGAAGGGCGCGCACTGCTGGCGCAGCCCGAAGTGCGAGGCCGCGGCCAGCCCCAGTTCGTAGGCGAAGTGGCCCAGCCGGTAGCGGCGGTCGGCGTCCTGCATCACCAGGCCGCCCTCGACCAGTTGCTTGAGCAGCCGGTGCACCGTGGGCTGGGCCAGGCCGCTGGCCGTCACCAGGTCCGACAGGCGCTCGCCCTCGCGGTAGTTGGCGGAGATCAGGCGCAGCAGTTCGATCGCGCGGTCCAGGCTCTGGACAGTACTCATGGTTTACCCGTGGAACGACATGGAAATCCGGATTATGGACTTTGTGTGTTGGTGCTTCGAAAGTGCGTCGCGATACTTCGTGCCTTCAAGAGCACTTGGATCGACGAAAGACTTTCCGTGTGCTGGCCCATAAGTCCGTATTGCGGACTATGAGGCTCAACCCAAAGCCGCCATGTACCCCATCGATTTCTTCTACCGCGCCGCGCGCCTCCTGCCCGAGCGCATCGCCCTGCAGAGCGGCGACACCGCCCTGCGCTACGACGAGCTGCGCCTGCGCGTCGATGCCGCGGCCGCCGCGCTGCAAGCGCTGGACCCCACGCCCGGCTCGCGCGTGGGCGTCTGCGCGGGCAACACGGTCGAGCACATCGTGGCGCTGCTCGCGGTGCTGGCCGCGGGCAAGACCTGGGTGCCGCTCAACTGGCGCAACCCGGCCGCAGAGCTCGACCGCATCGTGGCCTTCACCGAGCCCTCGATCGTGCTCGCCGAACCCGCGCACCTGGGCACCTTGGACCTGAAAGGCGTCGGCGCCGTGATCGCGCTCGGCGACGCGGCCACCGGCCAGCCGCGCTTCCAGGACCTGCTCGACCGCCACCGCGGCGAAGTGCCCAGCCCGCACGGCCGTTCGCGCGACGAGGTGCAGGCCATCAAGTTCACCGGCGGCTCGACCGGCGTGCCCAAGGGCGTGATGCAGCCCTACCGCGCCTGGGTCACGACCATCGTCAACCAGATCCATGCCTTCGGCTTCGATGCCGACGAGCGCTACCTGGTGGCCGCGCCGGTCACGCACGGCACCTCGACCTACCTGCTGCCGATCCTCGCGGTGGGCGGCTGCCATGTGCTGCCGGCCGACGCCAAGGCCGCGACGCTGCTGCAGTGCTTTCGCACCCAGGGCATCACCACCACCTTCATGCCGCCGACGCTGCTCTACATGGTGGCGGCCGAGTCGGGTGCGGACCGCGAGCACTTCCCCGCGCTCAAGCACCTGATCTACGGCGGCGCGCCGATGCCGCCCGAGAAGATCGGCCGCATGCGCGCCTTCTTCGGCCCGGTGCTGGAGACGACCTACGGCCAGACCGAGGCGCCTCAGGTGGTGAGCGTGATGCGCGCCGAGGACTTCGCCGACGAACGCAACTGGCGCTCGGTCGGGCGCCAGGGCCTGTTGACCGACATGGCCATCATGGATCCGCAGGGTGCGCTGCTGCCGGTGGGCGAGGTCGGCGAGATCGTGGTGCGCGGCGACCTGGTGATGGCCGGCTACTGGAAGATGCCGGAGAAGAGCGCCGAGACCCTCGTCGACGGCTGGCTGCACACCGGCGACCGCGGCTACGTCGATGCGCGCGGCTACCTCTACCTCAAGGACCGGCTGCGCGAGGTGGTGATCACCGGCGGCTTCAACGTCTACCCGATCGACGTCGAGAGCGTGCTCGACCAGCACCCGGCGGTGCACGAGTCGGCGGTGTTCGGCATCGACGACGACAAGTGGGGCGAGGCCGTGCACGCGGCCGTGCAGCTCAAGCGCGGCGCCGTGCTGAGCGAGCAGGAACTCATCGCCTTCGCCAAGCCCGAACTGGGGTCGGTCAAGACGCCCAAGGCCATCCATTTCTACGACGACCTGCCGCGCAGCGTGGCGGGCAAGGTGCACAAGCCGACGATCAAAGCCGAGGTGCACCGCAAGCTCAACCGCCAGGAGACCGCCGCATGACCCAGGCAGGGAACACGCCCTACACCGAGCTCTGCACGCACTCGCAGACCTCGATCCACTACCGCAACGAGAACCTGGTCGAGGACATCCTCGGCAAGAAGACTTTCACCGAAGTCATGTTCTCGCAGATCATGGGCCGCGAGGCCAGCGCGCACGACTTGCGGGTGGTCGACGCGGCGCTGATCGCGATCATGGAACACGGGCTCACGCCCAGCGCCATCGCCACGCGGCTGGTCTACATGAGCTCGCCCGAGAACATCCAGAGCGGCGTGGCCGCGGGCCTGCTGGCCGTGGGCAGCCAGTTCATCGGCACGGTCGAGAACTGCGCCGTGCTGCTCAAGCAGATCATCGACGCGCCGGAAGGCATCGAGGCCGCGGCGCGCGAGGTGGCGCAGCGCCACCAGCGCGAGCGCAAGCCCCTGCCCGGCTTCGGCCAGCACCTGCACAAGCCCGACGATCCGCGCGCCGCCCGGCTGCTGGCCATCGGCCGCGAACATCCCGAATTCAAGGGCGACTACCTGAAGGCCATCGCCGCGCTGTCGACGGAGGTCGACCTCGCCTACGGCAAGCACATCACGATCAACGCCACCGGCGCGGTCGGCACGCTGCTGGGCGAGCTCGGCATCCCGCCCGCGCTGATGCGCGGCTTCGCGGTGATCTCGCGCGCCGCCGGCCTGGTGGCGCACATCGCGGAAGAGCAGCGCGTGCCCACCGGCCGCTTCATCTGGGACCTGGTCGACCACGCGGTGCCGTACCAGGGCGAGGGCGAAGGCCACAACAAGGCCCGGCCTTGAGCGGCGCCATGGCACGGCCCGGCATCCTGGTGCTCGACTCGGTCACCAGGTTCGGCCCCGAGGCGCACGGCGCGGTCGCGATCGCGGCCTCGCACGGCGGCGTGATCGCGGCCCACATGGCATTGGCCGGCGGCATCGTCGGCCTGCTGCTCAACGACGCCGGCATCGGCCTCGACCAGGCCGGCCTCGGTGGTCTGGCGTACTGCGACCGCTTCGGCGTGCCCTGCGCCGTGGTCGACCACCGCAGCGCACGCATCGGCGACGGCGCCGACCATGCGGCGCGCGGCCTGGTCTCGCGCGCCAACGCGGCGGCCACGCGGCTCGGCGTGCAACCGGGCATGCCGGCGCGCGAAGCGGCCGAGCGCATGCAGGCGGCGGTGCTGGCGCCGGTCTTCCCCGGCCCGCTGCCGGCCGAGGCGCGCGAGACCGTCGCGCTGGCCGGTGCGCTGCGCCCGCTGGTCCTGATCGATTCGGTCTCGCTGGTGCAGCCCGGCGACGTCGGCGCCGTGGCCTTCACCGGCTCGCACGGCGGCCTGCTGGGCGGGCGGCCCGAGACCGCGATCAAGGTCGATGTGTTCGCCGCGCTCTACAACGACGCGGGCATCGGCGCCGACGAGGCCGGCCTGTCGCGCCTGCCCGCGCTCGATGCGCGCGGCATCGCGGGTGCGACCGTGGCCGCGATGAGCGCACGCATCGGCGACGCGCACTCGGCCTATGCCACCGGCGTGCTGAGCCATGTCAACCACACGGCCGAGATGTTGGGCGCGTGGGCCGGCATGCGGGCGCGCGACTTCGCCGTGCTGATGTGCGGCGCCATTCCATGAGCACTTCTTCCATGACCCCCAACGACATCCACGCCGGTGCCACGCCGTCCGCCGGCCGCCAGCGCGTCGCCGGCAAGATCGCGCTGGTCTTCGGCGCCGGTTCCTCGGGCCCGGGCTGGGGCAACGGCAAGGCCGCGGCCGCGGTCTACGCGCGCGAAGGCGCGCGCGTGGCGGCGGTCGACATCGACCGCGCGGCCGCCGAGGCCACGCGCGACGTGATCCGCGCCGAGGGCTTCGATTGCGAGGCCTACGTGGCCGACGTCACCGTGTCCGAACAGGTGGCCGCGGTGGTGGCGCAGGTGCAGGCGCGCTTCGGCACGGTCGACATCCTGCACAACAACGTCGGCATCACCCGCATGGGCAGCGTGGTCGAGATGAGCGAGGACGACTGGCGCCAGGTCATCGACACCAACCTCACGGGCGTGTTCCTGACCTGCAAGCACGTGATCCCGCTGATGCTGGCGCAGCAGCGCGGCGCGATCGTGAACATCTCCTCGCTGGCCTCGATGCAGGTCAACACCTATCCCTACATGCCGTACTACGCGGCCAAGGCCGGGCTCAACCACCTGACGCGCGCGCTCGCGGTGCAGTACGCGGCGCAGGGCATCCGCGCCAACGCGGTGCTGCCGGGCGTGATGAACACGCCGCTGATCCACACGCAGATCGCGGGCCGCTTCGCGAGCACCGAGGAAATGATCAAGACGCGCAACGCCGCCAGTCCCATGGGCCGCATGGGCGATGCCTGGGACGTGGCCTATGCCTCGCTGTTCCTGGCCTCGGACGAGGCGAACTACATCACGGGCGTGTGCATTCCCGTCGATGGCGGAAAAAGCTGTGCCGGGCGTTGAGCCCTTTCGAACAAAGAGATCCAGGAGACAAACCATGAACCGACGCCAACCCCTCGTCCTCGCCACCGCCTTCGCCGCCGCCCTGCTGGGCCTCGGTGGCGCCGCCTTCGCCCAGGGCGCCTTCCCCGACAAGCCGGTGAAGCTCATCGTGCCCTTTCCGCCGGGCGGCACCTCGGACATCACGGGCCGGATCCTGGCCGAGGCGCTGGGCAAGGAACTGGGCCAGCCGGTGGTGGTGGAGAACAAGGGCGGCGCGGGCGGCACCATCGGCGCGCGCTTCGTGGCCGACGCCAAGCCCGACGGCTACACGCTGCTGCTGGGCACCTCGAGCACCAACGGCACCAACTCGGCGGTCTACAAGAACCTGCCCTTCGACGGCGTCAAGAGCTTCACGCCCATCACCCGCATCGTCACCGTGCCCGGCGTGCTGAGCGTGACCGCCAGCTTCCCGGCCAGGACCTATGCCGAGTTCTACAAGCTGGCCAAGGAGTCGCCGGGCAAGTTCTCGTACGCCTCCTCGGGCAACGGCGGCGCCACGCACATGGCGATGGAGTACTACAAGTCGTTGAGCGGCCTGCGCATCGTGCACGTGCCCTATCGCGGCACCGGCCCGGCGCTCAACGACGTGGTCGGCGGCCAGGTGCAGATGATCTTCGACACGCTGGCCTCCTCGTACCCGCACATCAAGGCCGGCACGCTGATCCCGATGGCCGTGGCCGCGCCGCAGCGCGCGGGCGAACTGCCCAACGTGCCGACCTTCGTCGAGACCGGCCTCAAGACCTTCAACGAAGGCTTCTGGAACGGCGTGCTGGCCCCGGCCGGCCTGCCGCCCGAGGTGCTCAAGACGCTGCACGGCGCGGTGATCCGGGCGCTGCGCACGCAGTCGGTGAAGGACCGCTATGCCGCCACCGGCGCGCTGGTGGTCGAAGACACGCCGGAAGCCTTCACCGCGCTGATCACGGCCGACATCGCCAAGTGGAAGAAGGTGGCGGAGTTCGGCAAGATCACGGCGGACTGATCACGCCGCGGCCGAGCGGCCCTGGGGATGTGCCCCTGGCCGCGCGCGCCTCGCTTCGGTAGGCTCGGCGCATGATCGTCCTGCACCACTGCGTCAGCGCCCGCTCCTTCCGTCCGCTCTGGATGCTCGAGGAACTGGGCGCCTCCTACGAATTGCGCATGCTGCCCTTCCCGCCGCGCGCGCTGGCCCGTTCCTTTCTCGAACTCAACCCGCTGGGCACCGTGCCGCTGCTGGTCGACGGCGACACGCGCATGACCGAGTCGGCCGCCATGTGCCAGTACCTGGCCGAACGCTGCGATCCGCAGGGCCTCACCGGCCTGGCGGTGCGGCGTGACGAGCCGGCCTACGGCATGTGGCTCAACTGGCTGCACCACGGGGAAGCGACGCTGACCTTTCCCCAGACGCTGGTGCTGCGCTACGGCCGCTTCGAGCCCGCCGAGCGACGGCTGCCCCAGGCCGCGGAGGACTACACCAAGTGGTTCCTCGCGCGGCTGCGCGGCATCGATGCGGCACTGGCGGATCACGAATGGCTCTGCGCCGATCGATTCACCGCGGCCGACGTGTCGGTGGGTTACGCGCTGATGCTGGCCAGCCACCTGGACCTGGTCGAGCGCTTTCCGGCCAACGTCGCGGCGTATTGGCAGCAGCTGCAGCGGCGCGAGGGCTACGCGCGTGCACTGGCCGCGCAGGCCGCGGCGGCCGAAGCACAGGGCGTGAAGGCGCAGGCGGCCACGGTCGGCTGACGCGCGCCGCGCCCTCAGCGCGTGAAGGCTTCGCGCAGACGCGCGCCCGCGAAGGCCTGCGCTTCGCGCGCCTTCTCGAGCACCGCGGCCGCGCCGAAGAATTCGTGCGCGACCCCTTCGTATTCGCGCCGCTCCACGGGCACGCCCGCGGTGTTGAGCGCGTCTTCGAGCTTCGCGCCGTCGCTGCGCAGCGGGTCGAGTCGCGCATTGATGAGCGTGACCGAGGGCAGGCCGGCCAACTGCGCATCGATCAGCTGCAGGCGCGTGTCCTTCAGGTCGTCGTCGCTGCGCACCAGGTGTTCGACGAACCACTTCACCATCGCGCGGTTGAGCGGCTTGGCGATCGCGTTCTCGATGTACGACTCGGTGTTGAGGCTGGTCTGCGCCACCGGGTAGACCGACAGCACGTGGCGCGGCGGCGTCAGGCCAGCATCGCGGGCCGCGATGGCCGTGGCCACGGCCAGGTTGCCGCCGGCGCTTTCGCCTGCCAGTGCCAGCCGCGACGGATCGCCGCCGAGCGACGCCGCATTCGCGCCGAGCCAGCGGTAGGCCGCCAGCGCATCGTCCCAGGCCGCGGGGAAGCGGTGCTCGGGCGCCTGGCGGTAGTCCACCGACACCACGATCGCACCCGAGGCCTTGGCCAGGCCGCGCGCGCCGCCGTCGTAGACCTTGCGGTCGGCGATCACCCAGCCGCCGCCATGGAAGTACAGCACCACGGGCAGCGGCCCCATGCCCTCGGGCGTGTAGACCGTGGCGGGCAGGGCGCCCGCGGCACCGTCGACCGAGATCTCGCTGGTGCGCACGCCCGGCACCAGATCCTCGGGCCGGGTCGAACGGCCCTGCTGCTGCAGCAGGGCGTTCACCGCATCGGCGGCCGTGGGCTGTCGGCGCGCCTCGGCCACTTCGAGCTTCTCGATGGCCTTGGGGTGGAGCGACTCGTGGGCCTTGGCCAGTGCCAGCATGTCGTCGTCGGCGCGCAGCGACGCCACGGCATTGGAGATCGCGTTGATCACGGGGTTAGGCTTGCCGTCGTCGTCGTGGCGGAGATCGTCGTCGCTCATGGAGGCGTCCTTCGGGGAAAGAGAGAAGATGAAGTGAAGCCGCAGCAGCAGCGCGGCGCTTGCGCACAGCGTTGTGTCCAGGGCTTCGGACGTGTGTCGGACGGCGGCCCGAGGCGCGGTGAGCGGCCGACAGACGCACCCGTGCGGTGCGCGCCTGCCGTCGCGGCGCCGATTGACGCCCGAGGCGCTTTCGCCCCACAGTGCGCAGGCGCCGTCCATGGCGTGCGAGGAACGCCATGACCCAGATCGGCAAGCCCCCCTGCGACGACGCCGCGATCCGCAGCGGCGCGGTCGCCGCGCCGTGCTCGGCGGCGGCCAAGCGCGGCATCCTGCTCGCGGCCATCCTGGGCTCGAGCATGGCCTTCATCGACGGCACGGTGGTCAACGTGGCGCTGCCCGCGATCCAGCGCGACTTGCATGCCGATGCCTTCCAGGCGCAATGGGTGGTCGAGTCCTATGCGCTGTTCCTCGCGGCGCTGCTGCTGGTGGGCGGCTCGCTGGGCGACCGCTTCGGCCGGCGCCGGATCTTCGCGATCGGCGTGGCGCTGTTCGCGCTGGCCTCGGTGGCCTGCGCGCTGTCGGCCACGGTGCAGCAGCTGATCGCGGCGCGCGCGCTGCAGGGCATCGGCGCCGCGCTGCTGGTGCCGGGCAGCCTGGCCTTGATCAGCGCGTCCCTCCCCGAAGGCGAGCGCGGCAAGGCGATCGGCACCTGGTCGGGCGCGAGCGGCATCACCGCGGCCATCGGGCCGGTCATCGGCGGCTGGCTGGTCGACCAGTATTCGTGGACCTGGGCCTTCCTGATCAACGTGCCGCTGGCCGCGGTGGTGCTGTGGGTCGTGTGGCGCCGCGTGCCCGAGAGCCGCAACCCGGCGGCGGGCCGGCTCGACATCGCGGGTGCGGTGCTCGCGACGCTGGGCCTCGGCGGCATCGTCTACGCGTTCATCGAGGCGCCGGTGCAGCAGTGGCGCGCGCCGGCCGTGATCGCCGCGCTGGTGCTGGGCCTCGCCGCCAGCGTGGCCTTCGTGGTGGTGGAGGCGCGCACGCGCGAACCGATGCTGCCGCTGGCCCTGTTCAAGCGCCGCAACTTCGGCGGCGCCAACCTGCTCACGCTGCTGCTCTACGCGGCGCTGGGCGGCAGCCTCTACTTCTTCCCGCTCAACCTGATCCAGGTGCAGGGCTACTCGGCCACGGTGGCGGGCGCGGCGCTGCTGCCCTTCATCCTGATCATGTTCGCCTTCTCGCGCCAGGCCGGGAAACTGGTCGACCGCTTCGGCCCGCGGCTGCCGCTGGTGGTCGGGCCGCTGATCGCGGGCCTGGGCTTCGCGCTGTTCACCGTGCCCGGCACGCAGGCCAATTACTGGACGGCTTTCTTTCCCGCGGTGGTGGTGCTGGGCATCGGCATGACGATCACCGTGGCGCCGCTCACCACCACCGTGATGAACGCGGTCGGGCCCGAGCAGGCGGGCATCGCCTCGGGCGTGAACAACGCGGTGTCGCGCACGGCCGCGGTGCTGGCGGTGGCGGTGTTCGGCCTGGTGATGGCCGGCGCCTTCGATGCCAGCCTGGCGGGCGCGCTGCGCGAGATGCACGCGTCGCCCGAACTCGCGGCCCATCTGGCGGGCCAGCGCAGCCGGCTCGCCGCGGCCGCGCCGCCGCCGGGCCTCGATGCGGCCGCGGCGCAAGCCGTCACGGCGGCGGTGCAGCAGGCCTTCGTCGCGGGCTTCCGCTGGGTGATGGGCCTGGGCGCGGCGCTGGCCTGGCTGAGCGCGCTGAGCGCCTGGCTGTGGATCGGTGGACGGGCCGACGGCGCCAGCGTCTCGGCCGGGGCTGCGGAGGCTCGTTAGACTGCCTGGACGACGCGCCGTGTCACCGGCAGCAGCGTCGCCAAAGGGAGAGAAGAATGATGAACGAAGGCAAGTGGAATGCCGTGGGGCATGGCTGTGCGCGGGGCGCCTGCGCGGCCGCGGCCGGCCTGCTGCTGTCGCTGATGGCGGCCTGCGGCGGCAGGACGGTGCAGTTGGGCGTGCGGGGCTACATGCACGACGAGGCCGACGATCCCGTGCGGTATTTCAAGGTCGACGGTGTCATGGGCGCGATGCCCGCCGCCGACGGCGAGCCGGGCAGGATCGCCTGCTGTGTGAACCTCCCGATCGAATGGCGGCCCGGTCTCACGGCAACGGTCGAGTTCGGCCACGGCACGGCGAGCCCGCCGGCGCGCAGGATCCTCACGGTGCCGGTGGAGGAATACCGGGGCCACGCGCGCGGCACCCTGCAGGCGCATTTCTATCCCGAGGGCCGGGTGCGCATCGTGGTCTCGCGCTTCGCGCCGGGGCATCCGCGCTATCCGCTGCTCGAGGGCGTGGCACTCGACTGGGGCATGTACCGCAACTACTGTGCGCTGCGGCCCTCCGACGCGGTCTGCCAGGTGCTGCCCAGGGACGGGGCGCGCTGACCGGCCGACCGCTCGCATGTCCGCAAACGGCCAGCGCCGCGGGGCGCCGTCGCCGATGCTCGGTGCCTCGCCATCTCCCGCGCCCCGCCATGCACGCCCCGCTGCCCCGTTCCTTCGCCGCCCTGACCGGCGCCAACCTGGCGGCGCAATCGGCCGAGCAACTGAGCCTCGCGGCCACGCCCCTGGTGGCGGTGCTGATGCTCGGCGCCGGCCCGGGCGAGATCGGGCTGCTCGCGGCGCTGCAGACCCTGCCCTTCCTGATCCTGTCGCTGCCCCTGGGCTGGATGGCCGACCGCCTGCCCCGGCGGCGGCTCATGGTGGCCGGCGAGGTGTTGCGCGCGCTGTCGCTGCTGGCCTTGCTCGCGGCCGTGCTGCGGGATCGGTTGTCGGTCGAAGGTCTGGCGCTGCTGGGTTTTCTGGGGGCGGTGGGCACGGTGGCCTTCAGCGTCGCGGCGCCCGCGCTGGTGCCGGCCCTGGTGCCGCGTGACGCATTGGCGCGCGCCAACGGACGGCTCGAGTTGGCGCGCAGCGCGGCCTTCGCGGGCGGGCCCGCACTGGGCGGCGCCCTGGTGGCCTGGGCCGGCGCACCGGCGGCGTTCGTGCTGGCGGCGGTGCTGTCGCTGGCGGCCGTGGCGCTGTTGTTCCGGCTGGTCGAGCCGGCGCGTCCCGCGCGGCCACCGCGCCATCCGCTGCGCGAAGTGCAGGACGGCGCCTCCTTCGTCTGGCGCGACCCGTTGCTGCGCCCGATGCTGCTGACCGGCGCGGCCTGGAACATCGCCTGGTTCGTGCTGCAGGCCGCGTACGTGCCCTATGCGGTCCGCGTGCTGGGCCTGGGCGCGGGCGCCATCGGGATCACGCTCGGCGCCTTCGGCGCCGGCATGGTGGTGGGCGCGCTGCTGGCGCCGCGCGTGGTGGCGGCCTTGCCCTTCGGTCGCGCGATCCAGCTCGGCCCGCTGGTGTCGGTGCTGGCCGCCGCGGCCATGGTCGCCACGCTTTTCCTGCCGAGCGGCGTGCTCGCGGCATCGGCCTTCTTCCTGTTCGGCGCCGGCCCGATCGTGTGGACCATCACTTCGACCACGCTGCGCCAGAGCCTCACGCCCGCCGCGATGCTGGGGCGCGTGGGCGCGCTGTTCCTCACGGTCAACACCGGCGCCCGCCCGGTCGGCGCCGCGCTGGGCGGCCTGGTCGGCGCGGGCTGGGGCGAGTCCGCCTGCCTCTGGCTCGCGCTGGCGGGCTTCGGGGTGCAGGCGCTGCTGATCCTGAGCTCGCCGGTCGGCGGCCTGCGGCGGCTGCCAGCGGCGGCGGGATGAAGGGGCCGCCGCACGTCAGCGCAGAATGCCTGCATGAAAGCACCCCCCCGATTGCAGTCGCTGGTCGACGAAGGTCTGATCGACACCGTGGTGCGACAGCTGATGAGCGGCAAGGAAGCCATGGTCTACGTGGTGCGCTGCGGCGACGAAACGCGCTGCGCCAAGATCTACAAG
>Ga0182008_10001356_pt1 | contig 16615 bp, 9 predicted proteins | sample Sormic07211129_1_FD_120482 | JGI IMG/M metagenome (GOLD analysis project Ga0182008, IMG submission 120482) | Rhizosphere microbial communities from Sorghum bicolor, Mead, Nebraska, USA - 072115-129_1 metaG | ecosystem: Host-associated > Plants > Roots > Rhizosphere | place: USA: Nebraska...
GAAAAGATGTCGCCATGGATGGGCGCCTTCGACGACAACCTGGAAGTGCTGAACAAGTCCGACTCCGATGGCGGCGAATGGGGCCGTGCGGCAACGCAAGACCTGATCCGCTCGCGCATCAAGATCAAGTCGCTCAACTTCATGCGCGGCCGCACCTTCGTCAACAAGTTCCTCATCATCGATGAAGCGCAAAACTTGACGCCAAAACAGGTCAAGACCCTCGTCACGCGCGCCGGTCCCGGCACGAAGATCCTATGCCTGGGCAACATCGCGCAGATCGACACGCCGTACCTGACGGAAGGCTCGAGCGGCCTGACCTACGTGGTCGACCGCTTCAAGGGCTGGACCCACAGCGGCCACGTCACCCTGGCGCGCGGCGAGCGTTCGCGCCTGGCCGACCACGCCAGCGAAGTGCTGTAAATCGTAGCGGGCGGCGCCAGCTGCCCCAGTCATGCAAAAGCCCCGGCTGCAGCGATGCAGGCGGGGCTTTTTTCATGTGCGCAACTTTTTCCTGCGACATGTTCTAATACCGCTCCTTTCTTCTTGGACAACCCGCCCCATGCATCCCGCCCTGCAGTTGCTGCTCTGTTTCATTGTCTTCATGTTCATCCACATTTCCGTCATGGCGGCCTGCGCCAGACTGTTCGGCATCACGGTGCGCAGCATCCGCTACGGCGTCGGTCCCACCCTGCTGACCTGGGGCAAAGTCCACCTCAAGCTGCTGCCGCTGGCCGGCAATCTGGTGCTGAAGGATACGCGTGAGGAAACCTTGTATGACGACGATCCCTGCCTTGACGCCTACAACTTCCAGCCGCTGTGGAAGCAGGTGCTGCTGCCATTGAGCGGCGTGACCGTGCTGCTGGCCTTGTCGCTGGGCATCATGGGAGCCTCGGGCTGGGAGCGCTTTATCGCCGCCTTCGGGCAAATCGTCGCTGGCGCGCTGGCGCCGTTGTCGAGGGCGCAGGAATTGCTGGGTGAAGGGGAAACATTTGCCCGTACGCATGGTTTTGCACTGGTGTTCGCCCTGTTCTCGTTGAAACTGTGCGCGTTCAACCTGCTGCCATTTGCCGGCCTGAATGGCGGCCAGGCGCTGCTGGCCATCGCGCGCGGCGGCAAGCCGTATGTGACGTGGGAAGAGACGGCAGCAAAATGGCTGTTGCTGCCGGGGCTGGCGATCTTGCTGGCGTGGGCAGCGGCGTTCGGCTGGTATGCCTGGCAGGCGCTGGTGGCGTAAGAAACGCCCCCAAGGCCGCCCGGTCAGCCGACCAGCACCAGCTTGCGGTTGACGAATTCCATGATGCCCAGGTCGGACAATTCGCGGCCGTAACCGGAATGTTTCACGCCGCCAAATGGCAGTTCAGGCGCCGTGATGGCGGGCGAGTTGATGAATACCATGCCCGTGTCGATGCGGCTGGCCAGGCGCTTGCCGCGCGCGACGTCTGCCGTGATGATGGTGCCACCGAGGCCGAAGGGAGAATCGTTGGCCAGGGCGATCGCCGCGTCATCATCCTTGACGCGGAAAATCATGGCGACGGGGGCAAAGAATTCCTGGTAGTAGACGGGATTGCTTGGCGTGACCTCGGTGAGGATGGTCGGCGCCATGAAATAGCCGGCACGCTCGATGCGCTTGCCCCCCAGCAGCACTTTCGCGCCGCCTTCAACGGCCTGGCCGACTTGCTTGACGGCCAGGTCCAACGCCGATTTGCTCGACAGCGGCGCCAGGGTCGTGGCGGCATCCATGGGGTCGCCTGGCTGCAGCTTGGCCAGTTCTGCCTGGAAGCGCTCGACAAAGGTATCAGCAATGCTGTCGATCAGGATAAAGCGTTTCGAGCCGTCGCAAACCTGGCCCGCATTCTGGATGCGGCCGATGACGGCCAGCTTGACGGCCAGGTCCATGTCGGCGTCGTCCAGCACGATGAAGGCGTCGCTGCCGCCCAGTTCCATCGTGGTTTTCTTCAGGGCCTTGCCGGCCGTGGCCGCCACGGAGGCGCCGGCGCGCTCGCTGCCCGTCAGCGCCACGCCCTGCACGCGCGGGTCGGCAATGGCGGTGGCCACTTGCTCGCTGGACAAGAATGCGTTGGTGTAGGCGCCTGCCGGCGCGCCCGCGTCAAGGAACAGTTTTTCAAAGGCCAGTGCGCACTGGGGCACGTTGGACGCGTGTTTCACTACCAGGGTATTGCCCGCCATCAAATTCGGACCCGCAACCCTGGCCAGCTGGTAATACGGGAAATTCCACGGCTCGACGCAGAAGATCACGCCCAGCGGCGCGATTTCCACGCTGGCCTCGCCGCGCTTGACATCAAGTTGTTTGGGCGCAAGGAATTGCTCAGCATTATCCGCGTAGTAGTCGAGGATTTTCACGCACAGCGACACTTCCTGCTGCGCTTCCTTGAACAGCTTGCCCATTTCCACGGTGATCAATTTGGCGAAGGCATCGCCTTGTTCCTTCAGCAGCATGGCCGCTTTCTTGACGACTACCTTGCGCTCGGCAAAGCTGCGCTGGCGCCAGTCGCTCTTGAAAGTAGCGGCCGCCTGGGCCAATATATTGTCCATTTGCGCATCGTTATGCGGCGTAAAGGTCTGCTCGATCTGTTCGCTGTAGGGATTCGTGGTCTGATAGCTCATCTGGTTTCCTTGGTCTTGGCCCCCCGGGATTGCGTGGGGTAGCTGGGCAGTATGCTGGCGGACGCGCCGCGCGACAGTACGCACGCGAACATAGCGGCGAATGGCCGCAGGCGGCATGACGGCCACGGCAAGCACCGTCCTATTTCTCTCTGTCACGTGTCGCCATGCGCACCAGCATGCCGCTATTCTTTTTTGCAGACCTGTCGTAGGCTCGACTCAGTGCCGCAAGGCAAACGGCAAAGGAAGCATTATTTTCACCTTCGACACCTGCGGCAAGCACCTGGCCCTGTGGGCGATCCGGGCCTACCAGCGCCATCTATCGCCCAGGAAGGGATTTCGCTGCGCCTACCGCGTGCTGACGGGACGCGACAGCTGCTCCGCCTATGGTTACAAGGTCGCACTGAAACGGCAGCAGGAAGAACCGCAAGAATATCCGGCAGCGACAGGATGCGGATAGCTAAATTCACACAATAAATTACAAATGAAATATTCATTCATGAAATGAATAATACCCATTATCACTGTGAATTGGCCGGCAGAGGAACGGCGGCCTATACTCATGCCGTCTCCCCTACACTGCGTCCCATGCACACCCAGCTCAGCCCGCACACGCCGCGGGCTTTTTGTCCCCGGCAATTGCCACTGCATTTTTCCTCTTTCACCGATCACCGGGCGCGCCGTTCCCCGCCAGCCCAGCTCCCGACAGGGAGACCAGCATGATCGTGCGCGAGCGCCCATCGGCGCTACGGCTGTTCCTGGTCGTGCGCGGCTCCGTCCTGCCGCGCATCCGCACCACGCTTATCGTCAATACCCTGATCGCCACCCTCGTCACCTGGTGCCATGGCACCTTGTTCGACCACAAGGTCATCCTCACCACCATCCCGTTTACCCTGATCGGCTTGCCGCTGGCCATCTTCCTGGGCTTTCGCAACACGGCCGCCTACGACCGTTATTGGGAAGCGCGCAAGCTGTGGGGCGAACTGGTCCTGCGCAGCCGTAATTTCTCGCGCCAGTGCCAGACGATGATACGCAGCGACACGCCAGCCCACGCCAGGCTGGGCCTGGAAGATGTGCGCGTGCGCATGATTTACCGCACCATCGCCTTTTGCCACGCCCTGCGCCACCAGTTGCGCGACACGCGCGGACCGGCCGACTTGCAGCCGCTGCTGCGCCCGGCCGAATGGGAAGCGGCATGCAAGGCGGCGAACCCATCCGACTACCTGATGCTGCAAATGGGCCACGACCTGGCCGACTGCGTCAAACAGGGACGCATCGACAGCATCCTGGCCACGCAGATCGATAACACGGTCTCGGCCATGGTGGCGGCAGGCGCTTCATGCGAACGCATCCGCAGCACGCCGATTCCGTTTTCGTATTCGCTGCTGCTGCACCGCACGGCCTATCTGTACTGTTTCCTGCTGCCCTTCGGCCTCGTCGATTCGCTCGGTTTCATGACGCCCTTCGTCGTCGCCATCGTCGCCTACACCTTCTTTGGCCTCGATGCGCTGGGCGACGAGATCGAGGAACCGTTCGGCGAAGATGCCAACGATCTGCCCCTGTCGGCCATGTGCCGCGCCATCGAAATCAGCTTGCGCGAATCCGTGCAGGACGAAAACGCGCCGCCGCCCATGCAAGCCGTCGACTTCCTTCTCCATTAAAACGCGACAATGCTTCCGCTTGACCTTCCCACCGGGGCAAGGATTACAGTGGAAGCACTTAATCATTCAAGGAGTGCTTGTCATGTATCAGTTACAAGTTGAAAACATGAGCTGCGGCCATTGCGTCGGCTCGGTCACGAAAGCGGTGCAAGCCATCGATCCGCAAGCCCAGGTGCAGATCGACCTGGCCAGCAAGCGCGTCACGGTGGAATCAGCGAGCGCACTGGACGCCATCAGCGCCGCCATCGTGGAGGCGGGCTACCCCGTTACCAGCGCGCAATAAGCGCCTGACACGGACAACAGCCGGCCTTTGCGCCGGCTGTTTTTGTTTACCCGTCCAGTTCCGGGTAATGGCGGAAGATGCCTTCCTGATTGAACGCGATTCTGCGCTTCGACTTCAGGTAGCGGGCGATGTTCGGCCGTGCCGCCACCGTATCATGCAACTCGGACAGGAAGGGATATTCGGGCGCCAGGCGCGCCATGGCTTGCGGAAACGCATAACGCAAGCCGGCCAGCATCTGGAACAGCGACAGGTCGCCATACGTGAGCTTTGCGCCCACCAGATAATGACCGCGGCTGCGATTATTCAGCAGGACCTGGGTGAAATAATCGAGGAATTTCGGCAGGCGCGTGCTGCGAAAATCCGCACTGCGCAGCATGGCCGCCTCTTTCTGTTCCTCATAGTATTGATTCATCGACAGCGGATGATGCGTGTCGTGCACTTCCGTCAGCCAGTCGGCCATCGTCAGTTGCAGCTGGTTCAGCCACAGGCGGCCGCTTTCCGCGCGCGGCGCCAGGCCCAGGCGGTGGCCCAGGTAGAGCAGGATATTCGTCGTCTGACCGATCAGCAAGTCGCCGTCACGCAGCACGGGCGGCGCGTAGGCAGCCTGTGGCGTAGTACCGCCATCGAGGCAGGCCAGCATCGCGGGAACGCCTTGCCCCTTGCGTTCAGGCAAACGGGCGATGTCGCGGTAGTCGGCGCCCGCCTCTTCCAGGGCCAGGCGGATGAATTCGCCGCGTCCCTGTATCGTGGGCCAGTAATACAGTTCATACGCCATACCACCTCCGTTGATTTACCTCAATGGCAGCAAGCCTTCGCGTCCGTTTCACCGGCCAGCCCCAGGCTTTGCAGGATGGGGCAATCGGGCTTGTCGTCGCCGTGGCACGATTGCGCCAGGTGGGCCAGGGTATCGCGCATTTCCGTCAATTCGGCGATGCGCTTGTTGAGCTCGGCGACGTGGGCCAGGGCGATGCCTTTCACGTCCGCGCTGGCGCGCTGGTCGTTTTGCCACAGCGACAGCAACTCGCGGATCTGTTCCAGCGAAAACCCCAGCCCCCGCCCGCGCTTGATAAAACGCAGGGCGTGCAAGTCGTTCGGTGTGTAGATGCGGTAGCCGGCATCGCTGCGCGCGCTGGGTTTTAGCAATGAAATACTCTCGTAGTAGCGTATCATTTTTGCCGATACGCCCGTTTCGTTTGCCGCCTGGCCGATATTCATTCTTATTGCTCCTTGGTATGCGCGCTACCTGAATGACTGCGGGCTTTCCAGCGGCGCAGCAACAGGGCATTGCTGATCACGCTGACCGAACTGAAGGCCATCGCCGCGCCCGCCACCATGGGGTTGAGCAGACCGAAGGCGGCCAGCGGAATGCCGATCAGGTTATAAATGAAGGCCCAGAACAGATTCTGCCGTATCTTGCTATAGGTGCGGCGCGAGATATCGATGGCGTCGGCCACCAGGGCAGGATCGCCACGCATCAGCGTGATGCCGGCCGCATGCATGGCAACGTCCGTGCCCGTCGACATGGCGATGCCCACGTCGGCAGCGGCCAGCGCGGGCGCATCGTTGATGCCGTCGCCCACCATGGCCACTTTCGCGCCCTCGCCTTTCAGCGCGACAATTTTAGCGGTTTTATCGGCCGGCAGCATTTTCGCCGCCACCGTATCGATGCCCAACAGCTTGCCGACGGCGTCGGCGCTGCCCTGGTTATCCCCGGTCAGCATCACCGTGCGGATGCCCAGGCTGTGCAGATGGGCAATGGCTGCCTGCGCGTTCGGCTTGACCTGGTCGCTGAAGGCGAACAGTCCCAGCAGTTCTGATCCCGAAGCGAGCCACGAGATCGTGTTGCCCGTGTTTTCCAGCGACAAGGCCTGTGCCGCCAGCGGCGTCATGTCGACGTTTAACTCCTGCATCAGGCGCGTGCTGCCCAATTTCAGGTCCAGGCCGTCGACATTCGCCGCCAGGCCGCGGCCCGGCAAGGCAGACAGGCCCGTGGCCGGCAAGGGTTCGATGTGGCGCTCGCTGGCCGCATCCAGCACGGCCGTAGCCAGGCTGTGCTCGCTGCCACGCTGGATGCTGGCCGCCAGCTGCAACAGCCGTGCATCGTCGATGCCGTGCGCATGCAGGGCCGCCAGGGCAGGTTTGCCGATAGTCAAGGTGCCCGTCTTGTCGAACACGACGGTATTGACGGCGTGCGCCACTTCCAGCGCTTCCGCATCCTTGATCAGGATGCCGTAGCGGGCGGCCACGCCCGTGCCGGCCATGATGGCCGTCGGCGTAGCCAGGCCCAGCGCGCAGGGGCAGGCGATGACCAGCACGGCCACGGCATTGATGATGGCGTTTTCCAGCTCGCCGGTAGCGAACCACCAGCCCAGCATGGTCAGCAGCGCCAGCACCAGCACCACGGGTACAAAGATCGCGCTGACCTTGTCGACCAGGTGCTGGATCGGCGCCTTGGCCGCCTGCGCATCTTCCACCAGGCGGATGATGCGCGACAGGGTCGTTTCGCCGCCCACGGCTTGCGTGCGTACCAGCAATAAACCATCGGCATTGATGGCGCCGCCCGTGACCTTGTCGCCCACATGCTTATCGACCGGCAAGCTTTCGCCGGTGATCAGCGACTCGTTGATCTGGCTGGCGCCTTCCACCACCACGCCATCGACGGCCACCCGTTCACCGGGGCGTATCACCACCAGGTCGCCCACTTGCACCTGTTCCACGGGCAAGTCGATCTCGACGCCGTCGCGGCGCACGCGGGCCGATTCCGGACGCAAGACCTGCAGCGCGCGGATGGCCGAAGCCGTCTGGCGCTTGGCGCGGCTTTCCAGCCATTTGCCCAGCAGCACGAGGGTAATGACGACGGCCGAGGCCTCGAAGTACAGGTGCGGCAAGATCTCGCCCGCCGTCAGCCATTGGTAGACGGACAAGCCATACGCGGCGCTCGTGCCCAGCGCCACCAGCAAATCCATATTGCCGCTGCCGGCACGCGCCGCCTTCCAACCCGCCTTGTAGAAGCGCGCGCCAAAATAGAATTGCACGGGGGTTGCCAGGACGAATTGCATCCAGCCGGGCAGCATCAGGTGGATGCCGGCCCACTCGAGCAGCATGGGCAGCATCAATGGGAAGGCCAGAACGGCCGCGAACGCCACTTTCATGCCGTCGCGATTGGGGGCCACCGCGGGCGCGCTGGCCTGGCTGGCGGCGGGAACTTTGGCTTCATAGCCGGCCTTGTCGATGGCGGCGATCAGGGTGGCGGCATCCGCGCCGCCCGTTACCTTGACGCGCGCGCTTTCCGTGGCCAGGTTGACGCTGGCGGCCAGCACGCCCGGCACTTTCAGCAGGGCTTTTTCCACCCGGCCCACGCAAGAGGCGCACGTCATGCCAGCGATGTTCAGGTCGATCTCGCGCTGCGCCACCGTATAGCCGGCCTTTTCCACGGCCGCCTGCAAGGCGGTCAGGGGAATCGGCGTGTCGGAACTGATTTTGGCCACTTCGGTGGCCAGATTGACGCTGGCCTGGGTTACGCCGGGCACGGCGGCCAGGGCCTTTTCCACGCGGCCCACGCACGAGGCGCAGCTCATGCCTTCGATGGCCAGCGCCTGCGCATGCGCATGCGCAGTAGCGGGAGGGGAAGCGGCGGGAGCGAGTGCACTCTGGTTCATGGCAGATCCTGTACGAAAGATTAACTAATACGTACAGGATCTGCTATCCCATGATGGGAAGGTCAAGCCCTATTTGTCATGTGTGCCGGGTTTGCCTGAAAACTTAGCGCACCACGCAGTCGATGGTGGCAGGCTTGCCGCCTGCCGCGCTGCCTGGGCCCGGTAACGACGATGAAAAGACCGGCGGCGGCGTGAACGGGATGCCGGGGTTGACGGGCAAGGGGACGGGCGGCTGCCTGAAGTTGGGCGTATAGCCAAATTGCCCGGCAGCAAAATTACTCGTACCCGCTGGATTCGTCACATGAATCAGGCCATCGAGCACCTGCACATACAAGCCGGGTGGCAGCGCCACGGGCGCCGGTGCATTGGGCAGCGCTGGCCCGCCAGGTGCCGGTGGCGGCACATAGCTGGCAACGAACGTCGTGCCGCGAATGCCGATGGTGGCGGCCGGCGTCTTCATCTCGAAGCGCTCCTTGTTGCGCTTGCCCAGCAGCCCCGTGACGGAACGCAAGCCCCCCTTGAGCAAACTGAAGATGGCATGGTCGCCATCGGGCTGCTCGGCCGTGTAGCTGAATTGCTCGATCACGAAACTGGTATTCGGTTTCAAGGTGATTTCGCTATTATCGATCAGCTTGATCAAGGCATAGGTCTCCTTTTCCGTCAGCAAGGTGTCACCCTGCTCGACTTCCGACTTGATGGCCAGGATTTTCACCTTGCCATCGGCCTTTTTCGCCATCAGCGGACCACTCAATTGCATCACGGTACCGGCCACCTGGCCAGCCCAGGCGTGCGCGCCCACGCACATCAGGGCCAGCCACAAGAAGGCCTTAATTGCAGTACATTTTTTTAACGGCATCATCGTATTTGTATCCTGTCGGTTTATCTGTGGCATCGGCAACATCCTTGCTGTCTTTCTTCTTTTCCTCAGGCTTGGCGGGCGTCGTGGATGCGAGCGGGGTGTTGGCACGGTCGGCCTGCTTGATGATGCGCAAGGCTTCATCGATGGCAGCGCTGGCGCTGGCATCGATGACGGGCTTGTCGATGGTGGTCGCTGGCAGGAAAATGGCGTCCGCCATATTTACCGTGCCGGTCGGCGCCAGCAGGGTCACACCGCTGCGCTGGCGGTTGATGCGCACACCCGAGTCGCCCGTGATGCTGCCCGTTTTCGCCAGCACGGTCATGCTGGCCGCTGCCGGCAAGACGAAGCTTGCCGTGTCCGCAAAGCGCACATTCGCGCCCGCGCTGGCGCTGAAATTGCCGCCGCTAACGATATTCGCATTGCCGCCCACACGGATGTCGCCGCCTGCCACCAGGCTGATGTCGCGCGCTGCCGCCAGTTGCGCGCCATCACCCAGCACCACGTCCGTGCTCGCATTGAGCGCGATATCATTGCCCGCGATCTTGCCATTGACGGAGACGGGGCTGTGCGCCTTCACGCTGACGTTGCCGCCATGCGCATCGATATTGCCGGCCGCGATGCCGCCCGTATTGTCGATGGCGATATTGCCCGCGCCCGTGACGAGCGTTCCCAGGGTCAGGGTGCCCGGCGCCGAGGTATTGTTCAGCGCAATGCCGCCCCCTGCGCTATTGCTGGCGCTAAAACTGCCCACCTGGTTGCCCGCATGGCCCAGCACGATGCCATTTTGCGCCCGTGCCGTCAGACTGCCGGCGAGCAGCGCGCCGTCCTGGCCGATGGCGCCGGTCAAGGCGCTCAGCTGTACATCGTTCGCCGCCAGGCTGGCGAAGCGCAGGTCGCCAGCCGCTTGCGTGATGGCCAGCTGGCCCGCCAGCCGGATGGCGCCGGCCGCCTGGTTGAAGCTATTAGCGACGAGCAAGTTGCCATTGCCGCTCAACACGCCGCCGCCCTGGGCGTAACGGTCCGCCGACAGGCTGCCGTTCAGCAGCAAGCTGCCGCCGCTGATTTCCAGGCCGGCCAGGCCGCTCAGCACGGAACGGTCCAGCACGCTTTCGCCCAAGGTCAGGTTGCCACCAGTCAATAACAAACCCGTCGCCGAGTTCAGGTTTTTCAGGATGGTGTTGCCGGCCGCCGCGCTGTAGGTGACGATGCCATTGCTGCGGGAGAAATCGACGGCCAGCACGTTCGCGCCTTCCGGCACCACGCCGCCGTCCCAGTTGGCGGCATCGCTCCACAAGCCGTTGCCGCTGCCGACCCAGGTCGACAATTGTTTTTGCGCAATCGTTGCCTGCGCCGTGCCGCCCGTCGTCTGCAAGGTATAGTTGCCCGCATCGGCGCCCGCCAGGCGGAAGCCGCCGGCCGTCACCAGCTTGCCCGTGCCCGCGTTCTTGTCGGCAAAGCTGCCGCTGCCGCCCACCACGCTGACCACGTCCTGGCCCAGCACGCCATTCGCCGTGGCGCTGACCGTGGCGGAAGTCGTGCCGTCATATACCTTGCCGGCGGCGCTCAGGCCTGCCAGGGTCAGGCTGGCGGGCGTGATGCTAGCCAGCAAGCCCGTCGGCAAGACCATAAAATAATTGCCCGCATCGGCACCCGTCAGCGCCGCACCGCTCACCTGCACGGCCTTGGCCGCGCCCACGTTCTTGTCTGCGAAGTTGGCCACTGCCGAGGCTGTCAAGCTGTCGCCGGCGACACGGTCATCGCCCAGGCTCAGTTGCGCACCCGTCGTGCCATCGTAGACCTTGCTGCCCGCCACGCCAGACAGATTCAGCGCGCGTGCGCCGATATCGGCGGTGGTGCTGCCGGTGCTTGCGCCCAGCACATAGTTGCCCGCGTCGCCGCCACTCAGCGCCACGTTCGTGACATTGACAGCCTTGCCAGTACCCGCGTTCTTGTTGCCGAAGGCAGCGCTGCCCGCCACCGTCAAGGCATCGCCCTGGACGCGGTCGTCGCCAAAGTTCACTTGCGCGCCTGTCGTGCCGTCGTAGGTCTTGTTGATGCCGTTAAAGCTTACGTTCAGAGTACGCGCCGCGATGTCGGCCGTGGTGCTGCCAGAGTTGGCGCCCAGCACATAGTTGCCGGAGTCGCTGCCGCTCAGCGCCACGTTCGTGACATTGACAGCCTTGCTGACACCCGCGTTCTTGTTGCCGAAGGCAGCGCTGCCCGCCACCGTCAGGGCGTCGCCCTGAATGCGGTCGTCGCCAAAGTTCACTTGGGCGCCCGTCGTGCCGTCATAGGTCTTGTTGACACCGTTAAAACTCACGTTCAGGGTACGCGCCGCGATGTCGGCCGTGGTGCTGCCCGCATTGCTGCCCAGCACATAGTTGCCGGCGTCGACACCGCTCACGCCCACATTGGTCACATTAACAGCCTTGCCGACACCCGCATTCTTGTTGCCGAAGGCAGCGTTGCCCGCCACCGTCAAGGCATCGCCCTGGATGCGGTCGTCGCCAAAGTTCACTTGCGCACCTGTCGTGCCGTCGTAGGTCTTGTTGACTCCGTTAAAGCTTACGTTCAGGGTACGCGCCGCGATGTCCGCCGTCGTGCTGCCGGTGTTGGCGCCCAGCACATAGTTGCCGGCATCGCCGCCACTCAGCGCCACGTTCGTGACATTGACAGCCTTGCCAGTACCCGCATTCTTGTTGCCGAAGGCAGCGCTGCCCGCCACCGTCAGGGCATCGCCCTGAACGCGGTCGTCGCCAAAGTTCACTTGCGCGCCCGTCGTGCCGTCGTAGGTCTTGTTGACGCCGTTAAAGCTCACGTTCAGGGTGCGTGCCGCGATGTCGGCCGTGGTACTGCCAGAGTTGGCGCCCAGCACATAGTTGCCGGCATCGGCACCGCTCACGCCCACGTTCGTCACATTGACAGCCTTGCCAGTACCCGCGTTCTTGTTGCCGAAGGTAGCGTTGCCCGCCACCGTCAGGGCATCGCCCTGGACGCGGTCGTCGCCAAAACTTACTTGCGCGCCCGTCGTGCCGTCATAGGTCTTGTTGACCCCGTTAAAGCTTACGTTCAGGGTACGCGCCGCGATGTCTGCCGTGGTGCTGCCCGCATTGGCGCCCAGCACATAGTTACCCGCGTCGGCACCGCTCACGCCCACATTGGTCACATTGACGGCCTTGCCAGTACCCGCGTTCTTGTTGCCGAAGGCAGCGCTGCCAGCCAGCGTCAGGACGTCTCCCTGGACGCGGTCGTCGCCAAAGTTCACTTGGGCGCCCGTCGTGCCGTCGTAGGTCTTGTTGATGCCATTGAAACTCACGTTCAGGGTACGTGCCGTGATATCGGCCGTGGTGCTGCCTGCATTTCCATTGAGCACGTAGTTGCCCGCATCGGCGCCCGTCAGGTGGCCCGTCGCCACCTGATAATCGACCACTTTGCCCGTGCCGACATGCTTGTCGCGGAAGCTGCCCTGCAAGCCGGCCATGCCGACCTGGTCGCCCGTCACGAGGCCTTCGAAGTAGCCATTCAGGGCCGCCTGCAAGGTGCCGTCGTAGACGCGGCTTTGCGCGCCCGACACGCCATAGTTCAGCACGCGCGCCGTGATGGCTGCCGTGCCATCGGCCGTTGTCGCGGCCAGGCTGTAGTTGCCCAGTTCATTGCCGCCCAGGGCCAGGCCGCTGGCGTGCACGGCCTTGCTGGCGCCCACATTCTTGTCGAGGAAAGCGGCGCTGCCGCTGACGCTGATATTGTCGCCCGCCACCACATTGCCCAGCACAAAGCTGGCGCCGTCGTAGCCCAGGGTGCCGTCATAGACCTTGCCATTGCCGCCGAGGCTCACCGTCAGCGCGCGCGGCGTGATGGCGAAGGTGGTCGTGCCGCCCATGGTGATGTCGTACTTGGTCGACCACAGGCCCGTCGCTTCGTAGCTGCCCACGTTGCGCGCGTTGCTGCCGTAGCCGAAGCTGCCATTCACGCCAACATCACCGTCGATCAATCCCACATAGCCGATCGAACCGAGGAAGGCGGCCAGCTGGCCATCGTAGACCTTGCCCGTGGCATTGCCCGTAAGGTTCACCTGCAGCGGCTTGAGGAAAGCCTTCAGCATCGGCGTCGTGTAGCCTTCGTAGATGCGCCACACACTGCTGAAATTGTAGTCGTTGAACATGCCCTGCTGCTGCATCTGCGCCGTGCTGCGGCCGCTGGAGCCGCCGCCATCGGTTTGTACCAGCGACGTTTCATAATTGAAAAAGCCATAGGCGAACGGGGAACCGGCGGACACGCGGCCGGCCACCGCGCCCACGGCCGCATAGCCGCTGCCGGTCACGGCGCCGCTGCTGAAGACATGGCTGACGCTGCCCGTGCTTTCACCGACCAGCCCGCCCATGTTTTCCTGGGTCAGGATGGGATCGGCAATGCCGGCCCGGCCCACGGCGCCGCTGGCATATGCATCGTCGATGCTGCCGCCGTTCAAGCCCACCAGGCCGCCGATGCTGCGCGCGCCGCTGACATTGCCGGTGGCATAAGACTGGCTCAGCGCGCCCTGGTTGTTGCCGACCAGGCCGCCGATCATTTCGCGCGCGCCCGTCACCACGCCGGTGGCGTAGGAGGTCGCGATGCTGGCGCCGGACGCATTCGATCCCGCCAGGCCGCCGATGGCGCCGCCGCCATCGGCATTCACGCCGGTGACGGCGCCGCTGCTGGCGGACATGGTGATGGCGCCGCCGTTGCTGCCCACCAGGCCGCCGACATTGCGCTGGCCGCTGACGGCCACGCTGCTGTTCACGCCAGCTATAGTGCCGCTGACGACCTCGCCCGCCAGCGCGCCCACGTTGGCCCTGCCGGTGACGCTGCCGCCGCTCAGGCTCAGATTGCGCACGGTACCGCCCTGCACGGTGCCAAACAGGCCTGCCGCCGAACCTGGCACCAGGCTGCGGTCGATTTTCAAATTACTGAGCGTAAATCCGCCGCCATCGAACACGCCGGAAAAACCGCTGCCGCCGCCGGCGATCGGCACAAAGCCCTGGCCATCGTTCCAGTTCACGGTGCCGCTGGCGTCGATATTGCCGGCCAGGCGATAGCTGTTGCCAAGAGCAAGGCTGGCGACGCCTTGCAAGCCATAGATATCGGCGAGCAGATAAGGTGTCGCGGCACCGTCGCCGCCGGACACGCGCAGGAAACTGGCGCCGCTGCCGATGGTGAAGTTTCTGGCGCTAAATCCTGGCAGGGCCGCCGCGTTTTGCACCCAGGCACCGCCTTCGAGAGCAAACGTGCCGTCCACCGTCACGGCGCCCGTGGCCGTGATGGCGGAACCGGAATTGAGGTGCAGATCGCCGGTCCTGGCGAGCGCATCGGATATCCGCATGCCGCCCGTATTCGTGCCGTCGCCAATGGTCAGCTTCGCGGCCGAGATGCCAGCGAGTTCAACCGCGTCCAAACTCAGGGCCGTGCCCGATTTGGTGCCCAGGTCGATGTCGCGCGAACTGCTCAGGGGCTTGATGATGACATTCGCGCCGCCCGCCGTGCCGCCGACGTCGATGCCGCCGGCAATGGTGATATTGTCGGCCTGCAGGGTCACCGTCTGGCCGGCGATGCCGCTGCCAGCAAGCTGGCTGGCGCCACCCGACAGATTGATGCCGCCCAGCGCTTCATTCGCGCGCAAGCTCAGATTGCCGTTGCCGACATTCACCGCGGCGGCTCCCTCGATGCTGGCGCCGGACAGCGAAATATTGCCGCCGTTGCTGGTGATGGCCGCGTTCAGGTTGACGTTCGATCCCAGGCCATAGTTGCCGCCGGTGCTGGTACGGTCATTCGCCGACAGCGTCACATTGCCGCCATTGGTGGTGATGGCGGCATACACATTGATCGTTTCGCCCGCCTGTGCCGTCAGGCTGACGCCGGAATTGAGCATGTTCACCGAACTGCTGAAATTAATGCGGTGCAGAGCTTGCAAGGTGACATCGCTGGTGGCACCGGAAATGGTATCCGCGCCGATGCTGGTGCTGCCCGTCGACGGCATGTCGCTGAACTGATCGACATTGGCCAGACTCCCACCCGCCCCCTGCACCACGTCGATGTCATACGGATCGAGCAGCCAGTTGCCGCGCTTGCCATGCGCCGCGCCGGTATTGACGCGGATGCCGTCGACGGCCAGGTAATGGCCGGACGTTTCCACGAAGCCGCCGTCGCCCCCTTGCGCGCCGCCGCGCGCGGAAATGCTGCCGTGCACCTGGGCCGATTCATTGCCCCAGGCGATGACCTTGCCGCCGTTGCCGCTGACAATCGCATCGGCATTGACGCTGGCATCCTTGCCGACGAGTACTTGCCGCGCATTCTGCACGGCCGCGTTCTTGCCCTGGTAGTCGCCGCCCAGCAAGACCGTGCCGCCGCCCGTGGCGCCGCTGGCATCGATCTTCGCATTGCCCAGCAAACCCACTTGCTCGCCGAGCACCTGGATCTGGCCGCCCGTGCCGGCCGCGCCCATGGCGCTGGTGACGCTGCCCGCTTCGAGCAGCGACTTGCCGCTGGCCTTGAGCACGATCCTGCCATTCTCGCCGACGACGGCGCTGTTGGCGTTGAGCACGCCGCGCTGGCTGACCAGCGCGCCGGCCATGCCGATGCTGCCGCCCTGGGCGATGATCTGGCCCAGGTTCAAGGCCTGGTCGGCTGGTGCCGAAACCAGCACGCGCAATTGCGGATTGCCGGGGTCGGCCAGCTGCACGCTGCGCCCGGCCGCCAGGATCACTTCGCCATTTGGCGCCGTGATGATGCCGGTGTTTTCCACGTTCGGCGCGATCAGCAGCACTTGCCCGCCCTTGCCCGCGTTGATCAGGCCCGCATTGCTGACGCCGCCGGCCACGCTGCCGGCCGTGAACTGGCGCTTGCCGGCCAGGAAATCCTCATTCGTCATGCCCAGGCTGGAAGCGACCAGCCCGTTCACGTCCACTTTCGCCCCCTGGCCGAAGACGATGCCGTTCGGGTTGATCAGGAAGACCTTGCCGTTCGATTCGAGCGCGCCCAGGATCTTGCTGGGGTCTTGTCCCGTGATGCGGTTGAGCACGGCGCTATTGCCGTTTTGCTGGATGAAACGCGTGATTTCGCCCGCATGGATGGAAAAGCTCTGCCAGTTGATGATGGTGTTGGGCGTATTCGTGATCGAGAAGATATTGCCCTGCTGGTTGAACGTCGCCTGTCCATGGACCACCTGCGGCAAGGCGGGGTTGGCCTGCGCGGCGCCGAAACAGCCGGCCAGCAGCAGCGCCAGCGCCGTGCGGCGCAGGGGCGGCGCAAGGGGTGGGGCAAATGAAGGCGTCAGGATGAAAATGGAGGCGTGCTGGACGTGGTTGTGCATGGTGTTCATCCTGATGCTAGTAGGCCAAGGCGAGGCGGAAATGCAGGCGGTTGGCGCCCCGCTGTCCCGTGTCGCCGCCATTGACGACATGGGCGTAATCGAGTTGCAGATTGGCGTAGCGGCTCAGCAGCAAACGCAGGCCGAGGCCGCCGCTGCTGATGCCTTGCGACGCGCTTTCGCCGGGCA
>Ga0182008_10001358_pt1 | contig 16606 bp, 12 predicted proteins | sample Sormic07211129_1_FD_120482 | JGI IMG/M metagenome (GOLD analysis project Ga0182008, IMG submission 120482) | Rhizosphere microbial communities from Sorghum bicolor, Mead, Nebraska, USA - 072115-129_1 metaG | ecosystem: Host-associated > Plants > Roots > Rhizosphere | place: USA: Nebraska...
GGAATTGACCCGGAGGAGGCTCTGAATGGCAATGACGCAGACTCAGCTCGCCGATGCGGTCGCCGAGAAGGCGGGCCTGTCGCGTGCGGATGCGAAGAAGGCGATCGCGGCCCTCGAGGACGTCGTGGTCGAGCAGATCGGCAAAGCCGAGAAGGTGAAGATCGGCGGCGTCGTGCAGATCGAGGCCCGCTACCGCCCGCCGACACAGGAGCGCGAGGGTCGCAACCCTGCCACCGGTGAGACGATCACCATCGCCGCGAAGCCGGCGTCCGTCGCCGTGAAGGCGCGCCCGCTCGCGAAGGCCAAGAACGCCGCGCCGCCGGTTTCGGCCGTGCAGCGCTAAGGACCGGAGCCGACTCACTCGAGGGCGGGGCCGACCGGCTCCGCCCTCACTCCAGCCGAGGCCTTGCAGACGTAGACGGCGGCGCCGAGTGCCTCCGCCGCTGCGCGCACGGGCGTGACGGCTGCGTCGGTGACGAGGCTGACGGTGCAGCCGCCGAATCCGGCGCCGGTGATCCGCGAGCCGTAGCAGCCGTCCACGGCGCGCGTCGCCGCCGCGAGCTCGTCGAGTGCGGGCGGCACCACCTCGTAGTCGTCGCGGAGGCTCGCGTGCGACGCGTTCATCAAGTTCCCGAAGGTGACGCAATCGCCGGCTTCGAGTGCGGCGGCACCGCGCAAGGTCCGTTCGTTCTCGCTGACGACGTGGCGTGCGCGCGGCAGGTCCTGCACCTGTTCGAGCGTCGCGTCGCGCAGCGACGAGAGCCCGAGCTGCGCGGCCGCAGCCTCGCACGCGGCGCGCCGCTCGTTGTAACCGGAGTCGGCGAGGCGCCGTCTCACGTGGCTGTCGCACACGACGATCGCGACGCCGTCCGGAATCGGGATGTGCCGGTAGCTCAGGTCGCGGCAGTCGAGCAGGAGTGCATGCCCGGCCTGCGCGAGCGTGACGGCGAACTGGTCCATGATCCCCGACTGCACGCCGACGAACCCGTTCTCCGCCCGTTGCGCGAGCAGTGCGAGCTCCTCGCCCGGCAGGTCGGAGAGTGCGCGCCCGACCGCGACTTCGAGCGCTGCCGAGGACGAGAGGCCTGCCCCGCGCGGCACGGTGCTCCGGATGCGCAGCGAGGCCCCGTGCTCGGGCTGCAGCAGCTCGACGACGCCGCGTACGTAGTCACGCCACGTCCGCGTGCGGCGGATCGCGTCGAGGGAGAACGTGTCGTGCTCGCCGTCGCTCTCGACGTGCATCGTCCGGTCGCTGCGCGGCTTGGCCGTCACGTCCGTTAAACGGTCGATCGCACACGGGAGGACGAAGCCCTCGTTGTAGTCGGTGTGCTCGCCGATCAGATTGACGCGGCCCGGGGCCCGCGAGAGGACGGTCATACGGCGCGCACCCACTCGCCGCTCAGCGGGGCGAAGCGCCCGTGGGGATGGACGGCCACGGTGCTATTTACACTCGCGCGATGCGGGTCGGCGCCCGGTACGCGCTCGTCGACGGCGCGCTCGTGCGCGGCGACGTCGAGCTCGCGGACGGACGCATCGCCGCGGTCGGGGTCGGCGACGCAGGCCGGGGGATCGCGTCGCCGGGCTTCGTCGACCTGCACATCCACGGCTTCGCCGGCGTCGATTTCGCGACCGCCGACGAGGACGGATACCGGCGCGCCGCCGAGGCGCTCCTCGAGACAGGCGTCACGTCGTTCCGGCCGTCGTTCATCACGGCGCCGGAAGACGAGCTCTTCGCCTCGCTCGCGGGCGTTCCGCAGGGCCTCGGGGCGCACCTCGAGGGGCCGTTCATCTCGGCCGAGCGCCTCGGCATGCACCCTGCGGCGGCACGCCGCGACCCCGACGTCGAGCTGCTCGAGGGGCTGCTCGCCGCCGGACCGGTCGCGCACGTGACGCTCGCTCCCGAGCTGCCGGGCGCGCCGGAGCTGATCGACCTGCTCGTCGCGCGCGGGATCACGGTCGCCTGCGGCCACACGAACGCGACCGCTGCGGAGGCGTACGCGGCGTTCGACCGCGGCGCGACGCACGTGACGCATCTGTTCAACGCGATGCGGCCGTTCACGCATCGCGACCCCGGCATCGCGGGCGCGGCGCTGGCGCGCGACGACGTCACGGTCGAGCTGATCCTGGACGGCAACCATCTGTCGGACGAAGCCGTGCAGCTGGCGCTGCGGTCGGCGCCCGGCCGGATCGCGCTCGTCAGCGACGCCTGTGCCGCGGCGCGCATGGGCGACGGCGACTGGAAGATGGGCTCGGTCGACGTCTTCGTCCGCGACGGTGCAGCGCGTCTCGCCGACGGGACGCTCGCGGGCAGCGTCCTGACGATGCCCGACGCGATCCGTGACCTCGTCCGCATCGGCGCGCGGGTCGAGCAGGCGCTGCACGCCGCGTCGCGCCGGTCGCTCGCGCCCGGCGCCGTCGCCGACGTCGTCCTGCTCGACGAGGATTCGCTCGAGCCGACCGCCACCTATCTAGCCGGCGTACGCCGCGGCCTGTAACTCGAACAGCTCCGCGTAGATGCCGTCGTGCGCGACCAGCTGCTCGTGCGTTCCGTGCTCGGCGATCCGGCCGCCGTCGACGACGACGATCAGGTCGGCCATCCGCACCGTCGAGAAGCGGTGCGAGACGAAGATCGCGATCCCGCCCGTGGCACGGGCGACGGCGCGCGCCGATTCGGCGTAGCGCCCGAAGAGCATGTGCTCGGCGTGCGCGTCGAGCGCCGACGTCGGCTCGTCGAGGATGAGAAGCAGCGGCCGCTCGCGCATCATCGCGCGCGCGAGCGCGAGCTTCTGCCACTGGCCGCCCGAGAGCTCGGTTCCGCCCTCCGGGTGGGACGTCCCGATCGGCGTCTCGAGCCCGCTCGCGAGATCCTCGATGACGTCGCGCGCGGCGCCGCGGTCGACGGCGCGGTCGACCGCGTGGAGATCGTCCAGCAGCGGGAGGTCGCCGACGCCGACGCTCTCGTGCGCAAGCAGCTCGAACTTGACGAAATCCTGGAAGCCGGCGGCGATCCGCCCGCGCCAAGCGTTTTGCTCGATGGTGGCGAGGTCGACGCCGTCGACGGTGATCCGGCCGCCGGTCGGGTCGTAGAAGCGGCACAGGAGCTTCACGAGCGTCGACTTGCCGGCGCCGTTCTCGCCGACGAGCGCGACCGTCGAGCCGGCAGGGAGCTCGAGGTCGACCTGCTCGAGCACATCCGCGTCGGTCGCCGGGTAGCGGAACGTGACGTCCTCGACCCGGATGGCGCGCGCGATGCGCTCCGGCGCCGGCAGGTCGACTTGCGGCCGCTTCGGGTACAGCTCTCCGAGCAGCTTTCGCATCGAGCGCATCCGGTCTGCTGCGGCCGCGGCGCGCTGCAGGCGCTGCATCGCGCTGACGACGCCGAACACGAGCTGGTTCGTCTGGCTCGCAAGCGACACCGCGAGCACGACGTCGCCGGGTGTGTGCGCGCCGCGTACCGCGCCGCGGACGACGATCAGCAGTGCGCCGACATAGCCGACGGCGAAGACGGCGAAGCCTGCTGCCTGCGCGATGACGCCGGCGACCTCTGCCCGGAAGAAGAGGAGCCGGATCTCGGCGCGCGATGCACGGACGCGACGCTCGATCTCGTCCTCGAGACCGAACAGCCTGACCTCCTTCGCTGCGTCGGCCCGAAGAACGAGGTCGGCGTAGTGGCTCGCCCGGCGTTGCTTGTCGGCGGTGCGACGCCAGTATCCGTTGAAGTGCTGCCACGACCAGCGCGTCGCAACGAGCGGTGGGACGGCGAACAGCAGGAGGAGCAGCAGGACCGGCTGCAGACGTGCGAGCAGGAGGATCGTCAGCGTCAGCTGGACGACGACGCCGATCGACACGACCGCGGAACGAACCGACATGTAGCGCCACTGCCCCTCGTTGCTCATCAGCTCGAGCTCGTCCGCGTAGGCGGGATTCTCGAGATGGGCGAGCCCTGCCGGCCCGTGCGTGATCTCCGCGATGTCGTCCGTGAGGTCGATCACGTTCTGGTCGGCCACCTCGACGAACAGCACGTGGAGGAGGTGGTAGCCGATGGCGTTCAGGAGCGCGAGCAGCGGCAGGAGCAGCGCCCAGTGCGTCGCTGTTGCCGCGTCCCGCGCGAGCACGGCGTCCGTGACGTGCTTGAGCGCCAGCGGGGTCAACGGAGCGCTGGCGTAGCTGAGGAGCGTGAGGCCGAAGATCGCGATCATCCGCGGCGGGCTCGCCCTCCAGGCACCGGCGAGGATTGCGACGAATCCGCGGACGAAGCTCACGACTGAAACCTGGCCGCCTGGAGGTGGAACAGCTCGGCGTAGCGGCCGTCGACGGCGAGCAGTGCCTCGTGCGTCCCGTCCTCCACGACGAGACCGTGCTCGAGCACGACGATGCGGTCGGCACGCCGCACTGTCGAGAAGCGATGCGAGATGAGGATCGTGGTCAAGCCGCGCGTCAGCTCGAGGAACCGCTCGAAGAACGCGGCCTCGGCGCGGACGTCGAGTGCCGCCGTGGGCTCGTCCAGCACGAGGACGCTCGCACCGCCCTCGACGGCCATCAGTGCGCGTGCGATCGCGACACGCTGCCATTGACCGCCCGAGAGGTCGGTGCCGTCTTCGTAGCCGCGCGCAAGGGTGGTGTCGATCCCGTGCGGCAGCTGGTCGACGAGGTCGAGCGCGCCGGCTCGGTCGAGCGCCGACCGGATCTTCTCGTCGTCGTGAAGGAGCTCGACCGCACCGAAGCCGACGTTGTCGCGCACGGGCAGCTCGTAGTGGACGAAGTCCTGGAAGATCGCGGCCAGCCTCCGGCGCCACTCGCGCACGGGATAGTCGACGAGCGGGCGGCCGTCGACGAGAATCCGGCCCGCCTGCGGCTCGTAGAGACGGGCCAGCAGCTTGACGAGCGTCGTCTTGCCGGCACCGTTCAGGCCCACGATCGCCAGTGACCGGCCGGCCTCGATCGACAGGTCGAGCGAGCGCAGGACGGGCCGCGCCTCGTCGTAGCCGAACACGACGTTCTCGAAGCGAATCGACTCGCGGGGCGTTCCCGCAGCAGAGACGACACCGCGTCCGCCGACCTCCTCCTGGGCGACGCGCCGTTCAAGCGCTTCGAGGCCGACGAACGACGTCAGGCCCCATTCGGTCTGGTAGTCCGCCGGATCGTTGAACGACCCGACGTTCCCGAGCAGCGAGATTCCCTGCAGGACGAACGCGAGCTCGCCGATCGTCAGCGATCCGGACGCCGCGGCGCGGGCGGCACCGACGGTGGCGAATCCGCAGAGCACGAGCCACACCGGTGACGAGAGCGCGTAGGAGCCGTAGATGAGCCGCCGCCGCGATTTCCAAACGGGCGTGATCGCCGCCAACGCCGTCGTCCGGTACCGGTCGCGGAACCAGTCGCGGAGACCGAAGATGCGCATCTCCTTGCCGCCGCCGCCGGTGGTGATCAGGTCGCGGAAGTACGTGCGGCGGCGGCGCAGCTTGTGGAACCCGCGCTCGAAGCGCTGGTGCTTCCCGAAGCTGCTGCGGATCGCCACGCGCACCGTCAGCGAGCCGACCGCGAGCAGCAACCCCGCCCACCACGCGTACACGATGCCGATCAGAGTGGCGGCTGCCGCCCACTGGAGATACATCGAGAAGAGCAGGAGCGTGCCCCAGCATGCGGACCCCGGCGAGAAACCCGTTCCTCGCTGCGAGTACGAGAGGTCGGCAAGCGTCTCGTAGGTGTCGGACTGCTCGACCGCGCCGACGCCGATCGGCCCGAACGATGCCGCAGCTGCACGCTCGCGCAGATGGTCGTCGACCCTCCACGCGAGCATGAACTCCATCATGAATTGGAGCGGGCCGATCACCTGCTGCACGACGAAGAGCAGTCCCGCGACGATGAGGACATTGCGGAGCGACCGCCACTCAGGCGAGCCGAGGCCGGCATGAATAGCACCCGGAACGCGGCCGACGATCGCGCTCGTCGTGACGATGAAGGCGACCGGCATCAGGCCGGCGGCGAGCTGGAGCGCGAACCCCAGAGCGAGCATCCGGCCGCCGTACGGCAACAGGCGGAGCACTGCAAGCCGGAAGCGGATGCGCTCACGCACGCAGGAACGCCTCGTTCACCGCGCGGATCGCCGTCGGATCGGCCTTCGGACGCCGGTCGGCGGTCAGCAGGCCGTTCTGCTCCTGCTCGACGTCCGTCAGCTGCGTCCAGCAGAAGCCGGCGACGTCGTCGGGGATCTGTTCGACGATCGCGCGGTAGCCCGCGGCGAGGTCGTCGACGTGCCGGTAGACGAAGTCGCCGCTTCCGACCGACAGACCGCCGAGCTCGCCGAACCAGAGCGGAATGTCGTCGCGCTTCCCGCGGTGCCTCGTGAGCTCGGCGCCGTAGTCGTGCACGTCGACGAGGTCGGTTTCGCCGAGTTGCTTCCAGCCCGACGCGTCGACGACGAGCCGCGTCCCGTCGGTCGTGCGCGTCGCACGCACGAGGTCGCGCTGGAAGTCGGCCGGCGGCCCGCCCCAGTCCTCGTTGATCGGGATCCACATCACGACGGACGGATGGTGTCGGAGCTGCGCGACGATCTCGCACCATTCGTCCACGAATCGCGCCCGCGCCTCGTCCGTGGCGAGTGAGTGCGACGACGGCATGTCCTGGGCGACGAGCAGCCCCGCACGGTCGCAGTACGCGTACCAGCGCGGGTCCTCGACCTTCACGTGCTTACGCGCGAGGTTGAAGCCGAGCTGCTTCGTCCACTCGACGTCTGCACGCAGTTCCTCGTCGGACGCGCTGTAGACGGTGTCAGGCCAGTAGCCCTGGTCGAGCACGCCCGCAAGGCGGATGCGCTCGCCGTTCAGGTAGAGCTCGCGACCGCGACGCTCGATCGTGCGAAAGCCGACATACGAGTGGATGACGTCCTCGTCGAGTCGCACCTCCACGTCATACAGATGGGGATCGGAGGGCGACCAGAGGCGCGGATCCTCGATCTCGATGGCGTCGAGGAGCGGCCGGGGATCGCGGATGTACGTCTCCGGCACGCCCTCGATCCAGACCGGCCGCCACGCCCCGATCGTGCGCGTGTACCAGATGTCGTGGCTGCCGCGCTGCTTTCCCTTCGCCTGTCCGAAGGCATCCTCGAGCGGGTCGTACGCGTCGATGACGACCTCGTGCTCGCTGCCCGACTCGAGCGCGCCGGCGTCGAACGTGAAGTGCGTATAGCCGCCCTCGTGCGAGCCGAGCTCGATGCCGTCGAGGGTGACGGTCGCGCGCCAGTCGACGGCGCCGAAGCGGAGCAACGTGCGCGCGTTCCACTCGTCCGGCACGCGGAACGTGCAGCGGTGGCGTGCGTGCTCCTCGTCGAGCAGCTGCGGCGTTCCGACGTCGAGTGGCGCCCAGAGGTCGCGCCGCGCCTGCGGGAGGGGGTGGGTCAGCACGGGCCTCTCACGACCGGCTTGCGGTTCTTCCAGTCGAGGCGGCTGAGCCAGAGCTGGCGTCTCGTGTGGGCGGGATTCCACGCGTGGTAGACGATCCACGGCCCGGCGAATGTGTTGTGGCCCGGCCCGTGTGCGCGGCAGCCGGTCGTCAGAATCGGGTTCTCGGGCGCGTCGACGCACGGGCCGAGCGGTCCCGTGCAGGTCGCATAGCCGACGGCGTACGAGTCGTCGTTGTAGCTCCCTCCCGAGTAGAAGAGGTAGTAGCGGCCGCCGTGCCTCCGCATCTCGGGGCCCTCGACGACGCCGCCCCCCCAGACCTTGTCGTTCACCTCGATCGATCGCCGCGGGCCGACGAGGCGCAGCCCGTCCGCGGAAAGCCGCTGCGCCCAGATGTGCGTTCGCCTACCGATCGAGTTGCCGTCGTTCTTCCAGTAGAGGTAGCCGCGGTACGGGTCGGGATCGATCGAGCCGCCGTCGCGCTTCTGGCAGACGAGCGGGCCTCTGAACGAGTCGACGAACGGGCCGAGCGGCTTCCGCGCGACGGCGCGCCCGATGCACTGCGTCCCGCTCGAGGCGGTGTAGTAGAGGACGTACGCCCCATCCCCTCGCGCCAGCACCTCCGGCGCCCACGTCGCGCCGGCGAAGGCCCAGCGGCCGAGCTTCGGCAGGGCGTCGGGGCCGGCCGTCCAGTGCACGAGGTCGGCCGACGTCGCCGTTTGCACGTTCGCGCCGTTGCCGTTCGTCGCATACGCGTAGTACGTCTTCCCGACCTTCAGCACGAACGGGTCGGGAAAGTCGCGGGTGTAGACGGGGTTCGTGAACGCCGCTGCAGTCACGGCGAGCGCGACGAGCTTCATCGCCGCAGCCACACCGCCGTGTTCTCGGCGTCGCTGGCGAGCACGATCTCTCCGTCGAGCGGGAGGCGCTCGTCGCCGAAGTGGACGACGCAGGTGAGGTCGTCGCGGTCGAACGCGAGCACGCCGGACGGCGACTCGCGCCACGCGAACGCGCCGTGCGGGCGGAGCACGAGCGCCCGCCGGTAGAGCTCGAGGAACGCTGCGGCGTCACCCGTCTGTGCTTCGACGGACTTTTCGCTCCATGCAGCCGGCTGGGGCAGCCACGCGTTCGGCTCCAGCCCGCGCGTCCACGGGATCGGTACGCGGCAGCCGTCACGGCCCTTGCGCTCACCCTTGGTCTGGAAGAAGACGGGGTCCTGGCGCGCTCCGTCCGGCAGGTCGACCTCCTCGAGGCCGAGCTCCTGCCCTTGGTAGACGAAGACCGGGCCGGGGAGCGCGAGCAGGAGCAGCGCCGCTGCGCGCGCGTGCTGCTCGCCGCCGAAGCGCGTGACGATGCGGGTGACGTCGTGATTCTCGAAGACCCACGTCACGATGGGCAGCTCGCGCAGGGATGCCTCGATCGACTCGCGGAGCTTCTCCGCGTCCCATGGCTGGAAGATGAGCGAGAAGTTGAACGCGAGCTGGAGCTCGTCCGGGCGGAGATATGGCGCGACACGCCGCTGGTCGCTGAAGACGACCTCGCCGACGAGCACGCGGTCGCCTTCGTACTCGGCAGCGAGGCGGTGCCAGTCGCGGTAGACCTCGTGCACCTCGGGCTGATCGATCGCGGTGCGCCAGTCGGAGCTGAAGCGGACCGTCGGGAACGGCGCGGGCTCGTCGCGGAGCTGCTTGTCCTTGACGAGGCCGTGCGCGACGTCGATGCGGAAGCCGTCGACGCCCCGATCGAGCCAGAAGCGGAGGATCTCCTCGAAGTCGTCGCGCACCTGTGGGTTGTGCCAGTCGAGGTCGGGTTGCTCTGGCGCGAACAGGTGGAGGTACCAGTGTCCGCGCTCCTTGTCGTACGTCCACGCCGGGCCGCCCCAGTTCGACGGCCAGTTGTTGGGCGGCGTCCGGTTGTCCGCGGACGGAACGGTGACGTAGCGCGACCGGTCGCCGGTGAACCACGGATGCTGCGCCGACGAGTGATTCGGGACGATGTCGACGATCACCCGGATGCCGCGCTCGTGGGCGGCCGCGATCAGGTCGTCGAAGTCGTCGAGCGTGCCGTAGATCGGCTCGACGTCGACGTAGTTCGCGACGTCATACCCGTGGTCGACCTGCGGCGACGGATAGAACGGCGTCAGCCAGATCGCGTCGACGCCGAGCTCGTCGAGGTACGCGAGCTTGCCCGTCAGTCCCGGCAGGTCGCCGATCCCGTCGCCGTTCGAGTCCGCGAAGCTCCGGACGTAGACCTGGTAGAAGACCGCGTCGCGCCACCACTCAGATCCCCGCTCCGGGGTCGGCAAAGCCGACCCCTGCGCTCCTGGGCGCGCTCCGTCGAGCCTACGCGCACACACGAGCCGCCACCGCATCTCCGACTTGTGCGGTCGTCCCGGTCCCGCCGACGTCGCCGGTGCGCGGGCCGTCACGGCAGACCTCCTCGAGCGCGCGCATCAGCCGTTGCGACGCGTCGTGCTCACCCAGCACGTCGAGCATCAGCACGGCGCTCCAGATCGCGCCCATGGGGTTTGCGATCCCCTGGCCGGCGATGTCCGGCGCGCTGCCGTGCACCGGTTCGAAGATCGGCGTCGTGTCGATGCCGGGCGCGACGCTCGCGCTCGCCGCCATGCCCATCCCGCCCTGCAGGACAGCGGCGATATCGGTGAGCACGTCGCCGAAGAGGTTGGACGCCACGACGACGTCGAGGCTCGACGGATTGCTCACCATCCGCGCCGCGAGCGCGTCGACCAGCACCCGCTCGAGCTTCACGTTCGGATGCTCGGCGTGCAGCTCCTCGGTCACCTCGTCCCAGAGGACGTAGCCGTACCGCGACGCGTTCGACTTCGTCGCGCTCGTGAGGACGCCGCGCCGCTGCTCGGCGAGCTCGAACGCGTACTGCACGACGCGCCGCACGCCTTCGCGCGTGAAGACGGCGGTTTCGATCCCGACCTCGTGCGCGAGCCCTTGGTGCGCTCGCCCGCCGACGCCCGAGTACTCACCTTCGGTGTTCTCGCGGACGAACAGCATGTCGACGGTCGGACGGCCGTCGAGCTTCGACGGGATGCCGTCGAGGAGCCTGGCCGGTCGGAGGTTCGCGTACAGGTCGAGCCGCTGACGGAGCGGCAGCAGGAGCCCCCAGAGCGTGATGTGGTCGGGCACCGAGGGATGCCCGACGGCGCCGAGCAGCACGGCGTCGTACTGCCGCACGGTGTCGAGACCGTCCGCCGGCATCATCGCGCCGGTCTCGTGGTAGTGATCCGTGCCCCACGGCAGCTCGTGCCACGTGAGGTCGAGGCCGAGCGCGTCGACTGCCTTGCGCGCCTCGGCAACGACCTCGGGGCCGGCGCCGTCCCCGGCGATGACGGCGATGCGGTGCGTCACGGCAGCTCCTCCCAGGTCGGGATCGCCGAGCGCCCGTCGAGCGCGCGGCAGGACAGCGCGGCGGCCGCATTCGCCTTCGTCAGCGCGGCTGCGAGGTCGAGCCCCCGCACGAGCGCGGCGAGCAGGGCCCCGTGAAAGACGTCGCCCGCTCCGAGCGTGCTCACCACGTCGTCGACCGGGTAGCCGGGAACGTCGAGGCGCTCGTCGCCGACATACGCCGTGCAGCCGTCGGCGCCGCGGGTGATGACGGTGATTCTCGCCCGCCGCCCGTCGTCGCGATTCGGGGCGTAGAGCTCGACCCGCGACATGTCGAGGTCGGGGATCGGGTTGCCCCCGTCGACGGACAGTCGAACGTCGCCGTGTATCGCGTCGTAGCCGACGTGGTCGACGTGCACCCACTCCGCGTCCTCGAGTGCGTCGGGCGGGCACTCGAACGGCGTCCACGGCTCCGTGATGATCGCGCGCGTGCCGTCGCCGACGAGGATCGTGCTCTCGACCATCTCGCCGGGAAGTCGTACCGTCTCGACGCCCGGCAGGTCCTCGTCGACGATGCCGACGAAGCGGGCGGGCACGCCGAGCTTGGCGATCGCCACGGCGGCGGTCGCAGCGGTTCCGCCGCCTGCAACGACCCGCTCGCTCGCGAGCACGCGGCCGTCCGGCTCCGGGAACTCCGAGATCCGATAGATCGTGTCGCGCGCGGCGACGCCGACACACACGATCACGGAGTCACCTTGATCGTGATCACCTCGCGCGGCCGGAACGGAACGACGATCGCGCCCTCCTCGACCGCGAGCTCGTCGCCGTCGTCCTCCAGCAGGCTCGTGCGCCGCGCGGCGCCCGCAGCGATGCGGACGCGTGCGACGCCGCGGCCGCCGAACGGCTCGTAGAGCCGCAACACGACGTCGTCGGAGTCCTCGGCCCGCTTGATCGTGTCGAGCACGAGGTCGCCCTCGACTGCCGCGAACGGCTCGGCCGGGGCGCCGCTCGTCCAGCGGAGCGGTGCGTTGAACAGCACCGCCTCGCGCAGGACGCCGGCGTCGCGCCAGCCGCCCGTGTGCGGCAAGAGCGCATACACGAATTCGTGCGTCCCCATGTCGGCCTCGGGATCCGGCGACTTCGGCGAGCGGAGCAGCGAGATTCGGAGGTCGCCGCCGTAGCACGAGTACCCGTACTTCGAGTCAGTCAGCAGCGCGGCGCCGAAGCCGTGCTCCGAGAGATCGGCGAAGCGGTGCCCGGGGACCTCGTACTTCGCGCGGTCGAACGACGTCGAGTAATGCGTGGGCCGCTCGGCGTAGCCGAACGGCATCTCGTACGTCGCATTCGACGCGCGTATGTCGAGCGGGAAGCGCACCTTCAACAGGGTGTGCGACTCGTGCCAGTCGACGGTCGTGTGGAACTCGACTCGCGGCGACCCCGCGTCGAGCCGGACGACCTGTCGCATGGTCGGGTACGCGAAGGCGACCTCGACGCGGAGCGGCGTGTCGGTGATCACCTCGTACGACTCGGCCGGCGGAGCGTCCCGCCCGGTGTGCAGCGTGTACGGGTCGATGTCCCACGCGTCGAACTCGACGGGGTCGTCGTCGTAGAGCTCGAAGACGTTCGCAGGTGCGGCCAGGACCTCGCGGCCGGCGTGGACGACGCTGCGGACGGAGCCGTCCTCGCCGAGCTCGACGCGCAGATGCCCGTTCGTGAGCGTCAGCCCGTCGCGCGTCACGCGGTCGTCCGGCTCCACCGCGCGGGCGGCCGCGAACGGCGCTGCCTCCCACACGGTGTCGCCGACGACGTCGCGGCGCGCGAAGCAGGTGGTGTTGACCGGGACAGCGCCCTCGCCGACCAGCGCGCCGATGCCGCGCTCCAGCTCGGCGAAGTCCCGCGCGGCGTCCACGTAGACGAGCCGGATCGACGAGCCCGGGAGGATGTCGTGGAACTGCTGCAGCAGCAGGAGCTTCCAGAGCCGGTCGAGCTCCTCGCGCGGATACTCGGCGCCGCGTGCGACCGCGAGGAACTCTGCGTCGTGGAGCCCCTGCTCCGAGCGACGGTTCCCGCGCTTGACGAACGCCTGCGAGGTGTAGACGCCGCGGTGGAACTCGAAGTAGAGCTCGCCGACGACGACGGGGCGCTCGGCGCGCTCGCCCTCCAACGCCTCGAAGAAGTCGGTCGGCGTGCCCGTCCGAGTTCGCGGCAATCCCTGCAGGTCACGCGCGCGCCGAAGGTTCTCCAGCATCTCGCGGGTCGGCCCGCCGCCGCCGTCACCGTGGCCGTAGACGAGCAGCGCCACGTTCGACTGCTCGAGGTTCTTGTGCTCGCGGGCGATCTTCACGAGCTCGTCGGCGGTGACCGTGGAGTTGTAGGTGTCGTCCGGCGGGAAGTGGACGAGCACCTCGCTGCCGTCGTCGCCCTGCCAGGTGAACGTGTGGTGCTCCGGCCGGTTGAAGCGGTTCCACGAGAGCTTCTGCGTGACGAACCGGGACATTCCGGCGCCGCGCATCAGCTGCGGCAGCTGGCCGGTGTACCCGAACGCGTCAGGCGCCCAGAACTCGGCGCAGCGGCTTCCGAACTCGCGCTCGAAGAACCGCTGGCCGTGCAGCAGCTGCCTGACGAGCGACTCACCCGACGGGATGTTGAGGTCGGGCTCGACCCACGCGCCGCCCGTCGGCACGAACTGCCCGCTCTCGACCTTCGCGCGGATGCGCTCGTAGAGCTCGGGCTCCCGCTCCTTGACCCACGCGTACTGCACCGCCTGCGAGCACGCGAATCGGTACTCCGGGTATTCGTCCATGTAGCGGACGGCCGTCGAGAACGTGCGCAGCGTCTTGCGGTACGTCTCGGCGAGCGGCCAGAGCCACGCGGTGTCGATGTGCGCGTGACCAATCGCGACGACCTCCGGCGCGAGCTCGGCGTTGTGCAGCTCGTAGAGCGCAGTGAGGATCGCGGGGTCGTGGCCGTCGGCGAATCGCTCGAGCTCGACGCGCAGCTTCGCGGCGAGCACCGGCTCCGTCGCCGGATGCGCCTCGAGCCGGCGAAGCAGCTCGAAGTCGTGATACGTCTGCCACGCCGCGTCGTCCCAGCGCACGAGCTCGCAGCGCGTCAGCTCGACCGCCCGGTCCTGCCGGCCGAACAGCCCGTTGCACGCCAGCTCGACCTGCACCTCGACGGCGCCCGGCTCTGCCGCGTCGGCGACTGTCGCCTCGCAGTGGTGCCGGTTCAGGCCGGCGGCGACGCGTCCGTCGCGCCAGAGCGTCGCCTCGCTCTCGGAGAGCCAGCCGAGCTCGACGCGTGCGCCCTGCCACTCCTGCGGGATCGTCGCCCGTACGCGGAACCAGTACGTCGCCCACAGCGGGCCGAACCGCTCGCGGAGCTCGACGGGCCGGTAGTCGAGCGCCTGCGCCTCGCCCCACGAGATGCGGTCGACCGGCCCGGCGACGACGAGGTCGTCGACGGGCCGGACGTCGGAGAACACGCGAGCGCGCAGGCGCTCCGACGTCTGCCTGAGCCGACGCCGCGTGTACTCGGGATGCGAGATCAATGCGTCGGCGACGACCCGTTCAGCAGGCTCACGCCGGTCTCGGGCGAGAAGAAGTAGAGCCGCGACGGGTCGACGGCGAGGCTCACGGTGCCGCCGATCCGCGCCTCGGTGCGGGCGTCGACGCGCGCGACCATCAGCGTCCGGTCGCGCTCGTCCGCGAGGATCGACGTCTCGTCCTCGGGGTCGTCGGCGAGTGCGTCCTCGATCACGACGTGCTCCGCGTCGACGGGGAAGAAGATGTGCGCGTCGGAGCCGAGCTCCTCGAGCACCTCGACCGCGACGTCGATCCGAGGCAGGTCTCGCGGCGCAAAGTCGCTGTCCTCGAAGGCCTCCGGCCGGATCCCGAGGATGACGGGCCCGGTGAACGGCGGGCGGCGGTCGCGGTGGAGCGGGATCTGGAAGCGCCCGAAGTCGATCGTGTCGCCGATGTGGGCCCGCACGAGGTTCATCGACGGCGAGCCGATGAAGGCTGCGACGAAGGTGTTCGCCGGCTCTTCGTAGAGCCGCTGCGGCGCGTCGACCTGCTGGATCTTGCCGTCGCGCATCACCGCGACGCGCTGGCCCAGCGTCATCGCCTCCACCTGGTCGTGTGTGACGTAGACCGTCGTCGTGCCGAGCCGATTGTGGAGCTGCTGCAGCGACGTGCGCATGCCGACGCGGAGCTTCGCGTCGAGGTTCGAGAGCGGCTCGTCCATGAGGAACGCCTGCGGCTCGCGCACGATCGCGCGGCCCATGGCGACGCGCTGCTGCTGCCCGCCGGACAGCTGGCCGGGGCGACGGTCGAGGAGCTCCTCGAGGCCGAGCAGCCTTGCAACCTCGTGGACGCGCTCCTCGCGCTGCTTGCGCGGCACCTTGCGGACGCGCAGGCCGTAGCCGAGGTTCTTGCGCACGGTCATGTGCGGGTAGAGCGCGTAGTTCTGGAAGACCATCGCGAGGTCGCGCGCGGCCGGCTCGGAGCGCGTCACGTCGCGGTCGGCGATGAGGATCCGCCCGCCCGTGATCTTCTCGAGGCCGCCGATCGACCGGAGGAGCGTCGTCTTCCCGCAACCCGACGGGCCGACGAGGACCATGAACTCGCCCTCGCCGATCGTGAGGTTGACGTCGTTCACCGCGAGGACGCCGTTGCCGAAGTCCTTGGTGACGTGATCGAGGACGATCTCGCCCACGGGCGCGACGATACATCGAAGCCCGAGTTCCTGCAATCGTTGCCACATCGGTCGCGCGCTACTAGGCTCGGCACAGCCGTGGGCGCAACAACGACGACGGTCGCACCGGGGGTCTCGCTCTTCCGCGACACCTGCAACGTCTTCGTGCTCGTGGACGGGGCGGAGGCGATCCTCATCGACTTCGGCGACGGCGACGTCCTCGACCACCTGGCGGAGCTCGGGATCGAGCGTGTCACCGACGTCCTCCTGACCCACCACCACCGCGACCAGCTCGGCGGGCTGCAGCGGGCGGCGGACGCCGGCATCCGCATCTGGGCGCCGCCGTCCGAGGTGGAGCTGATCGCCGGGATCGACGAGCGCTGGCGCCGCCGGCAGGTCGCAAACGACTACGACCTGCGCGAAGACCGGTTCTCGCTCCTCCACTCGGTGCCGGTGACGGGCGTGGTCGCGGAGTACCGCACGACCCGCTTCGGCGGCTGCGACGTCTACGTGCTGCCGACGCCGGGCCACACGCTCGGCTCGGTGTCGTACCTCGTCGAGGTCGACGGGCAGCGGCTCGCCTTCACCGGCGACCTCATCTACGGCGACGGGAAGGTCTGGTCGCTCGCCGCGACGCAGTGGACGTACAGCGGCTGGGAAGGCTGGGGCTCCACGATCAACTCGGCTGCGATCCTCGGCGGCCGCTCCCCCCACCTCCTGCTCCCCTCGCACGGCGAGCCCATCCTGGACCCGAGGACCGCGCTCGCGACGCTGGGCGAGCGGATGCAGGGGCTGATCGACCTGCGCGACCCGGTGCGGTTCAACGCGGCCGACCGGCTGCGGCGGCCGTTCGACCCGGTCACGCCGCATCTGTTGCGGAACAGGACGATGTTCGCGACGAACTACGCGCTGCTGTCCGAGTCCGGCGGAGCGCTGCTGATCGACTTCGGCTACGACGTCATGACGACCGCCGACTCGACGGAGCGGCTCGCCCGCCGCACGCTTCTCTGGTCGCTCGACGCGCTCGACCACACGATCGAGGCGGCGATGATGACGCACTACCACGACGACCACGTCGCCGGGCTGAACCTCCTGCGCGACGTGACCGGCGCCGAGGTGTGGGCCCCCGAGAACGTCGCGCCCGTCATCGAGGAC
>Ga0182008_10001360_pt1 | contig 16593 bp, 17 predicted proteins | sample Sormic07211129_1_FD_120482 | JGI IMG/M metagenome (GOLD analysis project Ga0182008, IMG submission 120482) | Rhizosphere microbial communities from Sorghum bicolor, Mead, Nebraska, USA - 072115-129_1 metaG | ecosystem: Host-associated > Plants > Roots > Rhizosphere | place: USA: Nebraska...
GCGTATGTGGCGGTGGTGGTGTCGGCGCGCTTGCGTGAGCTGGACCTGTCCATCGAAGAGGCGGCCATGGACCTGGGCGCGCGGCCGTGGAAGGTGTTCTTCCTGATCACCATCCCGATGATCGCGCCCTCGCTGGGCGCGGGCGGCATGATGTCGTTCGCCCTGTCACTGGATGACCTGGTGCTGGCGAGCTTCGTTTCCGGTCCAGGCTCGACGACCTTGCCGATGGAAGTGTTCTCGGCGGTGCGTTTGGGCGTGAAGCCTGAGATCAACGCCGTGGCCAGCCTGATTCTGCTGGCGGTGTCGCTGATGACCTTCCTGGTCTGGTTCTTCAGCCGTCGTGCCGAAGAAGCGCGCAAGCGTGCGATCCAACAGGCCATCGAAGAAAGCGCTGCCGACTCATGGAAGCAACCGGACGTGCGTCGCGCACAGGCGCCGGAAGCCGCCTGAGTGTTGGCCACAATCCCGTGGCCAACCCCGATCTACTGTAGGAGCCAGCTTGCTGGCGATGGTATGTCAGCCACATTGGTGTCGACTGACACACCATCGCCAGCAAGCTGGCTCCTACAAGGTTTTATGCAATCCAGGGGGATCTGCGGATGATCTCGACGAAGTTCATCGGCTTGAACCCTGGCTCGCTGTCCACCAGCACATCCGCATTCACCGTGCCGAACGTGGTCTCAGGCTTGTGCTTGAAGCCGTCGGCGAACGCACACAGGATGCACTCCTTGAATCCTTCTCCCCGTGGATGCGCATGCACCACCGCTTCGCGCTGCGCAGTGGGAAACGCGGCGTAGTCGATCCCCAGCACATCCATTTCCACACCCGCCGTCACCAATGCCACGTTGGGGCGCAAGTGATGCACCACGTTCGGCGTGGTGTGCAGGGCAATCGACAGCCACACCTGTTCGATGTCGTCGTCACTGAAGCCATACGGCTTGAGGAACGCCTTGGCGGCGTTGGCGCTGTCGACTTCGAAACGTTCGTTATCGCTGCGATGACCTTCCACCAGGCCGAGGTCATGGAACATCGCGCCGACGTACAACAGCTCCGGGTTGTAGGTCAGTTGCTTGCGTTCACCGCTCAACGCACCGAACAGGAATACCCGGCGCGAGTGGTGGTAAAGCAGGTCGGATTCGACGTCGCGGATGTATTCCGTGGTGGCCCGGGCCAATGCGCTGTCGGGGATTTTGATACCGGCGATGGTGCTGCTCATGGTGCTGTCCTCGTGGGGAACGCCGTGGCGGCGCTGATGGGGCAAGTCTGTTCCCACCCCCAAAACCGGACAATCGATCCATGGCTGCGATCCTTGCCAATGAGCATGCATATCGCGCCAACCTCGCTTGTTGCGCGCGGATTGGATAACTTTGAGCGGTACACCGCGCACCCTGTAGGAGCGAGCTTGCTCGCGAGGGTCGTTAACGATGACGCGGGATGTCTGGATGAACGTGGCGCTCTCACGTTCATCGCGAGCAAGCTCGCTCCTACCGAGGACGATGTATCCAGAGCCAGTGAGGGCAATTCACGTCATGAGTAAAACCGTTGCCATCGTGGTGTTCGCCGGCGTTCAGTCTCTGGACGTCACCGGTCCCATGGATGTGTTTTCCGAGGCCAATCGCTTCCTCGCGCAGCAGGATCACTATCGACTGGAAGTGATCGGCGTCGAGCGCGGAATGATGCCGTGCTCCAACGGTTTGTCGCTCAATGCTCATCGGCATTTCAGCGAGGCGCTGGGGGCGTATGACTTGTTGCTGGTGGCCGGCGGGCCGCAGTTGCCGTTCATGAATTTCGGCCCGGCTTTCGATGCCTGGCTGCGCGATGCCAGCGCGCTCGCACAACGTTTTGGTTCGATCTGCAACGGCGCGTTCATGCTCGCCCGCGCCGGCTTGCTGGAGGGACGCACGGTAACCACGCACTGGAGCGATGCGCCGGCGCTGGCGGCGTTGTGCCCGTCGACTCAGGTCGAAGCGGATCGCTTGTACGTGCAGGACGGCGAGCTGTTCACGTCGGCGGGTGTGACGGCGGGGATCGATCTGTCGTTGTATTTGCTGGCCCAGGATCACGGGCCGGAAGTCGCGCTGAGCGTGGCCAAGCGGCTGGTGGTGTTCACACAGCGCTCGGGCGGGCAATCGCAGTTCAGCCCGTTTCTTGTGCCCCACGCCGAACCGACGTCGGCGGTGGCGCTGGTTCAGCACTATGTGCTGGCCAACCTGACGGGCGACCTGACCATCGCCGACCTGGCCAACGCGGCCAACATGAGCGCACGCAACTTTTCTCGTGTGTTTGCCAAGGAAGCGAAAATCACCCCGGCAGAATTTGTCGAGCGGGCGAGGGTGGACGCGGCGCGGGTGATGCTGGAAAGCACCGGCGCACCGTTGAAGACCGTGGCGTACCAGTGCGGGTTTCGTGATGCTCAGCACATGCGCAGCGTGTTCAATCGCCGGCTGGGGGTGACGCCGCAGCAGTTCAGGTTGAATTTTGCGGCGATGGTTTGAGCTGGATATTGTGTTGTTCTTGGGGGCCTCATCGCGAGCAGGCTCACTCCTACAGGGTTACGCGTTCCAATGTAGGAGCGAGCCTGCTCGCGATAGCGTCAGTCCAGGCGACAAAAATCTAGGGCGCAGCCCGCGCCGGCAACAGCTTCAACGTACTGCGCGTATTCGCCGTGACTTCCTCGTCATTGAGGTGCGCGTGGAAATACACCCCTTCGACATACGCCTCTGCCTGATCCTCGTAATGCCGGTCAAACGGCACACCGCTTTGCCCGACCGGGTTGACCGTCAGGCTGTGGGCCGGGTCGGCGAAGTCGATCAGGCGACGGGTCGACGGTCCGTAAGTCACCGGCCATGGCGCCGGTCCGATCTTGGCCGACAGGTTGTTCGGCACTTCATGGCTGCCCGGCGCCGCGAACGGGCCGACGTTGAAGATTCGGTCCAGCGGCTTCTGCTGCCCCAACGGATGACCATGAGTCAGCGTGTGCGCCTTGCCCCACTGCCATTGCGCGAAATCCGCGCCCAACGTGGCCTTGAGGTGCGCGATGCTCGCTTGCCAGGCCACTTTCACCGTGTCGGCGCGGGTTTCCTTGCCCGGGGTGTCGCGGTTGTCCCACCACGGCGAATCGGGGTTCGCCGCGAGGCGCGGCAGTGCAGCGTCGATCACCCGGGTCGAGAGCAGCGTTTCGAAAAAGTCGTTGCCCAGCTCATCGTGCATCGTCGCGTCCGCGAGGTTGAACAGGAACTGGTTGAACAGCGTGGCGCTGGTGGAATCAAGCGGGTAGTCGCCTGTCCACAGTGCCAGTTGCTCCAACAGTTTGAGTTCGGCCGGATCGCTCACGACTTCACGCAACACCGGTAACAACGGCGCGAGCAGGCGAGGGCCGTAGGCGGTGGTGGTGCCCAGTTGCAGCTTCTGACTGGCTTGCAGATCCCATTTGACGGATTTATCGCCGAGCTGGCGATTGAGCTGCTGGCCCCGATCGGCGAGGTTGTAGTAACCGGGAATTTCCATGCCGGTTGGCGACACAGGCTGGAAGTTGGCGGAAACGATGTAGCCGCGTGCCGGATTCTCTTCCTGCGGGTTGGCGCTGAACGGGTAAAAGCCGTCCTTGTCCGCCTCGGCGCTGCTGCCGTCGAGGATGAACCACGGCCGCACGCCGGCAGGCCGTTTCGGCAATTGCGCCGCCGCCCACCAGCCGATATCACCCTTGGCATTGGCCCAGACAATGTTCAGCCCCGGCGCCTGGACCTTGGCCGCGGCAGTGCGGGCCTTGGCCAGTGTGTCGGCGCGGTTCAGCTGATAGAAGCCTTCAAGGATCGGGTTCTGGCTCTCGAGAAAGCCCCACCACATGGCGATCGGCGTCTTGCCGGCGGCGGTGCCCAGCGCATCGTTGACGATCGGCCCGTGCGGCGACTGACGCAGGGTCAATGTCACGGGCGCCTGGCCCTTGACCGCGATCTGCTGCTCGCTGGTCACCAGGTCCACCCACTTGCCGCGATACCAGACCTGATTGGCATTGTCCGGGTTGACTTTCTCGGCGATCAAATCGAGATCGTCGTTCTGGAACATGGTGATGCTCCAGCCGAAGTCACGGTTCATTCCCAGCGAGGCGAACGGCATCAAGGCCTGATAGTGGCCGTAGAGTTCGAAGCCCGGCGCCGAGAGTTGCGCTTCGTACCACACCGACGGCGCGGAGAAGCGGATATGCGGATCCCCCGCCAGTAACGGCTTGCCGCTTTTGGTGTGGCTGCCCGAGACCACCCAGGCGTTGCTGCCCTCGAACTGTGGCAAGCCGTTGTCCGCCAGCGCCTGCTCACTCAGGCGGGCGAGGGCATTGAGGTCTTTCCAGTCGCCACTGGCGAGGGACGGCGCGGCAGTATTGGGGTTTTTCGCCAGTACGCCTTTGGACTGCAAGTCGAGATCGAAGACGTTCAGGTAGTCGGCGCCCAACTGATCACGTACGTAGGTCAGCAGCGGTTCGGTACGAAACGCCGCGGCAAAACTGTAGGCCATGTAACCGGCGATGCTGATGGTGTCCTGCGCGGTGAACGGGCGTTTCTGGATACCCAGGATGTCGAACTCCACGGGCTTCGCGTGGGTGTCCTGATACTGGTTGATGCCATCGAGATAGGCCTGCATGGCGATGAACGATGGCGACTGCTTGTCGAGGTTGGCCAGGTAGGTTTCGGCGCGTTCGCGAATGCGCAGGCTGCGCATCAGTTTGTCGGTGTCGAGCAGCTTCGGGCCCAGTACTTCAGCCAGTTCGCCGCGAGCGAGGCGACGCAGGACTTCCATCTGGAACAGCCGGTCCTGGGCGTGCACATAGCCAAGGGCGCGGTACAAGTCGGTTTCATTTTCGGCGTGGATGTGCGGGATGCCACGTTCGTCGTAACGCACCGTGACCGAGCCTTGCAGGTGTTGCAGTTCAACCATGCCCTGGCGTGTCGGCTGCTTGCTGTAGCCGTACCAGCCGGCGCCGGCGGCGAGCACGACAATCAGCAGGACGAGCGCAATCAGGAGACGTTTCATGGTGATTCCTTGTTCTTGTTATGAGTGGCAGCAATTCCCTGGCGACACTGTTTAACACGAGCCGCTGCATCAGCCCATCATCCGTAGGAGGGATTCTTGTTGCCGTGTTTGTCGCTACTTCGTTGTATCGACAGGCCACGGGCAGTAACACCCCACCGCCAGAGTGTGCGTGGCACTCACCGCACGGCCTTCGTTTAACGCCTGCAGGATCGGCTCGATGAAGCTGTTGTTCGAATTGCAGGTCAGCCCCTCGCTGTAAGGGCCGAAATACGCGAGCTTGCCGCTGCGATCCCAGATGGCCACGGCGGGGCTGGCGGGGATCTGTTCCGAGCCGGGAAGGACGGTGATGGTTTTCAGGCTGCTCAAGGTGTTGGGCAACTGGCCGTGGCTGCCGGGCTTTTGTACCGCATAGAACTCGACACCTTGCGGCACGTAATGCTCGACCAGTTCGCTCAGGTGTTGTTGATTACCGACATTGCACGGGCAGGCTGGGTCCCAGAAGTGCACGAGGCGAATGGCACCAGGGCCGGCGAGGTCGTCGGGCAGGCGCAGCGGGTCGCCGGAGAACACCGCGGTGTGTTCGCTGAACGCCCGCAGATAGCGACCTTGAAACCAGTCGTACGCGGTCCACAAAACACCGGCGCACACGATAACGAGCAGACAGGCAAGCAGTGGAGTGCGGTAGGGCGAACGCATGGGTGTCGATCCTCGAAGGTCGCTCAGCTTGCCATGCTTGCCGCGACAGATGAATCCTCACAGCGCTCTATTCGTGGATAAAAACTGATAGTTTTAAACTCTTTGGGTAGAAACGCCTTTTTTACAATTGCTCAATCGAAGTGATATACAATCTGTCTAAGTAGCTTTGGAAAATTATCGACTGTTACGTTGTCTATGAGTTGTAGTTATTTTGGAGTAATCCTTTAGTTAAAAATATTAATTCGCTTCACTCTGGCTATAAGATGATTTAGTCGAGTGGGACACTGAAAAACTCACTATGGATTTGTCGATAAATAGCAGCGTGTTTTTCGCAATTTTCCACGTGGATGTCATATTCTGCGGCGATCCGAGATGTCTTTGGTTGATGTGTTAATTGCCACACGGTTACAAGCGTGGCATTGATTAGTTCCTTGCGTATAGGGATTGCGAAATCGTACCCCTCTTGCTTGAAGCTTGATATTGCATCCAGTAATTCGCTCATCATTTGATTGTCCACAATCGGATGAATGAGATCAGAGGTGGGGGTATCAGCCTCGGCAAAATATACCCCCCTTTGTATTAGTCCAATGAGTTCTAGAAAGCAGTAAAGATTCTCGGTTTCGGAAATATTCTTTGCTAGATTCATAGCAGAAAAATTCAGCGAGCTAATATGTGCGAGCTCCCTGAAGCCAAAGAGAGTATGCTGGCCTAAATCTCGAATGGGAGTCTTCTCAAATGACGTAGGTTCTGATATTCGGAATAAATAACTACGAGACTCCAGGTTTTGAAGTGTATAAAAACTTATGAATAATCGGAGAAGCTCTAAGCTTTGCGTTTGCCGCAACTTCGCAATCGGCGTAGTTTCAGCATCGTCTCTGGATATAATCAAACTACTCGGTAACCATATTAAATTATGTGGGGGTAAGGGCTTGGCTAGGGTGTAGCGTGGGCGTTTGCCTGAACTAAGTTTGTCCACAAGCTTGTGTTCTTGCAGTAGTTCAATAGCTGCTTTAGCTTTTCTCCACGCAATGCCGGCGTACGTATTGGCCGCCTTTGCACTCCAACTCGTAGTCGTATTATTTCGACACGTCCCACACGCCATCACCAAATAAAGCACAGCAGTGTTTAGCCCAAGTTCGCAAGCTGAGGCAAACTCCGATTCTCGTACAACGAAAAAATTCCCTTTATTCAAAGTACTCTCCATAAAATCGTAAATTATTTCGTAGTGCCGGTGAATGGTGGGCAGATTTAAATCAGATTTAAATTGGTATGTGGCATTGATGTGGTTCTCGACTTGAGTCGTATCTTTCAGTTATTGAATATCTATATTTATAACGGACGGGTTAGCGAAAGATAATGCTATCAATAATTTTACGGGCCGCAAGTCAGACCGAGTCGTCACAAAAGGTCAGAATCCTCCTACACCAAGCATTCTCTGTAGGCTCAACGGCGGGGTGTATCCGAATTCTAGATACTACTCACAGAGGCAAAACAGGGTTTGTTTGAGATATTTGGCAAGAATTTGACCTGAAACCATGGCTGGGTCGAGTCGATTAGCCGTTTGAGGTTGAGTGCGTCGATTACAAGAAGAGTTTTCAGATATTTAAGAAAAATAATTACGTTGATATCAAATCTTTTCAAAATAAACAGCATTGTTAAAATTGTAGATTTTGGCAGTTGTGCAGTAAAGAAAAAAGGTTTGCTGGTGACTGCCTATTGTGATTATTTAGAGCTGCACGCAACATCCGTTGCTGCAAACAAAAAAGGAAAAATATCATGTCTACTACCAATCAGGATTTCAAAGTAGTTGAGCGTAACGAAGGTGCCCTGCAGCATGGTGATGGTGGCGTTAATAACTAACATCTGCCTGTAAAAAAGGGGGTAAGCTAGCTTACCCCCTTCCATCCATTAGATCGTAGCTATGGGGAAGGGCATGATAACAACAAATAGCTTATTGCGAATAGATACTTTTGAAACTCATGACTTGGCTTATCTAATCAGCTCTCCTGATAGATATGAGGTTACACGTGACATCACGCTATTCCTTTTGAATATAAAAACTAAACCAATCAGTCGCGCTGCCTATGACGCATCAGATTCGAAAGTTTCGGCATACGCGAAAGCACAGTTACTGCGGCACAATATAGTGGAGTACGGCACGAGCAGCCAAGCATCAGAACAAAAAAATTTTTTCCTAGAGTCTTATAATTGGCGTCTTGCTTCCGACTATTTAGAAAGAACCAGGAATTATAAGTTTTTCGACTACGCCAATGATGGTTGGAAAAAAGATGCTCGTATGATGGCTAGCTACTTAGAGCAAGGAGCAGAGCTAAGTCGTTCAAAACTCTATACTGCTACTGTCTATAAACCATGGCGTCATACAACCGCCGACGCCAGAAAAAATTTCGAGCCGTCCGCTCGATTGATCGGCGTCGATTTTGTTTTGAATAGTGTAGTTGCCACATTTGGCACGGTACGAATAAAACCGCTCACGCAGGGGGAGCCGGTACTTCAGAAAAGTATTCCTAGTGGAGGAAGCAGGCATCCGACGGAAGCCTACGTGATAGACGTCGATAAGAAAGAAATACATCACTACTGCTCTGAAAAAAACGCATTTGGTATTATCGGAGTTTTGGAGAGTGAATTTTATTCTGATTTTTTCGGTGAGCCGGAGATATATGTTCAATTTCCGGTCCGTTACATCGTTCTGCTGACCTGCGTCTGGGAACGAAATATGTTTCGGTACCGAGAGCCGAGAACATTCAGATCTGTCCATTTGGATGCAGGTCATGCCGCCTGCAATATTGAAGTGCTCTGTCAGAAGGCAAGAGTTCGCTACAAAGTCCAGTACGGGATGAATTCAGCAAATATTGAATCATTGCTGAAAATAGATCCTTTTGTAGAAGGCGTTATGGCTGCAGTAATGATCGGTGAGAGAAAACAGCGATGAACTATTTACACGTTGATTTTTCGAAAAGTGCTAAGAATGTTGAAATCCAGGATTTACTATCTGGACAGGTTTATCTTACGGATAGGAATATATTGGAGGATCAGTCGTTCATTAATGAGCTCGAAAACAGACGCAAAGGCATATGTGTTGACGTCGCATCGATTGAACACTGGCTAACGCGAGGATGGGATGCTTCATTGCCGTTATATATGTCTTCTCGACATGTGAAGTTTGTAGACAGTGGTAAAGACAGAAATGAAGTTCTTGAAAAGCTCTTCGAATCTTATTCTACTGTGCAGGCGTGCCCATTGGTAACAGTCCGACACAAGGAAAGCGCTCAGCCAATACAGTTGGATCGCGTATGTCCTGATTCGGTAGAGTGGAATAAAAACTATAGATAAGGAATTCTCCTTAGACGAACCAGACGCGGCTTCCACGGAAAAATATTGGAAGGTCATGCATTTATCTCTGTTATAGAAGTAGCTATGGCCCGGCTATTCGCAACAGTTCAATCGAAAAAAGGGGGTAGAGGAATTGAGCAATACACCAAGAGTTACGGCTGCGCTTTCAATGTTTACCTATTGGTTTACTCGGTAACGGATTTCGCTAGTGGAATTTACACGGTGGATAGAGACATGGCTACATTGACGCTATTGCGGACGGGCAGTTTCTCTACTCAGATGTCGCTCGTTAATTGGGGGATGCGTGCACCGCTTTCAGCTAATTACTCTGTTGTATTGACCGTGGATCCTAGAGCCTATGCATGGCGGTACCGGCATGACCGCTCACTGAGAAATTTGATGGTGGAAGCGGGAAGAATAATGCATGAATTTGTACTCTCAGGAAGTTGTGTGGATATTCAAGGAGTCGTTACGCCAGCTACTGACGACGGCCTCCTGTCTCAAATACTTGATCTTCCAGAAAATTCACAGGAAATCCCTTTTTATACAGGTACTTTTGGAGTGTCCTAAGGTGCGTGCTAAGGAAACCAGCAATTATCTATTCATGCTTTCCGGAGTTTTGGAAGCGGTGAAAGTGCTAGGTATCATGTGGGTCTATGAGTTTTTTTGGGCGGAGGATTTTTACCGCTTGAGTTTTAATATAGATCTGATCAGTGCTTTTGGTGCGCTGCTTTCCCCTTGGTTAGTGGCGTACCTCCAAAAAAGTAGGGAGTCAGCGAGAACTGCTTATATAGTTGTTGTCGGCTGCGTGGTGCCTTTAAGTTGTATTGTCGCATTTGTCTACTATCTCTCGGCAAACTATTTCCTGGTCGATTTTCAAAATTCTATTAAGTGTTTTTACGGCTTTATTGTTTTAAGGGCTATATCTATTGTTGTCGTGACATTTACTGCACTGAATTATTCGGTATTGGCTCAGGCCGGAAAAGGCTTACATGTTTTTTTCTTTCAACTGTGCTCTATTTTGGTAACTCTTGCCCTGTACTATATATTCAGCGATTACGGACTGTTCTCAAGTTTGATCTCGGCCGGATTCATATTGCTACTTTTTGAATTGTTTGTAGCGAACGTAACTTTTAATACGGCGAAAACGTATTTATCGATCGCGAGCCTTGCAGAAAGTGTTCGCAAAGTAAATTATATCGGTCATTTTAAACCATATAGTCGGATTGTCCTCCCAGAAACAGGTACGGTGCTTTCTGTAGTGATATCTACCTTTTTACTTTCTAGTGCAGCTTATGTTTGCCTGCGGGAAGATTATGAAATTTATCGATTGCCGCTTGCGTTCATGACAGCGAACTGGATTGTGGCAAACAAGGTTACCACTCTTTTGGTATCGTTCGGTAAGAACAGTACAGTGGTTTGCTCGTTAGATGATTTCAAGTATACCGTGAAATATACTTGGTATATACCAATAGTACTGTTGCTCGTTTACATTTTTTTGTTTTCCAGCGATATTACTTCTGCCGTTTTTTTAAATGTTGCGTTGGTTACACTGTATTTTCCTGGCATGGCAGTTGTGATAGCAATTGGAGGGGCGTTGAGGGCGCAAAATCGTAATGCGATATTGCTTAAAGCCAACATTGCTATGTTATGTTTTTACTTTGTTCCTGTCGTCACTATGGTCTACTTGAATGTGGTCGGTGCCGGTAGCTTGATTCACATTGTAGGTATTAGCTACTTAGCTCGAATTTTGGTTATAAAAATAATTACTGTTTTTGACGTTAAAAAAGCGATGGTGAATTTATGATTTACAGTTTTTTATCCACGTCTAATGTTCTAATAAAGTACGATTTAAAGGTTTGCAAGGCCTACGTAACTAGTTGTTCCGCAGATGATGCGGTTCGATATATTTCCTCGTTGAAGTCTGATTGCTTAACTAGGGACTGCAAATACAGTGAGATTTTATACAAAGAGCGAGTACTGACTAGATATGGAATTGCTGGAACATTAAAGGCCATAAAAAAAATTCATATTGGAGCAAGGAAATTCGGAGAGTTTTCAGAAGCTCAGGGTTGTTCTTTTGATCAGCAATTAGATGTGCTGGAGTTGCGCGAAGAGAAAATTAAAATTATAAAGAATATAATCTCCGTATTTGATAATACAGGCACAACGGATTGGAAGTTTGAAGGGGTGGGGCGTGGAGCCTTGAGGATTTACCCATCCAATGGAGCGATCCACTCATTTCGCCCAGAAATTGTTATGGGAAAATATATATTTAATTATTTTCCTTTTGCTAAAGTGCTCTCGGTGAAAATTGCCGAGCATGAAGCTTTAGAAAGTTATTTGTATGTGGTTTGTGAGCTGGGTAGAGTGCTGGAAAAATATTCCGATATGGCCGCTATTGTGGCGCTGTATATTGAGTTGGGGCATATAGTTTCCGTCCTGCTTTTTTATTCGGGCATACCAGTCGGTTCTCTAAAGCTAACCAGGCTCCAAGAAGGGGATCATCAAACGGTTATTTTTGCCAGGCTGACAATATGAACGAATTTAAACTTATGAGTCATAAGTGGGAATTCCTTATTAGGCAGGAATTTTATGTCATGGGTTTAGTTTTAAATGGTTTGCCAGAGGTCGAAACGCCAGCAATTAAAGAGTGGTTGGGGAATGAGCGGCTAGTAAGAGAATTTTCCAGTGGCCTTGGCCTTTCGGAGCGGGCATGGGTTGAAAGAAGGACGTGCAGGCAGTTTGAAATTGATTGCTCGCGATTGGAGTCTGATCTTTTAAATTTGGAATCGATAGCAGAGAGCTTAAATACGCTACTAAAAAAGATATCTCTCCCTGTAGTGGTTAAAAAACTTACCAGTGGCGAACGCTTAAATTTAGCCGAGTCCCTGCGGACTCAAGCTAATCTTTCTGGTTCGTCGGGCGTTTTAGGCTTCTATATGAAGCCTGATAGTTTTGTGGATGTAAGGGGATGTTGGGTCGTTATTGGCTTGCTTGCTCAGGTCCTATGTGTGGTAGGGCAAAAATTTGGGAAGGGAGTATTCATCACACACGGTATTGATCGTGCAACGTTGTCCGAGTCGCTAAGTACGTTAGAATACATAGTGGCTTTCGAATAGGTAAATACTAAACCGTCTTTGACTGAATTAAATTTTACTATAATAATTCAAGCTTTCTGAAGACTTGGCTTGATTTTCCGGCGCTTGCTTCAATTCGTGTTTACCCATAAACGTCTCTTGCGAAATTCAACGCAGTGAATTTTTTTCATATTTTGAAACCTTGTAGTTGGAGATAAATTAAATGTTTGAACTTCGGGCTAAAGATGTAAAGGTAGTCGACGATCTGGTTGACACCTCGTTGATGCAGGAGCTTTTTGAATTGGGTGCTAGTCCCATTTGGCAATATGGTTGGCGATCGAATGTCAAAGTCGATAAATATTTTTTTTGGCATGCCCATTTTGCAGGTCGAGGGATAGATAATCGTACTTCCTGTTTGGACGAGTTGAATGCGCGCGCGGACCTGCGGTGTGTGTACGAGCTCTGGAGTCTCTTGGAAAATACAATACTATCTGGCCACGAACCGCTTCGAATTTATGCTAACGCGCATACTTATGGCACAGAGGGGTTCTGTCATACTGACAATATAGATGACGAAAATTACTACTCTACCGTTTTTTACGCTCACGCTGGGTGGGAAAGCAATTGGGGCGGCGAACTTCTTTTTTTTGATGATATGGGGGATGTGACGAACTCAGTTGCTGCTAAACCTGGTCGTATAGTATCTTTTCCCGGTTCTTTAATTCATAAAGTTGCTTCTCCAAGCCGAACCTGTGCAGCTTTGAGAATTTCTTATGTATTCAAAACTCAGTTTGCTAACGGTGCCTAGATGAACCATAAAATTGTTGTAAGCTTGGCCTCGGCAGAAGACGCGGAAACTCTCAGTCTGATACTTTGTACCTCCATCCAATATGGCTGCATACTCGATCATAATAATCGGCCTGAAGTGGTGACCGCTTGGACAAAAAACAAGAGTTTCGCATCAGTATCGAGATGGATAGAAGACAGTCGTCTATATTTAGTTGTTGCAACACTAGATGCTAAGCCGGTTGGAGTAGGTATGGCCACTAAGTCTGGTGAGATTGTCTTGTGCTACGTGCTTCCAGAATACTTCGGACGTAGTATTGGCAAGGCAATAATGGTTACATTGGAGGAAGTGCTCGCGGAAATAGGTTTTGACTGTTCGACTTTGAATAGCACTATTACGGGCTATTCTTTCTATAAACACCTTGGCTACCAAGATAATGGTGAAAAAATTGCGGTGATGGGCCTTACAGCTAGTCCGATGATCAAGCGACTAGTACCAGTAAATTAAGTTCTTTTGCCTAATAGCTATCTATTTCTAACATTCTGTTCAATACGTTGGCATCATGGAACGGCTCTACAAATCTGTTCCGAGACTTGATTTTTTCTGGAAGATACAGCATGTCCGTCACTTTCGACCCCGATCACCTGCGTGCCAGCCTGCAGCCTCTGGCCGAGTGGCAGCCGCTGTCCGCGGAAGCGCAGGCGTATCAACACTTCTACGGCCTGGATTTCCCGGGACGGCAGTTGCGCAAAGGCCTGGGGCGTTTCGAGGTGGACGGTTATGAGCTTGTTAGCCAGCTCTGGTGGCCGGAGCGGGCGAAGGCGACGTTGTTTGTTTTCCACGGTTTCTACGATCACACCGGGCTTTACCGGCATGTGATCGAGTGGGCGCTCGATCAGGGCTTCGCGGTAATTGCCTGTGATTTGCCAGGGCACGGCCTGTCCAGCGGCGAACGGGCGAGCATCCGGGATTTCGCCGAGTATCAGCACACGCTGCAAGGGTTGTTCGTCGAGGCGCAATCCCTCGATCTGCCGCAACCCTGGCACCTCTGCGGGCAGAGTACCGGCGGCGCGATCGTGATCGATCATGTGCTCAACGAAGGCGTGAACAGTCCGGCCCAGGGCCAGGTGATCCTGCTGTCGCCGCTGGTGCGGCCGCGCGCCTGGGGTTGGTCGCAGCTCAGTTATTACCTGCTCAAGCCTTTCGTCAAAGCCATCGCCCGGCGCTTCAGCGAGAACTCCAACGACCCGGATTTCCTGCCGTTCCTGCAAGCCGATCCGTTGCAGCCGCTGCGTTTGCCCACGGCCTGGGTCGGGGCTCTGGCGCGCTGGATCAAACGCATCGAAGCCGCACCGGGCAGCCCGCGCCGGCCATTGATTGTGCAGGGGCAGGCAGACATGACGGTGGATTGGCAACACAACCTTGAAGTGTTGAAGGCCAAGTTCGATCGGCCGCAGGTATTGATGTTGCCGCAGGCGCGGCATCATCTGGCGAATGAGACGGTGGCGTTGCGCGGGGAGTATTTCGGGTTTTTGAGCAAGCGGATCAAAGGTCGGAATTTGTAGCTGCTGTTAAGCCCTCATCGCGAGCAGGCTCGCTCCCACAGGGGAAATGCAATCCAATGTGGGAGCGAGCCTGCTCGCGATGAGGCCATAACGGGCGCTGAAGATTACTGGCTAAGGTTCGAAGGGGTCTGCCCCACCGCCAACCCCGCCCGAATCGCCGCCAGCGCTGCCTGGTAGTACGCCTTGCCCTCCGCCGATTCGGCAAACGTAGCAAACTCCTCAAGCTCGTTGTCCGACAGGTCACGATAGACATACAGAAGCGTGTTATTCAGGTCGCTGCCGATCTGCTCCATCAGGCGCTGGCGCTGGCCATTCAACAGCCCCTGAGCCTGACCGCCGCCGAGCAAACCGGGAATCATCGAGCTCAGGCTGTCCGCCGCCACACCGGCAATCGCCAGGCTGACTTCCGCGCCGGCCTCTTTGGCGGGCAGCGCCTGGGCCAGGTGGCCGATAATTAGCATACGGCTGTCGCTGGCTTCCATCTTGGGCAGGCCCTTGGCATTTTTTGCCAGCTGATCGCGACGGGTCGCCAGCAACTCGGCGGCGACGATCTTCTTGCCCAGCGGCGACTGGAAGAATGTCAGGGCCGGTTTCGGATCGGCCAGGGTCTTGCGCAATTGCGCTTCGGCGCGCTGATCAACGGCCTGCGGGGCAAAGCGCTGATTGCTGTTGTTCACCAGCGCCTGAAACACCGCGGGTGGCAGGCTGTTCTGGTAACGCTGCTGGGCGGCTGAAAGGGCGTCGTTGAAATGCGCGCGTTGTTCCGGCCAGCCGGCGACCTTGTACAACTGGTCGTGGCCGTCTGCCCAGGCGGGCAAAACGCAGAACATCAGCAGTGAGAAAAGCAAACGGCGCATAGGGACTCCTGTCAGCAGGCGACTATTCTCCGTGCGGCATACGGACTTGTCGAGAATTCGTATCAAGCCGCTGCGCGGCTCTGTCGGATTTTCGGGCACAGGAATACTATGCGCGCCATGCCTATATCCTCTGATCACCCGCTGCTGTTACGTATCGTCGACGACCTGGCTGAACGCGGCTGGTCGCAGCAGAATATTTTCCTGCCTCTGGGTCTGACCCGGGAACTGGCGGCTGAGTGCCATAAACGTGCCGCCGAGGGTGAACTGGCCCCGGCCGCCGTCGGCCGTGGACCGTCATCGGAGGTTCGCGAGGGCATTCGCGGTGACCATATCCAGTGGATCGAGCCGGGCCAGGCGCTGGCGTGCGACAGCTACCTGGAGTTGATGGACAGCCTGCGCGAGGCGATGAATCGCAGCCTGTTCCTGGGGCTCGAAGACTTCGAAAGCCACTTCGCGATGTACCCGCCCGGCGCGTTCTACCTCAAGCACGTGGATCGCTTTCGTGATGATGACCGGCGCATGGTCTCGGCGGTGGTCTATCTCAACGATGCGTGGCTGCCGGAACACGGCGGTCAGTTGCGCATGTACCTCAAGGAGGGCGTTGAATACGATGTGATACCAACCGGCGGCTGCCTGGTGGTGTTCCTCTCGGGCGAGGTGCCTCACGAAGTCCTGCCCGCGACCCGCGATCGGCTGTCGTTGACCGGCTGGTTCCGGCGTCGTGGCAACGAGCCGTTCTGATCATGCAGAAGATTTTGGTAAGTCGCTGTCTGCTGGGTCACCGCGTGCGTTATGACGGCGGGGCCAGCGGGCCGTTCGATCAGCTCCAGCAATGGATTGACGAAGGTCGCGTGGTGCCGCTGTGCCCGGAAGTTGCCGGAGGCTTGCCGACGCCACGGGCGGCGGCGGAGATTCCGGGCGGGCAGGGCGGTGAAGTGCTGGACGGGCAGGCAGCGGTGATCACCACCGAGGGAGAGGATGTCAGTGTCTAGTTTCTTTCAGGGGCTTATCAGGCGCTGGAGTTGGTGCGCCAACACGACATCCGCATCGCCGTGCTCAAGGCCAACAGCCCGTCGTGCGGCAACCTGTTGACCTACGACGGGACGTTCAGTGGCGTGAAGGTCAGCGGTGAAGGCGTCACCGCCGCGTTGCTCAAGCGCCATGGCGTGCAAGTCTTCAGCGAGTTGGAACTGCCTGAGGCTGCCGCTGCACTGCAAATCTAACGTCTTGCA
>Ga0182008_10001361_pt1 | contig 16592 bp, 11 predicted proteins | sample Sormic07211129_1_FD_120482 | JGI IMG/M metagenome (GOLD analysis project Ga0182008, IMG submission 120482) | Rhizosphere microbial communities from Sorghum bicolor, Mead, Nebraska, USA - 072115-129_1 metaG | ecosystem: Host-associated > Plants > Roots > Rhizosphere | place: USA: Nebraska...
AGAACCAGTCCATGGCGCCGGTCCAGAAGGCCAGCGGCAGCAGCCAGCGCAGCGGGTATTCGCGCACCAGGAAGTCGACCACCGAGATGGCGGACGCCTTCCAGTCGTAGCTGCGCCAGCCATGGCGCCACGACAGCACCAGGGCCTCGGCGACCGAGGCCACCAGCACCACGGTGACGGCCAGCTTGAGGATCAGCAAGAGCACGCTCATGGCACTTCCTGGCAGTGGGACGGTGGCGGGATTGTCAGGCCGCGCGGGCGCCGGCGGCCACCGAATCGGTCGCGATGGCCAGCTTCCACAGGCGCACGGCGCGGGCCGCGAAGACGCCGGTGAAGGCGCCGTAGAGCATGGGCAGCAGCACGGCGAAGGTGGGCTGCAGCTTCAGCTCGGGGTGCATGGCCAGGGCGATGGCCACCAGGTACTTGGTCAGGAAGATGCCCATCATGAGCATCAGTGGCACCGGGCTGCCGGCCAGGTGGAAGCGGCGTGCCGCCGCGTCGTAGCGGGTGGTGGCGGGCAGCGGGCGCTGCAGCAGCAGGGCCAGCATCGCGGCCACGGCCACCGCCCAGCCGAGCAGCGCGCCGACGGCGTCGCCGAAGACGGAGATCACGCCGTAGAGCGACAGCGCGCCCATGACGACGGGCATCAGGGTGACGCGGTTCAGGCCCACGTTGTGGGTGAGCATCTGCTTGGCGCCGAGCCAGATGAGCAGCGCGAAGACGGCGAACACCCACTTGGGGGTATGGAGGATGACTTGCATCAGCATGGTGGCACTCCGTGGAAGGTTGGGAGGGTGGAATGGCGGGGCAGGAAGCGATGGAGCGGACTGTGCCGGGAAGCGCCGCCGCCCGCCAGCGCGGTGCGACGGAATGCCGGCAGGCGGCGCGAACGGAGGCTCGGCGGCGCCAAATGCGCTCGGAGGCGGCGGGGCGTGACGGCGGCCCGGCGCTTTACCCGCCGTTTACGGACAGGCAGATCAAGCGTCGCAATCCACGGCCGGGCGCAGGCTACGATTCGATGCAAATTTCCGCGCGTCGGTCCGACCGGCGGCTCTCTTCAGGACTCTCCATGGACAACCGTCCCGCCGAAACACCCCCCACCCCCCCGGCCACCGAAGCCCCACCGCGCCCGCGTCGGCGCTGGCTCGGCGGCACGATCGCGCTGCTGGTGCTGGCGGCGCTGATCGGCACCGCGTGGTACCTGGCCAATCGGCCGCCGGCCGATGCCGCGCCCGGGGGGCGGCCAGGCGGCGGCGCACGCGGACCGGGTGGGCCCGGTGGCCCCCGGGCCGGCGGCGGCGGTTCCGGGCCGCTGGTGACCGTGGGCATGGCGGTGGCCAAGCGGGCCGACATCCCGGTCTATCTCGATGCGCTGGGCACGGTCACGCCGGTCACGACCATCACGCTGCGCCCGCAGGTCTCGGGCGTGATGACCGACGTGCTGTTCACCGAAGGCCAGACCGTCAAGAAGGGCGACGTGCTGGCCCGCATCGACCCGCGTCCCTATGAACAGGCGCTGATGCAGGCCCAGGGCACGCGCGTGCGCGACGAGGCGCAGCTCGAGGCGGCGCGGGTCACGCTCGCGCGCTTCCGCACGCTGCTGGGCCAGGACTCCATCGCCCGCCAGGACGTCGACACCCAGGCCGCGCTGGTCAAGCAGCTCGAAGGCACGGTGACCACCGACAAGGCGGCCGAGGGCGCGGCGCGGCTCAACCTCGAGTACACCCGCGTGACCTCGCCGGTCAGCGGCCGCGTCGGCCTGCGCACGGTCGACCCCGGCAACTACGTGGCGGGCGGCGCCACCACCGGCATCGCCGTGATCACGCAGATGACGCCCATCGACGTGCAGTTCTCGGTGCCGCAGGACCGTGTGCCCGACATCGAGCGCCGCGTGGCGCAGGGCGCGAAGCTCAGCGTGACGGCGCTCGACCGCACCAAGGCCAGCACGCTGGACACCGGCGTCTTCTCCACGCTCGACAACGTGGTCGACGTGCAGACCGGCACGGTCAAGGCCAAGGCCCGCTTCGGCAACGCCGGCAGCACGCTGTTCCCGAGCCAGTTCGTCAACGTGCAGCTGCTGCTGCGCACGGTCGAGGGCGCGGTGGTGGTGCCGGTCACGGCGCTGCGCACCGCGGGCACCGGCAACTACGTCTACGTGATCAACGAGGACCGCACGGTGTCGATGCGCAACGTGAAGCGCGGCGAATCGACGGTCGAGTCGGTGGTGATCACCGAGGGCCTCAAGGAAGGCGAGCGCGTGGTGACCGAGGGCGGCGACCGCCTGAAGGACGGCACCACCGTGCAACTGCCGACCGACGCACCGGCCGCGCCGCGCGTGCGCGGCGGCGCCTCGGGCGCGCGCCATGGCGCCTCGGGGCCGCGCGGTGGTGCCTCCGGCCCGCGCCGCCGGCCGGAATGAGGACGCGCCAGCCATGAGTCCGTCGCGCCCCTTCATCGAGCGGCCGGTCGCGACCGCGCTGCTGATGCTCGCCATCGTGCTCGCGGGCTTCGTCGGCTTCCGCTTCCTGCCGCTGTCGGCGCTGCCGCAGGTCGACTACCCGACGATCCAGGTGCAGACGCTCTACCCGGGCGCGAGCCCCGAGGTCATGAGCCGCACCGTGACGGCGCCGCTCGAGCGCCAGTTCGGCCAGATGTCGGGCCTGAACCGCATGAGCTCGACCAGCGCCTCGGGCGTGTCGATCATCACGCTGCAGTTCGGCCTGGCCGAGACGCTGGACGTGGCCGAGCAGGAGGTGCAGGCCGCCATCAACGCCAGCAACTCGCTGCTGCCGGCCGACCTGCCCGCGCCGCCAGTGTACGCCAAGGTGAACCCGGCCGACGCGCCGGTGCTCACGCTCGCGATCAGCTCGGGCACCATGCCGCTGACCGAGGTGCAGAACATCGTCAACACCCGGCTCGCGCAGAAGATCAGCCAGGTCTCGGGCGTGGGCCTGGTCACGCTCTCGGGTGGCCAGCGGCCGGCCGTGCGCATCCAGGCCGACACCAAGGCGCTGGCTTCCTACGGCATCGGCCTGGACACGCTGCGCACCGCCATCTCGGCGGCCAACTCCAACAGCGCCAAGGGCAGCTTCGACGGCCCCAAGCGCTCGTACAGCATCAACGCCAACGACCAGCTGGTCACGGCCAAGGACTACCTCGACCTGATCGTGGCCTTCCGCAACGGCGCGCCGGTGCGCATGTCCGACGTGGCGGGCGTGGTCGACAGCGCCGAGAACACGCGGCTCGGTGCCTGGTCCGGCATCGACGGGCAGCTCACGCCCAGCATCATCCTGAACGTGCAGCGCCAGCCCGGCGCCAACGTGATCGCCACGGTCGACGCGATCAAGCGCCAACTGCCCGAGCTGCAGGCCGGCCTGCCGCCCACGCTGGACGTGCGGGTGCTGAGCGACCGCACCACCGGCATCCGGGCTTCGGTCAAGCATGTCGAGATCGAGCTGGTGCTGGCGGTGGTGATGGTGGTGCTGGTGATCTTCTTCTTCCTGCACAGCTGGCGCGCCACGCTGATCGCCAGCCTGTCGGTGCCGATCTCGCTGATCGGCACCTGCGGCGTGATGTACCTGATGGGCTACAGCCTCAACAACCTGAGCCTGATGGCGCTGACCATCGCGACCGGCTTCGTGGTCGACGACGCGATCGTGATGATCGAGAACATCGCGCGCTACCTGGAGGAGGGCGAGGCGCCGTTCGCCGCCGCCATCAAGGGCGCGACGCAGATCGGCTTCACCATCATCTCGCTCACGGTCTCGCTGATCGCGGTGCTGATCCCGCTGCTGTTCATGGGCGACGTGGTGGGCCGGCTGTTCCGTGAGTTCGCGGTCACGCTGGCGATCACCATCCTGATCTCGGCCGTGGTCTCGCTCACGCTGGTGCCGATGATGTCGGCGCGCATGTTGAAGAGCGAGCCCCACAACGCCACGCGCGGTCTGGCCGGCAAGGTGCAGGCCTTCTTCGACCGTGTGATCGCGCGCTACGACGTGATGCTGCAATGGGTGTTCCGCCGCCAGGGCCTGACGCTGATCGTCGCGCTGGCCACGCTGGCGCTCACGGTGCTGCTGTACGTGTTCATTCCCAAGGGCCTGTTCCCGACGCAGGACACCGGGCAGCTGCAGGGCCGCATCGAGGCCGCGCAGGACGTCTCCTATGCGCGCATGGCCGAGCTGCAGCAGGCGGCGGCGCGCGCCGTGCTGGCCGACCCCGACGTGGAGAGCCTGAGCTCCTTCACCGGCGTGGACGCGGCCAACAACACCATGCTCAACACCGGCCGCATGCTGATCAACCTCAAGGCCGACCGCGGCTCGCAGGAGGCCACGATGAACCGGCTGCGCGAGCGGGTGGCGCAGGTGGCGGGCGTGAAGCTCTACCTGCAGCCCACGCAGGACCTGACCATCGACGCCGAGACCGGCCCGACCGAGTACCGCTTCTCGATCGAGGGCGTGGACTCGGCCACGGTCACCGAATGGGTCAACAAGCTGCGCGCGCGGCTGCAGGACGTGAAGCAGGTGCGCAACGTGACCAGCGACGCCGGCGCGCAGGGCCTGTCGGCCTACGTCGACATCGACCGCGCCACCGCCTCGCGGCTGGCGGTCACGGCCAGCGCGGTCGACGACGTGCTCTACAGCGCCTTCGGCCAGCGCATCGTCTCGACCATCTTCACCGAGACCAACCAGTACCGCGTGATCCTCGAGGCCAAGGTCGATTCGATCGAGACCCCGCAGCAGCTGGGCACGCTGAACCTCACGACCGGTTCGGGCGCGCCGACCTCGCTGGCATCCATCGCCACCATCCGCGAGCAGCTCGCGCCGCTGCAGATCACGCACGTGGCGCAGTACCCGGCCGCGACGGTGGGCTTCGACACCGCCGACGGCGTGTCGCTGGGCCGCGCGGTCGACGCGATCCGCCAGGCGGCCAAGGACATCGGCCTGCCGACCGGCGTGACCATGACCTTCCTGGGCGCCTCGGGCGCCTACGAGAAGTCGCTGTCGAACCAGCTGTGGCTGATCCTGGCGGCGGTGGTCTGCGTGTACATCGTGCTGGGCGTGCTCTACGAGAGCTACATCCACCCGCTGACCATCCTCTCGACCTTGCCCTCGGCCGGCGTGGGCGCGCTGCTGGCGCTGATGGTCACGGGCAACGACCTGGGCGTGATCGGGATCATCGGCATCATCCTGTTGATCGGCATCGTCAAGAAGAACGCGATCATGATGATCGACTTCGCGATCGAGGCCGAGCGGCAGCAGGGCAAGAGCCCCCTCGAGGCGATCCACCAGGCCGCGCTGCTGCGCTTCCGCCCGATCCTCATGACCACGCTGGCCGCGCTGTTCGCCGCGGTGCCGCTGATGCTGGGCTTCGGCGAAGGCGCCGAACTGCGCCGGCCGCTGGGCCTGGCGATCTTCGGCGGGCTGATCGTGAGCCAGGTGCTGACCCTGTTCACCACGCCCGTGATCTACCTGGCCTTCGACCGGCTGGGGCGGCGCTTCGGCGGGCGGCGTGAAGAGGTGGTGGCGTGAGCCGGACGGCCGCTGCGTCCCGTGGCGGGAGCGCCCGGCAGGCGGCACGGGCCGCGCGATCCCACCGCGCCGGCCGCTTCGCGGCTGCCCTGCGGTGCTCGCGCCATCGGCTGCGTCGCAGAACTCGCTGCGTTCACTTCGTTCACTGCGCTCGAACAGCTGCGACGAGTCAGATCACGAAGCGCGCTGCGCGCGCAGCCGATGGCGCTGCGCGCCTCGGCGGCCCGGAGGGCTCGCGCAACCCGCACCGCCTGCCGGGCTTGGGGGTGCGCGGCATGAGCGCTCCCCTGCATCCGCTCCCTCCCCCCCTGGGGGAGGGCTGGGGTGGGGGCCTGCGGCCTGACGCCATGGGCGCGTGGCTGCCCCCATCCCCGCCTTCCCCCAGAGGGGGAAGGGGCAAGGCAGAGGAGATGGCATGAACCTCTCCAAACCCTTCGTCGAACGCCCGATCGCCACCATCCTGCTGACCATCGGCATCGCGCTCGCGGGCATCGCGGCTTTCTTCGTGCTGCCGGTGTCGCCGCTGCCCAAGGTCGACTTCCCGATCATCTCGGTCAGCGCCTCGATGGCCGGCGCGAGCCCCGACACCATGGCCAGCAGCGTGGCCACGCCGCTGGAGCGGCGGCTGGGCACCATCGCGGGCGTCAACGAGATGACCTCGAACAGCTCGACCGGCTCGGCCCGCGTCACGCTGCAGTTCGACCTCAACCGCAACATCGACGGCGCGGCGCGCGAGGTGCAGGCGGCGATCAACGCCGCCCGCGTCGACCTGCCGGCCTCGCTGCGCAGCAACCCGACCTACCGCAAGGCCAACCCGGCCTCGGCGCCGGTGGTGATCCTGGCGCTGACCTCCAAGACCAAGACGCCCGGCCAGATCTACGACGCGGTGTCCAACATCGTGAGCCAGCGCCTGTCGCAGGTCGAGGGCGTGGGAGACGTCGAGATCGGCGGCGGCTCGCTGCCGGCGGTGCGGGTCGAGCTGCTGCCCTTCGCGCTCAACCGCTACGGCATCAGCACCGAGGACGTGCGCGCCGCCATCCAGGCCACCAACGCCAACCGGCCCAAGGGCGCGATCGAGGGCGAGGGCCGGCGGCTGCAGATCTACACGCCCTCGCCGGCGCGCAAGGCCAGCGAGTACCGCTCGATGATCGTGGCCTGGCGCAACGGCGCGGCGGTGCGGCTGTCGGACGTGGCCAACGTGGTCGACGGCGTCGAGAACCGGCGCACGCTGGGGCTGTTCAACGGTCAGCCCGCGATCATCGTGCTGATCACGCGCGAACCCAGCGCCAACATCATCGAGACCGTCGACCGCGTGCGCGCGCTGATCCCCGAGCTGCGCGCGCAGCTGCCGCAGGACATCGACGTGCAGGTGGCGTCGGACAGCACCAACTCGATCCGCGCCTCGCTCAAGGAGATCGAGCTCACGCTGGTGGTCTCGATCGTGCTGGTGGTGCTGGTGGTGGGGCTGTTCCTGCGCAAGGCGCGCGCCACCATCGTGCCGGCCGTGGCCACCGTGGTGTCGCTGCTGGGCACCTTCGGCGTGATGTACCTGCTGGGCTTCAGCCTCAACAACCTGAGCCTGATGGCGCTGACCGTGGCCACCGGCTTCGTGGTCGACGACGCCATCGTGGTGCTCGAGAACACCATGCGCCACATCGAGGCCGGCATGGGCCGGGTCGAGGCCGCGCTGCGCGGCGCGCGCGAGGTCGGCTTCACCGTGCTGTCGATCAGCCTGTCGCTGGTGGCGGTGTTCATCCCGCTGCTGTTCATGGACGGGCAGGTGGGCCGGCTGTTCCGCGAGTTCGCGATCACGCTGTCGGCCGCGGTGCTGATCTCGCTGGTGATCTCGCTGACCACCACGCCCATGATGTGCGCGGTGCTGCTGCGGGCCGAGCCCAAGCTCGAAGGCCCGCCGCGCCGGCCGTCGTGGCCCGCGCGCTGGGCCGAGCGCGGCTACGACAAGGTGCTGCGCGGCTACGAGCGTTCGCTCGACTGGGCGCTGGCGAGCAAGGCGCTGGTGATCTTCATCCTGCTGGCGGTGGTCGGGCTCAACGTCTACCTGTTCGCCAAGGTGCCCAAGGGCTTCTTCCCGCAGACCGACAACGGCCAGCTCAACGGCGGCCTGCGCGCCGACCAGAGCATCTCGTCGGAGGCGCTGGGCAACAAGCTGCGCGAGGCGGTCGACATCATCCGCAAGGACCCGGCGGTCGACACCGTGGTCGGCTTTTCGGGCGGCAGCCGCGCGGGCGGCGGCTTCATGTTCGTCAACCTCAAGCCGGCGGGCGAGCGCACGGTCAGCAGCCAGGCCGTGATCGCGCGCCTGCGGCCGCAGCTCGACAAGCTCACCGGCCTGCGGGTGTTCCTCGGCCAGGTGCAGGACCTGCGCGGCGGCGGGCGCTCGAGCAACTCGACCTACCAGTACACGCTCAAGGCCGACAACATCGCCGACCTGCGGCTGTGGGTGGGCAAGCTGGCCGACCGGCTCAAGCAGGAGACGGCGCTGACCGACATCGACAGCGACCAGTCGGACAACGGCGTCGAGACCTATGTCACGGTCGACCGCGAGACCGCGTCCCGCATGGGCATCACCTCGAGCAGCATCGACAGCGCGCTCTACAACGCCTTCGGCCAGCGCTCGGTCGCGACCATCTACGACGAGCTCAACCAGTACGCGGTGATCATGGAGTGGGCGCCGAAGTTCATGCAGGGCCCGGTGGCGCTCAAGGACCTGTACGTGCCCGCCTCGGCGGTCACGGCGAGCGGGGTGGCCGTGACCACGACCTCGGCCAACCCGGGCCAGCGCGGTGCCTCCACCGGCGCGCCGCTGAGCACCAGCGCCACGACCATGGTGCCGCTCAGCGTGATCTCGAAGCTGTCCGAACGCGCGATCCCGACCTCGATCTCGCACGACGGCGGCGAACTCTCGAGCACCATCTCCTTCAACCTCGAGGCCGGCGCCACGCTGGGCCAGGCGCAGGCGATCATCGACCAGGCCACGGCCGACATCGCGATGCCGATCAACGTGCGCGGCAGCTTCGGCGGCACGGCCGCCACCTTCCAGCAGTCGCAGGGCCAGCAGCTGTTCCTGGTGCTGGCGGCGCTGGTGGTGATCTACATCGTGCTGGGCGTGCTCTACGAGAGCCTGATCCATCCGATCACGGTGCTCACGACATTGCCCTCGGCCGGCGTGGGCGCGGTGCTGGCGCTGATGGTGCTGCGCATGGAGTTCTCGCTGATCGCGCTGATCGGCGTGTTCCTGCTGATCGGCATCGTCAAGAAGAACGCCATCCTGATCATCGACTTCGCGCTCGATGCCGAGCGCGCGCGCGGCCTGAGCGCCACCGAGGCGGTGCGCGAGGCCTGCATGCTGCGCTTCCGCCCGATCCTCATGACCACGCTGGCCGCGGCGCTGGGCGCGCTGCCGCTGGCCATCGGCTTCGGCCAGGGCGCCGAACTGCGCCAGCCGCTGGGCGTGGCCATCGTCGGCGGGCTGATCGCGAGCCAGCTGCTGACGCTGCTGACCACGCCCGTGGTCTACGTGCTGATGGACAAGCTGCGCCGCCGCTCCCCCAATGAACGCCATCTGGCCCGGCCCGATGCGGCTGCCACCGCGGCCTGAAGAGAAGAAAACGACCTGACATGACCTCCCGACGCTTCCTGTCCACCCTGACCGTGCTGGCCGCCGCGGCCGCGCTCAGCGCCTGCGCGGTCGGGCCACGCTACGAACGCCCTGCGCTGGACGCCCCGAGTGCCTGGAAGGAGGCGCCCGCGGCCGAAGGCTGGCTGCCCGCGGCCCCGGCCGATGCGCTGGAGCGCGGCCCGTGGTGGCAGCTGTTCGGCGATGCCGACCTGAACGCGCTGGCCGATCGGGTGCAGGTGTCCAACCAGAACATCGCCGCGGCGGTGGCCAGCTATGCGCAGGCGAGCGCGCTGGTGCGCCAGCAGCGCGCCGGGCTGCTGCCCAGCGTGTCGCTGACCGGCGGCGCCTCGCGCAACGGCAACCGCGACACCGGCACCGCCAGCGGCAGCGCCAACGCGACGCTGGGTGCCGACTGGGCGCCCGACGTCTGGGGCCGGCTCGGCCAGGCGGTGGACAGCGCCGCGGCCCAGGCCCAGGCCAGCGCGGCCGATCTCGCGGCGGCGCGGCTGTCGGCCCAGGGTGCGCTGGCGTCGAACTACTTCTCGCTGCGCGAGGCCGATGCCGAACTGGCGCTGCTGGCGACCACGCTCGAAGGCTACGAACGCTCGCTGACCATCGCGCGCAACCGCTACGAGGCCGGCATCGCGGCGCAGAGCGATGTGCTGCAGGCCCAGACCACGCTGGTCAACACGCGCGCCGAACGGGTCGCGCTGCAGCGCACGCGCGACACGCTGGAGCATGCGATCGCGGTGCTGGTGGGCGTGGCGCCGGCCGACTTCCGCATCCCGGTGGCCGCCACCTGGACCCCGACCGTGCCTTCGGTGCCGCTGGGCGTGCCCTCGACCTTGCTGCAGCGCCGGCCCGACATCGCCTCGGCCGAGCGCGCCGTGGCCGCGGCCAATGCGCAGATCGGCGTCGAGCGCGCGGCCTATTACCCGAGCTTCAGCCTCAGCGCCTCGCTGGGCCGTTCGTCGAGCCGCGTGTCGGACCTGTTCGGCGCCTCGAACACGCTGTGGTCGCTGGGCCTGTCGGCCGCGCAGGTGATCTTCGATGCGGGCGCCATCGACGCGCGCGTCGATTCGGCCAAGGCCGCGCACGAGGCCGCGGTGGCGCGCTACCGCCAGACCGTGCTCACCGCCTTCCAGGGCGTCGAGGACCAGCTCACCGCCACCGCCAGCCTGGCCCAGCAGGAAGCGCTGCGCCGCGAGGCCTCGGCCGCGGCCGACCTGACCGAGCAGCAGATCCTCAACCGCTACCGCGCGGGGCAGGTGAGCTACACCGAGGTGGTCACGGCGCAGGCCTCGGCACTGAGCGCGCGACGCACGGTGCTGCAGTTGCAGGTCAACCGCCAGAACGCGGCCGTGACGTTGATCCAGGGACTGGGCGGCGGCTGGACCGCACCGGATTGAGGGTTACTCCGGCACAGGCCCGAATCGCATCTATCTACAATATGGACACCCATCCACATTATGGACAGATGACATGCCCGTCGACGCCAACGACCCCAACCCCAAGACCCCCTACCAGTACCCGAACCCGCCGGACGCGCTGCCGGAGATCGTGATCAACCACGCGATCCCGCAGGACGAGCGCCTGTGGGTGCCGCAGGCGGAGAACGTGTGGTTCCGCCCGCTGTGCCTCAACGCGAGCCAGGGCTACTGGATGAACCTGCTGCGGGTGCGCAAGTCGGGCGTGCTGAGCCGCCACCGCCATCCGCAGGCGGTGCACGGCTTCGTGCTCAAGGGCCGCTGGCGCTACCTCGAGCACGACTGGGAAGCGACCGAGGGCAGCTACGTGTTCGAGCCGCCGGGCGAGACCCACACGCTCTACGTGCCGGAAGACGTCGAGGAAATGATCACCTACTTCCAGGTCAACGGTGTCATGTACTACACCGACCCCTGGGGCAAGGGCATGGGCTACGAGGACGTGTTCACCAAGATCGACATGTGCCGCAAGCACTTCGAGGCCGTGGGCCTGGGCGCGGACTTCACCAAGCAGTTCATCCGATGAGCCAGGCCTACGGCAACGCACGCTACGACTTCGCGGGCAGCGTGGCGATCGTCACCGGCGGCGCGAGCGGCATCGGCGCCGAGGTGGCGAGCCGGCTGCGCGAGAGCGGGGCGCGGGTGGCGCTGTGGGACGTGGCCGAGAGCGTCGACGCCGAGGCCTGGCAGGTCGACGTGAGCGACCGCACGGGCGTGGACAACGCCGCGCAGGAAGTGCTGGCGCGCTTCGGCCGCATCGACTTCCTGGTCAACAGCGCGGGCTTCACCGGCCCGACGCTGCCGCTGGAGGACTACGACCCCGCGCTCTGGGCGCGCATCGTCGAGGTCAACCTGGTGGGCACCTTCAACGTCTGCCGCGCGGTGGTGCCCACCATGCGCGCCGCGGGCGCGGGCCGCATCGTCAACATCGCCTCGCTGGCCGGCAAGGAAGGCACGCCCAACGCCTCGGCCTACAGCGCGGCCAAGGCCGGCGTGCTGGCGCTGACCAAGTCGCTGGGCAAGGAACTCGCGACCACCGGCATCCTGGTGAACGCCATCGCGCCGGCCGCGGTGCGCACGCCGATCCTGTCGCAGATGTCGATCGCGCATGTGCAGGCCATGGTCGACAAGAGCCCGATGGAGCGGCTGGGCGAGCCCTTCGAAGTCGCCGAGATGGTGGCCTGGCTGTGCTCGGGCTCCTGCAGCTTCAGCACCGGCGCGGTGTTCGACCTCTCGGGCGGCCGCGCGACCTATTGATCCCGAATCTCTTTTTCTTCTTCTTCTCATGACCTATCAGGCAGATCTCTTCAGGGGCAAGCGTGCGTTGGTGTCGGGCGCGACGCAGGGCATCGGTGCCGTCATCGCCAACCACCTGGCCGCGCTGGGCGCGCAGGTCACGGCCATCGGGCTGGGCAACGGCGACGGCACGCTGGATGCGGCCGTCGAAGTCAAGCAGGCCGACGTGACCTCGGCCGAGAGCGTGGAGGCGGCGCTCGCGCCCATCGAGCGGCTGGACATCGTCTTCAACTGCGCCGGCATCATCCAGCGCGGCGCCGAGCACGACCTCGAAGTCTTCGAGCGCGTGCTGGCGGTGAACCTGACCGGCACCATGCGGGTGTGCGGCGCCACGCGCGCGCGGCTCAAGGCCAGCGGCGGCTGCATCGTCAACACGGCCTCCATGCTGAGCTTCTTCGGCGGCGGGCTGGTGCCGGGCTATGCGGCCAGCAAGGGCGGCGTGGCCCAGCTCACCAAGTCGCTGGCCATCGCCTATGCGGCCGACGGCATCCGCGTGAACGCGGTGGCGCCGGGCTGGATCGCGACGCCGCTCACGCAGGCGCTGCAGGACGATCCGGCCCGCGCCGGCCCGATCCTCGCGCGCACGCCGCTGGGCCGCTGGGGCACGCCCGACGACGTGGCGCGCGCGGCGGTGTTCCTGTGCACGCCGGCCGCGGCCTTCATGACCGGCGTGATCCTGCCTGTCGACGGTGGCTACATGGTCTCCTGAGCGCGCGGGGCCGCGGAGATAATCGCGCGGCCCTTCGCTCACCTCCCTTCTTCCTTCCTCCCATGCCTGCTCTCCGGTCTCCCGCTGCCACCGCCACGCCCGTCACGGCGCAGGTCGCGGGCACCGCATCGTTCTCCAAGTTCATGCACGTGCTGCAGCTGGTGGCCGATGCACAGGAACCGGTCAACGTCGCGGCCTTGATGCGCGCCAGCGGCTATCCGCGGCCGACCGTGCACCGCATCGTCGCGGCGCTGATCGCCGAGCGGCTGCTGGTGGAGAACGAACGCAGCGGCATGCTCGCGCTGGGCCCGCGGCTGATCCAGCTCGCGAGCCGCAGCTGGGGCCGCTCCGAACTGCGGCTGGCCGCGGTCGACGAGCTCAAGCGCCTGCGCGACCTCACGGGCGAGACCGTGCACCTCGCGGTGCCCAACGGCAGCAGCATGGTCTACATCGAGAAGCTCGAGAGCCCGAGCGCGGTGCGCATGAGCTCGCGCATCGGCACCAGCGTGTCGCTGCACGCCACGGCCGTGGGCAAGGCCTACCTGGCGGCCCTCGACGAGGCCGCGCTCGCGCCGCTGCTGCAGGGCCTGCCGCTGCCGCGCTACACCGCGAACACCGCCACCGACCTCGATGCGCTGCGCGCGCAGGTCGCGCTCACGCGCACGCGCGGCTGGTCGGTCGACAACGAGGAGAACGAGGCCGGCATCTTCTGCTTCGGCGCCGTGATCCGCGGCGGCACGGGCGCGCCGGTGGCGGCCATCAGCGTGAGCACGCTGGTGTTCCGCCAGAAGGACGATCCCGAGCAGGCCTATGTCGCGCCGCTGCTCGAGGCCTGCCGCGCGATCTCCGAGCGCATCGCGCAGACGCCGGCGCTGTCGGCCGCGGACATCCTCTAGCTGCGCGAACGCGGCGCCGACACATAGGCGCCCGACTCGAACAGCTGCGCCTCGGCCTGGTCGATGCGCCGGACCACCGGCTTGCCCGCGCGGCTGGCCAGCATCTCCACCAGCGCTTCGGCCACCGCCACGCCGGCCGCGATCGAGGGAAAGAACGACGGACTCTGGATCGCGAAGAGCAGGGTCTCGTCGGCCATCAGCGCGAGCGGCGAGGCCAGGCTGTCGGTGATCGCCACCAGCTTGCAGCCCGCGGCCTTGGCCGCCTGCGCCACCTGCACCGCCTCGCGCGAGTAGGGCGCGAAGCTGGCCACCACCAGCGCGTCGCCCTTGGCGAAGGCGCGCTGCTGCATCTCGAGCGAGCCGCCCTGGCCGTCGACCAGGTGCACGCTGTTGCGGAAGAGCCGGTACACGTAGACGAAGGAGAAGGCGATCGGGAAGCAGGCCCGGAAGCCGGTCGCATGCACCGCGCCGGCCTTCTCCAGCAGCGCGCAGGCCTTCTCCAGCGCGGCGCCGCTCTGGCGGTGCGTGGCGTCGAGGTTGCGGCGCTGCACCTCGAACATCTCGCCGGCCAGCGTGTGGTCGGCCGCGCGGCCGACCAGCGCCTTGGCGCGCGCGCCGTAGGCGTCGGAGCCCAGGCCCATGTCCGAGGCCACTGCCTCCTTGAACTGCGGCCAGCCCGCATAGCCCAGGTGCTGGGCGAAGCGCACCAGCGTGGCCGGTGTGCTGCCGGCACGTGTGCCGACGGTGCGCATCGAGCTGGTCACCACGTCGTTGGGATGGTCCAGCACATGGCGCGCGACCTGCTGCAGCGCGGGGCTGAGGTCGGCGAATCGCTGGAGGAGGTCGGCTTTCACGCCCATGGTCTTTCCCTTGTGCTTGGAACGAATGTGCCGGCTGGAACACGGCTGTTCCAGATTGTGCTTGACGGAACAAATGTTCCAAATCAGAATCGGCCGGCACATTGGTTCCAACGGAGTTTCCTGTCTTGACGCACGTCTTCCACCGCCATCTCCACCAGACACCGCCGGTCGCCGTGTCGGCCCAGGGCCTGCAGATCCGCGACGCGGCCGGCCGCACTTATCTCGACGCCTCGGGTGGTGCGGCGGTGTCCTCGCTGGGCCACGGCCATCCCGACGTGATCGCGGCCATGCATGCGCAGGTCGATGCGCTGGCCTATGCCCACACCAGCTTCTTCACCACCGAGGTGGCCGAGCAGCTGGCCGACGAACTGGTGCGCACCGCGCCCGCGGGCATGGAACACGTCTACCTGGTGAGCGGCGGTTCGGAGGCGGTCGAGGCGGCGCTCAAGATGGCGCGCCAGTACTTCGTCGAGATCGGCCAGCCGCAGCGCACCCACTTCATCGCGCGGCGCCAGAGCTACCACGGCAACACGCTGGGCGCGCTGGCGGTGGGCGGCAACGAATGGCGGCGCGCGCCCTTCGCGCCGCTGCTGGTGCCCGCCACGCATGTCGCGCCCTGCTATCCCTACCGCGAGCAGCGTGACGACGAGACGCCCGCGGCCTACGGCCAGCGCCTGGCCGAGGAGCTCGAGGCCGCCATCGTGGCGCAGGGGCCCGAACGCGTGATCGCCTTCGTGGCCGAGACGGTGGGAGGCGCCACCGCCGGGGTGCTGACGCCGGTGCCCGGCTACTTCAAGGCGGTGCGCGAGGTGTGCGACCGCCATGGCGTGCTGCTGATCCTCGACGAGGTGATGTGCGGCATGGGCCGCACCGGCACGCTCTACGCCTGCGAACAGGAGCAGGTGGTGCCCGACCTGGTGACCATCGCCAAGGGCCTGGGCGGCGGCTACCAGCCGGTGGGCGCGGTGCTGGCACAGCGCCGCATCGTCGAGGCGATGTCCGGCGGCAGCGGTTTCTTCCAGCACGGCCACACCTACCTGGGCCATCCCGTGGCCTGCGCGGCGGCGCTGGCCGTACAGCGCGTGATCCACCGCGACGGCCTGCTGGCCAGGGTGCGCGCGGAGGGCGAGCTCTTCGGCGGCCTGCTGCGCGAGGCGCTGGGTGCAGAGGCGTACGTGGGCGACGTCCGCGGCCGCGGCTTCTTCTGGGGCGTCGAGCTGGTGGCCGATCGCGCCGCGAAGACGCCCTTCGACCCGGCGTTGAAGCTGCACGCACGCATCAAGCAGGAGGCGATGGCCCAGGGCCTGCTGTGCTACCCCTTCGGCGGCACCGTGGACGGCCGCCGTGGCGACCACGTGCTGCTGGCGCCGCCCTTCGTCGCGCAGCGCGCCGAGCTCGCGCGCATCGCCGAGCTGCTCGCGTCGGCGATCGCCGCGGTCATGCGCTCGCCCGACGTGCCGGCCGCGCGCTGAGTTTCCCTCTCGCCTTTTCTTCTTCAACCTTCCTCGAGGAGCTTCGCCATGCCCGTCCCGCCCGTCTTTCGCCTGTCGGTCCTGAATGCCTTGCTGCTGCTCGGCGCCGCCGCGCTGTGGCCCGTCGCCGCGGTCCAGGCCCAGGAGGGCGGCACGCTGGCCAAGATCAAGGCCACCGGTGCCATCACCTACGGCTACCGCGAATCGTCCTTCGGCTTCTCCTACCTCGACGCCAACCTCAAGCCCGTGGGCTACAGCATCGAGATCTGCAACCGCATCGTCGAGGCGGTGAAGACCGAGCTGCAGCTGCCGGCCATCGAGATCAAATACCAGGCCGTCACCTCGGCCAACCGGATTCCGCTGGTGGCCAACGGCACGGTGGACATCGAGTGCGGCTCCACCACCAACCTGGTCGAGCGGCAGAAGCAAGTGGCTTTCTCGCCGGACATCTTCCGCTACACCGTGCGCATGCTGGTGCGCGCCGATTCGGGCATCCGCAGCATCGCCGACCTGCAGGGCAAGACGGTCGCCACCACCAGCGGCACCACGTCGTTCCGCCTGCTGCGCGAGGCCGACCGCGGCCGCAGTCTCGAGGTGAACAACCTCGCGGGCAAGGACCACAGCGACTCGTTCCTGCTGGTGGAGACCGGCCGCGCGCAGGCGTTCGTGCTCGACGACATCCTGCTGGCGGGGCAGATCGCCAACGC
>Ga0182008_10001362_pt1 | contig 16573 bp, 16 predicted proteins | sample Sormic07211129_1_FD_120482 | JGI IMG/M metagenome (GOLD analysis project Ga0182008, IMG submission 120482) | Rhizosphere microbial communities from Sorghum bicolor, Mead, Nebraska, USA - 072115-129_1 metaG | ecosystem: Host-associated > Plants > Roots > Rhizosphere | place: USA: Nebraska...
ACGGAGAGCTGAGGATCACGAAGAAGCGAAAGCTGTTCACACGCGACGGCGCCTTGAACGTCCACGTCGGGATGTTGGTCGTGCTATCGCCGGGCAAGCCGCTGGGCGCGAGCAGATCGTGATACCAGTAGTAGAGCTGGTTGGGCGCCGTGAAGTTTCCGGTGCCCTGGGTGTTGAACACGCTCACCGTGCAGCCGCACGCAGACGGAGACACGACCGTTGGCGCGCTCGGAAAGAACACGAACATGCCAACCGTGTCGTACGGCGCGGCCCTGGCGCCATCGATGCTGCCCACCGGATACGGAAGCAGATTGTGCACGGCGAGCTTGAACGTCCACGTCTTGTTGGTGCCGTCGTCGGTGAGATTGAACGCCGACGTCGTGACCTTCGCGGTGACGTTCTGATTTCCGTAGATCGCGCCACTCACGTTGCTGTCGCCCGCCTGGATCGACGGATCCAGAGACTCGAGCAGCACCGTACCATCCTCGCGCACTGTGCCGCGGAGCATGGCCACCTGATTGCCGCTCACGGATGGCGGTTCGGGAGCAGGCTTCACACCAGACGTAATCGAATGATCGTTGCACGCGCTCGCGAAGATCGCGAGCGATGCCATAAGCGCCACGCGGTGCATCGACCGGTCCAGGAACGAGCGCGACATGTTCTTCTCCGGTGAGTCCGGGCGCATGACTTCCGTTGGTGTGTTCACTTGCATACCAGTATCGGCGACTCCGGCCGATCATTGGCTGGCTCTCACTACCTCCTTTTAAGACGTCTTCCAATCCGTTCGGTCACCGTGACGGCACTCTGACTTGCAGCCGAAAAGCGTCGAAAAAAAGATCGGTGGCGGCTGTACCGATCGTACGTCGAGCTAACTCATGAGCTCTAACCGCTTCTTCTCCACGACTCGCGCAGGCGGTATCGGAACGGGGCGATCCCAGAGCACGATGCCGCGCACCCTTGCACCGCTCGCGTCGAGGGCCGCGATCGTCGCTCGCAATGACGCATGTGAGCTACGGCCTCTTCGAACACAGATCACCACTTCTCCAACCGCACCCGCCGCCGCGGTGACCGTGCCGGGTTCCAGAGTCGAGGCACTCAACACCACGCTCTCGTAGCGCCGCCTGAAGCGGTCGAACTCCGCCGTGAATTCCTCCGCCATCGTCTGCAGACTCTCCGCCAACACGCCACTCGGCAAGACGTCGATCGAGCGCCCTCGACTCACAGGACGCTCGTGACCGCACCCGCCCATCCGACCCGGTGCGCGAGAACGTCCGCAATTCCTGGTGTTGCCGAGATGCCCAGCATTCGCGCCACTGGCTGCACGCTGAAGTCCGTGTCGAGCAACAGCGTCGGCCGGCCGCTTCGCGCAGCGATTGCCGCGAGATTTGCGGCAACGCTCGCAGTGACGAACGGATCGTCGCCCGTGACGGCGATGCTCGTGAGATCGAATGTCGAATCCGCGAGCTGTCCGTAGAGCAGGCGATACGCATCCGACGACTGCTCGATTGCTGGCGGAACCTCGCGGTCCGAGGCACGCCGCTGCAGATCTGGTTCCTCGGTTCTCCTCCCGATGGTGACGAGCACGCGCATTCCGCTCAGCGATTCGGCCTCCGTCACATCCGCCACACTCGGTCTTCGCATCTCGAGCGTGAGCGCGAGTCCAAGCGCCGTCACGACTGCGACCACCATCGCCGCGAGCACGAGCGCGGCGATCCCGACGCCGAACATCCCAGGCGCATCCTCCTCTCTCGCGCGCGCAATGCTGTCTGCGCGCCGGGCAGACGCGAGCTGCGCAGCGGCTACAGCCTGCGCGCGAGCCGCAGAATCGCGGGTAGCCTCGAGCGCCATCGTGTCGATCGTCGGACTGACAATTGGAGGAGGTGTGAGCGAATCGATCTGTCGGCGGATTGCGGCGCGCTTCGCACGCGCGACGGCCTCGAGCTGATGACCGATCGAGCCCACGCGTGCCGTGAGCGCCACGAAGATCGGATCGACTCCGTCCGACGAACCAAAATCCGATCGCGCCTTGTCGAGATCGTTGAGCGAGTCGAGCAGCCGCGCGACCCGCGGCTCGCCTCGCATTGGGATGGCATTGCCGAGCGCGCGAAACGATGCGACGAGCGGCGCGTCGTCGGAGCGCTCGAGAAGTCTCGTCAGATCTGCGGATGCCGCAGCCAGCGAATCTCGACGGGCGCGAGCTTCCGGGGGGATCGCATCCCCTTGCATCGTGCTTGCCCGGCGGCGCGCCCGCTCCGCAGCCAGCGCGCCCTCGGTCTCGCTCACCTGCGCAGCCGCACGCTCCACCGCGGAAAGGAGCACCGCTGTATCCACTCCGGGTGCACGATGTTCGCTCTCCGGTCTAGCGTGCCCGGTCGAGCGCGCGAGAAGCGCGAAGGCCAGGAGCGTGACTACGAATGCTGCACCGATCGCTTTCGCGAGAAAGCGCGGACGCTCGTACACGTTGTTCGCTCGGCGCCGCATCCACGTCGCCGTAAACTCCGCTGTCGACAGTCGGCTCTCGCGGGTGGATGAAAAAAGGGGGCGGAGATGCCTCGGCATCTACGCCCCCAATCTATTCACGACGGATCAAATGATCCGCCGTTCTCTCGCTACTACTGGACCGTGACCACGCCCTTCATTCCGAGCGCGAGGTGCGGCGTGCAGTGAATGTCGTACGTGCCCGGAGGAATCTTCGCGAATGAGATCGTGTACGCCTCCTCGGGCTGCAGGAGCAGCGGGCTCTCGAGCGGACCCATCGAGTGGTCGCCCGGCATGTTCGCGCCGAGCTGCGCCTGAACGGGCGCTGGCAGCTTGGCGGGATCAAAGCCGACGTTGTGCGGGCCACCACTTTCGTTCTCGAACTTGATCGCATCGCCGGCCTTCACCGTGATGTTCGCCGGCTCGAAACGATATCCCTTCGCGTCGCCGACCATCTTCACCTCGACCGTCTTCCCGGTCGCGGGCGCAGCGGCTGCAGCGCCGGCCGCAGGTGCCGCGGCGGGTGCAGTAGCAGCACCAGCCGAAGAGGAGGACATCGCCGAGCTATCAGTAGCAGCGGGCGTCGTGGTTGTCGTGGTCGTCGAAGACATCGCCGCCGACGAATCTGTCTTGCTCGCATTCTTGTCGCCGCCGGCGCACGCGCCGAGGACAAATACGCTCGCGAGGAGCGCCCGTCCGATAAACTGCATTCGTGTAGCCTCCAGTACCGTGCCTGTGTGCATTCCGAGCTCCGCAACGCGCGGAGACTGTGAATTTACGTGTGCACCGGGCGAAAGTGCAAACCACAGGCCGCATGCCGCCCCGCTCGTCTGGTTGACGTGTGCGAGCCGATCCGATACCTTGCCCTGCATGAACACGCTCGCTCGTCGCCATCGCACGCATCGCCACGGCCTTACGGGTCGGGGCGTCGCGTGCTTGCGAGGGTGATCATCTAACCTGTAAGCGAACCGGCGTCTTCGGCCCGTCCATGCATGGACGGGCCTTTTTTGTTTCTTCCCCATTCGAACCGAGAGAGCAGATGGCTGCATCAGTGAGCTCGCGATGCTGAGAGTAGCGCTTCCGAACAAGGGCCGGCTCGCCGACGATGTGCGCGAGCTGTTCGGCGATGCCGGACTCGAGGTCCGCGCGCGCGGCGAGCGTGCGCTCGTCGCATCGCTCGGTGGCGAGTTCGAGGCGATTCTCGTTCGCGCGAAGGACATCCCGGAATTCGTCGCCGACGGCGCAGCAGACGTCGGTGTGACGGGCTGGGATCTCGTGTGTGAATCGCAGCGGGGTCTGGGACTCTTGCTCGACCTGGAGTTCGGATCGTGCCGTCTCGTCGTCGCGGCGCGCGATGACAGCGGCATCTCGACGCTGGAGGACATCTCTGGTTCGCCGCGCGTTGCGACGGTGTTTCCGCACCTCGCGCACCGCTTCTTCGAAGCCGCGAACAAGGCGGTGTCGATCGTGCCGGTTTCAGGTGCGACGGAGATCGCGCCGCATCTCGGAATCGCGGACATGATCGTCGACCTCACGTCGTCGGGATCTACCCTGCGGGTGCACCAGCTCCACGAGGTAGCGACGGTGCTCGAATCGAGCGCGCGCCTCATCTCATCTCCTGGACTCTCGCGGGAAGCCGCACGCGCGGCGGATGAGCTCGCAGAGTCGCTCTCGAGCGTGCTGCGAGCCCGCGGAAAGCGATACGTGATGGCCAACGTGCCCCGTGCGTCGCTCGAGAGCACGCGACGCGTCATGCCGGGAGTGAATGGCCCCACGGTCATCGACATCCTGGACGGCGGCATCTACGTGGCTGTCCACGCAGTAGTTGCGCAGTCGGCGATCTATCGCACCGTGGCCGATCTCAAGGCGCTTGGCGCCCAGGGCATCCTCGTAACGAGAATCGAGAGGCTCATGCCATGAGCGGGCTCTTCCTTACCCGGACACGCCTCTCCAGCCTGTCTGTTTCGCCCAGGCGAGAGCTTGCGAATCGAGCGACATCCGGCGACCCGGCAATTCGAGACACGGTCGGCGAGATCATTCGACGGGTACGCGACGATGGCGACCTCGCGCTCCGATCGCTCGCTGTCGAGCTCGACCATGTCTCCCTTACTTCTCTCGCCGTACCAAGAGAGCTCAGAGTACGGGCGCTCGCTGGACTCGACGCATCGGTTCGCGCGTCGCTCGAGCATGCTGCCGCCAACATCGAGGCCGTGCACCGAGCCTTTCTGCCGCGCGCCACCGAGATCCAGGTTCAACCCGGGGTCCTTGTCGGTCGCCGTCCCGATGCGCTCGACGCCGTCGGTGTCTACGCGCCGGGAGGCCGCGCGTCCTATCCGAGTAGCGTGCTGATGGGAGCCGTGCCCGCGCGTGTGGCGGGAGTACCGCGGGTAATTCTTTGCTCGCCGCCGGGGCCGGACGGGCTTCCCTCGGCAATCGTCCTCGCCGCCGCAGAGCTCGCGGGGGTGAGTGAGGTGTACGCGGTCGGTGGCGCGGGTGCCATCGCGGCGATGGCATACGGCACGGAGTCGATTGCGCCCGTGTGCCGCATCGTCGGGCCGGGCAACGCGTATGTCGCCGAGGCGAAGCTTCAGCTCTCCGGTGTGACAGGGATCGATTCACCGGCGGGACCGAGCGAGCTCCTCGTCATCGCCGACGAATCTGCAAGCGCGGAAGCGATTGCGCGTGAGCTGCTCGCGCAAGCCGAGCATGATCCCCGTGCCGCCATCGTCCTCATCACGCTCGGCGAATCGTTCGCCGCCGATATCGGAGTTGCCGTCGAAGCGCTGCTCTCGCGCGAGCCGCGCCGCGTCATCATTGCGGAATCACTCGCGACGCGTGGGGCGCTCCTCTGGACCGATTCGATCGAGCGTGCGGTCGATTTCTCGAACGAGTTCGCCCCGGAGCATCTGCTGCTCGCGGTGCGCGACCCTGAGCTCGCACTCGAGCAAGTGCGAAACGCCGGCACGGTGTTCCTCGGCACCACCTCCTCTGTTGCCTTCGGGGACTACATCACGGGCGCGAATCACGTGCTGCCGACCGGAGGACTCGCGCGCTCGTACTCGGGGTTGTCGACGCTCGACTTCGTGAGGTGGACCACGTACCAGCGCGTGTCTCGGGCCGCCGCTTCGGATCTCGCACCGCGCGCGGCGGTACTGGCCGAGGCGGAGGGATTGCCGGCCCACGCCGCGGCCGCGCGCTGCGCGGGTAACGGCGGCGACGCGCGCATCACATACGATCGGCCGCCGCGTGGACGTGTTATCCTCCGCGACCTCGTGCTCTACGAGCCGAACCGAGCACCCTGCGCGCTCGACCTCAGCGACAACACGAATCGCTGGGGCGTGCCGCCGTCGGCGGCGCGTGCACTGCAGGAAGCGGATGCGGAGCGCATCACGCGTTATCCGTCCGTCTACACGCCGGAGCTCAAGCATGCGCTCGCCGAATACGCGGGTGTTGGCGACGGTGAGATCACCGTGGGCTGTGGATCCGACGATGTGCTCGACTCCGCAATCCGCGCGTTTGCGGATCCGGGGGACACACTGGCGTATCTCGACCCGACCTTCGGGATGCTTCCGCTCTGGGCACAGATGAACGGACTGGTTGCTGCACCCGTCCCGATGACCGATCCGTGTCGCGTGAATGTCGATGCGCTCATCGCCACGCGCGCACGCATCACATATCTCTGTTCGCCCAACAACCCCACCGGCCTCACGCTGTCGCGGTCCGACATCGCGCGCATCGTCGAGCACGTGGCGGGTGTGGTCATACTCGACGAGGCGTATGCGGAGTTCGCAGACGACGGCTGGATCTCCGAGGCCCCGCGCCGGTCACGGCTCATCGTCACGCGCACGATGTCCAAGGCGTTTGGCCTGGCAGGGCTGCGCATCGGTTATGCTACCGCAAATGCGTCCACGATTCTGGAAATCGAGAAGGCGCGCGGACCATACATGGTCGGGCGGGTAGCCGAGCGCGCTGGAGTAGAGGCACTCCGCAACGACATCGAGTGGGTGCGCGCACACGTCGCACTCGCGAAGGAGAATCGCCGACTTTTTCGAGCAGAGCTCGATGCGGCGGGGATTTCTTCATTGCCATCCGATGCGAACTTCGTTCTCGTCCCGGTGAGCGATGCCACGTCAGTAGCCGCCCGCATGCGCGCTGCCGGTGTCGCGGTGCGGCCATTTCAGCGGCTGTGCGGGATCGGAGACGCGGTGCGCGTCACCATCGCACCGTGGCCAATGATGGACACGGCGATTCGGGCGCTTCGCAATGCAGTGCAGTCATGAGGATAAGCGTGTTCGACTACGGGGCAGGGAATCTCCACTCACTCGCGAAGACGCTCGAGCACGATGGCGCATCCGTGAACATCGAAACCGATCCTGCACGGGCCGCGCGCGCGAACGTGCTGGTGCTTCCGGGCGTTGGCGCGTTCGGGCACGCCGCCTCGCGCCTGGCGAGCGGACTAGCGGACATGCGCAGTGCGCTACGCGACGGCCTGCCATGCCTAGGCATATGTCTGGGCATGCAGCTCCTGTTCGATTCCAGCGACGAAGGTGACGGCGCCGGGCTCGGCATCTTCGCGGGCCGTGTGCGTCGGCTGGAGGGCGGTCGCATTCCGCAGATCGGCTGGAACACGATCGAGAGCGGTGAGGATCCCCTCCTCGAAGTTGCCCCGATCGCAGTCGCGTATTATGCGAACAGCTTCGTGTGCCGCCCCGATGACATCAGCTGCGTGCACGCATGGAGCAGTCACGAGTCCACGCGATTCCCGGCCCTCGTGCGCGAGGGCCGTACGGTCGGCGTGCAGTTTCACCCAGAGAAGAGCTCGATGCCTGGCGTCGAGCTCGTGCGTGCGTTCCTGCGGGAGGCGGCGCAATGATCGCGATCCCTGCAATCGATCTTCGCGAGGGCGCGTGCGTGCAGCTCGTCGGCGGCTCGTACGCGAACGAGGCGGTGCGGCTCGACAATCCGATCGAAGTCGCTCGCGGGTGGGTACGTGCGGGCTTCAATCGCCTGCACCTCGTCGATCTCGATGCTGCCACGGGCCGCGGCGACAACGCATCCATCGTGCGAGACATCCTCACCGACGTACCCGCGTCGTGGCAGATTGGCGGCGGAATTCGAAGCGGCGATGCGATCGAGCGCCTGTTGCAGGAAGGCGCGACGTGGGTCGTGCTCGGCACGCGGGCACTGGAAGAACCGGAATGGCTCGCCGGAACCGCGTCCTCGTTCCCCGGTCATCTCATCGTTGCTGCTGATGTGCGAGAGCGTCAGGTCGTCACGCGCGGGTGGGCTCGCACGCTGTCGCGAACGGTGCTCGACGTCGTCGAGCAGCTCAACGACATTCCACTCGGCGGCGTTCTCGTCACTGCCGTGCATCGCGAGGGGCAACTCGCGGGCACGGATCTCTTTCTCATGGAGGATGTCGCCGAACAATCCGTGCATCCGGTGATAGCGGCCGGTGGCATCGCGGGCATCAGCGATCTTCGCGAGCTCGCAGAGCGGGGCATCGCGGCCGCGGTCATCGGCATGGCGCTGTACACGGGCGCGCTGGACGCGCGATCGGTGGCAGAGGAGTTCGCAACGTGACGATCGTCGAGCGGAACACGCGCGAGACGCAGATACGCGTCGAGGTGACGCCCGGTACCGGAGTCGCGACCGTCGACACCACGATCCCGTTCCTCGATCACATGCTGGTGACGCTGGCCCGGTACTCATCGCTCGATCTCACGGTTCTGGCTCGGGGTGATCTGCGTCATCATCTGATCGAGGACGCGGCGATCGCGCTCGGTGCGGCGGTCGCCACGCTCACGGCGCCGCATGCGGCACGATATGGAGATCGCTTCATTCCGATGGATGATGCGCTCGTGCACGTGGTCGTCGATCTGGGTGGGCGCCCGTATTACGAGGGCCGATTGCCGAGCGATCTCTACGAGCACTGGTTTCGCTCGTTCAGCGAAAACGCGCTGGCAACGGTTCACGTGCGCGTGATACGCGGTCGCGACAGACACCACGTCGTCGAAGCGGCATTCAAGGCGCTCGGCGCGTCACTTCGCGAGGCACTCGCGAGCGACGGGACACGTGCCGTGTTCAGCACGAAGGGCAGAGTCGATCTCGAGGTGAAGTGATGCTTGCACGGCGACTCGTCGTCTGTCTCGATGTCCAGAACGGACGCGTGGTGAAAGGCGAGCAGTTCGTACGACTGCGTGACGTGGGCGATCCGGTCGACCTCGCGACCCGGTACGAGCGCGAGGGCGCGGACGAGATCGTCTTTCTCGACATCTCGGCAACGGCGGACGATCGGGCTATGCTGCTCGACGTCGCACGTCGGACTGCGGAGCGACTCTTCATCCCGCTCACGCTCGGCGGCGGCATTCGATCGGCGGATCACGTGGCGATGGCACTTCGATTCGGGGCCGACAAGGTGAGCATCAACAGTGCTGCGGTGAGTCGTCCCGCAGTGCTGGAGGAGTCGGCCGAGCGATTCGGCTCGCAGTGCGTCGTCGCGAGCATCGATGCGAAGCGCGACGGTGGGAGCTGGCGAGTCTACACGCGCGGAGGACGCACACGCACGGAGCTCGATGCGGTGGAGTGGGCGCGCGCATGCGTCGCGCACGGCGCCGGCGAGATCCTGCTCACGAGCATCGACCGCGATGGTACACGTGCAGGCTACGATTTGGAGCTCACGCGCGCTGTGGCGGCGGCGGTCGATGTGCCCGTCGTTGCATCCGGTGGCGCGGGATCGGCGGGCGATGTGCAGGAGGTGCTCGATTCCGGAGGAGCGGATGCCGCGCTCGTCGCGGGAATTCTGCACGACGAATCGACGACCGTTCGCGACATCAAGGAGTTGCTCGCTGCGCGCGGACTACCGGTGCGGTTGCTCGCGTGAGTGAGTCGCCGGAGTCGCTCGCTGCTGCCGTCGAACAGGTGGCGCGCATCGCAGGTGAAATCGCCGTGCGCTACTACAAGAAGTCGCTCACCATTGAATCCAAGCCCGACGGCTCCCCTGTGACAATCGCGGATCGAAGCGCCGAGCAGGCAGCTCGTGAATGGATCGAGAGCTACTTTCCGAGCGACGGGATACTCGGCGAAGAGCTCGGGGTCGTGCGCCCCGACGCACGCAGGCGTTGGGTGCTCGACCCGATCGACGGTACGAAAACGTTTGTTCGTGGTGTCCCCCTATGGGGAACGCTCGTCGGATTGTGCGAGGGCGAGCACGTGCTGGCTGGCGCAGCGTACTTCCCGGCACTGGGAGAGATGCTCGCGGCAGCACGCGGTGCGGGGTGTTGGTGGAATGGCAACCGTTGTCGTGTTTCCTCGCTTGCGAATCTGCACGAAGCTACCGTATTGACCACTGACGAGCGTTTCGCCGGGAACGACGATCATCTGACAGGCTGGCGAACTCTCGTGGGAAGGGCGGCGGTCAGCCGCACGTGGGGTGACTGCTATGGCTATCTGCTAGTCGCTACCGGGAGGGCCGAAGTGATGGTCGACGGGATCGTCTCGCCGTGGGACGCCGCCGCCCTGATGCCCATCGTAGAGGAAGCGGGCGGAGTGTTCACCGATTGGAAGGGAACGCGCACCGCGTTCGGAGGGAGCGCCGTGGCAACGAATGTCGGGGTTGCCGCGGAAACTCGAATGCTCCTGGGCACTGGCAACACGAGGGCTGTACATGCTTGATCTGTCCGGACTGGACTACGACAGGAACGGCGGTTTGATAACCGTCGTGACACAGGATGCGGCGAGCGGGATGGTTCTCATGGTTGCGCATGCGGATCGCCTTGCGGTCGAGCGCACGCTCGCGTCGGGAGAGATGCACTATTTCTCGCGCACGCGCGGGGCATGGCACAAAGGCTCGACCAGCGGAAATACGCAGCGCGTCGTCTCGCTCGCCGCTGACTGCGATGGCGACGTGCTGCTCGCGCGCGTCGTGCCCAGCGGCCCCGCGTGTCACACCGGCTCCGTCTCGTGCTTCGTCGGACCCGATTCAATGGGCGACGCGCTCTCTGCGCTGGACGCGACGATCGCCGGACGCGCAGCGAAGGCGGAGGTGGACAACGCGCCCGCGCCGCATCCGCCGAAACCGAAGGCGAACGGCGAAGCAGAGCAGAGCTACACGGTGCAGCTGCTCGAGGATCGCAACCTTCGCCTGAAGAAGCTCGGCGAAGAGGCGGCGGAGCTCATCGCGGCATGTGCGGACGGCGATCTCCCACGTGCAACCGAAGAAGTGGCGGACCTGCTGTATCATGCGCTCGTTGCGCTGCGTGCCGCGGGCGGCTCGCTGTCCGACGTGCAGCGTGTGCTCGCGAAGCGCGCGACGCCAGCGCTCCTGCGTCCGGAAGAGCGGAAGGACGAGCCCAAATCGAAGAAGCGGCGCTGAGCAGTGGCGCCCCCGAGATACGCCAGTTCTCTTTCCCGCCGATGACGGATCACTCCTCTCCGCTTTCGGCGCTCGCACGCACGCTCCAGTCGCTGAAGCCGCGCCATGATGTCGTCCTGGCCCCGTTCACCACGTTCAAGATCGGCGGCCCAGCGGATCTCTTCTGCGAGCCCTCCTCCGCAGACGAATTGGCGCTCGCGGTCACGGCTGCGCGCGAGCTGCAGGTTCCCTACTTCGTGCTGGGACTAGGCGCCAACATTCTGGTGGGCGACAAGGGTTTCCGCGGACTCGTGATCCGTAATACGGCGCACCATGCGCGCTGGAGCGACAGCGGAACGCTCCGGGTGGAGAGCGGCGCCGTGATGCGAGATCTGATCATCGATGCCGTTCATCGCGGCTGGTCGGGGCTCGAGCATTTCGTCGGCATTCCGAGTACCGTCGGCGGCGCGATCTGGCAGAATCTGCATTTCCTGTCACCGGCCCCTGATCGTGAGCGCACGGTGTTCATCTCCGAGGTCTTCGAGTCGTGCGAGATTCTGAGCGAGGAGGGAATGCGCAGGACCGTCGACGCGGAGTACGTGAATTTTGGATATGATGATACTATTTTCCATCATCGCGCCGATGTAGTACTCGCCGTCACGTTCGCGCTCTCGCCCGGCGATCCCGACGTCATGTATCGTGTCATGCAGGAAAATCTGAGCTGGCGTGGCGCAAGGCATCCCTGGCTCGAGATCAATCCGAGCGCGGGCTCGATTTTCAAGAAGATCCAGGGTGTTGGTGCGGGGCGTCTCATCGATCAATGCGGCATGAAGGGCTTTCGCATTGGCGATGCGCAGATCTCACACATCCACGCGAACATCGTGGTGAACCTGGGTCACGCGACAGCGCGCGAGATTCGTGAGCTGATCGCGACCGCGCAAAAGCGCGTTGAAGACAGGTTCGGCCACGAGCTCGAGCCCGAGATCAGCTTCGTCGGCGAATTCTAGCGCGGGCTGCTACTCGGTCGCGATCGCACGCTCCCACTCGGCAAACGCCTGCTCGAGCTTCTCCTTTTCGCGCTCGAGCTCCGCTCCCAATGACGCCGCCTTCTTCCCGCCGGTGCCGCTGTTGTACAGCTCCGGATCGGCGAGCATCGTCGTCAGCTCCGCGACGCGTGCTTCCCGGCGCGCGACCTCCGCCTCCGCCTCGGCGATCTCCTCGCGCGACCTTCGGCGCGGCGCGCTCTCCTTCTTGCCGTCCTTGGCTCCGGCGCGCGTCTTCTGGCGCTCGCGCACGCGACGCGACTCCTGCTCCTCAGACGCCGCCACGCTCGCGGCGTGCTCTCGCTCCGCGCTCACCGTCTCCCATTCGGCGAAACTTCCGTCGAAATCCGTGATGTGCCGATCGTGCAGGATCCACACGCGATTCGCGAGCGCGCGAAGGAGCGCTCGGTCGTGACTCACGAGAAAGACCGTTCCATCGTAGCGCTCGACGGCATCTTCGAGCGCTTCGATCGATTCGACGTCGAGATGGTTCGTCGGCTCGTCCAGGAGCAGAAGGTTCGCCCGCGAAAGCATGATCATCGCGAGTGCTACTCGTGCGCGCTCACCCCCCGACAACGTCGCCGCCGAGCGCTGCACCGAGTCACCGCTGAAGCCGAACCGGCCGAGGTGTCCCTGAATTGCGCCGCGCCCCCACATGGGTCGCAGATCGTTGATCACGTCGTAGAGCGACCGATCGGTCGGCACCTGCGCCAGATCCTGGCGATAGTAGGCTGGCGTGATGGAGCCGCCGAGGCGAATCTCGCCCCCATCCGCGCTGCGATCACCCACGAGCGTGCGCAGCAGCGTGGATTTCCCGGCGCCATTCGGACCGATGAAGCCGATTACATCTCCGCGCTGAACGACCGCGTTGAAGTTGTCGACCAGCACGCGGTCGCCGACTGCGAGTCGCAGCTTCTCCGCCACCGCTACCTGATCGCCTCCACGCTCTCCCACCTCGAGACGGAGCGCCATCGTATCTTCTTCTCCGGGTGGGGGAGAGAGACGCGGCAGCCGCGCGAGGAGCTTGCGACGACCTTTCGCCTGCCTGCTGTTCTGGCCGGCGAGATGTCGGCGAATGTAATCCTCCTGCTTGTCGATCGTTTTCTTCTGCTGCTGAAACGCGCGCTGCTGCTCGAGCTGTCGGTGCGCGCGCTGCTCAATGAATGCGGTATAGCCGCCCACGTAGGCGGTCGCGGTATGTGCCTCGACGTGGAGAATGTGGTCGGCCACATTCTCCAGAAACGCACGGTCGTGGCTGATGAGCACCACAGTCTCCTCCGTCGACTTGAGATAATCCTCGAGCCATCGCGTCGTTTCGAGATCGAGATGGTTCGTTGGCTCGTCGAGCAGAAGTACATCGGCCGGTGCTACGAGCTGGCGCGCAAGGCCGACGCGTCCGCGCTCGCCGCCACTCAAGCGCTCCAGCGGTCGCGTGCGCGCATCCACGGGATCGAAGCCAAGTCCGTGCAACACCGCGTCGACGCGCGGTGCAATCGTGTAACCTCCCTCCCGCTCGAACCGCTCGAGATCGTGCGAGTAGCGATCCAGCACCTGCTCGCTCACCGATGCCCCGAGCTCGCCCATCCTCGTGGCCTGATCGGCGAGTGACTGTTCCAGTGCGAGGAGCTCCGCGAATTGTCCGGCTGCCGCCTCCCACACCGTCTTTGCATCCCCAAAATCACGGTGCTGCTCGAGCAGCGTTATGCGCAGCCCCGGCTGTCGAGCGATGACGCCGCGCGATGGCTGCATGTCGCCCGTGATCAGCTTGAAGAGCGTGGTTTTCCCGGTACCGTTGCGCCCGATGATTCCCCAGCGTTCGCGCGCGGCAATCGTGAAGGTGATGTCGGAGAAGAGCTTCGTCGCGCCGAATTCCACTGCCACATTCGATAACGAGAGTTGCGTCATGTGGCCGACAACCAGCCTTTCCATTCCGCTTCGGCGAGCCCGATCGTCAATCGGTTCTGTTGGCGCACGAGAGGCATCCTCAGTATCAGCGGCTCGTCTGCCAGAAGCTCGAGCCACCGATCATCCGACATACTCGCATTTCGAAGACCGCGATCGAGATAGTGTTTCGAGCTGTGGTCGATGAGGGCGGGGACGCCGAACTTCTGTGCAAATCGCCGCAGCTCGCCGAGAGAAGCGGCGCGCTCGGCGAGATCGACGAAGTGCGTCCTCACACGTCGCTCGGCAAAGAAGCGGAGCGCCTTCCTCGTATCCGGATTCTTCTTCACACCGAAGATCTGAACGTCCATACCGAAATAAACGCCGACGGCGACGCATTCCCAAGCGTTTCTCGCTCTCGGATCATAGCTTTCCTGCATGCCAGCCCGCGCATACCGGCCCGCTTGGTGGATTCCAGGAGCGCATCTGCGAACCTTGTGGGGAAAGTTCATGCGCCGTCGGATACGGCCGCCCACGCGCAGGGAGCGGTGGTCCACACCAGATGATGACTTCCTCGACCTTCACCGCATCGATGCTTTCGCCGGCGCGCCGCGCCTGCTCATTCTGCACGGGCTGGAAGGAACGTTCCGCTCTCACTATGCGGGTGGACTGCTGCGCGAGGCCGCACGACGCGGTTGGGCGGCCGATCTTCTCATCTTTCGCTCCTGCGGTGACGAGCCGAATCGTGCGCTTCGCCTCTATCACTCCGGAGAGACGGAAGATCTGGACTTCGTGGTGCGTCGCCTCATTGCAGACGATCCCGCCCGACCACTCCTGATCGCGGGCGTTTCGCTCGGCGGCAACGTACTACTCAAGTGGCTTGGCGAGCAGGGCGATCATGCGCCCACGCAGCTGCGGAGCGCCGCGGCCGTTTCGGTACCCTTCGACTTGGCGCGCGGCTCGCGCCATTTGGATCGCGGCTTTTCTCGCTTCTATCAGTCGCACTTCCTTCGCTCGCTCCGGAGGAAAGCGCTGGAAAAGAGCACACGCTATCCGGATGCCATCCGTCCCGACGTGGTGCTCCGCGCACGTACGCTGTACGAGTTCGATGACCTGGTGACGGCGCCCGTGCACGGGTTCCGAGATGCGGACGACTACTACGCGCGCTCGAGCTCTCTTCGGTTCCTCGCGCGCATTCGCACGCCCACATTGCTCCTCAGTGCGCGCGACGATCCATTTCTCCCGTGCCAGGTGCTCGATGAGGTGCGCGCGGTCGCTCGCACGAACGCGTCGCTGCATCTCGAGTTCGTCGAGCGCGGCGGGCACGTCGGCTTCATCTCGGGATCGTTGCCATGGCGGCCGTTCTATTACGCCGAGTGGCGAGCGGCGGAATTCCTGGCCGACTCATTGAGGAATCCCGAAATCGATTCGGACCCCGATCGAGGCGCATGACCGAACGACAATGGCCGGTCGATTCCTCTCGACCGGCCATCTACATCTGAATGCCAGCGCTTGCTCAGCTACATGTGGCGCTCACCATCGACATCGTGGTCGCATTCAAGGTGCCACTCGACATTCCCATCCCCATCCCCGATTTGCTGGAGTCGCCCATCTTCATGTTCGACATGCTCGTGTCCTTCATGTTCGACATCGGGCTCGGCTTCATGTCACCGGTCAGGGTAACCGTGTGACCGACGTGGCCGGCGAGTGAGAGCTTGGAGCTACTGACGTCCCACGATTTGCCATCCTTGGACACCAGCTTGAAGGTTCCGGGCTTGTCACCCTTCTGGAGACAACCCGTCACGCTGTCAGCCGCCGCAACGGCACGATTCGTCCGAGAGGCTGAAGTGCGAACGGCTGCAGTCGCGCTGAGTGCTCCTGCCAACACCAGCGAGGAAGCCAGCGCGAACACGATGCGAAGTCGGTGATACATGATCTACCTCGAAGCGGAAGTGGAAGGTGGTACTGTTTCCGGCAGTTGAAGCTTGCCCATCTGCGCACCTTACGTGGTGATACGCCAAGCGAAAAGTATCGGATTGATCTCGTGACATTCGGATCGCCGTTGCGGCCTCGACGCCTGCATGAGCTCGACTCATGGAGTGAGACCGGGCGCTCGAATGAGTTCTTCACGAACTGGCGAACACCTTACCCCTGTAGTCCTTCCCTCGCTGCTTGCGAACCGGCTGGAGAAAGGGCAATTCCTCTGTAGATTGTAGCGAGCACGCTCCAGACGGTTACAGGGCTACTGAACTCTGTTCTCGCGCCCAACGAAGGCGCAATCGCGACGTCACGATAGCGTTGGTTCCGTCGGACCACACCCGGATCCCAAGTAGAGACATGACCCTGTTCTTTGCGCTGTTTCTTCTGGCCGGCCTGATCGTGGGCGTGATCGCCATGATCGGCGGAATCGATCGTAAGCAGCGACACGGGCCCTGGGTGAAATACCTGAACCTTCCGACCGCAGGCGCCGCCGCTGCGCTCTTCGGCATCGTCGGCTATCCGCTCGCCAAGTATTCTTCGCTTGGTACCCTCGCGATGCTCGCCATCGCCGGAGCTTCCGCCGCAGCAGCAGCCGCCGCCGTGGTTGCGATAATTGCGGGCTGGGCAGTTCCAAGCGCCGCTCTTCACGCAGAGGATCCTCGATTCGCTCTTCAGGGACACCCGGCGCGAGTTTCGCAATCAATTTCCGCGGAGGAGGCGGGGGAGATCACCTTCGAGCATGACGGCACGCGTCAGACGGTACCAGCCCTGGGGTTGGAAGGAGCTGCGATCGCCGCGGGTGCGGAGGTGGTCATCGAGCGGATCGAAGATGGTATTG
>Ga0182008_10001363_pt1 | contig 16569 bp, 17 predicted proteins | sample Sormic07211129_1_FD_120482 | JGI IMG/M metagenome (GOLD analysis project Ga0182008, IMG submission 120482) | Rhizosphere microbial communities from Sorghum bicolor, Mead, Nebraska, USA - 072115-129_1 metaG | ecosystem: Host-associated > Plants > Roots > Rhizosphere | place: USA: Nebraska...
CACAGCCTCTTCGACGGCGATCTCGTCGAAGGGGTTCATGCTCATCTTGACGTTGGCGATGTCGACGCCCGTGCCGTCGCTCTTCACACGGACCTTGACGTTGTAGTCGACGACCCGTTTGACGGGCACCAGTATCTTCATATCTTCACCAGCTCCAGGTTTGCGACCAAGACCACATGCTCGGTTCGGGCCGCATCACGATGCGGCTCCATGGAGTGTTGCGAAGGCGCCGGCCCGCGGGCCGAAGATAAGACCTGCCGATGCAATGCTTAAGGCCGGCGCCTCAGTCGCCGCCCTCGGACGCCACCAGCGCCTCTTCGCCCAGCCCCAGCGCGAGCGCGATGTCCTGCGACAGCTGGCGCCGCACCGCGATGCGGATCAGGTCGCGCACCTCGGCCGGCAGCGTGCCCATCTCGCCCTGGCGGTAGGCCAGGTAGAAGGTGCGGCTCACGTCGACGTAGGGCCGCCCGTGGCGCGTGAAGGCAGACATCGGCACCACCCGCACATCGGGCAGGAACTGCCGCGACTGCCAGAGGCACAACGGCGTCGTCAACGCGAAGCCCATGTCGTTGGCGACCAGGCTGATCAGCGGGTCGGTGGTGTCGAATTCGTAGGTGCGCTCGAGCACGTCGCCGCAGCGCTGCAGGTAGTCGTCGACCTGCTGGCCGATCACCGAGCGCGCGCTGTAGCGGATGAACTTGAGCTGCCGCTCGATCTCGGTCAGCGAACCCAGCGGGCCGAGGTCGAACTTGGCGGGCAGCACCGCATAGAACTTCTCCGAGAACAGCGACGCGCGCGCGATGCCGGCCGCGCCGTGCAGGCTGGTGGTCACGGCCAGGTCCAGCTGCCGGCCTTCGATGGAGGCGTCGAGCGTGGGCGTGATGCCGGACCAGAGCCGGATCTGGTGCGAGGAACCGGCCAGCCCCTTGATCAGCAGCGGCCCGACGGTGGCCGCGAAGGAATCGACGCAGCCGATGCGCACGGTCATGCGCTTGGCGCGACTCAGGCCGCGGACGCTCTCGACCAGCTGGTCGGCCTGCGTCAGCAGTTCCTTGGCGTGTTCGAACAGGCGCTGCCCCGCGGCGGTGGCTTGCGCGGGGCGCGTGGTGCGGTCCAGCAGCGCGGTGTCGAAGAAGGTCTCGAGCTGCTTGATGCGCTGCGAGACCGCCGCCTGCGAGATGTTGAGCAGCGTGGCGGCATCGGACACGCTGCCCGATTCGATGACCGCGATCCAGCTCACCAGCAGGTCCAGATCGGGCAGACCCTTCTTGCTGTTGGGATTCATGCGCTCGATTACAGCACAGGCCCCCGGCGGTCCTCGCACCCTATGCGTCGCGCGTGACGAGCTGCAGCATGGCCGCGCCCAGCATTCTTTCCAGCAGCGGCTGGACCTTCGCCGCGAGGTCTGCGCGGTAGGCGAAAGGCGCTTCCTCGTTCATGTAGACCGACTGGCACATCTCCAGCTGGATCGCATGCACGCCCGCCGCCGGCTGCCCGTAGGCGCGCGTGATGTAGCCGCCCTTGAAGCGGCCGTTGGCCACGTGCGTGAACGCACCGGCACAGTCGAGCACCGGCTGGACCGCCGCCGCCAGGATGTCGGCGGCGCAGGCCGCGCCGTCGTTGGTGCCCAGGTTCAGGTCGGGCAGCTTGCCCTCGAACAGCCGCGGCAGCACGCTGGCGATCGAATGCGCCTCCCACAGCAGCACCTGGCCGTGCAGCGCGCGCAGCCGGTCCAGCTCCTGCCGCAACGCATCGTGGTACGGCTGCCAATAGGTGGCCCGGCGCCGCTGCACCTCGGCGTCATCGGGCGCGTGGCCCGCGCGATAGAGCGGCTCGCCGCGGAAGCTCTCGGTGGGGCACAGGCCGGTGGTGGTCTGGCCCGGGTAGAGGCTCTCGCCGCCCGGCGGCCGGTTGAGGTCGATGACGTAGCGCGAGACCGTCGCGCCCAGCACCGAGGCGCCCATGGCGCGGGCGAAGCCGTAGAGCGTGTCCAGGTGCCAGTCGGTGTCGCGCACGCCGAGCGCCTCGGGCGTGAGGCGGCCGCGGAGCTCGTCGGGCAGCGCGGTGCCCAGATGCGGGATGGAGATCAGCAGCGGCACGTCGCCCTGCACGAGGTTGAAAACGGTCGAGGTCATGGGAAGGAAAGTGATGCGATCGGCGGTGGCCCATGCTGGCCCGCGCGCGGGGCCGCTGCCATAGCTCAAGCGGCGCTGATGCTGAAAATCAGTTTAGGGAATGTCCAGCGGCAACGAAGGGGCGGCTCTTAGGCTTGCGCCCATCCGTTTTTACCTAGTCAGGACTGTGGAATGAAAAGCTATGACGCGATCGTGATCGGCGCGGGTGTGATCGGCACCTCGGTCGCCTATCACCTCGCCCGCCTCGGCTGCACCAACGTGCTGGTGCTGGACCGCACGCAGATCGGCGCCGGAACGACGTCGCAATCCAGCGGCATCCTGCGCACGCACTACTCGGTGATCGAGAACGTGCGGCTGGCCCAGGCCTCGTGGCGCATCTTCAACGATTTCTCCAACTACCTGCAGGACGAGGAAGCCTCGGCCGGCCTGGTGAAGTCGGGCTACCTCATCGCCGCGCCCGAAGGCGCCAAGCTCTCGCCCCTGCGCGCCGCGCTGGAAGCCCAACGCGCCCAGGGCATCCAGGTCGACCTGCTGGACGCGCACCAGGCCGCGAGCCTGCTGCCGATCGCCCGCTTCGACGATGCCGCCCTGATCGGCTTCGAGCCCGAGGCCGGCTTCGCCGACGCCTACCTGGTCGCGACCAGCTTCGCCCGCACGGCGCGCCGGCTGGGCGTGAAGATCAAGGAAGGCGTGGAGGTCCACCAGCTGATCGTCGAGAACGGCCGCGTGGCCGGCGTCCAGACCTCGGAAGGCCGCTTCGACGCGCCGACCGTGATCAGCGTGCAGAACATCTGGTCCACCGACATCGAGCGCTGGACCGGCATCAAGAGTCCCGTCAAGGCCGAACGCCACGCCGTGCTGGCCCTCGAAGGCCCCGAGGCCTACACCTTCAAGATGCCGGTCTACAAGGACCTGGGCTCGCCGGGCATGCTGTACTGCCGCAGCTACGGCGGCAACCAGATGCTGGTCAGCGAAGGCATCGTCGGCGAGACGCTGGCGGCGCCCGACAACGAACAGGGCGACATCAGCATGGACTACATGGTCGAGGTCGGCGAACAGGTGGCCGAGCGCTTCCCCAGCTTCGAGACGGCCGGCGTCGCCTCGTCGTGGACCGGCGTGTACGACGTGACGCCCGACTGGAACCCGGTGCTGGGCCGGCTGCCGGAGCTGCCGGGCCTGGTGGTCGGCTACGGCTTCTCGGGGCACGGCTTCAAGCTATCGCCGGCCGTGGGCCTGGTGCTCGCGCAATCGGCCCTGGGCCTGAAGACCGAGGTCGACATCGAGGCCTATGCGCTCGAGCGCTTCCGCACCGGCGGCCTGCTCACCGGCAAGTACGGCCTGGGCGCGGTGTCCTGAGGCGGTGATGGGCCGCTTCGCGCTCGACCGCCTGCCGGTCACGCCCTGGCGCAACGGCGGCGGCGAGACGCGCGAGATCGGCCAGGGCCGCTTCGGCGACAGCGCGGCCGCGGCGGGCCCCGATGGCTGGGACTGGCGGCTCAGCGTCGCCACCATCGCCGGCGATGGCGCCTTCTCCAGCTTCGCCGGCGTCGACCGCAGCGCGGTGCTGGTCGACGGCGCGGTCACGCTGAGCGCCGACGCCCAGGTCCTGTCATGGACGGCCGTGGGCGAGCTGCATGCCTTCGCGGGTGAAACGGCCTTCGGCGCCCGGCTCGCGCAAGGCCCCGCGCGCTTCTTCAACGTGATGGCGCGGCGTGCGAACGCGCGCGCCGAGCTGAGCGTGCGGCGCGAAGGCTTCTCCGTGATGCCGTCGGACGGCGCACCGCTGTGCCTGCTGGTGCTGCAAGGGCGTTTTCAGGTCGCCACGCGCTCGGGCATGCAGACGCTCGATGCCGAACAGGGCCTGCTGCAGGCCTGTCCGCAGGAAGCGATGCAGGTCGTGCGGCTCGGCGCGGCCGGCTGCATCGTGGCCGTCCAGCTGCATCCGACCTAGGCGAGACAAGAACCGATCCGCAGGCGTATGCTCCGGCGCTGCGGAGGGGTTCCCATGCTGCCCATCGTCAGTTCGCTCATCGCCACCGTCGTCCTGCTGGTCTGGATGGGCTTCTTCATGATGGGCTCGCTGCCCCTGCTGATCCTTGCGCACGACACGCCGCTGGATTCGCGCTTCATCCGCGGACTGTTCAACGTCTATTACCTGGCGGTGATGCTGACGGCCAGCGCCGCGGCGCTGTGCTACGGCTGGACCGGCCGGCCCTTTTTCGCGCTGGGCATGGCCGCGATCGCCGTGCTGGCCTTCGCGCTGCGCCGCTGGATCATCATCCCGCGCATGGACCGGCTGCGCGAGACGATCCCGCAGGTGCAGGCGTCGGCCCTGCGCTTCCGGCGGCTGCACATCGCCGGGATGATGCTCAACGTGGTGCAACTGGGCGGCGTGGCCTGGTCGCTGACGCGGCTGGGGCTGTAGCTCAGGCCCGGTCGGGCAGGATTTCCATCACGTCGCCGTTGGTGGGCGTCGCATCCTCGTGGTAGACGTCGTAGAGGTACTGGGCCAGTTCCTCGCGCGTGACTTCGGACGGCACCGCGAGCTCGACGCGGCGCCGCTTGCCCTCGTTGCCCACGAGGTAGCAGTGCCAGCGTTCGCCCACGCGTTCGATGGCCATGCGGCGGCCGAACACGTCGAAGCGGTAGCTGGCCATCGATCTCAGTAGAAGATCCAGAGCGCCAGGCCGCCGAAGATCGCCCACTTCACCAGGTAGTAGGCGCGGCGGTCCCAGGCCTTGAGGCGCTTGCCGATCACGCGCACCTGGTAGATGTACTTGAAGGCGCGGTTGATGCCGCCCGTCTTGTCGCCCGCGTCGTTGGGCGAGCTGGCGGCGGCCAGCACGTTCTTCGCGAACCAGCGGTTCACCGCCATGGCCCAGCGGTACTTCATCGGCCGCTCGATGTCGCAGAACAGGATCACGCGATCGTGGTCGGTGGTGTTCTCGGCGTAGTGGATGTAGGTCTCGTCGAAGACCACGGCCTCGCCGTCGCGCCAGTGGTAGCGCTGGCCGTCGACGTCGATGTAGCAGCCCTCGACGCCGGGCGTCCACAGGCCCAGGTGGTAGCGCAGCGAGCCGGCGAAGGGGTCGCGGTGGCGCACCAGCCGGCTGCCGGGCGGCAGCTCGGCGAACATCGCGGCCTTGACCGTGCCCAGGCCCTTCAACAGTTCGGTCGTGCGCGGGCACAGCACCGCGGCCGAGGGATGCGCCTCGTCATACCACTTGAGGTAGAAGCGCTTCCAGCCGCTCTTGAAGAAGGAGTTGAAGCCCACGTCGTTGAACTGGCTCGAGGCCTTGATGCTGCCGCCGTTGCGCATCGCCAGCGCCTCTTCACGGATGATCTCCCAGTTCTGCTCCAGCACCCGCATCTCCGGGAACTCCGCCGGCGACAGGTAGGGCGTGCTCGGCACCTTGGAGAACATGTACATGAACACGTTGAGCGGTGCCAGGAAGCTCGAGTGGTCGGACAGCTGGCGCAGGAAGCGATGCCGGACCTGCCCGCGGAAATGGACATAGAGTGCGCTGAGCACAAAGATGGCGAGGACGATCCACTTCACGGCAAGACTCCAGAGATACGAGGCGGTATTTTCGTTCAGTCCGGAAGCGGCCGTCGGCACACCGCGGTGCGGGCCGTGGGCGATCGGGTATCGCCCGGGTCCGGGAACACCGCGCAGTATCCGCCAAGCGACGGGGCCCTGCTTCAGAAAGTCTTCAGGCGCCGCGGGTAAGCGGCCGTGAACCGTCGTGACCTCAGGTCACGTAACCGCCGTCCACATACAGCGTCGAGCCGGTCATGAAGCCGTTGCCCATGAGGAACAGCACCGCATCCACCACCTCCTCCACCGTGCCGACCCGGCCCAGCGGCGCGCCCTGGGCGAAGCTCTCGAAGGCCGCCTCGCGCAAGGCGGCCGGCCGCGCGCGCCAGAGCTCGCTGTCGATGGTGCCGGGCGACACGGTGTTGAAGCGCCGCGGCGCCAGCTCGCGCGCCAGCGCCCGGCCCAGCCCCTCGATCGCGCAGTTGCAGGCCGCGTAGGCCGCGCCGCTCAGGCCGACGCGCGCGCCCAGCGCGCCCGCCATCAGCACCACCGAGCCCTGCGCATGCAGCTTGGGCAGCGCATGCCGCACCACCCGGTACTGGCCCCAGAACTTGTGGTCCATCGGGCTGCGGGCGGTGGCCTCGTCCAGTTCGGTGAAGCGGCCCAGCGCGTAGGAAGCGCCGGGCGTGAACAGGTGGTCGATGGCCGGCGCGGCGGCGAAGAAGGCGGCGACCGAGGCCTCGTCGGCGCTGTCGACCCGGTGGCCGCCAGCGGCGGGCCCGAGTTGCGCGAGCGCGCGTTCGAGCCGCCGCGCGTCGCGCCCGCCGATGAACACCCGGCCGCCCGCGGCCACCACCTGTTGTGCCACGCCCAGGCCGATGCCCGAGCTGCCGCCGACGATGGCCACGGTCTTGTCTTTCATGGATTCGCTTTCCTTGCGCTGATGGGGAGCGTGGATGCTCGCGCGCGCACGGCCGCGGGTCGAGCGCAAAATCGGCACGCCATTGGCGACGCCGAGGCACCAATCGCCCCCCCTTTCCATGATCTCCATCGACCAACTCACCGGCATCCGGGCCTTCGTCGAGACCGCCCAGGCCGGCAGCTTCACGCTGGCCAGCGAAAGGCTGGCGCTGTCGCGCTCGGCCGTGAGCAAGGCGGTCGCGCGGCTGGAGGCGCAGCTGGGCGTGCGCCTGCTGCACCGGAGCACGCGCCGGCTCGCGCTCACCGAGGACGGCCGCGCCTTCCACCGGCACTGCCTGCGCGCGCTCGCGACGCTGGCGCAGGGCGAGTCCGAGCTGCGGCAGAAGCAGGGCGCGGTGGCGGGCACGCTGCGCATCGAAGTGCCGGTGCTGTTCGGGCGGCAATGGATCGCGCCCGCGCTGCTCGAACTGGCGCGCGAACATCCGGCGCTGCACCTGGACATCGCCTTCCTCAACCGCTTCGGCGACTTGGCCGGTGGGCAGGTCGACCTGGCGGTGCGCATCGGCGCGCTGCCCGACAGTCCGAACCTCGTGGCGCGCCCGCTGGGCGTGCAGCGCACCGTGATCTGCGCCGCCCCGGCCTACCTCGCGGCGCGGGGCCGGCCGGCCGACCCCGCCGAACTGGCCGCGCACGACTGCCTGGTCGAAGGCCGCGACAGCCGCTGGCTGCTGGCCGATGCGCAGGGCGAACTGCAGGCCTTCGCGCTGGGGGTGCGGCTCACGCTGCGCGATGCGATGGCGCTGCGCGACGCGGCCATCGCCGGCTTCGGCCTGGCTCGGCTGCCGCGCTGGCTGGTGGCCGCGCAGCTGGCCGACGGCAGGCTGGAAGAAGTGCTGCCGCAGCAGGCTTCTGCCGCGTCGGCCCTGCCGATCCATGTGGTCTGGCCGCACCAGGGGGCGCTGGCGGCGCGGCAGCGCGCGGTGGTCGACCACCTGCTGGCGCGCTTCCTGCCGCTCGCGCCCTGGGAGCGCTGACTCAGCTCGCGCGGACTTCGGCCGAGCGGTCCCAGAGGTTCGGCAGCACGGCGTTCGAGTAGCCCGAGACGAAGGGCTTGCGCCCGCCCTCGGCCGGGTAGGTGTGGCGCCGCACGCCGCCGATGTTGGCGCCGTAAACGTGGATGCTGACCGACACCCGGTCGTCGTACACGTTGCGCACGCGGTGCACGTCGCCGATGCGCGGCGACACCGCCTCGACATCGCCCGGCCCCAGCCGGAGCGCCTCGCCCTGCGCCACCCAGCGGCCCTCGCGCTCGGCATAGCCCTGGCTTTCCTCGGCGCCACGCAGCATGCCGATCAGGCCCCAGACCGTGTGGTCGTGCACTGGCGTGGCCTGGCCGGGCCCCCAGACGAAGCTCACGACCGAGAAGCGCTCGGTCGAGTCGGCATGCAGCAGCAGTTGCTGGTAGTGCACCGGATGCGGCTGCGCGAAGGCCTCGGGCAGCCAGTCGTCGCGCGACACCAGCGTGCGCAGCAGCGCGCCGCCTTCCTGCAGGATGCGCGCCTCGTCGGGGCCGGTGTCGAGCAGGTGGCCGAAGGCAACGACGAAGTCGCGCAGCGGCGCGATGGTGGGGGTTGCAGAGGGAGTGGTCATGGGGAGGTTCTTGAAGGAAGGTGAGCGCTTCAACGCGCCCGGGCGCTGTTCGCGGCCGCGGCCAGCAGCACCGCCGCGCAGTCGCGCGCCAGCAGGGCTGCGCCGGCGTCGCGCTGGATCAGGATCTGCGCCATCGCGCCGTCGTAGAGCAGGTTGAGCTGCGCGGCCAGCGTCGCGCGCTTCGGCCAGGCGGCGGGCAGCAGGGCCTCGAACATCCCCAGCACTGCGTCCTTGTGGCCGCGTGCGATGGCACGGACTTCTTCCGAGGTCTCGTTCTCCGCCACCGCCAGCATGAAGGCACAGCCGCGGAAGTCGGGTGTGCCGCCCTTCACATGCAGCAGCTCGAACACCGACAGCGCCTGCGCGACGCCATCGGCAGGGCCCTTCTCCAGCCCCTTGCGCAACGCCTCCATCACCCGGTCGTGGCGGCGCTGCAGGCAGGCCGCCACCAGCGCGTCCTTGCCGGAGAAGTAGCGGTACATGGTGGCCTTGGCGACACCGGCCTCGAGGATGATCCGGTCCACGCCGACCGACTTGGTGCCTTCGCGGTAGAAGAGCGCGCCCGCGGTGTCGATGATGTGGTCCAGCAGCGTGGTCGCAGGGGGGGTGGCAGTCGTGGAGGTCATGGGCTCGGCTTGAAGGAACGGCGCGCGGGCCGCGAAGGGCGGTCGCACAAAATCATAGGGCCGCCGCGAGCAGGCGTCGCGTGTAGTCGTGCGCAGGCCGGTCCAGCACCTGGGCGGCTGCCCCGGTCTCGAGCAGTTCGCCGCGGTGCATCACGGCGATGCGGTCGGCGATGTACGACACCACCGAGAGATCGTGCGTGATGAACAACAGCGCGAGCCCGCGCGTCTGCTGCAGGTCGGCCAGCAGGTTGAGGATCTGCGCCTGCACCGACACATCGAGCGCCGACACCGCCTCGTCGCAGATCAGCAGCTGCGGCTCGCCCGCGAGCGCACGCGCGATGCCCACGCGCTGGCGCTGCCCACCCGACAGTTCGTGCGGGCGCCGCGGCAGCAGGCTGGCCGGCAGGCCCACGGCATCGAGCAGCGCCGCGGGTGAGGCCGAGGCCGCACCGCGTCCCAGCAGCGCGATCGGCTCGCGCAGGATGCGTTCGATGGTGAAGCGCGGGTCGAAGGCCGCCGCGCTGTCCTGGAACACCATGCCGATGCGCCGCCGCTGCGCCAGCGAGCGCGCGGCCGCCGCGAGCGGCACGCCCTGCCCGGCCAGCGCCAGCGTGCCCTGGCGCACCGGCACCATGCCCATCAGCGCGCGCGCCAGCGTCGACTTGCCCGAGCCGGACTCGCCGACCACCGCCAGCACTTCGCCCGCTTGGACCTGCAGCGACACGCCACGCACCGCGTCGACGCGGCCGTTGCGCCCCTCGAAGCGCACATGCAGACCGTGCGCGGCCAGCATCGGCGCCTTCATGCGGCCACCGCCATCGGCACCTCGAGCCGCCCCTCGGCCGCCGCATGGCACCACACGGTGCCGCCGGCCAGCCGAAGGGCGTCGGGACTCGACGTTTCGCAGCGCGCGGTCGCCAGGCCGCAGCGGCCCGCGAAGGCGCAGCCCGGTCCGGTCTGGCCCGGCGGCGGCACGCGGCCCGGGATCTCGGCCAGCCGCGGGCGCGGGCCCTCGACCGGCCGGCGGCGCGGCCTGGCCGCCATCAGCGCGCGCGTGTAGGGATGGCGCGAGCCCTCGAGCAACGCGTCGGCGCGCCGGTCCTCGACCGCGCGGCCTGCGTACATCACGGTCACGCGGTCGGCCCAGCGCGCCACCAGCTGCAGGTCGTGGGTGATGATCACCAGCGCCATGCCGCTCTCGCGCTGCAGGCCCTGCAGCAGCGCGAGGATCTCGGCCTGCACCGTGGCGTCGAGCGCGGTGGTGGGCTCGTCGGCGATCAGCACCTCGGGCCGGTGGGCCACCGCGATGGCGATCAGCACGCGCTGGCGCATGCCGCCCGAGAGCTGGTGCGGATAGGCGGCAAAACACTGCGCGGGCTGCGGCAGCTTCACCCGCGCCAGCAGCGCCAGCGCCTCCTCGCGCGCGGCCCGCGCGCCGACGGGCCGGTGCGCGAGGATCGTCTCGACGACCTGCTCGCCCACGGTCAGCACCGGGTTGAGCGCGGCCATCGGGTCCTGGAACACCATCGCGATGCGCCGGCCGCGGCGCGTGCGCCAGGCCGCCTCGGACAGCGCCGTGACCTCGTCGCCCAGCAGCTCGATGGCACCGCCCGCGATGCGCACGCCCTCGGGCAGCAGCCCGGCCAGCGCCAGCGCGGTGAGCGACTTGCCGCAGCCCGATTCACCGACGATCGCCAAGGTCTCGCCACGCGCGACCTGCAGGTCGAGCCCGCGCACCGCTTCGACGCGGCCACCGTCCGCGGGCACGGAGATGGCCAGGCCGCGGGCCTTCAGCACGGTGCTCACGACGCACCTCCGCGCCGCAGGTGCTGCGCCAGACCGTCGCCGATCAGGCTCAGCGCGGCCACGGCCAGCACGATGGCCGCGCCGGGGATCAGGGTCATGTAGGGCGCGTCGAGCAGCGCCTCGCGCGAGGCGCCGATCATGCCGCCCCAGCTGATGCGGTTGCTGTCGCTCATGCCCAGGAAGGCCAGGCCGGCTTCGGTCAGCACCGCCAGCGCGGTCAGCACCGAGGCCGCGACGATCACCGGCGCGAAGGCATTGGGCAGGATGTGCGTGAGGATCACGCGCGCATGGCCGCCGCCCATCACCTGGCAGATCTTCACGTAGTCGCGCTCGCGCAGCGCCAGCGTCTCGGCGCGCACCAGCCGCGCCACCATCGTCCAGCTCGTGACGCCGATGGCCAGCACGATGTACGGCAGCTGCGAGCCCATGATCGCCACCAGGATGATGGCGAAGAGGAAATGCGGGATCACCTGGAACAGCTCGGTGACGCGCATCAGCAGGTGGTCGACCCAGCCGCCGAAATAGCCGGCCAGCAGGCCCACCGTGGTGCCCAGCACGGTCGCGATCACGGTGGCCGACAGGCCCACCAGCAGCGAGACGCGCGCGCCATGCACCAGGCCGGCGGCGATGTCGCGGCCCATGATGTCGGTGCCCAACGGGAACTGCGGATCGGCGCCCGGCGGCAGGAAGGAGGGCCCCGCGAGATCGAAGGGGTCGCCCGGGTAGAGCCAGCCGGCCAGCAGCGCGACCGCGAGCTGCAGCGCCAGCAGCGCGGTGCCGATCTTCAGCGACAGCGGCCAGGCGGCCCAGCCGCGCCAGAGCTTCGCGCCGGGCCGAGGTGCCGCTGCGGGCAGAACCGGCGCATGGGGCCGTGCGACGGCGGACACGGCGATGCCTTCGGTGGTCTTCATTTCAGCCTCACCCGCGGGTCCAGCACGGCATAAAGCAGATCGACCGCGAGGTTGACCAGCACCACCAGCGTGCCGCTGCACAGGATCAGCCCGGCCAGCAGGTTGTAGTCGCGCTGCTGCATGGCCTCGAAGGCCAGCCGGCCCAGGCCGGGCCAGGCGAACACGGTCTCGACCAGGATCGCGCCGCTGAGCAGCGCGCCGGTCTGCATGCCGATCACCGTGACCAGCGGCAGCAGCGCATTGCGCAGCACGTGGCGCAGCGCGATGCGGCCGGCCGACAGCCCCTTGGAACGCGCGGTGCGCACATGGTCCTGGCCATAGACCTCGAGCATCGCGCCGCGCGTGAAGCGCGCATAGATCGCCGCATGCAGCGCGCCCAGCGTGACGGCCGGCAGCACCAGGTGCCGCGCCACGCTGAGCGCATGCGCCCACGGGCCCTCGACGCCATAGGCATCGACGAAGCCGCCCACCGGCAGCCAGGGCAGCGCCACCGCGAACACCAGCATCAGGCCGATGCCCAGCAGGAAGCCGGGCGTGGCATAGACCAGCAGCGCGGCGATGCCGATCAGACGGTCGACCGGCCGGCCGCGGCGCGCGGCGGCCAGCGCGCCCGCGCTCACGCCGATGCCCACCGCCACCGCCAGGCCGGCCGCGGCCAGCAGCAGCGTGGGCCCGAGACGCGCGCCGATCAGTGCCGTCACGCTCGCGTTGTTGCGGAAGGAGAAGCCCAGGTTGCCGCTCAGCACATTGCGCATGTAGAGCAGGAACTGCACGTGCAGCGGCTGGTCGAGCCCGAAGCTCTGGCGCAGGCGCGCGAGGTACTCGGGCGAGCCGCCGCCGGCCTCGCCCGCCAGCACCTGCACCATGTCGCCCGGCGCGAGCTGCAGCAGCACGAAGGCGGTCAGCAGGATCAGCAGCAGCGTGGGCACCATCTGCAGCACGCGCGTCAGCACGTAGGGACGGCGACGGGTGCGTGCGACGGGCGCCGCGTCGGCGTCGATGCTCAGGGTGCGAGCCATGCGTTCTTCAGCGAGTCGTAGGCGCTGTCCGAGCCGGTCGCCAGGCCCTGGAGGCGTCGCGAGGCGATGGTGTACATGCGGTTCTCCAGCAGCGTGAAGCTGGGCAGGTCGGCCTGCGCCTGGCGCTGTACCTTCTTGTAGAGCTCGACGCGGCGCTCCTCGGTCGCGGCCTCGTGCGCGGCCTCGATCAGGCCGTCCATCGCGGGGTTGCTGTAGCCCGAGCCGTTGGACCAGGGCACGTCCTTGAGGATGGTCTTCGACCAGAACACGCGGTCGGTGCCGATCTGCGGGTCGCCCATCGCGGTGCGGTGCGTGACGATGAAGTCGAAGTCGTTCTGGCTGTAGACGCGGCGCATGAACTGCGGCAGGTCCTGGCCGCGGATCGTCACCTCGATGCCCACGCGGCGCAGCGACTGCTTGATGAACTCGCCGTAGCGCAGGTAGCTTTCGCCGAAGGGCAGCCAGTCGAGCGTGACCGCGAAGCGCGTGCCGTCGGCGCGGCGCGGCAGGCCGGCCTCGTCGAGCAGGCGCTCGGCCTGCTTGGTGTCGAAGGCATAGGCCGGCAGGTCGGTGGTGTAGAAGCGGCCCTGGGTCGACAACACCGGCGAGGTGCCCGGCTTGGCCACGCCGCGCGCCGTGACCTTCGAGAGCGCCTGCAGGTCGATCGCATGCGCCACTGCGCGGCGCACGCGCACGTCGTTGAAGGGCGGCTTGCGCACGTTGAAGTCGACCGCGACGCTGGAGCCCAGCCAGTCGTAGCCGCGGAACTCGACGCGCAGCTTCGGGTTCTTCTGCGCACGCTCGAGGTCGTTGATCGAGATCGGCATCAGCACGCCGTACTGCACCGCGCCGGTGTCGAAGGCCGCATAGCGCGCGGTGGCGTCGGGGATGACGCGGAAGACCAGCTGGTCGAGGTAAGGCTTGCCGGCGTCCCAGTAGTCGGGGTTGCGCTCGAGCACGATGCGGTCGCCGCGCACCCACTCCTTGAAGCGGAAGGGGCCGGTGCCCACGGGCTTGGCGTTCCACGGGTTCTGCACGATGTCCGTGCCCTCGTAGAGGTGCTTGGGGATCACCTGCGACTCGCCGCTGTTGAGCGCGCGCAGCACCACGCCCGAGGGGTTGCGCAGCTTGAACACGACGGTCAGCGGGTCGGGCGTCTCGACCGATTCGACCGCCGCGAAGGTGGCGCGGCCGCGCGGATGGATCTTGCGCCAGACCTCGTCGAAGGAGAACTTGACGTCGGCCGAGGTGAAGGGCTTGCCGTCGTGCCAGCGCACGTTGGGGCGCAGCGTGAAGCGCACCGTCTTGCCGTCGGGGCTCACGTCCCAGCGGGTCGCGAGCTCGGGCTCGAGCTTGAAGTCCTCGCCGAAATGGATCAGGCCGTCGAAGAGCTTGGTCGAGATCGCCGACACCGCCCCCTGCTGGTTGAAGGCCGCGGTCAGCACCGCGGGCTCGCCGGGGTTGGACACCACGACCAGCGTGCCGCCGCGGAGGGGGGCCTGGGCCTGGGCGCCCAGCGCCGTCGCCAGGAAGGTCGTCATGAGAAGAAGCGCGCGCAGGGCGCCCGCCGGAGCAAAGGATCGCATCGGTGAAGGACTCGGTGGGAAGGGAAGAGAAGGCGTGAAGTTCAGAACCCGAGCGCGGCCTTGCCGGCGTTGAGCAGCACGGTGTCGGCCTGCGGCGCGTGCACGCGGCCACACAGCGCGTCGCGGTAGTGGCGCTCCAGCGGGTTGGCGCGATCGAGGCCGTGATTGCCGGTGGCCGACAGCGCGAGCTCGAGGATGCGCACCGCGTTGCCCGTCACCAGGTGCTTGACCTGCTGCGCATGCAGCGGATCGGGCGTGGCGGCGGCATCGGCACGGCGCGCGGCGTCGTCGATCAGCGTGCGGTTGACCAGCAGCAGGGTCTGGATCTCGCCCACGATGCCCTGCAGCCGCGGCACCGTGGCCAGCGGCGCGCCCAGGTTCGAGGGCACGCGTTCGTGCAGGAAGCGACGCAGCCAGTCGCTGCCGGCGCGCGCGATGCCGTCGTAGAGCGCGGCGATCAGCACGCCGTTCCAGACCTCGACCACCGCGCGGCGGGCCTGGCCCTCGGGCGCGCCGGGCGGATGGAAGCCCAGCGCGTGACCGGCGGGCACGGCCACCTCGTCGAGCCGCACTTCGTGGCTGGCGGTGGCGCGCAGGCCGGCATGGTTCCAGGTCGGGACCACGCTGAGCCCCGGCGCATCGCCGGGCACCAGCACCGTGCCGACGCGCGGCGCGTCGTCGCCGCCGGTGCGTGCCAGCACCAGCCACCAGCGCACGATCGGGCTGCCGGTGGCGTAGGCCTTGCGTCCGCTCAGGCGCCAGCTGCCGTCGGGCTGCGGCGTCGCGACCGTGCCCGGCAGGCCGCCGCGGATCGCCGAGCCCAGGTCGGGCTCGGCCTGCAGCGCGTTGAGCACGCCGCGGCCTTCGACCGCGGCGCGCGCGATGGCTTCGTAGCCCGCGGGCGGGTTACGGCCCAGCGTGTGGTGCATCAGGTAGTTCATCGCCAGCAGCAGGCCGGTCGAGGCCTCGCCGCCGCCGACCGCGCCCACCACGCGGGCCGCATCGGCCAGCCCGCCGCCCAGGCCGCCGTGCGCGGCCGGCACGGTCAGCGCCAGCAGGTCGAGCGCGCCCAGGCGCTCGAAGTTGGCATGCGGGAAGCTCGCCTGCTGGTCGTGCTCGGCCGCGGTGGCGGCGAATTCGTCGCGCAGGCTGGCCAGCAGTTCGTCGCTGATGCGCGCCAGCGGCAGGGAATCGGAATGGCCCATGGGGTGTTCGCTTTCAGGAGATGGCGGAAGGTCTCAGGCGATGGCGGCGGCCTGCTGCTCGGCCAGCGTCGGGTAGTCGATGTAGCCGCGCGGTCCGCCGCTGTAATAGGTCGACGGGTCGGCCTGATTGAGCGGCGCGTTGCGCCGGAAGCGCTCGGGCAGGTCGGGGTTGGCGATGTAGAGGCGCCCGAAGGCCACGGCATCGGCCAGCCCCTGCGCGAGCACCTGCTCGGCGGTCTCGCGCGTGTAGCCGCCGTTGAGGATCAACGGGCCCTTGAACAGCGGCCGCAGCAGCGGCGCGAGGAAGGGGTCACCCGGCACCGGGCCCGGCCCGGTGGCCGGGGCCGAGGGCTTCTTCGCCAGCCGCAGGTACAGCGGCAGGAAGGGGTCCTCGTCGTGCGTGGTGCCTTCGAGCATGTGCAGGTAGGCGATGCCGCGCCGGTCGAGCTCCGTCGCCACATAGGAGAAGGTGCGCACCGGGTCCGAGTCGCCGATGCGGTCGGAGCGGAAATGCGGCGAGATGCGCACGCCGACGCGGTCGGCGCCGAGTTCGGCGATGGCCGCGTCGACCACCTCGAGCAGGAAGCGCGCGCGGTTCTCGAGCGAGCCGCCGTAGGCGTCGGTGCGCCGGTTGGTCTCGTCGCGCAGGAACTGGTCGACCAGGAAGCCGTTGGCGGCCAGGATCTCCACGCCGTCGAAGCCCGCCTCGCCGGCGCGGCGCGCGGCGGCGCGGAAGTCGTCGACGATGGGCCCGATCTCGTGGGTCTCGAGCGCGCGCGGCACCGGGAAAGTCTCCAGGCCCTCGGCCGTCATGATGCCGCCGACGGCCTCGATGGCCGAGGGCGCGACCGGCCGCTCGCCCGGCGGCAGCGTCGACAGCAGCGCCTTGCGCCCCACGTGGTAGAGCTGCTGGAAGACCGTGCCGCCGGCCGCGTGGATCGCGTCGACCACGCGCCGCCAGGCCGTGTTCTGCCGGTCGGTGTGGTGCGCCGAGGCGTTCGCGCGGGTCGTGCTCTGCGGCGAGATGTGGCAGCCCTCGGTGATGATCAGGCCGGCCGAGGCGCGCTGGGCGTAGTAGACGTCGACGAGTTCGGTCGGCGCGCGGTCGGCGTCGGAGCGCGCGCGCACCAGCGGCGCCATGATCGCGCGGTTGGGCAACACGCGGGCACCGA
>Ga0182008_10001364_pt1 | contig 16566 bp, 4 predicted proteins | sample Sormic07211129_1_FD_120482 | JGI IMG/M metagenome (GOLD analysis project Ga0182008, IMG submission 120482) | Rhizosphere microbial communities from Sorghum bicolor, Mead, Nebraska, USA - 072115-129_1 metaG | ecosystem: Host-associated > Plants > Roots > Rhizosphere | place: USA: Nebraska...
CGCTACCACGCGCCGCTGCGCGACATCCGCTTCGTCCTGAACGAACTGCTGGACCTGCCCCATGTCCTCGGCGGCGCCGACGGCAGCGGCTTCGACCCCGAGGTGATGGACCAGATCCTCGATGCCGCCGGCACCTTCGCCGAAGAGGTGGTCGCACCGCTCAACGGCAGCGGCGACCGCGAGGGCTGCCGCATGCCGAGCGCGGGCGTGGTCACCACGCCGGCCGGCTTCAAGCGCGCCTACGACCAGTTCGTCGCGGCCGGCTGGCCCGCGCTGGCCTGCCAGCCCGCGCATGGCGGCCAGGGCATGCCCACGGTGCTGAACAACGCGCTGTTCGAGATCCTGTGCGGCGCCAACATGGGCTGGGCCGCCTACCCGGGCATGTCGCACGCGGCCTACACCTGCCTCGCGGCCAACGGCTCGGCCGAGCAGATGACGACCTACCTGCCGCAGATCGCCTCGGGCGCCTGGGCCGGCACGATGTGCCTGACCGAGCCGCACAGCGGCACCGACCTGGGCCTGCTGCGCACGCGCGCGGTGCCGCGCCTCGACGGCGGCTACGACATCACCGGCACCAAGATCTTCATCTCGGGCGGCGAGCAGGACCTGACGGCCAACATCGTGCACCTGGTGCTCGCGCGCCTGCCCGACGCGCCGCCCGGCGTGAAGGGCATCTCGCTGTTCATCGTGCCGAAGTTCATCGTCGAGGCCGACGGCGGCCTGGGCGTGCGCAACGGCGTGCAGTGCGGCGCGATCGAGCACAAGATGGGCATCCACGGCAACGCCACCTGCACCATGAACTTCGACGGCGCCCGGGGCTGGCTGCTGGGCGAGGCGAACAAGGGCCTGGCCTCGATGTTCGTGATGATGAACCACGCGCGCATCATCGTCGGCGTCAACGCGATCGGCCTGATGGACGCGGCCTACCAGAAGGCGCTGGCCTATGCGAAGGACCGCACGCAAGGGCGCGCCCCCTCGGCGCAGCGCCGCGAGGCGCCGGCCGACCCGATCATCGAACACGCCGACGTGCGCCGCATGCTGCTCACGCAGAAGGCCTGCGTCGAAGGCACGCGCGCCTATGCGCTCTGGGCCTCGCACCTGATCGACCTGCAGCACCGCGGCGACACGCCGGCGGCACGCCAGGAAGCGGCCGAGCTGCTCGCGGTCGCGACGCCGATCGTGAAGGCCTTCAGCAGCGACCTGGCGGTGGAATGCACGAGCATGGCGATGCAGGTCTTCGGCGGCCACGGCTACATCTGCGACAACGGCGTGGAGCAGCACCTGCGCGACGCCCGCATCATCCCGCTGTACGAAGGCTCGAACGGCGTGCAGGCGATGGACCTGCTGGGCCGCAAGGTGCTGGCCGACGGCACCGCGAAGTTCGCGCGCTACCTGCAGGTCATCACCGATTTCGCCGATGCCAGGGCCGACGTCGAGGGCATGCAGCCCTTCTGCGCGCCGCTGCGCGAGGCGGCTTCGCTGGCCCTGCGCACGGCGCGCCACCTGTCGCTGCGGGCCGAGCAGAATCCCGACGCGGCGGGTGCGGCCGCCGCGCCCTTCCTGCGGCTGGTCGGCCAGGTCTCGCTGGCCTGGATGTGGGCGCGCATGGCCGACATCGGCCTGGCGCACGGCCCCGGGGCCGAGCCGATCTACGCGGCGAAGCTCGCCACGGCGCGCTTCTACTTCTCGCGGCTCTTGCCCGAAGTGCAGTCGCTCGCGGCCGCCATCTCGGCCGGGCCGGAGGTGGTCATGGCGCCCGAAGCCGCCTGGCTCTGAGCCGCCGGGCCGAAGGCGACGCCGCGGGCCCAGCTGTCGATCGCGTCCAGCAGCCGGGCCTGCATCGCCAGCGTGGTCGCGGTGTGGTCGATGTCCGGCCAGAAGCGGTACTGCACCTGGCCGAACAGGCGCGAGCCGCGCAGCTGGCTCAGCATGCTGTGGTCGCGGTCGAAGCCGTTGTAGGTGTTCGAATACATCAGCGACAGCGCCACGCCCCGGTCGACCAGGGACAGCAGCGCGCGCTCGTAGTCGGCGGCCGAAAAGACCTTGCCCTCGCCCGCGCCCAGGAAGCCGCCCGCGTCCGCCGCCGCGGTGCGGCGCGGCAGCAGCGCGCGCAGGCGGCCCAGGCTGCGCTCGCGCGCCGTCGCATCGCCGTCGCCGAGCCAGCCGACCAGGTCGTGCCACCAGGGATAGCTCGCACGCACCGCCGCATTGCGCGGGAACGCCGCCATGCGGCGCAGCTTGCGCTCCAGCCGCACGGTGCGGGTCATGTAGATCTCGCCATCGAAGGACAGCAGGCCGATCACGCGCGGGTCGTCCAGCGCCAGGGCCAGGCCGTTCTCGGCGCCCGAACAGATGCCGAACACCAGGAAGCGGCGCAGGCCATGGCGCTGCGACAGGAAGTCCATCGCGGCCTTCATGTCCTCCAGCGCCTGCGCGCGGTAGCCGTTGCGGCCCTGGGCCGCCACGCTGTCGCCGATGCCCGAGAGATCGAAGCGCAACGCCGGCAGGCCGGCACCGGCCAGGCGGCGTGCGGCCTTCACGTTGATCCGGTGCGGACCGATGCGATGGTTCACGCCGGTGTTGAGCACCAGGCAGCCGATGTCGCCCGTCTGGCCCTGCGGCCGCGTGAGCAGGCCGAACAGATGGTCGTCGGAGCCGAACAGCACCGGGGCTTCGGAGAAGTCACTCATGGATTTCCGCCATCACGCGTTGCAGGGCCTCGGCCGGGACCATCTCGTTGCCGGGGGACGGGTTGCTGGTCCAGATCAGCGGGTGCGCGAGCGGCACGTGGCGCACCGTGCCGCGGCTCGCCTGCACGGTCATCCACTGGCGCGTGCGCGCATCCTCGGGTTTGGCGAGGGTGACCAGTTCGACGCCATCGCCCAGCACCCGCCCCGAGGGGGGCGTGAGCGCCGCGATCTGCGCACGCAGCACCGGCGACAGGGCGAAGCCGAAGGCCTCGTCGCTGAAGGCCTTCGGATCGACGCGCAGGCTGCGGCGCCAGCCCGGATCGGGCAGCGAATGGCTGAGCTCGAGTTCGCTCACATGCTTCTCGCGCAGCTCCTCGAGGTAGGCGGGCCCGTCGAGCACCGGCTCCCAGAGCACCAGGCGCGCGATGCGCGGCTCGGCCATCGCCGCGGCCTGCAAGGCCAGCGTGGCGCCGATGCGGGCGCCGAACCACACGATGCGCGAGGCGCCCGAGCGGGCCGCGAGTTCGCGGTGCGCCGAGGCGATGTCGCGGCGCCAGCCGTCGAGCTCGCCGTCCTCGTCGTCGCCCGGCGAATCGCCGGTGCCGTAGGGGTCGAAGCGCAGCACCGGCATGCCGGCGCGCGCCAGCCGCAGCGCGAGCAGGCGGTAGAAGCGGTGGCTGCGCAGGGCCTCGTGGCCCATGGGCGGGCACAAGAGCACCGCGGTGTCGGACACGCGCGCGCTGTCGGCCGCATGGAACAGGCCGAACAGCCGCCGCGACGAAGGACCGAACAGCAGCGGCGTCATGGCTTGCGCCCCCAGCCCGAGAACATGCGGTTGAGCAGTCCGCCGCGCGGTGCCTCGGCAGCGGCGGCGCCGGCTTCGGCCCCGCCCTCGGTCACGGCCTCCGCCTCGGTGGCCGCCAGCTGCGCCAGGCTCTCGAACATGTAGCGGCGCGGCTCGATGCGCAGGCCGAGGCTCTGCTCCGACTGCTGCACCACGCGCATGGCCAGCAGCGAATCGCCGCCCAGGTCGAAGAAGTTGTCGCCGGCGCGGATGTCGCCGATGTCGATGTTGAGCACCTGGGCCCAGACCTCGGCCAGCTGCGCCTGCGCCGGCAGCAGCGCGGTCGCGCCGGGCGCGCGCGGCTCGACCGGCGTGGCCTCGGCCGACGAGGACAGGCGGCGCAGAATGCGCGCGCTGGCCGAGTCTTCCGGCGCGAGCAGCGCGGCCAGCGGCACGTCCGGCCGCTCGGCGATGGTCCGCAGGATCTCGACGAAGCGGTCGCGGAAGGCGGTGCCGGTCTCGGGCAGGTAGATGTCGGCGTTGTAGGCGATCGGGCCCTCGAGGCCCTGCGGCTTCTCCAGCAGCCACAGCCCCAGGTCGTCGGTGGCGCCGCGCTGCAGCAGGTGCACCTGCTTGTGCGTGAGGCCGCCGAAATCGTGCGGGCGCTCGCGCGCGTCCTGGAACGAGAACAGCCCCTGGTAGAGGCCCGCGCCCTGCGCCAGGCGCACGAACTCGGGCTCGGTCGCCAGCCGCTCGAACGGGATCTGCTGGTAGCGCATGACCGCCACCAGCTCCTGCTTCACGTAGCGGATGAAGGTGCCGAAGTCCTGGCCGGCGTCGACCTGGAAGGGCAGGGGCAGCACGTTGTTGAAGAAGCCCATCACCGATTCCAGCTCGGGCGCCTCGCGGCCGCGCACCGGCGTCGCGATCACGACCGAAGGGCTGTCGATCGCGCTGCTCATCATCAGCACGTAGGCGCCCAGCGTCAGCATGCTGAGCGTGACGTCGTGCCGGCGCGCCACCTCGCGCAGGCGCTGGGTGGCGGCCGGGTCGATGTGGATCCAGTTCACGCCGCCGTTGCCGGACATGCCGGCCTTGCGCGGCATGTCGGTGCGCGCCGCGCGCGGCGCGGGCATGCGCGCGAAGCGCTGCTTCCAGAAATCGAGCTGGCGCGCGAAGTCGGGCTGCTGCATCCAGTCGGCGTACCACTGCGCATAGTCGCCCATCGCCACCGGCGGCTCGGGCAGCGTGTGCGGCCGGCCGCGCACCAGCGCGCCGTAGAGCGCCGACAGCTCGGCCTGGTAGATGTCGAAGGACCAGCCGTCCCAGATGAGGTGGTGCGGCACGAACATGAAGCCGTGGTCTTCGGGCCCCATGCGGTAGAGCGCCATGTGGAACAGCGGCGCGCGGTGGATGTCCAGCGGCTGGTCGGCCAGCTGCTGCATGCGCCGCATGAGTTCGGCTTCGCGCTCGTCCTCGGGCAGCGTGCTCAGGTCGACCAGCGGCACCTCGAAGTCGACGTGGGCCGCGATGGTCTGGACCGGCGCGCCCGTCGCGTCGCGGCCCATGGCCGTGCGCAGGGCGCCATGGCGCTGCACCATCTCGCGCAGCGCGGCACGGAACTTCTCGATGTCCAGCGGCCCGAGGAAGCGGTGGCCCGAGGGCGCGTTGTAGACCGGCCGCCCGGGGTGCAGCTCCTCGAGGAAAAGGATGCGCTCCTGCATCGGCGTGAGCGGCGCGCTGCGGCGGTCGCGCTGCGCGACGATCGGCGCCTGCGCCTCGGACTGGCCCTCGCCGCGCAGGCGACGCACGGCCTGCGCGATGCGCTCGACCGTGGGCGCCTCGAACAGCATCGACATCGGCAGCTTGAGCTGCAGTTCGCGGCCGAGCCGGGCGGTGAAGCGCGCGGCCAGCAGCGAGTGGCCGCCGAGCGCGAAGAAGTCGTCCTCGATGCCCAGGCCCGGCAGGCTCAGCGTCTGCTCCATCACCGTGAGGATCTGCTGCTCCAGCTCGTCGCGCGGCGGCACGGCCGCGGCGCTGCGCGTGGCGACCGCGCTCTGCGGCGCCGGCAGCGCCTGGCGGTTGACCTTGCCGTTGGGCAGCAGCGGCAGCGCCGCGAGCGCCACGAAGTGCTGCGGCAGCATGTACTCGGGCAGGAAGGCCGCCAGGTGCTGGCGCAGCGCCGCGGCCTCGGGCATGGGGCCGCGCGGCACCACGTAGGCCACGATGCGCACGTCGCCGGGCGCATCCTCGCGCGTGACCACCAGCGCCCGGTCCACGCCCGCATGGCGCGCGAGGTTCGATTCGATCTCGCCGAGCTCGATGCGGTAGCCGCGCACCTTGACCTGGTCGTCGGCGCGGCCCAGGCATTCGAGCACGCCGTCGGCGCGCCAGCGGCCCAGGTCGCCGGTGCGGTACCAGCGCGCCGCGCCGGCCGGCGCACCCGGCACGGGCACGAAGCGCTGCTCGGTGAGCTCGGGCCGGTTCAGGTAGCCCAGCGTCACGCCGGCGCCGCCGATGTAGAGCTCGCCGGTCACGCCCACGGGCAGCGGGCGCAGCGCGGCATCGAGCACGTGGAACTCGGTGTTGGCGATCGGCCGGCCGATCGGGATCACGCCGTCGGCCTGCAGCACGCGGTGGAAGCTCGACCACACGGTGGTCTCGGTCGGGCCGTAGCCGTTCCAGAGTTCGCCCACCATCGGCAGCAGCTGCCGCGCCAGGTCGCCCGGCAGCGGTTCGCCGGTGCAGATGGCCAGCAGGTCGCGCCGGCCCGGCCAGCCCGCGTCGAGCAGGATGCGCCAGGTCGAGGGCGTGGCGTCGACGAAGTCGACCTCCTCGGTCTCGATCAGCGCGCGCAGGCGGTCGCCCTGCATGGCCTGGGTCTTGTCGGCGACCACGATGCAGGCGCCCACGGTCAAAGGCAGGATCACCTCGGACACCGCGATGTCGAAGGACAGCGTGGTCACGGCCAGCACGCGGCGCTGCGCGTCGATGCCCGGCACGCTGCGCAGGCTGGTCAGCAGGTTCAGCACGCTGCGGTGCGGCACGCGCACGCCCTTGGGGCGGCCGGTGGAGCCCGAGGTGTAGATCACGTAGGCCACACCCTCGGCGTCGCCGGCATGGCCGGGTGCCGCATCGGCCGGCGCCACCTGGTCGGCGCGCACGCGCGCCAGCGCCTGCAGCGGCGCCGCGCCATCGGTGTCGGCGTCGGTGACGGCCACGCGCAGCTGCGCATCGCCGGTCATGAATTCGAGCCGCTCGCGCGGGAAGGCCGGGTCCAGCGGCACATAGCCCGCGCCCGATTTCAGGATGCCCACCAGCGCGACCAGCATGTGCGCATTGCGGCCGCAGCACAGGCCCACCAGGTCGCCCGGGCCGATGCCCTGCGCCTGCAGCGCGGCGGCCAGGCCGTTGGCCCGGCGGTCGAGTTCGCGGTAGCTCAGCGAGGCGCCGCCGGCGCGCACCGCGAGCGCCTCGGGCGTGGACTCGGCCTGGCGCGCGATCAGCGCGTCGATGCGCAGCTGCGCATCGAAGGGCGCGGCGGTGGCGTTGAAGGACCGCAGCAGCGCCACGTCGTCGGCGCTGCAGGCCAGCGCCTCGGCCACGCTCGCGCCGGGCGTGCGGGTCAGGCGCTCGAGCGCCGTGGTGTACAGCGCCAGCCAGCGGCGCACGGTGCGCTCGTCGAACAGCGCGGTGTTGTACTGCAGCTCGAGCATCAGGCCGTCGGCCACCGGCACCACGTTGAGGAAGAGCTCGAAGTTCTCGAAGTGGCGCGGGTTGCCGCTCAGCGTGCTGTGCAGGCCGGGGAAGGTGCCGCCCGGCGAGGCCGGGGCGCGGTCGAGGTTGAACATCACGCTCACCAGCGAGGGCCGGCTCGGGTCGCGCGCCACCGGCAGCTTCTTGAGCAGCGCGCCGTAGGTCAGCGTCTGGTGCTCGAAGGCGTCGAGCAGCGTGCCGCCCACGGTCTTGAGCAGCGTCTCGACCGGCTGCGACGCCTCGACCGCGACGCGCACCGGCAGCAGGTTGACGCAGTGGCCCACCAGCCGCGGCATGTCGCTCGCGGCCTGGCCGGCCACCGGCACGCCGATGACCAGGTCGTCCTGCTGCGAGAGCCGGTGCATCAGCGCCGCGAACAGGCTGAACAGCGTGGCGAACAGGCTCACGCCGGCCCGCGCGCCCTGCTGCCGCGCGGCCTCGGCCAAGGCCGCGGGCAGCAGCACGTCGAGCCGGCGCGCGTTGAAGCGCCGGCGCGCGGGGCGGGCCCTGTCCAGCGGCAGCTCGAGCGTGGGCAGCGTGGCCTCGGGGTAGCGGCCGAGCCAGTAGGCGAGCTGCGCGCGCGCGGCCGGCGTCTCGGCCTCCTCGCGCGCCCAGTTCGCGTAGTCGCCGTAGCTGGGCGCGGGCTCGAGCGCCGGGCCCTGGCCGATCTGCTCGGCATAGAGCTGGCCCAGTTCGTCGGCGATCACGCCCCACGACCAGCCGTCGCACACCGTGTGGTGGGCGGTCAGCAGCAGCACGTGGCGCGTCGGCGTGTGGCGGTAGAGGGCGGCGCGCAGCAGCGGGCCGCGCTCGAGGTCGAACGGGGTCTCGACCGCTTCGGCGTGCGCCGCGGCCATCGCCTGGTCGCGCGCCTCGGCGGCCAGGCCGCTCAGGTCGTGCAGCGGCAGCTCGAAGTCGCCGGCCTCGACCACGATCAGCTCGGTGCCGTCGAGCGAGAAGCTGGCGCGCAAGGCATCGTGACGCGCCACCAGCGCCACCAGCGCGGCGTGCAGCGCGGCCGGGTCCAGCGGGCCGTCGAGGCCCAGGTCGACCGATTCGTTGTAGGCCAGCGAGGCTTCGCTGCCCAGCTGGTGTGCCAGCCAGACCTCGCGCTGCGCCTCGGTGCTCGGGATCACGCCGGCGATCGCGCCGAACGCGAAGGGGTCGAAATCCTGGCCCAGGCCGTCGTGGAGGTCCGGGCTGCCGGGGGTGTAGCGCGAGGGGGTCATGCGTCGATCCTACGGAACTTCCCCGGCTGTGCGGCGTCGGGCACGAACCACGCGGGTTGTCCGTCCTTGTCGCGTCCCAGTCGGGCATTGGGCACGGGCGGCTTGGCGGCGTCGAAGCGGCGCGCCGCGGGCGCCCCGCCCGGCAGGAATTCGGCCTCCTGCATCTCGGCGATCGACTCCTTGAAGGCCGACTTGAGCAGCGCGATGTCGGCCGGCGTGTGGGCCGTGGTCATGAAGCAGGGGAAGTTGTCGAGGATGTGCACGCCGCGGCTGCGCATCATCGCGAACAGCAGGTCCTGCAGCGGATGGTCCTCGAGCCAGCTCACGCGCCACAGCGAGCCGAAGTAGCGGATCTCCAGCGGCGCGCCGACCTCGCGGCAGAAGGCCGTGAGCTCGTCGGCCATGGCCGCGGTGTGCAGGTTGAGCTGGGTCTGCAGCGCGCCGCCCGAGGCATGCAGGTGGTCGAGCGAGGCCTTGGCCGCGGCCAGCGTGAGCGGATGCCGCACGAAGGTGCCGGCGAAGTAGGTCACGCCCACCGTGGGGATCGAGTCGTCGCCGTAGTTCCAGGCGCCGCCGTCGAGCGCGTCCATGTACTCGCGCTTGCCCGCGACCGCGCCGATGGGCATGCCGCCGCCGATCACCTTGCCGTAGGTGGCCAGGTCGCCGCGCACGCCGAACAGCGCCTGCGCGCCGCCCGGATGGGTGCGGAAGCCGGTGATGACCTCGTCGAAGATCATGCAGGTGCCGCTCTTCTCGGTGATGGCGCGGACCTCCTGCAGGAACTCGCGCGGCTGGAAGTCGGGCCGGCGGCTCTGCACCGGCTCGACCAGCACCGCGGCCAGTTCGTCGGCGTGGGCGCGGATGAAGTCCAGCGACTCGGGCGTGCCGTAGTCCAGCACGCGCACGTCGCCGAACATGCCGCTCATCACGCCCGGCGTGGCCGGGATGCCGCGCGCGCCGCGGCCGGCGCGCACCAGCACCTCGTCGAAGGTGCCGTGGTAGGAGCCGCTGAACAGCACCACGGTGCTGCGGCCGGTGTGGGTGCGCGCGATGCGCAGCGCGGCCATCACGGCCTCGGAGCCGGTGTTGCACAGCGCCGCGCGGTCGAAGCCGGTGAGCTCGCAGATGCGCTGCGTGACCTCGGCCGCCAGCGGATGCTGCGGACCGATCTCGTAGCCACGGTCGAGCTGGCGGCGGATCGCGTCGTTGAGGAAGTCCGGCTGCCAGCCGAACATGTTCATGCCGAAGCCGTTGAGCGTGTCGACGTATTCGTTGCCGTCGATGTCCCAGACGCGCGAACCCTTGGAGCGGTCGACCACGATCTGGTAGGTGATCTCCTTGGTCGCGGGGCGGAAGCCGTTGACCACGCGCGGGTCGGCCATGTGGCCGCGGTTCTTGGCGGTGAAGTCCTTGCTGGCGCGCGTGCGTTCGACATAGCGGCGCACGAAGGCATCGAGCCGGGCCTGCTGGCGGCCGGTGATCTCGCGGTTGGGCGTGGTCTGGATGCGCGCGATCGCGCCGAAGGCCTTCTTGACGTCGTAGGGCACGCCGCCGCCGACCAGCGGGGTGTCGGCGGCCGCGGCGGCCGGCGCGGCCACGGGTGCCGCAACGGGCGCGGCCACCGGTGCCGCCTGCGCCGCGGGCGCGGCCGAGGCGCCGGCCAGCAGCGCGAGCTGCTGCTGCATCAGCTGCATCTGCTGCGCGATGAGCTGCTGGACCATGGACGCATCGGCGCCCACGGCCATGGGCGCGAAGGCCTGCACGGCCACCGCGGACGCCACGGGTGCCGCCATGGCCACCGGCGCGACGGACGCGACCGGAGCGACGGGCGCGACCGGTGCCGCGACCGCCGCTGCGGGTTCGGGCGGCAGGGTGTCGTCGAGGTGCGCCGCCAGCAGGTCGAAGCTGCGGCAGCCTTCCATCAGCTGGCGGAAGCTGATGTTGACCTTGAAGTGCTTCTTGACCTGCAGCGCGGCCTGGGTGAGCACCAGCGAGTCGAGGCCTTGGTCGATGAAGGTGGTGGCGCCGTCGGCATCGGCCATCGGCGTGCCGGAGATGTCTTCGAAGAGCTCGCGCAGCTTGGCGTGGAGGGCGGGGCGGCGGGCGGTGGACGTGGTGGGCATGGGCGACTCCAAGGTCGGGGCGATGGAAGGGGAAGGAAGAACGACGGCCGCGGTGGCGGCGGCAGCGGGCACGGCGAGGGCCGCGGCGGCCACCGGGGCCGCGCTGTCGACCCAATGGCGCTTGCGTTCGAAGGGATAGGTGGGCAGCCGCACGCGGGCCTTGCGGGCGCGGGTGTCGAGCTGCTGCAGGTCGGGCGCGAGGCCGATCGTCCAGAGCCGGCCCAGCGCGAGGCGGTGCGCGACCAGCTCGTCGGCCGGCGCGGCGCCGAGCAGCGCACAGGCCGCGGGCGCGGGGCGCTCGCGCGTGGCGTGCTGGCGCACCAGCGTGCAGAGGGTGTTGCGCGGGCCGAGTTCGATGAACAGCGGCTGCGTGAAGCGGGCCAGCACCTCGTGCACCGCGGGCGAGAAGCGCACGGTCTCGCGCAGGTGGCGCGCCCAGTAGGCGGGATCGGTGGCCTCGTCGGCGGTGAGCACGCGGCCGGTCAGCGTCGAGACGATGGTGCGCTGCGGCGCGTTGAGCGTCACGCCGCGCACCAGCGCCTCGAAGGGCGCGAGCGCCGGCGCCATCATGGCCGAGTGGAAGGCATGCGAGGTCTCGAGCAGGCGCGCGGCCACACCCTCGGTCTCGAGCCGGGCCTGCAGCGCCGCGATGGCCTCGAAGGGGCCGGCGATCACGCTGGCCGTGGGGCCGTTCTCGGCCGCCAGCGACAGCGCCTCGCCGAGGTAAGGCTGCACCTGGGCCGCCGACAGCCGCACCGACAGCATCTGGCCCGCGGGCAGCGCCTGCATCAGCGCGCCGCGCTGGGCCACCAGCCGGGCCGCGTCGGCCAGCGACATCACGTTGGCCAGCACCGCGGCCGCGAACTCGCCCACGCTGTGGCCGATCATGGCGGCGGGGCGCAGGCCGAAGGCCAGCAGGCGCGCGCCAAGCGCGTACTCGAGCGCGAAGGTCGCGGGCTGGGTGGCCGAGGTCGGGCGCAGCGCGTCGGCATCGTCCGAGAACATGCGCTCCTGCAGGTCGAAGGGCAGCACGCCGTCGAAGGCCGCGAAGCAGGCGTCCATGGCGGCACGGAAAGCCTCGTCGTGCACGTAGAGCGTGCGGCCCATGCCCGCGTACTGCGCGCCCTGGCCCGGGAACAGCCAGACCTGCTCGTGGGCGCGCGCGGCGACCGCGCCGACGACCTTGTACGGCGTGTCGGCGGCACGCAGCAGTTCGACGGCCTCGGCCGTGCCGTCGGCCACCAGTGCCATCCGCTGCGCGAAGGCCTTGCGGCCGACGCGCAAGGTGTGGGCCACGTCGCCGAGGTTGAGCGCGGGGTCGGCTGCGAGGTGGTCGGCCAGTTGCGCCGCCATGCGGGCCAGGGCGGCCGGCGTGCGGGCCGAGAGCGTGAGCAGCTGCGGGCCGGCCACCGGCTCCGAGGGCACGGCGAGCGGTGCCTCCTCGAGGATCACATGTGCGTTGGTGCCGCCCACGCCGAAGGACGACACACCCGCGCGGCGCGGCGCACCGGCCTCGCGCGGCCAGGCCGAGCGCTCGGCATTCACGCGGAAGGGCGTGCCGTCGAAATCGATGGCCGGGTTGGCCGCGCTGAAATGCAGCGAGGCCGGCAGCTGCTGTGCGTGCAGCGCCAGCGCGGTCTTGATCACGCCGGCCGCGCCGGCCGCCATCAGCGTGTGGCCGATGTTGCTCTTGACCGAGCCGATGGCGCAGAAGCCGCTGTCGGCCGTGTGGCGCGCGTAGGCGCGGGCCAGGGCCGCGACCTCGACCGGGTCGCCCATCGGCGTGGCGGTGCCGTGGGCCTCGACATAGGAGATGCTGCGCGCGTCGACGCCGGCCGAGGCCAGCGCCATCGACACCACGGCCGCCTGGCCGTCCACGCTGGGCGCGGTGAAGCTGGCCTTGACCGCGCCGTCGTTGTTCACGCCCACGCCGCGCAGCAGCGCGTAAATGGTGTCGCCGTCGGCCTGCGCATCGGACAGGCGCTTGAGCATCACCACCGCCGCGCCGTCGCTGAACACCGTGCCCTGGGCGTTGGCGTCGAAGCTGCGCGTGCGGCCGTCGGGCGAGAACATCGCGCCCTCCTGGTAGAGGTAGCCGCTGTGGGGCGGGCAGGTGATCGCGATGCCGCCGGCCAGCGCCATGTCGCACTGGCCCGAGCGCAGCGCATGGAAGGCCTGCGCCATCGCGACCAGCGAGGTCGAGCAGGCGGTGTTGAGGCTGATCGCCGGGCCGGTGAGGTTGAGCCGGTGGGCCACGCGCGTGGCCAGGTAGTCCTTCTCGTTGCCCAGCATCACCGCGAACTCGCCGACCGTGTCGATCAGGTCGGGGCGCGGCATCACATGGCGCTGGAAGTAGGTCGCGTTGTGCATGCCGGCGTAGACGCCGACCGGCCGCTGCTGCTGGTCGGGCGCGTAGCCGGCGCGCTCCATGCATTCCCAGCAGATCTCGAGGAACAGCCGCTGCTGCGGGTCCATCAGCGTCGCCTCTTTGGGGTTGATGCCGAAGAAGGCGGCATCGAACTGGTCGACGTCGTCGAGCACGCCGCGGGCGCGCACATAGCTCGGGTCGGCCCGCAGCGCGGCGCTCACGCCGGCGTCGAGCGTGGCGTCGTCGAAGAAGCGGATGGTGTCGCGGCCTTCGAGCAGGTGGGCCCAGAACTGCTCGACGTCGGCGGCGCCGGGGAAGCGGCCGGCCATGCCGACCAGCGCGATCGGCTCCTGCGCGTCGTCGGCGCTCGAACGCGCGCTGCGCGCGACGGCCGGCGCCGGCAGGTCGGCACCGTCGAGTTCGCGCGCGATGGCCTGCGGCGTGGGGTTCTGGAAGAACAGGTTGGTCGACAGCCGCCGCGCGCTGCCGGCCTGCAGTTCGGCCAGCACCTTGAGCACGCGCAGCGAATCGCCGCCCAGCTCGAAGAAGTTGTCGAGCCGGCCCGCGAGATCGATGCCCAGCGCGCGCGCGAAGGCGGCGCACACGCGGCGCTCGGTGTCGGTGCGGCCCTCTTCGTAGGGCTCGGCCATCTCGGGGCGCTGGGCCAGCGGCTCGGGCAGGCCGCGGCGGTCGATCTTGCCGTTGGGCGAACGCGGCAGCGCATCGAGCGTCACGAACAGCGCGGGCACCATGTAGGCCGGCAGCGTGGCCTGGAGGTGCTTGCGCAGCGCCTCGGCACCTGGCGCGCTGCCGGGCTGGGCCGTGAGGTAGGCCACCAGGCGGGCGTCGCCGCCGCCGTCGTGGCGCGCGAGCACCGCGGCCTCGCGCACCGCGGGGTGCGTGAGCAGCGCGCTCTCGATCTCGCCCAGCTCGACGCGGAAGCCGCGCACCTTGACCTGGTGGTCGTTGCGGCCCAGGTAGTCGATCTCGCCGTCGGCGCGCCAGCGGCCGATGTCGCCGGTCTTGTAGAGCCGCGCGTCGGGATCGGCGCTGAAGGGGTCGGCCACGAAGCGTTCGGCCGTGAGCTCGGTCCGGTGCAGGTAGCCCCGGGCCACGCCGACGCCGCCGATGTGGATCTCGCCCGGCACGCCGAGCGGCGCCGTGCGGCCGTGGCGGTCCAGCACGTGGATGCGGTTGTTGGCGATGGGCCGGCCGATGGAGGGCAGGGCGGCCCACTGCGCCGGGTCGGCCGCCAGCTGCAGCGCCGTGACCACGTGGCTCTCGGTCGGGCCGTACTGGTTGTGCAGCCGGCAGCCGGCATGGCGGGTGAAGAAGGCGCGCACCGCGGGGCTGGCGTGCAGCTGCTCGCCGGCGGTCATCACGTCCTGCAGCTCGGGCAGGGCCTCGTCGGCCGCGACCGCGTACTCGGCGAGGTTCTGCAAGGCGATGAAGGGCAGGAACAGCCGCTGCACGCGCTGTTCGCGCAGCACCGCCACCAGCGCCTGCGGATCGCGCCGCACGCTCTCGTCGATCAGCACCAGCGTGCCGCCGGCGGCGAGCGTGGCGAAGATCTCCTGGAAGGCGACGTCGAAGCCCAGCGCCGCGAACTGCAGCGTGCGTTGCGGCTTCGGCACCTTCGGATGGTCGAGCTGCCAGTGCAGCAGGTTGACCAGGCCGCGGTGCGGCATGGCCACGCCCTTGGGCGTGCCGGTCGAGCCCGAGGTGTAGATCACGTAGGCCAGGTGCTGCGGCTGCACGTCGGCGGCCGGCGCATCGGCGCCCTCGTCCTGCGCGGGCAGCGCGTCGAGCAGCAGCACCGGGGTCGTCTCGTCGGCCGGCAGCGCGGCGCGCAGCGTGGTCTGGGAAAGAATGACCTGCGGCTTCGCGCCGGCCAGGATGATCGCCGTGCGGTCCGGCGGATGGCTAGGGTCCAGCGGCACGTAGGCGCCGCCGGCCTTGAGCACGGCCAGCAGCCCGACCACCATGGCCAGGCTGCGTTCCACATAGAGGGCCACCGGCACGTCGGGGCCGACGCCCAGCACGCGCAGCCGGTGCGCGAGGCGGTCGGCCTCGCGTTCGAGTTCGACGTAGCGCAGCACTGCGTCGCCGAAGCGCACCGCCTCGGCCGCGGGCGTGCGGCGGGCCTGGGCCTCGACCAGGTCGTGCACCCGCAGCGTCGCGGGCCAGTCCGACTCGGTGGCGTTGAAGCCCTGGAGCCAGCGCTGTTCGGCCGCGCCGACCATCGGCAGCGCGGTCAGCGGACGGTCCGCATGTTCGGGCAGGGCGGCCAGCACCGTCTGCACATGGCCGGCCCAGCGTTCGGCCGCGGCACGGTCGAACAGCGTGCCGTCGAAATGGAGCACGCCTTCGAGCGTGCCGTCGCCGCGCAGGGCCAGGGCCAGCGACAGCTCCGTGCCGGGCAGCGCTGCGGTGGCGCCGAAGCGCAGGCCGGCGACGGCGCGCGGCGCGTCGGCCGTGGCCGGCGGCAGCGCGCGTTCGGCGTCGAGGCGCGACAGCAGCTGCTGCACGGCGGGCTCGCCGCGCAGGTCGGCCCACAGGACCCGGGAGGGCTCCGCGTCGACCGCCGCGGCCAGCAGCAATTCCTCCTGCGCGCTCAGCCGCGCCAGCACCACGGCCCAGGCCGCGAGGCACAGGGTCTGCAGCGAAGTCTCGCGGGCGAGCGCGAAGGCCTGCAGGTCGAGGCAGGTGGCGGCATCGAGCGACCAGGACACCTCGTCCGCATCCGCGGTGCCGGCCGGCACCGCGGCGCGCGGCAGTTCGAGCACGCCCGACACCGCAGCCATCCGCGCGGACCGCTCGCCTTCGGTCCCTCGGGCCGGCGGGGATGCGGGCGCGTGGGACGAAAGTTCGGACCTGGCGGAGGATGCGTTGTCGGGCGTGGTGGTCATGGCTCGATGGGCGGAGGTCGCATGGAAGGAACGAAGAACAGGCAGAGACCGCGTTTCACGTGGCTTTGACGAAGGTTCATGGCGTCGGCGGTGACCATGGTCGATTACCAGCGCGCCTTGAGGCCCAGCGACCCTTGTACGCCACTCTTCACGCGGGCGTCACCCCCCATCGCGAAAAGCCGACCGATCTCGCCGTAGATGCTCCAGGTAGAGTTCAGAGCCAGCGTCGCACCGCCGGCCACTTCGCCCCAGCTGCCGCCGGTGCGCGTCGCGATGTCGGTGGTGGCCGCGGGGCCGATGAAGCGCGCGATGTCGGTGCCGCTGGAGGCGCGGTAGAGGTTGAAGCGGCCGTAGGGCTGCAGCGCGCCGAGCGCGGTGCTCGTCTCGCCCTTGATGCGCACGCCCGCACGGGCGATCCAGCCGTTGTCGGCGTCCTGCTGCACGCGGGCGCCGGAGATCACGACGTCGTCGAGGTCCACGCGCTGGTGGATCAGCTGCAGCTGCGGCTCGATCGTCCAGCCCTGGCCCAGCGCGAAGGACTGGCCGAGCTCGATCGAGGCCAGCAGGCTGTCGCCCTTGCCCGTGACCGAGGCGTTGCCCTGCGGACGCAGCGTGTAGCGGTGGTCGCCGGCCTGCAGCACGGCGTCGGCATAGAAGCCACGGCCGTTGGTCCAGGTGGCGTAGAGGCCGAGGTAGCGTGCGCGCAG
>Ga0182008_10001366_pt1 | contig 16561 bp, 13 predicted proteins | sample Sormic07211129_1_FD_120482 | JGI IMG/M metagenome (GOLD analysis project Ga0182008, IMG submission 120482) | Rhizosphere microbial communities from Sorghum bicolor, Mead, Nebraska, USA - 072115-129_1 metaG | ecosystem: Host-associated > Plants > Roots > Rhizosphere | place: USA: Nebraska...
ATACGGGTCCGGGGGCTGGGGGTTCGGGGCGGGGCCGGGGCCGGGTCCCGGTGGTACGGGGTCCGGGGGCTGAGGGGTCGGAACGGGACCGGGTCCCGGTGGTACGGGCTCCGGGTACGGGTCGGTCATGGTGTCCTCCGGCCGGTCGGTCGACATGGGCTCTGGACTACTCCCCCGCCTACCCGACGGCCGCTTCCCCACTCACCCGCCCGTATGACGGCGGGCGCCCAGGTGGGCCTACTCGCCGCGCACGGCAGCGGCGGCCGCCGCAAGGCCCGCACGGGGGCTGGACAGCACCGGGACCGCGGTGGTCGTCAGGTGCTGGGCCGGGGCCATGGAACCCTGGGCGAGGACGATCACATCGGCGTCCGTGACGGCGTCGGCGGCGACCGCCACCAGGTAGGCGCAGCGCCCGCCGTCCCCCGCCGCGAAGCTCTCCCACGCGCCGTCGACGAGCCTGGTCCGCAGCCGGACCGGGCGCCCGGCGCGACAGGCCTCCTCCTCGATCAAGGACACCGTGGGGCCGACCGTGCTCTCCACCGTGGCGAGGACGACGATCCGGGAGCCGGTGGCCACCGCGGCGGCCGCCATCGGACGGTCAGCGCGCAGCACGGGGACCCCGGCCTCCGCACCGGCCGCCTCCGCGATCCCGCCGATGGTCGAGCAGGTGCACAGCACGGCCCGCGCGCCTTCGGCGACGGCGCGCTCCAGCACGGCGCGCACCTCGCCCGCCACCGCCTCGGGCCCCTCCCGCCGGGCCCGGGCCAGCAGCTCCTCGTCGACGAGGTGCCGTAGCCCCAGGCCCTGGTGGTCCTCGTCGCGCAGGGCGTCGAAGACCGGGACGTGCGCGGGCGAGGTGTGCAGAAGGGCGAGCATCGGCTCGGACACGTCGGTTCGCTCAGAAGCGTCCGGGGTGCGCCGCCAGCCACTCCTTGGCCGCCCGCAGCAGCGCCGGGTCGGCCGGCGGAGCGACGTCGGGGTGGCGCTCGGCCCACTTGACGACGTACGGGCACAGCGGGGCGACGACGACGCCCTCGCGCTCGGCGACGGCGTACAGCTCGCGCGCCAGCGCACCCGCGATGCCCTTCCCCTCGTGGGCCGGCTCCACGATGGTGTGGACGGGGACCAGGGCGCGCCCGGGGCTTTCGAGGACGAAGTACTCGATATGGCCGACGACTTCGCCGTCCGCGCCGTCGCCGAAGGCCTCCAGGCGGCCGGCGGCCCGGTCGTCGCGGATCTCTATGTCGCTCATGGGCAAGCTCCTGGTCCGGGGTCGGTGGAGGTCAGGCCGACACGGCCTGCGGGCTGCGCCGCTGGTCCGAGCCCGGTACCGGCTCGGAGGGGTCGGCACCCAGGGCCACGATGCGGTTGTCGCGGTCCACATGCACGACCCGGGGTTCGAGTGCCCGGGCCTCGGCGTCGGTCACCTGAGCGTAGCTGATGATGATCACCAGGTCGCCGGGGTGGACGAGATGGGCGGCGGCCCCGTTGATCCCGATCACACCGGACCCGCGTTCGCCCTCGATCACGTACGTCTCCAGTCGGGAGCCGTTGGTGATGTCGACGATGTGCACGAGCTCGCCGGGCAGCAGATCGGCGGCGTCGAGGAGGTCGGCGTCGATGGTGACCGATCCCACGTAGTGCAGGTCGGCCTGGGTGACGGTGGCACGGTGGATCTTGGACTTGAACATGGTACGAAACACGAAGAACTCCCGATTCGTCTGCTCCCTGCCCGCTTCTGCGGGTCAAGGGCGTGCTCGGAGGCTACCTGGTTTCGCCCGCGCGGTCAGCTGTCGTCAGGAGGCCGGCCGGCGGTGGGGCCAGGACCACGCCGTCCGGGCCGAAACCGGCCACCAGCCGTCCGTCCGGCGGCCATCGCCGGTCTGCTGATTCGGGCCCGAAGGGCGTACCCGCCGAGCTTCCGGCGTCCGGCACCGGCATCTGCCGCCTTACGCCCGCACCGGCGTCACGGTGCACATGCCCCGACTCCCGGTACACGGCGGCCGCCAAGGCCTGCGCCGGACCGAGAGCGCCGTCCAGCCCCGCCAGGACCTGCTCCGGGTCCCCGTTCACCAGCCACTCCATACGCCTCAGCCGAGGACGGCGAGGACTTCGAGGCCGTCGGCGCACCCGACGACGAGGTGCGGCCCGACACCGGCCAGGGCAGTGATCCGTCGCTCCACGAGACGGGAACCCACCCATCGGCGGGCCAGGGGATCCCACAGCTGGATCGCGCCCCGTCCGGCGACGGCCAGCAGGGGGTGCCCGCCGGAGGGGACGATCGCGGCCATCGGGCCGCCGGTGAGCTCGCCCACGAGGTCACGGCTGTCGGTGTCCCAGACGCGGATCGAGCCGTCGAAGTCCCGCACCGCCAGCAGGGTCCGGTCGTCCGGCAGGGTCAGTGCGACGAGGTGCTCCACGTGTCTGTGGTTCTCGAAGGGAGCGCCGACCGGCAGACCCGTGGCGGGGTCCCACAACCGGACCGCCCTCGTACCGCCCCGGGCGGGGGTGGCCTCGCTGCTCGCCAGGAGGGTGCGGCCGTCCGGCAGCGGGACGGGGGCCAGGGTCAGCGGTGGCCGCTCGGGCCGGTTGAAGACATCACTCGCCCTCTCGCAGGTCTCCGGGTCGCGAAGGAGGATGACGCCCGACCGACCCCCCGTGGCCACGAGGGTCCGCCCGTCGGGCGACGCGATCGCCACCATGGTCCGGATCGCGCCGGTACGGCCCGGCGGCAGCGAGCCGACCGGCTCACCGGTGGCGATGTCCCACGACCGGATCGCGCCGCTGCTGTGCCCGGTGAGGAGAACGGTGCGTCCGTCCGGCAGGGACGCGGCCGCCATCGCCGTGAGCCCGTCCGTGTCACCGGTGTGGAGCCGCCCGGCGGCCTCGCCGGTGTGCAGGTCCCACCACCGGACGGTGGTGTCATCGCGGGTGGCGAGCAGGGTCCGCCCGTCGGCGGCCGGCACCGGTGCCACCGGACCGTCCCAGCCGACCCCCTCCGGCTCGGTGGAGGGCTCCACGGCGGTGGGATCCCACAACCAGACGGCGCCACCGGGCACTTGTCCCACGAGCAGGGTGCGGCCGTCCGGCAGCGCAACCGCGGCCCTCACGCCGGGGACACGGTTGGTCCCGACGTCGCCGACGCGGCGCCCGGACACCGGATCCCACAGTCCCGTACCGATCGAGAGCAGTGTCGTCCCGTCGGCCATGGGGACGGGGACCAGGCCGAGTCCGCGGCCGGTGATCGGGCCGCCGGCCGGAGCGCCGGTCGTGACGTCCCACAGCCGGACCGTCTCGTGGTCGTCGTCATTGAAGGACACGGCCAGCAGACCGCCTCCGTCGGGCAGCGGCACCGTCGCCAAGGCACTCGGCCGGCCCCCGTCCTCGTGCCGGCACAGCAGTGTCCGCACCGGCTCGCCCGTCGCGGGATCCCACAGGCACAGCATGGCGCCCTCGGTGTGACCATGGGCGGTGGCCAGCAGCGTGCGGCCGTCGGCGAGCGCCACCGTCGTCATGGCGCCCGGACCGTCCGCGTCCTCGGGAGCCCTCAGCGGGCCGACGGCCCGTTGGGCCGTGGCCGCGTCCCACAGCCACACCTCGTCCTCGTCGTACGGGGTGACGGCCAGCAGGTGCCGACCGTCCGGTGCGGCCACGGCGACCAGGTTCGACGCGTCCTCCGGGCCGGGCAGCGGTCCACCGACCTGCTCGCCGGTGACCGTGTCCCACAGGTACACCACATGCCCGTCGTCGTCCTCGTCGTGGTGCGCCGTGGCGAGCAGGGTGTGTCCGTCGGCGACGGGCAGCGCCACCATGGCCACGACGAGCCCGCCGGCCTTCGAGTTCTCCCGCAGGGGGCCGCCCGTCTGCTCGCCGGTCACCGGGTCCCACAGCCGTACCACGTCGTTCTCTTCGTCATCGCCCGACGCGGCCAGCAGGACGCGGCCGTCGCCGACGGGCACGACGGCCGCCGCACCCAGACCGTCGCCGAATCCCCGCAGTGCCGCCACGGGCCGCACCCGGCCCCTCGGCCGCTGCCAGACCCGGGTCAGTTCCCGTGGACCGTGATTTCGTAGAGCGTCGGACATGAGCCGTACGGTAACCAGCCGCACGGGCGCCATCGGCCGGTTCGGCGGCCGGAGCGCGGAAGATACGTAACCGAAGTACGTAGATCCACGGTCGTCACCATGTGGACGCGGCTCGCAGGCTCGTGCCCATGACTTCGCTCACCCCCTCGTCGCCCGCGGTCGCCGATCTGGCCGCCCGCCATCGGTTGGGGGCCCTCCAGCTGGTGTTCGCACCGCAGCGTCTGCGCCGGGTGGCGTACACGGCGCATGTCTTCAACTGCCTGATGCTCATGGCGTTCTTCCTGGTCCCGGGGCTGCTGTACTACTGGTTCGCGATGCGCCGCTTCCCCGACTTCAGCCGGAAGCGGGCCGCCCGGCGGCTGCACCTGTTCGAGCAGGGACTGGTCGTGGATCCGCCGGACGGCGGTGAGCCGGTCGCCCTGCGCTGGGACTCCCTGCGCCTGCAGCAGGAGATCACCCGGCTCGTCATCAACGGCGTGGCCGCGCCGACCAAGTACGTCTACTCGGCGAGCGCTCCCGGACACGGATCGGTGCGGATCACCGAGTACTACGAGAGCCCCGAGGTCTGGGGCGCCCGGATGCAGGACGCGGTGCTGCACGCGCAGGGGCCGGCGGTGCTGGAGACACTGCGCGGGGGCGGGACGGTCGCCTTCGGGGCGATCTCCCTCTCGCGTACGGCCGTGTCCGTGCGGGGAAAGGGCGACATGCCCTGGACGAAGGTCCGGGAGGTCCGTGCCGCCGGCGGTCTGGTCAGTGTCATGACGACCGGTGCGTCGGGCGACCCCGTCCTGTGGTCCAACCACCTGGCCAAGGACGTCACGAACCTCCGCGTGTTCCTGGCGGTCGCCCACAGCCTGCACGAACAGTCCGCCGCCTGACGGGATCCGGGCACGCGTCGGGGGGACGGGTCGGCGGGTCAGACGGTCGGCCGGTGGGGCGCTCGGCCGAGTGCGCGGGGCAGTGCCGCCCGGGAGGGGATGTCGAGCTTGCGGTAGATACGGCCGAGGTGGGTTTCGACCGTCCTGGTGCTGACGAAGAGCTGCTCCGCGATCTCCTTGGTGCGCTTGCCCCCTGCCGCCAGTTCCGCGATCTCCCGCTCTCGCTCCGTCAGCAGGGCCGTCGTCGCCCGGATGTCCGCGTCCCACGCCGTCCCGGCCGCCGTACCGGTGGCGGCACGGGAGGAGGCCAGCAGGGTCCTGGCCCTCGCCGCGTCCTCACGGACCCGCTGTGCGCCCGAGGTCCGAGCGGCCTTGGCCGCGATGTCGAGCCACTCCAGCGCCCGCTGGGTGCCATGGGCCGCCTGGGCCGAAGGGGCCCCGGTCACCAGGGTCCAGGCGTGCTCCACCGGCAGACCCGCGCGGCGGAACGACTCCGCGGCCTCATGGAACAGCCCCGCCGCCAGGTGGTGTTCACCCTCGGCGGCGTGGAGCGCGGCCCGGGCCCTGCGCACATGCTGCCGTTGCAGCGGCAGGCCCAGCTTCTCGGCCACGCAGTCGCCTTGCGCGGCCCAGTCGTGCGCGGCGTCGATGTCACCGCAGCGCAGCGCCGCCGCGGAGGCGAGCGCCAGCAGAGAGGGCTGCCAGGCCCGCAGCAGCCGCTCCAACCGCGGGCCGCCCTCTTCGACGAGGGTGCGCAGACAGCCCGCCGGGTCCCCGCCGAGGAGCTGCGCGTGGGCGTGCAGGCCGACCGCCACGGCCGCCCGCCAGCCCCGCTTGCGCAGAGCGAGGGCGAGTCCTGCCGCCGAGAGGTCGAGCAGTCGGTCGGTGTCCCGCCGTGGCCGGGTCCACAGCAGGCCCGACGCCCGCAGGACCATGGCGATGCCGGCGGCTTCGTCGACCCCGCTCGTCCGGGCGAGCAGCTCGGCCTCCTCGGCGCGCCGGCACAGCGACTCCAGACGCCCCGTCAGCTGGTCCAGATGGCACAGGGCCACCAGCTGGTTGATCCGGATGAACCTCCGGGTGGCACCGGTGGTCGCCTGCAGTCCTCGCTCCAGGTGCCGGTAGGCGTCGTGGAACCGCTCCTGGAACAACTCCGCGCAGCCGAGCATCGCGAGGACGTCCGGCATGGTGACCGCGGCGGCGTCCGGCAGGGCGTCCAGGATCCGCGCACATCGGGTGACCTCGGCGACGGCCTCGGGCAGCAGCCCGAGCTGGGTGTCGCCGAGGGCGCCGAGGGCCCGTAGGTAGGGCACCGCCGGGTCGGCCTCTCCGGCGGCCTCCGCGGCCGCGCGGACCAGGTCACGGGCCTCGCCGTAGGCGCCACGGAACAACTGCACCCGCCCGTGGGTGGTGATGAGTTCGGCCGTCGGCGCCGGCAGCGGGACGGGCAGGGGGCGCGGAACGAGGTCGAGTGCCGCGCGGACCACTGCCTCGGCCTCCTGGTGGCGGCCCAGCAACCGCTCCAGCTCCCCGCAGACGGCGTGGACGCCCGGTCGCAGGTCCTCGGGAAGATCCGCCTGGTGCCGGAGCAGGTCGTGCGCCAGGGCACGGGCTTCCTGCAGGCGGCCCACGGCACCGAGGGCCCGGCACTGGTCGAGCACCAGAGTGACCCGGGGAGCGCTGATCCTTTCCCCGGCGGGGAGGTGGTCCAGCGCCAGGCGCAGCCAACGGGCGGCCACAGCCGGGGACTTGGCCATCTCCTCCGCCGCGCCCTCGATCAGGATCCGCCGGGCCTCCGCACTGCCCGCGCCGACCAGGTGCTCGGCGTGCCGGGCGCGGCACGGTGCCGGCGCTCCTCTCGTGGTCAGCAGGTCCAGGGCGCGTCGATGGGCGCCGACGCGCAGGGACGGCGAGGCGTGTGCGAGGGCGACGTGGCCGAGCACCGGGTGGCGGAAGACGTAGCCGCCGCCCGAGGGCAGCGGCCGTATCAGGTCCGCTTGGACGAGTTCGGTGAACGCAGCGAGGACTCGTTCCAGGTCGAGTTCGCAGACCGCGGCGACGTCGTCCGGCGGGAAGGGGTCGCCGAGCACGGCGGCGACATGGACCGCGAGCGCGGCGTCGGCGCTGAGGGAGTCCAGCTCGGAGACGACGGGGGCGGCCTCCCGGAGCATGCCGTCCCGGTCCGGACCGGCACTCAGCGGCCACTCGTCCGGGTCCCACCGCGCGGCGAGCAGGATCCGCAGCATCCGCGGGTTGCCTCCGGAGGCGGTGTGCAACCGCTCGGCGTAGGTGCCGTCGACCACCGGTGCCGGGGAGACCCGCCACTCGGTGTACGCATGGTCGCGCGCCGGGTCGGACACGGCGATCCGGGAGGTGGTGTCCGGGTGCGCCCGAGCCCCGGTGCGGCCGGGCAGTCCCGTGGCGCCGGACGCTTTCCTGTGACCGGCCGGCCCTGTGTGGCCGGCCGGCCCCTTCTCGCCGAGGAACGTGGTGGTCGCCCGGAGGTCCAGCGAGGACGGGGACAGGCGGATGACCGAGCCGGTCTCGACGCCGTGTTCGAGCGCTTCTCTCAGGGCCGGGCCGGACTGCCGGGGGCGATGGGCCAGCGCCAGCACGAACGGACCGGGCGGGGGCGTCCGCACGAGCCGCGCGATCAGTGTCGCGGACCGCTCGTCGCACAGATGCACGTTGTCGAGGACCAGCACACCGCCGCGCCGCACCGCCCAGCGCCCCAGTGCGATCCGCGCCTCGGCACCCTCGTCGTGGCCCGGCTCCGAGGTGACGCGGGTGTCCCGCACGCCCAGCGCATCCAGCACCTCTGCGATGAACTGGCCGGGACGCGCCGTACCGCGCGCGGCGTGGACGCGCGCCACCCGGGCCCCGGTCCCGGCGGCCCGCTCGGCGAACAGCCCGAGCAGAGCCGTCTTGCCGATCCCGGGCTCACCGGTGACCTCCAGGACCGCTCCCCGGCCCTCGGCCAGCTCCTGTACGGCCGCGGAGAGCTGTTCGACCTCGGTGTGCCTGCCGACGAGAAGGGTGCCGTTCCCCTGGGCGGGATCCCTCGGGAGCAAGTGATCCTCTTCCTTCCCATGGGGTGCGCACGAGCCAGGACACTCTCTGCTGTTGATTCAGATATTCGGATATTAGGCCATCCGGCAACTCCCACAACTCCCCAGGCCCGACGGTGTTCTGTCGCACCGCACGCGACGGGGCGGACCGCGTGTCGTGCGGTCCGCCCCGGATCGTCCTGCGGTGTTCGGTCACCCGGTGGCCGGCAGCGGGGGCAGGCCGCCCAGCAGTCCGGTGACCAGGGAGAGGACGGGCGACAGCAGGCCGGTCACGGCGCTGAGGACCGAGCCCAGGTCGAGCGAGGTCAGGGCCTTGACCAGGTCCGCGACCACCGACTGGATCTGGGCCACGGCGTCCGAGACCGGGTCGGCGGCGCGCACCCCGGTCCCGGTCGTACGGGGGGTGAGCGTCCCGGCGCGGGCCTCCAACTCCCTTACGACGGAGGCGGACGCCGTCTCGACGGCCTTCTTGTACCGGTCCGCCTCCGCCACGCCGAGCGGGGCGGCGCCGCGCTCGTCGAGCTCGGTGAGGACGTCGAGCAGCGGGTCGAGCGACTCGGTGCCGCGGAGCTGCTTCACCTCGTCGAGCCACAGGCCGACGTCCTCCATGTCGTCGGCCGCGGTCGCCCCCGCGACGGACGACTGCGCGAAGGTGGTGTCGGAGGCTCCTCGGTGGTGGCCGACCGTGGCGGCGGCGGTGCCGACGGGACCGAAGACCAGCGCGGCGCAGACGACGGACGGCAGGAGCAGTCCGCGGGTTACGAGGGGGGACATGCAGGTTCCTTTCAGGGGCTGACGAGTGCAGCTGTCTTGGGCTCACCGTGGAAAGCCCCGGGATGCCTCGCAACCGGTCCTGAAGCCGACTCCCGGCCCCCGAACTCACCGAAAACGGCCCTCACCTGCGGGTATTCACTCGCGCACAGGGTCTGCCACGGTGTCAGGACGCTCGGCCGTCAGGGTGCGTGGGTCTTCGGCGACGAGTGCGCCGAGCGCCCGGCTCACTCCGCGTCGGCGACGACCGAGCCGACCCGCTCGGCGAGGGTGGGGTCACGGCGGACCAGGAGGGCCGCGTAGGCGACGGAGAGCAGCAGGGCGGCCAGCGCGGCGACGGGGAACCAGCTGTAGGGCGCCGGTTGGCCCGGCTTGGCCAGGTAGTACAGCGGGACCAGGATGGCCAGGGCGCCGAGGGCGGGCAGCACCAGGTGGCGGATGGGGCAGAACTCCTGCGGCCGGTAGCGGCGGTAGTAGAACGGCAGGGCGATGTTGGACGCGAGGTAGACCAGCAGGATCAGGATGGCGCCGAGGCTGGAGGACTCGGTGAAGAACACCACCGGGTTCATCGGGCCGCCGTCCGGGCCGAGCAGATGCCCGAGGCCCCAGACGCCGATGATCACCAGGGAGATCGCGGCGAAGGTGACGATCGCGTTGTTCGGCGTACGGCGCGTGGGGTGGACGTATCCGAAGAAGGACGGGAGCAGTCCCTCGCGGCCGGCGTTGAACACCAGCCGCGCCTGGGAGTTGATGCCGGCGATCAGGACGCCGAGGGTGGAGGTCAGGCCCCCGATGTAGGCGAGGAGGGCCAGGGCGCCGAGGGTGTCGTGGGCGACGTCGATGAACGGGATGCGGGCGTCGCCGAGGCGGGCGACGTCGTAGTCGAAGCCGGTGACGGTGGCGTAGGAGAAGAGGATGTAGCTCACGGTCATGATGGCGACCGAGGAGAAGACCGCGCGGGCGACGTTGCGCCGGGGGTTCTCCGTCTCCTCCGCGAGGGCGGCCGAGTTCTCCCAGCCGATGAAGAGGTAGACCGCGAGCGGGAAGCCGGCGGCCAGGCCCCGCAGGCCGTGCTGGATGTGGTCGGGGAGGAAGGGGGCGGCGGAGAGGTTGCCGCGGTGTTCGACGAGGGCCGCGACCGAGACCACGACGAGGACCAGCATCTCGACGCCGAAGAAGTAGCCGGCCCACTTGGTGGAGACCACCACTCCGCGCAGCATCAGCACCACCGAGAGGCCGGTCAGCAGCAGGGTCCAGATGATCCAGGGCAGGTCGACGCCGGTGTAGTGGTGCAGGGTGATCTGCACGAAGCCGCCGGAGACCGCGATGACGGCGGCCATCCCGATGATGTAGCCGAGTCCGGCCAGCAGGGCGGTGGTCACCGCGCTGACCGGGCCGAAGGTCTTGCCGACGAAGGTGATGAAGCTGCCCGCCGAGGGGTGGGCCCGGGAGAACTGGGCGAGCGTGTTGCCGAGCAGCGCCACCGCGACGCCCGCGGCGAGGATGGTCAGCGGGGAGGCGACGCCCGCGGTGGTGGCCAGGAAGGCGAAGCCGAAGAAGAAGCTCATGGCGGGGCCGACGTTGGCCATGGTGGCGGCGGCGATGTCGGCCATGCCGAGGACGCCGCCGCGCAGCCGTTCTGGCGCGCCGACTGCTCGGGGGTCAGGCACGGCGGCGGCTCCTTCTGCTGGGCGGCGGCACGGAAGCGGCGGTCGGCCGCGCGGGGGTGTCAGCTCGGGTGGGCATGCGGATGTGCTTTCACCGCCTGTACGGCCGGGTCCAGCGCGCCGCGGCCGAGTTCGGCGAGCAGCTCGGCGTGGCACCGGTTGCGGGCCCGTACGACCTCGGGGGCCGGAGCGGGTTGGACCAGGCAGAGCCTGCCGAGGAGGTCGGCGGCGAGTTCACGGATGCCGGCGCCGCCGAGCGTCTCGGCGAGGTCGAGGTGGAAGCGGGTCTCCAGCATGAGCAGTCGGGCCGGGTCCTCGGTCAGGTCCATCTCGTCGACCAGCGCCTGCAGCGCCGCGAGTTGCCCGGCCGCCACCTCGCCCGCGCCCTGCGCCACCAGTCCGCATTCGAGCAGCAGATGGAAGGCCTCCAGCGAGGCCGCCTCGTCCGCGTCGTGCAGCACCGGTACGACCGTCTCCCAGCCCTGGGCGACGAAGGTGCCGCCGGCCCGGCCGCGCCGGCGGTCGAGCAGGCCGTCCTGGCACATGCCCTCCAGCGCGCGACGCACAGTGATCTCGCCCATACCCAGCTCCTCGGCCAGCACACCGGCGTCCGGCAGCCGCTCCTGGGGAGGCAGGGACATCAGCCGCACCTGGAGGGCGATCCGGGAGCGGACGAGTTCCGATCCGCTCTGTCCTCTGAACGCCGCCGGCCGCGACGGACCCTGCTGGTTGTAGGGCCCGAACTTGCCCGCTGTGTTCACCACGAGGTCACCTTAAACGGGCTGTCCCACGTCAAACGGGCTGTTCCACGTTGCCCGTAAAATAGAGCATGATGAACACTTAAACAAGTCTTGTTCTTTTAGATCGTACTGAACTATTTTCCGGGTCACCATCCCAACTCCCCTGATGGATGTCGTGATGACCTCAACGATCACCAAGAGTCCGCCCACCGAGCCCGGCCTCAAGCCCGGCCTGAAGAACCGCCATCTGTCGATGATCGCCATCGGCGGTGTCATCGGCGCCGGTCTGTTCGTCGGCTCCGGCTCCGGCATCGCCGCCGCCGGCCCCGGCATCCTCCTCTCCTACGCGCTCGTCGGCGTCCTCGTCGTCCTGGTGATGCGGATGCTGGGCGAGATGGCGGCGGCGAACCCCACGTCCGGCTCGTTCTCCGCGTACGCGGACCAGGCGCTCGGCCGCTGGGCCGGGTTCACCATCGGCTGGCTGTACTGGTTCTTCTGGGTCGTGGTGCTCGCGGTCGAGGCGACCGCCGGCGCGAAGATCCTGGCCGGATGGGTACCCGCGGTCCCGCAGTGGGGCTGGGCCCTGATCGTCATGGTGGTGCTGACCGCCTCGAACCTCGTCTCGGTGAGCTCCTACGGCGAGTTCGAGTTCTGGTTCGCGGGCATCAAGGTCGTCGCCATCGCCGCGTTCATCGTCCTCGGCGGTCTCGCGATCTTCGGCCTGCTGCCCGGCTCGGACCACCCGGCGTCCGGCTTCTCCAACCTCACCGCGCACGGAGGCTTCCTCCCCAACGGCCCCGGCGCGATCCTCACCGGCGTGCTGATGGTGGTCTTCTCCTTCATGGGCAGCGAGATCGTCACGCTCGCGGCCGGCGAGTCCGAGGACCCGCGGGGCGCGGTGACCAAGGCCACCAACAGCGTGATCTGGCGGATCGCGGTGTTCTACCTGGGCTCGATCCTGATCGTCGTCTCACTGCTTCGCTGGGACGACCCGGCGATCCTCAAGGACGGCTCGTACGTCGCCGCCCTCAGCTCCATCGGCATCCCGCACGCCGCCCAGATCATGAACGCGATCGTGCTGACCTCGGTGCTCTCCTGTCTCAACTCCGGCCTCTACACCGCCTCCCGCATGGCCTTCTCGCTCGGCGGGCGCGGCGACGCGCCGTCCTCCTTCGCCCGCACCACGGGCAACGGTGTGCCGCGCACGGCGATCCTGGCGTCGGTGGTCTTCGGCTTCGTCGCGGTCGCCTTCAACTACCTGTGGCCGGACACCGTCTTCCAGTTCCTGCTCAACTCCTCCGGTGCGATCGCCCTGTTCGTCTGGCTGGTGATCTGCTTCTCCCAGCTGAGGTTGCGGAAGATCATCCAGCGTGAGACGCCGGAGAAGCTCGTGGTGAAGATGTGGCTCTACCCGTACCTGACCTGGGCGACCATCGCCCTGATCACCTTCGTCCTGGGCTACATGCTCACCGACACGGCCGACGGCGGCGGCCGCGACCAGGTGGTCCTGTCGACGCTGGTGGCGCTGGCCGTGGTCGTCTTCGCGGTGGTGCGCGGACGGCTGGGACGCGGGAAGGACGCGCCGGTCTCCGCGTAGGGACGGCGGACCCTGAGCCACGGGCCCCGATACGGCATCGCCGCCGCATCGGGGCCCGTGGCCTGCGCTATGCCACGACTTCGATCTCCGGAGCGCCGTCCTCGCGGTGCCGCTCCTCGAACTGGGTGCGGTACAGCTCCGCGTACCGACCGCCCGCCGCGAGGAGTTCCTCGTGGGTGCCGCGCTCGACGATCCGGCCGCCCTCGATCACCAGGATCAGGTCGGCCGCCCGGACCGTGGAGAGCCGGTGGGCGATGACCACCGCGGTACGGCCCTCCAGCGCCTCGGTGAGCGCCTCCTGGACCGCGGCCTCCGAGGTGTTGTCGAGGTGGGCCGTCGCCTCGTCGAGGATGACCACGCGCTGGCGGGCCAGCAGCAGCCGGGCGATGGTCACGCGCTGGCGTTCGCCGCCGGAGAGGCGGTAGCCGCGCTCCCCCACCACCGTGTCCAGGCCGTCGGGCAGGGAGCGGACCAGGTCGTCGAGGCGGGAGCGGCGCAGCGCGGCCCAGAGTTCGGACTCGGTCGCCCCGGGGCGGGCGAGGAGGAGGTTGGCGCGGACCGTGTCGTGGAAGAGATGGCCGTCCTGGGTGACCATGCCGAGCGTCGCGCGCAGCGAGGCGGCGCTCAGGTCGCGGACGTCGACGCCGCCGATGCGTACGGCGCCCCCGTCGACGTCGTAGAGGCGCGGGAGCAGTTGGGCGACGGTCGACTTTCCGGCGCCGGACGAGCCGACGAGGGCGACGGTGCGGCCGGGTTCGGCGCGGAAGGAGATGCCGTGCAGGACCTCGGCACCGCCCCGCGTGTCCAGGGAGGCGACCTCCTCCAGGGAGGCCAGGGAGACCTTGTCGGCGGAGGGGTAGGCGAAGCGGACGTCCTCGAACTCCACGGCGACCGGGCCGTCGGGGACCTGGCGGGCGTCCGGCTTCTCCACGATCAGCGGTTCGAGGTCGAGCACCTCGAAGACGCGCTCGAAGCTGACGAGGGCGCTCATCACCTCGACCCGGGCGCCGGCGAGCGCGGTGAGCGGGGCGTACATACGGGTCAGCAGCAGGGCCAGGGAGACGACGGCGCCCGGCTCCAGGGTGCCGCGCAGGGCGAACCAGCCGCCGAGGCCGTAGACCAGGGCGAGGGCCAGGGAGGAGACGAGGGTCAGCGCGGTGATGAACACCGACTGGGCCGTGGCCGTCCGTACGCCGATCTCCGCGACCCGGCGGGCGCGCGTCGCGAACTCCTCCGACTCCTCCTCCGGGCGCCCGAAGAGCTTCACCAGGGTGGCGCCGGGCGCCGAGAAGCGCTCGGTCATCCGCGTGCCCATCGCCGCGTTGAGGGTGGCCGCCTCCCGCTGCATCCGGGCCATACGGCTGCCCATGCGCCGCGCCGGGACGACGAACACCGGGAGCAGGACCAGCGCGAGCAGGGTGATCTGCCAGGAGAGCGTGAACATGACCGCCAGGGTGAGCACCAGGGTGACCAGGTTGCTGACCACTCCGGACAGGGTGTTGCTGAAGGCGCGCTGCGCGCCGATCACGTCGTTGTTGAGCCGGGAGACGAGTGCGCCCGTACGTGTGCGTGTGAAGAACGCGACCGGCATCCGCTGCACATGATCGAACACAGCCGTGCGCAGATCGAGGATGAGCCCCTCCCCGAGCGACGACGAGAGCCTCCGGCCGAGAATGCCGAGCGTCGCCTCCGCGACCGCGATCAGCGCGATGAGCAGGGCGAGCCGTACGACGGTGCCCTGGTCGCCGCCCGACACGATCGCGTCGACGACATGCCCGGCGAGCAGGGGGGTCGCGACCGCGAGCAGCGCGGTCACCACCCCGAGGAGTACGAACTGCGCGATTCGGGCGCGGTGCGGGCGGGCGAACGCGGCAATTCGGCGCAACGTGGCACGCGCCACAGGTCGGCGCTCCTGCTGGGCGGTCATGACACTGTGCAGCTGTGTCCACGCCGTGGTTTCCATGCTCATGGGAGAGAACGTAGAACCTCGAGCGTCGTTGAGGTCAATACCCCCGCCGCTTCCCCGCTCCCTCCTTCCCCCCTCGCCCCTCCCCCGAAGGACCCCATGGCCCTGACTCCCCCGCCTCCCCAGCCGCTGTCCGTCCGTAAGACGCTGTCCGCGATCCCGCAACCCGCAGTTGGCGCGGTGCGGAAACCCTCTTCGGATGTGACTGCGGTTCAACTCCCCCAAGGCCCCGTCCCTCCGGGACGGTTCCCCCGTCGCGTCCCGGTCCGCCAGATCCTGTGCCTGGTCCCGCTCCTGCTGGTCGCCGTCGTCGCCGTGCAGCACCGAGACGTTCTCGTGGAGGGCTTCGGCCATCTGCGCTCGGCCGAGTGGCCCTGGCTGCTGGCCGCGATCGGTGCCACCTGTCTGACCTGGGTGGCCGCGGCGTTCACCCGGCAGGGCGCGGTCGTCGACCGACTGCCCAGACGACGGCTGCTGGCCACCCAGTTCGCGGCCGGCTCGGCCAACCACCTGCTCCCGACCGGGCTCGGCGCCGGCGCCGTCAATCTCCGCTTCATGACCGTCTGCGGGGTCCCGCTCGCCCGCTCCTCGGCCGCGCTCGCCCTGTATCTGCTGGCGGAGTCGGTCGCCCGGCTGAGCCTGCTGGCGGCCCTGCTGCTCGCCTTCCCGGACGCGCTGAGCCTCGGCGCGCTGCTGCCCCGGCACGCGGCGGGCCCGCTGCTGCCGGCCGTGGGCGCGGCGCTGGTCGTCGCGACGGCCGTCCTGGCCCTCGTACGGCGTCTGCGGGGCGCCGTCGTCTCGTTCCTGCGCACCGCGCTGGGCGAACTGCGCTCGGTGCACACCCGGCCGTCCCGCGCCCTGGCCCTGTGGGGCGGTTCGCTGGCCTTCCCGGTGCTGCAGGCGGCCGGCCTGGTCCTGGTCGGGCAGGCGCTCGACCTGCCGGTGTCGCCCGTGCACATGGCCGTGGCCTACCTCGCGGCGACGGTGGCGGTCGCACTGGTGCCCACCCCGGGCGGACTGGGCTCGGTGGAGGCCGCGCTGGTCGTGGCGCTGGTGGCGGCGGGCGGCCCGGTGGCCGTGGCGACGGCGGTGGTCCTGGCGTACCGGATCATCACCGTGTGGCTGCCGCTGGTGCCGGGGGCGTTGACGCTGGGGGCACTGGTGCGGCTGAAGGTGATCTGAGCGCCGGGGGCCCACACGCCGAGGGAACGGGCCCTCACGCTGCGGGCCCCGGACGCCTCACCGGACCTCGTGGCCCCCTTCGGCCGGGACGAGGGCGCCACCCGGGTGCGCCGGGCGGGGGCCCGTGATCCCCGGCTGCCGCTGCCCTGGCTGCCGCTGCCCTGACTGCCCCTGCCCTGACTGCTCTCACTGCTCTCACTGCTGGACGACCCGGGCCTGGGCGCCGTGGCCGCGGCCGATCCGCCGCTGCCGGTCGCGGAGACGAGGGCGTTGCCGGACCGTGCGGGCGGGCCGGAGCGGCGGGCAGACCGGTCGGCCGGGGTGACGCGGTCCCGGCCGGGTCGGCACGCAAGTGGCCGGGGCCGCACGGGAATTCGTCCTGATCCGTTCCGTCCGGGTGTCCTTTTGGGTGCGAACCCCTGTACGAGATAAGGCAGGATGAGCCGCTGCACATCCTGAACCTGGAGGTAGTCGGTGAACCGAGCGCTCACCGTGGACGACCTGGTCATCGCCGGAATCACGCTGGTGGCGGGCCTGTTGGCCGCGTTTCTGCTGCGCCTTCTGATGCGCTGGCTGGGCAAGCACGCGGACCGTACCCGTTGGAGCG
>Ga0182008_10001368_pt1 | contig 16537 bp, 18 predicted proteins | sample Sormic07211129_1_FD_120482 | JGI IMG/M metagenome (GOLD analysis project Ga0182008, IMG submission 120482) | Rhizosphere microbial communities from Sorghum bicolor, Mead, Nebraska, USA - 072115-129_1 metaG | ecosystem: Host-associated > Plants > Roots > Rhizosphere | place: USA: Nebraska...
CCGCCGCCCGTGCTACCAGCTCGCCGCTCGCGACGTCCAGCAGCAGGATCGCGACCGTGTCGACCTCGAGCAGCGCCCGCGTTCGTTCGAGCAGAACCGCCAGCAAGTCGTCGAGACGCAGATGCGCAAGCGCCGCATCGGTGACCAGTTGCACACGGCGCAGCCGCTGGGCGTCGCCCAGGTCGGTCTCGCCTTTCAAGGCGTTCACGACTCGCTCGGGCGCAAGCCGCTCCTGTCGCAGACTGTCGATGTCGTTCTGCGAGCCGACGACGCGAAGTGCCGCTCGCCGTTGATGGGTAGCGCTCACGAAGGAACGCCCACCGTCGACAGCGACGAGACGACCGAGAAGCCGACGGCGCGAAGTGCCGGTCGCCGTTGATGGGTAGCGCTCACGAAGGAACGCTCACGGTCGACAGGGACGAGACGAGCTAGAAGAAGCGGCCAACGCCGGTGATCTCGAACACCTTGCGAACGTTCGGATCCGGTACGACCACGATCAGCTCGCCGGTGTCCGGGTCTAGCTGCCGTGCTGCGCGGAGAAGGACATGGAGTGCGGTGGAGTCAACGAATGTCGCTTCAGACAGGACGCGCCACGAGTTGGCTTGTGCCCTCCGCGAGGCCCGGCGAGCGCCTGCTCGAGCTCGGGAGCCGTGTAGAGGTCGAGCTCGCCGCCGGCACCGACGAAACGTGCCGTTCGCGAGCCTCTGGCTCGAGATCACGAACTCGAGGCCGGGCGGACGCGCCCCGAATCCGCTCGCCACGGCGGATCGATGCCGGAGCTCATTACCAACAACTGGCACCGGCTCCGCCTTCAAAGACGGAACGCTCTTTCTATCACAGACAAACCGTTCTGTTCACGCTAGCCTTTCGCCATGCCTGTAAACACCGCCGCCGCTCCAACGCCTGCGCAGCCGGCCCGCGAACGCATCCTCGACACGGCCTACGAGCTCTTCTCGCATCGAGGCGTCCACGACGTCGGGATCGACGAGCTGATCGAACGCGCAGGCGTCGCGAAGGCCACCCTGTACCGACACTTCCCCTCCAAGGACGACCTCGTGCTCGCCTTCCTCGAGCAGCGCGAGCAGCGCTGGACCCATGGTTGGGTCGAGACGGAGGCGCGGCGGCGCGGCGAGACGCCGCAGGAGCAACTGCTCGCGATCTTCGATCTGTTCGACGAGTGGTTCCACAGCGACGACTTCGAAGGCTGCTCCTTCATCAACGTCCTCCTCGAGATCGGCAACCTCGACCACCCCGTCGGCCGCGCCAGCGCCGACTACCTCGAGAACATCCGCTCGGTCGTCCGCACCCTCGCCCACGAGGCCGGGCTGCGCGACCCCGACGCGTTTGCGCTCTCCTGGCACATCCTGATGAAGGGATCGATCGTGCAGGCCGCCGAAGGCGACCGCGACGCGGCCAAGCGCGCCCAGGCACTGGGTCGCCTCCTGCTCGAGCAGCACCACTAGCGCCGAGCGGCGCGGCGCTCCCGTTTCGGCTCCAAGAAGTTCAGCGCGAACTCCGCTGCAGCCCGGCACGCGCTTCTTGCGGCGCCCGACCGAGTTGCCGCGTATCTCCATCCGACGCGAGTCCGCGGCCGTCGAACAGGTCGCGTTCGAGAGTCCTGCACGGACCGGTACCTCACGCCATCACCCGAACCGCTTGCGCTGCTCGCTCGTCAGTGATCGGCGCGCCGCCGCCACGTCCTCGGTGTTGGGGTCGAACGCGTAGACCGTCGCGGCACGTTGGGCGGCGAAGGTCGTCAGCCGACCTTCGCCGCAGCCCACGTCGAGCACACGTTTGCCGTCGAGGCTGACGAGCTCGGCGATCGAGGTCGCCGGGACTCCGACTTCGTCGCGCCTCTCCACTAGGTCGGCTTGTAGGCCTTGCGCGTGGTGCCGCGGGCGCCGTACTTCTGCGCTTGTGGCGTGTGTGTCTTCGAAGGCCGACCGTGAGTAGGTGTCGACGAGCTGGCCCGTTTCGATCCGCTCGAACCCGTGACGCTCTAGGAGCTTCGCGTACGCTGCTTCCAGGAGCGCCCCGGCAATTCAGCCGTTCCACAGGTCGATCTTGCGTCTGCCTTCCTCACTGACCGGGTTCTGGATCGTGACGTCGGCGATCTGCATCCGCACGCGCGGCGCGAGCACCAGCGGCCAAAGCCGCGCAACGACTTGCGAACTGCAGCCTCGAGTTGCCTCCGCTCGCTGACGACCCGAGATGGTAAGAGTCCGTCAGAGGGCTCTGCAAGAGCAGCACGTTGGCACTTTCCCATTCGGACCGATTTGCAGAATCGGCAGCGTGCGTACGCATGGAGCCGTTTGTGGAGCTCTCGCGTTCAGAACGGCGTCGCTTACAAGGGTGTAGAGTCCCACCTATGCAGGTGCCGTAACGATCGGCGCCGCAAAGTTGCCGAGCTTCTCAGCACTGTAGAAGCACGGCGTAGCGTCCTCCCACATGAGTCGCGGTTGGAGCATGTTCTAGCCCCTGTTTCAACCATTGGAGAACGACCATGCACCCGTTTTCACGCAAGCTCCTGGTCATCGTTGGAGCCGCTGCTGCGGCGCTCATAGTGACTGCAGGCGGATCGGCAGCAGTGACTGCTGCACCGCAGAACACCTCCCTTCCGTCGGTCTCGGGCGCTGCCCGTGACGGCTCGACACTCGACGCGTCCAAGGGCGGCTGGTCTAACAGCCCGACCTCGTACGCATACCAGTGGCAGCGGTGCGACACGAGCGGCGGCAGCTGCAAGCCGATCGCCAGCGCGACCGGCACCCGCTACACGGTGACGAGCGCCGACGTCGGACAGACGCTGAAGATCGGCGTGACCGCGACGAACGCCTCCGGGTCGGGCACGGCTACATCCCGTGCAACGGACTCCGTCAAGGCAACCGGCAGCGCGCCGGCCAACACGAAGCCGCCGTCGATCGCCGGAACATTCAAGGAAGGAAACACGTTGACGGTCGCTCCCGGTGCCTGGTCCGGCTCGCCGACGCCGACCATCACCTATCAGTGGCAGCGCTGCGATGCGACCGGCGGCGCTTGCGTCGACCTCGCCGGCGCCTCCTCCGCCACGAACGCGGCCGTAACTGCCGACGTCGGCAACACGCTGCGCGTCAAGGTGACCGCAACCAACACACACGGAGCAACGCCGGCGACGACGCCGGAAACGCCACTGATCTCCCCGGCGAAGACGGGCGGCGGCAACGCGATCTCGATCACGCAGGTCTCACTGCCGAACCGGCTCGTCATCGACAACCAGCAGTACTCGTCGAATCCGCTGCACACACGCAACGCCTTCGTCGTCCGCTTCCACGTCTCGGACACCCGCGGCTTCTCGATTCAGGGCGCAATGGTCTATGCGCTCGGCCTGCCGTACAGCTGGACCGGTAACGCACCCGAGGCGACCACCGACAGCACCGGCTGGGCGAGCATCAGCATGCGCCCGTCCGCGCTGATGCCGCTCACAAAGAGCGGCGCCCTCGTCATCTTCGTCCGCGCACGCAAGCCGGGCGACAACCTCCTCGCAGGCGTCTCGACCAGGCGCCTCGTGCAGGTTCGTATCAAGTCGTAGACACGACCTGCAGGCCCGCCCTCACACCCGGGGGCGGGCCAGCAGGCCGACTCGAAATCAACGCAAACCCGAGAAACGGGACGCATCCCCGCGTTGGCAACGTGGCATCACGTAAACGCCGCCCTCGAGTCGTCACGGCGCGTCACCTCTCCAAGGCGCAGATCCTGCACGTGCGCGTACCTATCTCAAGCAGTCGGTCCCGTAAGGCAACGGTCAGCCGGTGCCCCCTCTCCATAGCGAGAGTTCAACGCTCGACGACACAATTGTGGGACGCCGAATCCCATTTGGCCATCGGCGATCCACGCTGAATAGATGGAACATGTATGGAGCCAGCGGACGCAACCGGTGGCAACCGGCGGCAAACGGGATGCGCTCGGAACCGCTCAAACAGGCCGGATCCGCAAGCGGTGGCAACCCACGGCAACCGTTTCGCAGCGCATGGTAAGAAGGAGGTCGACGGTTCGAGTCCGTCAGAGGGCTTCAGCGTTCTCCCTGCTCAGTCATCGCTTGCTTTTTCGGGCGTGACGCCGACCGGCTGTTTCGGCATCCACCGACCGTCCACCAGCGTCCACGGGGTCGAACTCGGGTGCGTTCAACGCGTCGAGGAGCTAGATCGCGTGCTCGCGTTCGTCGCGGGCGAGGTGGCCGTAGGGGCGGTCGATCATGGTCAGGCTGGCGCCCATGTAGCGCGAGAGGTCGAAGGTTGAGAGTCCGGCACGAAGGCCGCGAACGTATGCCGGAGATCGTAGACCCGCCGCGCGGCTTGACGCCGACGGCTTTCTGGGCGGTCGCGACAGCGACGAGCGCCACGGCTGCACACGCTTCCGGTTCATTATTTCTGCTCCTCTTCCGGCGTCAGCGCCGGTAGGTGACGTAGGTGACGTCGTTGGTGAGCTTCACGGGCGCGACCCGAGGTGAGGAGGGGGTCGCGGCTCGCCGAGACAGTGGCAGGAACCAAACACCCCGCTGGCCCACGTATTACCTGAAAAGAAAACTCGCTCAGCGCCACGGCTTGTCAGATCCCTCCGAGGTCGACTGGTGAGGTTGCGGGCGTCGAGTAGCCGCTACGACGAGTAGAACGGAGCGCGCGAGTGGGCGCTTGCGGCTTCGCGGAGGCTCGTGTAGTGCGTTCGCACGCGGTCTAGGACTCGCTGCGCGTTTGGGGTCTGCTGCTGGCTGAGCCACATCAGGACGGCTTGCGCGCGGGGTAGTTGCGTGCGTGGAACCTGCTCGGCGACTTGCAGGTAGATCTGGCCGGCCTCGAACGGCCCCAGCGTCTCGGCGAGCGCTTTGTCTACGGCGGCGGCGAGCCGGGAGGTATCGGCGGCGGGACGCGGGTGGCTGTGGACGCGGATGATCTTCGGCAGTGCCGAGATCTGAACGTCGATGTCGAAGATGTCCAGGTGGTACCCGCAGAGGAGAGCGAACCTGCGGCTTTCGGCGAGCTCGTTCCAGAGGTCCTCGAGCGCGATGGCGCCGGCCTCGTTTCCTTGCCTCCAGAGCAGATCGACCATCTCGCCGAAGGCGCGGATCGTCTTGTCGGGGAAGCGTACTGCTAGGTCGTCGATCGCTCCGCCGACGACCTGCTCGAAGGGCTCGGCGGAAGGAGAATCGCCGTCCATGAACATGTCGAGGGTCTGCTGCGCGTCGAGGCAGACGAGAAGCCCTTTCCCTTCGAGCTGGTCGGTGTCCCAGCCGCGCGACCGAAGCTCTGCAGCGAAGGCGTGCCGGTGCGCGGCGGTCGCGATCAGCACACCCGGCTCCCCGCGGCCAAAGCCGGCGTCGAGATAGCGGCCGACCGAATCAGCGAGCTCGGCGAGGTCGTCGTAGACCTGGACCGCATGATCTGCGGCGGGCGCTGACTCGAGAAAGGTCGTCCAGCTCATGAGCCCCTCCGGGGATCGTAGCGCTGATCGCCGCAGACCGTGCTCCAAGGTAGTTGTCTGCGCTGGCGGCGGAGGGCGCCGTCAGTCACACTTTCCCTGTAGTGCGTTCGGCGGGAGACGGTAGGGGTGCGGCCGGTGGCATGCAGGCCCTCACCGACGCCGCGCTCGCTCACCTCGATCTGGACTCGCTGCTGCGCGCGTTGCTCGCGCGGACGAAGGAGCTTCTGCAGGCCGACACCTGCGCGATCTTGCTCCTCGACCCGGACGGGAACGAGGTCGTCGCCGCGGCGGCGGTCGGGATCGAGGAAGAAGTCGAACAGGGCGTTCGCGTTCCGCTCGGCCGCGGCTTCGCCAGCCGGGTTGCCGCCGATCGCAGAACGATCGTGGGCGGCGACGTCGAGCGCGCCGACATCATCAACCCCATCCTTCGCGAGAAAGGAATCAAGTCGCTGCTCGGCGCGCCAGCACCCTCGCCCGGCCGGCTAGATGTAGATCGGCGCAGGACCGGCCGATCAGCGCGGTCTTTCCGCCACCTGCTTCCGCCGTGACGAGCGCCACCCGCCCTCGACCAGCGCAAGCATTCTTGAACGCAGCCCCGAGCATGGCCAGTTCGCGCTCACGCTCGACGAGCACATCGAGCCGCGGCGTGGAGTCGCTCAGCAGGCTCATGCATCGGATCGTGACCCGTCAATGCATTCACCACAGGCCGCGATTCTCTTGGCGGGGGCGTTGCTGCGCTCCGGTCAGGCGGCCTGGCGCTCGCCTGCACAATGCTCGGCCCGGTGACGAACCAGCGAGCTGGAGGATCGCACTGGGGACTGCCCTCGGGAGCGGCTCGCGAAGCTGTCCGGCGGCGGCGCGATCGTCAAGGTCGGCGTGTCGACCGAGACGGAGATGAAAGAGGAGAAGCACCGCGTCGAGGACGCTCTCCAGGCGACGCGCGCGGCGCTCGAGGAAGGCATCGTCCCCGACGGCGGCGTCGCGCTCATCAACGCGGTCACGTCGATCAACCTCGGACGGATTCAGTTACAGCGGACGGGCGCGCAGATCATCGTCCGCGCACTCGACGAGCCGCTCCGCCAGCTCGCGTACAACGCGGGCGTCGAGGGCTCGATCGTCGTCGACAACGTCCGCAAGGCCTCCAAGGGCCACGGACTCAACGTCGACACCAACGAGGTCGAGAACCTGGTCAAGGCCGGGATCATCGACCCGACCATGGTCACCCGCTCGGCGCTCCAGAACGCCGCCTCGATCGCGAAGAACACCCTCATGACCGAAGCGATCGTCGCCGAGCCGCCCGAAAGCCGGAGCCGGCACGGCGGGAGGCACGGGCGGCATGGGAGACGTGGGCGGAATGATGTAACGCGTACATGCTCGCCGAGTCACGACGGCCAACCCGGCCCTGCTCGGTCCACCGACCCGACGAAACTCGCTCCCGGCTAGAGATCGTCACGCTGAACGGCGCGTGCGACCGCTGCGCCGGGTACGGGTTTGGCTGATGGCGCTTTACCTGCCCGCGGTTTGCGCGCCCGCCTTTGCGGGTTGCGGGTCGGTTTCCTGAGCGGCGGGTCGTGTGGAAGGACGTTCCGCTCGGATTCGCCCTGCAGGAGGCGCTCGAATTGCTCTTTGTCGATTGTTTCGTGCTCGATCAGGATCGCGGCGATCTCGTGTAGTGCCTGCTGGTGGTCGAGCAGCACCTGTGCAGCGCGTTGGCGGGCGTCGTCGATCAGCCGGTAGATCTCCTCGTCGATCTCATGTGCCATCTCTTCGGAGTAGGAGGGCTCGGTTCCGAACTCGCGGCCGAGGAACGGCTGGTGGGGGTCGGTGCCGAAGACGCGTGGGCCGAGCTTCTCGCTCATCCCGAAGCGGGTGATCATCTGTCGTGACATCGCCGTGGCGCGCTCGAGGTCGTTCGCCGCTCCTGTGGTGATCTCGTTGAAGACGAGCTCTTCTGCGGCGCGGCCGCCGAGGATCATTGCGAGCTGGTCCATCAGCGCCGAGCGGGAGGTGAGGAAGCGATCCTCGGTCGGTCGTGAGAGCGTCAGACCGAGTGCTTGGCCGCGGCTGACGATCGAGATCTTGTGCACGGGGTCGGTGTGTTCGAGGAAGTGGCCGACGAGCGCGTGGCCCATCTCGTGGTAGGCGGTGATCTTGCGCTCCAACTCGGAGAAGACACGCGTCTTCTTCTCGGGACCCGCGATCACGCGCATCACCCCTTCTTCGAGCTCGGCTTGGCCGATCGTCGTCCGTCCGCGGCGGGCGGCGAGGAGGGCGGCCTCGTTGATCAGGTTGGAGAGCTCGGCGCCCGTGAAGCCGGGCGTGCCGGCCGCGAGCGTGTCGAGGTCGATCGCGGGCGCGAGTGGCTTGCCCTTGACGTGGACGGCGAGGATGTCGCGGCGGCCGCGCCGGTCGGGCCGGTCGACGACGATCTGGCGGTCGAAGCGGCCGGGGCGCATAAGCGCGGGGTCGAGGACGTCGGGCCGGTTGGTCGCGCCGATCAGGATGATGTTCTGGTTGGCGGTGAAGCCGTCCATCTCGACGAGTAGCTGGTTGAGCGTTTGCTCGCGCTCGTCGTTGCCGCCGCCGAACCCGGCGCCGCGGTGGCGGCCGACCGCGTCGAGTTCGTCGACGAAGACGATGCAGGGAGCGGCTTCCTTGGCCTCCTTGAACAGATCGCGCACGCGGCTCGCGCCGACGCCGACGAACATCTCGACGAAGTCGGAGCCGGAGATCGAAAAGAACGGAACGCCGGCTTCGCCGGCGACCGCCCGCGCGAGCAGGGTCTTGCCGGTGCCGGGCGGCCCGTAGAGCAGCACACCCTTGGGAATGCGGGCGCCGAGCGCCTGGAAGCGCCGCGGGTCGGCGAGGAACTCCTTGATCTCCTGCAGCTCCTCGACCGCCTCGTCGACACCGGCGACGTCCTTGAAGCCGACCTTCGGCAGATCGGGCGCGAGCCGGGTGGCCTTGTGTTTGCCGAAGCTCATTATCTGGCCGAGGCCGCCGGCGCCGCCGCGCATTCGCCGCAGTACGAAGATCGAGATCGCTGCGAGCAGGAGGATCGGCAGGAGCGAGATGAGGATCGAGCTGATCAGCGAGCCGTGGCTCGGCGCCTTGGCGGCGAAGTCGACGTGCTGGCGTTCGAGCAAAGTCTGGAGGGCGAGGGCCGACTGGTCGCTTGGATAGTTCGCCTGCAGCACGTTGCCGCCGGCGAGCGTCGCCGACACCTGCAGCGAACCCGGATCAAAGACGACCCGCTTGACGGAGCGCGGCGTCGTCTGCAGGCGGGCGATCAGCTGTGAGAGATCGGCGCTCTTCGTCGTTTGCGCGGGCGAATGCCTGTGCAGGCCGAGGAAGCTGAAGCCGAACCAGACGACGGCGAATACGAGGAACGTCGCGCGCAGGAGTCGCGGGGAAGCTCGACGCATCTTAAGCGGCCGCGGTCCTCTCGATCACGCCGGAAAGGAGCGCGACGAGCGCGGCCGGCTCGAATGGCTTCATGACAAAGCCTGCGACACCGAGCGCGTAGGCCCGCATCCGTTCGGCCACTCCGGTCTCAACGCTCAGGAAGACGACCGGCACGGCACGCGTCGCCTCGTGACGGCGGAGCGCCTCGGCGAGGGCGAAGCCGTCGAGCCCCGGCAAATGCAGATCGGACAGGACCAGGTCAGGTGGGTGTCGGCTAGCCTCCTCGAACGCATGCAGGCCGTCCGCAGCCTCCGTGACCTCGAACTCGGCCGCCCGCAGATTGAGCGAGCACAGCACCCGGATCGAGGCGTCGTCATCGACGAGCAGCACACGGCGACGAGGGAGATACCTCTCGACGGCGCCGTGCTCCGAGCCGCCGCCGGCAGTCGTACTGATCACGGCCACCTTCTGTCCTCCTCAGCGCGCGAAGCTCCCTCGCCGACTGCAACGTCCAAGCCGACGACCGCCCGACCTACGCTGCTGAGGGTGGGCCTTTCGCGGGGCCAACTCTTATGGATACCCGCCGCAACGACGCCGATCAGTAAGGCCTCGTAGACGTGAGTGTAGCGCGGCCTCGTCCGGTCCAAACACCGGGCCGGCATCAAATCAACCGACGGAGACCTTTGTTCGACCGCGACCGGCCGCGTACGCAGCTCGATCGGCAGCGCGGGTGCCGCCCAGCTCCAGTCGAGACGCGCCCATCACGGACGATCGGGGGCGTCCTTTGTCGCCCACGATCGTTCGTGTTGATTGCTGCAGTGAGTTAGCGGACTGCGAGCTGTCCGCGCATCTCGGCGTTCGGGTTCTTTGCGCTGTCCACGTTCAAGGGAATCTCCCGGCCTGACGAAAGAGCCGCCGTCCAGACGTCGACTGCGGCGCCGCGAGCGATAGTGGCGCCAAGGCCAACGCGCATACAGCGCCGGCGGCGAACAGCGCGATTAGCTTCCTCATGAAACTCTCGTGGTCACCAGTGGGAATACGCTCAGCGTCGTTACCTAGCGGCGACTCAGTCGCGAGGTGACTTGCTCACGCGGGACATCCTTGCGATGGCGCTACTGAGCCGCTTCCTCCTTCGACGCCTGAGCTGTGCTCGTTCGCAGACGTCGGCTTCAACAACGCCAACAGCGCGAACGCGTGCGCGTATCGCTCCTCGTGTGTCGGCTCGGTTTCGAGCAGCCGCACAACGCCGCCAGTGGACGCGAACCCTTCATCGGTCATGTTCTCTCCCTGTTGGGACGTGATGCCGACCACGTCAAATGGGCCGGCCCGGCTCCAACCCGCAGATATGTGGGAGGAATGTCGCCCGGGTCACGCGGAATGCGACCCAGCGTGTCAGCAGCACCGATCGGTGAGGCGCCGCGCGAAGCGCAGACTATCACCCCCGGAGGCGGGGCCTTCACGGCTTTCCGGTTGCCCCGAGGACGTCGCGTGGACCGTGCCTCGCGAAAGGGTCGCTGTGGACAGAACGCTTGTCTCGTCGGCGAGCACGTGCCTTTCGGCGCCGTTCGTGGCCCTACGCGCGCATGAGCGAGCCTGCGGCGCTGCGCGCGGCTATAGGCTCGACCATCCGCTCGACCGAGTGGATCTATGGGAAGCCGAGTCTTGGCCTTCCGGGAAGGACGGGTGCCCTAACGAATGCACCCAATGCTGCACGAGTACCTGGCTGCGGATGTGCAGAGAAGGCGGGTACGAGCCGCCGACATGAACCACCGCCACGAGGCGGACATTCCTACGAGTGACCTCGATCGGCGCGTCGGCTCGCGGGCATGGTTGGCGAACCAGCTGACATGGCCACGGTAGACCACGAGCAGCCGTGAAGCCGACATAAGCCGAGAACCTCGCGTGCGAGAAGCAGCGAGACATGCGGCCGGGCAAAGAACGTCCACGCCCGGCCGCGTTCGTCCTAACAGCTACTTCTGGTGACGAACCTCGTGGTCATGCCGGGAGAGATGGGGCATCGGGCGAGATGCGGCGCGGGACACGTTCGTGCGGAGCCGCAGCCGAAGTTTGCGTGTACAGCCGCACTGAGGCTGACCTCTGCTGCCGCATCTCAGCCATCGCGCACGCGCTGCTCGAGCCTCGCGCGAAGCCCCCTCGGCTCGTTATCAACGATCGCCGGTGAGCTCGCGCACAGAACGCGTCGCGTGCTCGCCGTGATCATGCATACCGGACCGCCTCCTGTTACCGGACCTCTCCACGGCGGGGCTCCAGCCGTACCGCCCCGGATCGTCCACCGGCGATCCTTCGGCGAAACCGTCGAGCGTCGAGCAGGTCGGCATCGGCGCGCGCAATCAGCGCTTCGAGACTCTCGCCCATGACAGCTTCTGCAATCCCGAACGTGACCGAATGTTTCGGGTCGACCTTTCTCAGCGCCTCGGCGACGTTGTCGAAGCGCTCCCTCGCCTCGAGCGCCCCGAGGGCGGACATTGCGCACACGAACTCGTCACCGCCGTAGCGCACGATCACGTCGTACGGACGAATGTGCGCCCGAATCGTCTCACCGACGCGCTCGAGCAGCGTGTCGCCGGCCGGATGGCCCCGACTGTCGTTCACCTGCTTGAGGCCGTCGACATCGACGAAAGCCAGCGCGAGTCCGACGTCTGTGCGATACGCGCGAGCAAGCTCGCGTGATGCCTCTTCGAGACCGAACTTGCGCACCCACGCACCGGTCAGCTCGTCGGTCGCCGCAGACTTCAAGTCGTCAGCCGCTTGCATACGGAGCCTGACCGCTTCTGCGAGTTCACGAGCTGCCGCTGCTCGGTCAACGGCGGCCTGCGCCCAGTCGCGTCGCGCTCGCGATCGGCGACGGCGTGTGGAATAGGCGTCCGCACCTCCGGGCTGGTCGGGATCGCTCGCCATCAGCCCCCGCCACTGCCTGGACGCGCAGAGGAAGTGAGAAGGAGGTGGCTGTCGACAACGGCGGCGGCGATGTCGCTGAGCTTGCGGCCGCTGTTCTGCGAATGGTCGCGCAGCATCTCGAACGCCCTGTCGGCGTCGGTCGAATGCTGTGACATCAGGATCCCCTTCGCCTGTTCGATCAGCGCACGTCGCCCGAACGCGCCTTGAAGGTTCTGGTACTCCGCGAAACGCTGCAACGTGATGTCGATCGCACTTTGCAGCTCGTCGGGGCTTCCATCGACGATATAGGCGAAGACGCCACGCTTCGCGGCCTCGCGGATGTATGCAGGATCGCCGCCGTGGAGGATCGCGATCACCGGGCAAGACGCTTCGCGAACAATCGCCGAGATCAGCTCCAGGGCGTGCGCCGAGCTTTCGCCGAGGCCGACCAGAGCGACGTCGGGATGCTCCCTCGCGGTGACCGCGCCGACCTCCTTGACGTAGATCTCGCGTGCGATCACGTCATGCCCCAACCCGACCACGACCTCGGCAAGCAACTCCAATCGGTCCCGCTTCTCGTTCGCGATCAGCACGCGCAAGTGATGCGTCTCGGGCACGGCTAGAGGATCGCCCTGATCGCGCTGCGCTCGATTCGCAGTCCGACCACCCTGGTGCGTTCGTCGACGGCGGCGATCGACCCGGCAGGCACCAGGCGGCGTCTGCGGCGAAGTGGGCCCGTCCGAACCGACAATGCGTCGGCCGTGCGCTCGAAGCTGCTGTACCTCGCAGCCTCGACCCGCCCGACGACGAGACCGCTCGCATCGGCGACCAGGTAGCCGATGGTCCGCTCGAGATCGACGTGCGGCGCGATGACTGCACTTGCAGTTCCTGCGTGGATCATGCTCTCCTCCGCTAGTGGAACGTCATGCCGACCGTGCTTGCCAGGTGGGCCTGGCTCCAACCGCGGAGACTGTGGAAGGAGAGATCGCCGGTCACACGGCATGCGACCCGACATGAGCAGACAGCACCGATCCTTGAGGCGCTGCGACACGGGCAGGCTACACGACAGCGGACATTGCCCTCTCTGCAAACGCGAGTCGGGTGAAGAAGACGAGATGCTGCTATGCTGGGTGGCAGCGCGTTAGTTCTGGCTGTTGAAGCCGTCGAGGCGTCGCACTTCACCTCTCCGACTGTGACCTCTGGCCTGACCGCCGCAGCTCGCTCAATCGAGCGGTCTGCCCTGATAGGAGCAGTGAGGAGCAGAAATGCATGCCACCATTCGCCGGTACGAAGGCGTCGACTCAGCACGGACGGATGAAGTCGTCGGCAAGGTCAACGAAACGCTCATGCCGCAGCTTCGCAGCCTCCCCGGCTTCGCCGGCTACTACCTCGTCGAGTCCGGCAACGGGATTCTGAGCTCGCTCGGTCTCTTCGAGACCTCCCAGCAGGCCGAGGAGTCGAGCAAGCTCGTCTCGAAGTGGATCAACGACGAGCGCCTCAGCGAGGCGATTCCGAGCGCGCCGAAGATCACGACCGGCAAGGTTGTTGCTCGCAGCAGCCTCGTGACCGCTTCGTAGTCCCGCCGATAGCAGGTTCGAGAGGGCCCGGAGGCGGGTCCTCTCATCAGCTTCAGCCCGACGGAGCACGCGCTGCAAGCGACAGGCCCACACGCCACACGACGGCCGCAAGGAAGGCTGCGGCGCCCGAGAGGACACCGAGCACACCAACGGCCACGGCCGCCGCAAGCGCCTGCGAGGCGTCGATGCCCGATGCGATCAAGGCCGCGGCACCCGCACCGATCTGAGTGGCTGCGCCTGCCGGCCCGATTGGCAGCGCCGCGGCTGCCGCTCCCGCGCAGAGAAAGAGAAGCGCGAGCGGAACCGAGAAACCGATGCCGAGTCCGCCCAAGAGCAGGAACAGCGCCAACGCGCGGACGAGCCAGCACGCCGATACGAGCGCCCAAGCCTGCGCCGCCGGCGCGCGGGACGTCGTGCGCGGGCCGAGCCAACGGCCGAGACGGAACCTCAGAAATCGCTTCGTCGCCGCCAGGCGCGGCAAGAGCAGAACGAGGACGGCTGCCAGCACGCCGGCGACGGCGACGACGACCAGTCCCGCGCGCACGCTCCAGCCGACTCCCGGCAAGACCGCCGCGACGAGCGCGATCGGTGCCAGGGCGACGCTGTCGATCAGCCCGAGCATCACGAGCGAGAGGCACAGCACGCGTACCCCCGCCGGGCAACCCGGATAGCGACGCACCACGGCGATGCGCATCGCATCGTCGAACCGCCCCGGAAGGACCACTCCGATGAGCGCAGCACCGCCGTTGCCGGCGGCGAGCGCGAACGGGCTCGGGCGCTCCTCCAGCCCGAAGAGCCGGCCCCAGCCGAGCGCCTTGAGCGCCTGGGCGACCAGCAACAACACGCCCGCGCCGATCAAGAGGCCGGGGCGTCCGCCCGCAAGCGGCCAACCGGCACGGGCAAAATGGCGAGCCGCCAGCAGCGCGAGCGTGACCGCAACCAGGCCGTAGGCGAGGCCGAGGCCCCACCGCCCGCGCCGCGAGCGCCGCAGTCGCACAAACGACGTGACGAGCAGGTGGTAGCGGCCGTCGAGCGCAATGGGCACGGCGGCCTCCGCCAGAGCAGTGAGCGCGTCGGGCCGCAGAGCCAACGCGCGCCTTCCCTCGTGGACGGAACGCGATCGACCCTTCGGGCGCGCGTTACTGCCCACGACGTCGCCGTTCGAGTTCCCGGGACGCTGCTGCTTCGAGCTGAGCAAGCCGCGTGTAGTAGTCGGGAAACTCGTGCAGATGCGCGAGGGCGATCTTTCCCGTGACGACCGCGTCGTCGTCGGTCACGTTCGTCCGCATATCACGACGTCCGTGCTCGAGCTCGACGTCCAGGCCGAGGCGGAACTGCTCCACATCGAACAGCGCAGTCGCCCAATCGATCCCCAATTCCTCGCCGACGCGCCAAGCCTCGTCGGCGCCGAATGGTTCGCGTCCAGACACGTCACTCACTCCTTCTGCGCTGCCGTCAACGTCAGCTCGACCGCCGTCGCGTGCGCAGTCGGAACACCGTGCTCGTGACGATTCCGAGCAGCCAGCCGAGTACAGCGCTTGCGAGGATGATCCAGACGAGCGAGGCGTGACCGGTGCCGACGACCCAGCTCAGCTTGACCCGGCGCGTGTTGGCGACGACGAGCGCTATCAGAACGACGAGCAACGCGACGAGGCCGAATGACCAGACATAGAGCCCTGTGTGATGGCCACGCCTTTTGAGCCGTTCGCGCCGAGACTCGACGGACGGGATTCGCGAAGGGGCCTGCGTTGGATCCGCTTCGGCTTGCATCTCTTCTCCTCACTCTCGACCGGTGTTCGACATCGGCGCCGACCTACGGCGTCGCCGTCGGCCAACTCTCCGGCCTGTGAGCTGAGGCGGATCTTTCCGCGGGGCCGGCGTGGCTTCTGACCCCGCGTTCCGTAATGCGGCTTCGAGGATTACGAGCCGCAGGAGAAAGTGTAGCGCGTCGCGGCGAGGACGATTGCTCGTCGGCCGCGCTACATTTCGTCACCGATGGCCGAGGGCCAGATCAGGCATCTGCGTGTTCTGATCGCGAACGAAAAGCGCGAACGCCTGGAGTTGCTCGCGCGAGTAGTGGCCGGGCTCGGGCACGATGTTATCGCCCGCGAGATCTCGGTGACGGACGTCGGTGCCGTCACAGCCCGCGAGCACCCGGATGTTGCCCTGGTCGGACTCGGTCTCGACTCCGACCACGCGCTCGACCTGATCTCCGAGATCGTGCGCGAGGCATCGTGCCCTGTGATTGCGCTCCTTTCGGTCAAGGATCCGGGCTATGTGCGTGAGGCCGCCAAGCGCGGCGTCTTCGCCTACATCGTCGACACGACCCCTGACGAACTGCAGGGCGCCATCGACATCACGTTGCAACGCTTCGCGGAATATCACAGCCTCCAGGGCGCTTTCGGGCGCCGCGCGATCATCGAGCAGGCCAAGGGAATCCTGATGGCTCGGCACGGGATCACCGCCGAGCGAGCGTTCGAAATGCTGCGCGACCACTCGCAACACAACGGCCACAAGGTCGTCGACGTCGCCCAGGCGATCGTCGACAGCCATCTGTTGCTCGCAGCTCCCTTCGCCGCTGACGCCGACTGAGCCCGCGTAGACGGCGCCGGCTACCGTCGCAGCCATCTCATGATCGTGCGACCGCGGCCTGCGAGGCCACTGCCGTGGTTCCGTTCGAGCTCGTCGTCGATGAGCGCGATCTCGCGGCGCAGGTCCGTCATGGTCGAGTCGCCGGCAATCTCGGCATCGGAGAACTGCTTCATCTCTGCTCCGTCGTGATGGGTGACGCCGGCATCCTGGAGCGCGCGCGCGTCGCTGTTCGCACGGAATGCGTGCTCCCGTTGCTCGCCGAGGGCGCCGAGTTGTGTCTCGAGCGCCTGCCGCCGCCGGCGGAGTTCGCTGATGTCGCTCATGGAAGAGCCTCCTTTGGTCTGGGGTGTACCGACAAATCGACGGCCGCAGCACTAGAACCAGCCGCGCCGCTTGAAGAAGCCGAGCAGGATCGCGAGCGCAAGGAGCTCTGTCCCAACGCCGACGCCGACGAACGCCTCCCAGTGCCCGATGCGCCCGGTGAGCCAGCCGAAGTTCTGGCCGAAGAAGCCGGTCAGCCAGCTCAGTGGGAGAAAGATCGTCGCGATCACGGCCAGCTGCTTCATCACCGCGTTCAGGCGATTCGAGACCGTCGAGAGGTAGACGTCCATCGC
>Ga0182008_10001370_pt1 | contig 16516 bp, 15 predicted proteins | sample Sormic07211129_1_FD_120482 | JGI IMG/M metagenome (GOLD analysis project Ga0182008, IMG submission 120482) | Rhizosphere microbial communities from Sorghum bicolor, Mead, Nebraska, USA - 072115-129_1 metaG | ecosystem: Host-associated > Plants > Roots > Rhizosphere | place: USA: Nebraska...
AACATTTATGACTTTGAATCTTGAAGATCCTTTGTTGGGTTGTTTCTGGAATAAAAGTTTCAATCAGGTTAAGGTAAATCCTCAAGTGTTTGTAAAAAGGCGATAATCTGTTTAATTTCCGTTTTATTTAAATGTAGTTTATCGCTAGAGAGGGTCTGGTTATCAACCGCTATACCCATACCAGCTCCACCTCCTCTGTTATAAAAATCGATCACTTCTTCCAAAGTTTTATAAATACCATTGTGCATGTATGGGCCAGTTTTGGTAATGTTCCTTACCGTCGAAGTTTTAAAAGCGTGCTTATACTGTGGATAGGCATACAGCGCATATCGGCCCGGATCGGGATCTATTTTAGGCCTTAATGTATCTGTTGTAGCCGGTACACCTAAAACTTCAGCCTCACTCTTGATGAACAAAGGCGCCTGGGTGCCATTAAACAGGGGAGCAAAATGACAAGTTCCGCATTTGGCTTTGCCCATAAAAAGATTAAATCCGGCTTTCTCTTCTTGATTTAACTGGTTTTTATTTCCCTGCATATATCGGTCAAATCTGGAGTTGAACGGAGATAATGAGCGGATGTAAGAAGCCAGTGCATGCTGAATTTTCCACGGATCTGCTTTTGCAGTTTTATCCTGGTAGGCATTTTGGAAAAGGGCCACATAGTTTTTTGATGAATTGATGCGCATTGCTGCTTCTTTGAGCGATCCGTTCATTTCCTGTTTATGATGAACCACATCAAGTGCCTGATCTTCTAAAGTTCCGGCCTTTAAATCATAAAAAAATCCACGCTGTAAACCCGCATAAGTCAGGGTAGGGGTGTTTCTTAATAATGTTTTCCCTTTTGCTATTCCTGCTGCTTTGGTTAACCCATCGGTAAAAGCGAGTGACCGTTGATGGCAGCTGGCGCAGCTCCTTTTATTTCCGTTAGAAAGTACGGTATCATTGAACAGGATTTTTCCAAGTGCAACTTTATCATCACTAATAAATAAAGTGCTGTTGCCTACAAACTTATTTACGTTAAAGGCATTTACCTGAAACATGCTGGAGGCATCATCGCGAAGGGCTGAGCCGCTTGCAGCTGTAGGTATTTTCTTTTCTAAACGAAGTAAGTGAATGTGTTTACTTATCGGGTCAAGATAGTCAGTAATAAAGGTTAAACGGTCGAAGAGATTAAAATCGGTATTTTTATCCAGATAGCTGATTGCTGAAGAGATCAATTGATCTGATGCTTCATCATTTTTATACCTGTTAAGTGCATGGGCTATTCCTTTTAGTGCCGAAGCTGTTTCAGGAATCGACTGTAAAGCATTTGGTGTATCAAAACCAGTAATGCCTAAACTGGTAATTCTGAAAATTTCTAAACGGACGGCGTCAAATATTTGAGCATCAGTAAGCTGGTACTGTTCATTAAAGCGTTTAATCCTTTGCAGGTTAAGCTGCATTTTTTTTACCTCATTTTCTAATTCCTTTCTATTTTCTGTTGTTGGCTTATCATAGATGATTTCTTCCATTACCTGAAAGCCTGTTGGGTTTTCAATCAGGTTTTCGCCCAGTTCAATTTCATCAATTGGTGCACCATTAAGCATTACCGCAGTTGAAGGGAAAAAATATTCGATATAATACTCTAACTGTTTGTACTTTATTCTTGCCTGTAAAAAATATTGTTTAATGGCTTTTTCATCCCTGTTTTGAACGGCTATCCATAATTCTTGATCAATAATGTGTTGAAATTGAATAAGCTCACGATCGAAATCTGCTTTCACCAGTTCTGCATTTGATCTGTTGTCCATTTTGCAGAAAATGGATAGGAGGGTAGTAAGGGTGATGAGTATAATGAAAAAAATAATTTTTTTAAGGCTAAACATGCTTGAACAATGGCTTAAAATAAAATAGAAAAATCCCTTCCGGCGTTTGCCAAAAGGGATAGAAGGGTAAAATAAACTATTTGGACACGCCGCGAACAATTACTACTTGTCCGCCTTCGCTGTTATTTGCCAATCTGGTGGTGCCACCATCGGCATTTTTGTATTTATCGCTTGTCCAGGTGTGTGGGTGTAAATTAACTATAAATGTTTCCGGGATGCCGGTCAGTGCAGAGATATCGTACATTGCGCCATATTCCCAGCTACTTAACTGTGTATTGTTTGATGGATTGTATTTCGCGTTAAAGGTTGCATCTGTTCTGCGATGATTCATTTGCAACATTGGTTTTAACGATTTTGATGCGATTGCAAATTGCCATATCGTTCCATCATGGTCATTGTTTTTGTAGAACGAATCTCCGTCTTCCTGGATATAAACATAGTTTTCGGTTACACACAGGTTATCCGGGTTTACAATGCTTTTACCGGGGTTATCATTACCATCAACAGCAACTTCCAGTTTACCTTTTAATGGATTGCTGGCATCCAATATCAGTTTATATACGCGCCCCCACATGGTTTTTCCACTTACTGGTGTAATTTTATCACCCTGGCTTACACCAGTTGCCGTAAAATATACTTCGCGTCCGTTTGCAGCACTGCCTTTTCTGTAATCGATATCTTCTACACGGGCCAACATTAATGCTTTTTTCTCGATTGTTTGTTGCTGTAACTGCGCACCCGTGCTGCTTTTTACATTATCAAGTTCAACAAATTCCACATCGTAGCTTTGTCCTTTTTCCATATTGGTTTCAATCGGATCGTTATTGCTGCGCTTCATTACATACAACTTGCCATTTTCCAGATCACCTTGTGTATTGGATACATACATGGCCAATTGTCCGTCACTCTCGTCTTCACCGATCATAATTACCGTTTTGCCACTAAATGCCCCTTTTGGTAGCGGTACTGCATTCTCGGCACTCCATCTACCCAATGCACTAACTGTTCTTTGTTTGTTCTTTTTATCTGCGGCACCAAGTGGATCGATGGCATGGATCATTGATTCTGCACCACTTTCTCCGGCGGTTAAAAAAACGGGCTTAGGAAAGCCATGTTCCTCAGGAGTTGCCATTGTAGCAGAACATAAACGGGTCATACCACCATCCGAATCAACAATGTATTCCCCTTTAACTGGTTTAAAGTTTTTATCTAAATATACACGCGATACCGATTGAAGGATTTCATGGTTATTAATCATGATAAAGCCTTCTCCTGCAGGATTTTTGATTATTCCTGCTCCATCAGGTTGTGCACCAAAAATAAAATTTGGTGATTCGGACAGTACATCATCCGAACTGATTAAAGTAGTGATGTTCAGGCTTTCGAAACCTGGCATTGCTTTTACTAAGGCAGGGTTTACCGAATAATCTTTTAGTACTGCCGGTATAGTGGTTTCCGGGGTTTCTGCCTCATTATTCTTTTTGCAGGCACTGATTACAACTGCCGAAGCAACGAATGCGGCAACAGCTAAGGCTAAAGCCTTTTGCTTTAATAAATTTTTGTTCATCATGTTTTGTTTTCCGTTTCGGCAAAATTACATGTGCTATGTTTCCGGAAATTAAAGTATATGTTAAGCTAAACTGTATTCCGTTATTTAGAACGGTTCTGTGGTATAGGTTAATTGTCCATTTTTGGATGTTTATTCTAATCATAACCTTTAGGTGAAAAAGCGAGCAATTTTATCGTCGCATCCGGGAAAACTATCTGATTTTAAAGCTTTTACTGAAGTGTGCTTTTTTGTCTTCAGTCAAAAACATATTTTTTATTGCATTTTGTCTGCGGATAATTAACGCCTTTCAATAATTTATAAAAAGAAATGGAATTGCTCATCGGAAGAGTTACGGAAAGAAAAATGCTGGGCACATGCTTGCATCACCTTCATCAGAACTTTTGGCCATCTTTGGTAGGAGAAGGGTTGGAAAAACTTTTTTGATCCGCCCGGTTTTTCAGAAACAGCTTATCCTCGAACTTTCGGGCGTTCATCATGCAAATGCTACGGAGCATCTCCTTCAAAATTCTCCTTTAAGTTCGTTCAGGTCTTTTTCGAAGGCAATTTTCTGCGGATCTTCTTTAAGGTAAAAAATAGAAAAATACTCCTGCCTAACACTATCTAGATCAAACAGATCTACCACCTTTTTAAGGTTTGCCCGATGTTTTTGGTTAAACTCATTGGTGAATTCGAGTTCAAAATCGACCATCGGTTGCGCGTTGATATACGTTCCGGTCTGGCTAAATTTGATTAGCCTGGCAGTAGTCTGCGTACCTTTAAATTTAATCCGAAATAATTGATCAGGTTTGCCGATAAATTTTTTGGCAATAAAAGTGCCGACAGCACGATAGAGCAGCAGCATAAAGGCACAGGTTAATAAAGGGTGGCCAATACCCATAAAACGCCAGCCCATGCCCCTGCTTTCTGCATCATAAGAATAAACATAGTACCAAACAACCAGGGAGAGAAAGGCAAGCCAGGCGAGGCTGGTCAGTAATACGGTTGTTTTTTTTATACTTACTTCTGTGCTGGCGAAAATTAAATAAGGGAATTTTTTTACCTCTTTGTCTAACAAAATGCCAACAGTCTTGCCCACTTCGTAACGGCGTTCATAAGGTTTTGAATCATTTACCATGGTTTTTTGCATAACCGGACTTCCCGACAGATTTTTAAACTGCAGGGTAAGTTCATAGGTGTCGTATGCAGCGTGTATTTTATGGATTTTTGTCGATTCCAATATCTTAGCCTCTCGCGGTTCGCCGGTGATCTTAAGTTTTGCTATCTTCCGTTTAATCGAAAAATTGCGGACTACCCATTTTTGGTAATAACCAATTAATAATATGGTCCAAAATAGTATGGATATGGCCAGTACAGAAAACGGATACCATGCATTGTCGCCGATTAGGCTGGGTATGCTATCGTCTTTGGTGCTGTAATAGATGAACATGGGGAACGGAATAGCAAAAAATAGCATGTAAAGTATCCAGAATATTGATAGTCCTTTGTTCATGGTTCTAGATTGGCCAGGTTAATATTATTATCGTATTTAATTAGATGTTTAAGGCTTTTGTTTGATCATTTGTTGCTATGGATGATTTTTTCAATTTCCACTAAAACTTCTGTTTCAAACGTTGCCTGCCTGATCTGACTTTTGCGGTTGCTGCCAAAGGGTTGGCTAATGGCAAAGCTTTTGCCAAATTTATTCTGCTTATGTGATAAGGCATAATGCAACAAGCCATCTTCCTGTACATGAAGGATATATACATCCTCAAAAGCCATAATTTTGCGGGTAAATAACCCGGGGATTTTTTTATAGACTTGTCCTGTGTACTGATCAAAAATATACGTGACGTTAAAATGGAAGATAAAATCGTAAAGTGCTGTTAACGCCGATACAAACCCAATGGCCATTATGCCCCAGTGTGTATCCCGGTAGAGGTGTAGCAGAGGTGTCACCACGAATATTCCTGCGGCAAGAAACGCAAAAAATAAAATTTTTCCTTTGTAATCCCGTTCAGGCTGAAAACTGAGTTTTCCATTTCCTGTTTCTAGATGATATGCTGCCATAGCTGCTTGTTGCTAATTTTGTGGCAAGCCCATGATTATGCTGATCTCTTCACTAAGTTTTTGCAGGGGTCTTGCGGTAAATAGCGTTTGTGATAGTAAAATATGCCTGGTTTTATTATCTTTTCTCATCACCATAATGGCCTGAACAATGGTAGTGATGAAATAGCTTTTTTGTTTTGCGATGAGAAAGTGGTCAAAATCATCAAAGCTATAATTTGCCGGGGAACTGAAAAAAAAGCGTTTTCGCTGTATTTCCCGATTTTGTCTGTCGAAAATAATCACACCTGTTGTTCGCAAGAGGCACAAGATTCCCACAAAAGCAAAAAAAGCGATGTAAAAAAATGTTGCCTTGCTCGTGCTATAGATTGCTATGGCTATTATTGCGGCAACACAGCCTAAGGCAAGGGTATAAAGAAGTCGCTTTTGTACCTTTAATCGATAAGTATTTCCTTCTTGTTCGAAGTATTTAAATGCTTCCATTTGTTATTTTATTATCATTTAGCGCATATGTATTAATGATTAAAACTGGCATAGTAACGCCCTCCAATGTGCTTTTGCTTATTGCCAAAAAAATGCATGCGGTGACGGTAAAAACCATCACTAATAGCATGACATTTTTGATGTTGAGGCGCATAAACTTCCAATTAATTAATATTTACCAACGAATGAAGACTTGTCTTCGAACCATTTACCAATAAATGGAACAGGTTTTAACGCACCATTAGCCGCATTGATGATCCCAATGATCCAAAGAATGATAAATGCATAACCCACAAATCCTAAAAAGAATAAACTAGGTACTATACCAGCAATGATAGTAAAGGCGATGTTAAAAATAATACTTACAATGGCTAGGCCTAAAGACTGCCTTAAGTGATATTTAAGCAAAGTGTCAGCTTTATCTTTTCCGACAAAATAAGCGACTAACCAACCAACAAGTGTGATGTAACAAACGATTGCAAGGGTTTTGTTTTCCATGATTTCTGCTTTTTAGATTGAAAAATTATTTAGTTCAAATTTGGGGTAAACCGAAGTAATCTAAAAGAATCTGCCGCCTACAGAGTATCTACAACGCTTTTGTAAAACGTCTACAATACATCTACAAATTAATGTAATGTGTTGTGTTTTAGGTTTTTATGTGATTGTGTGTTTCGGTAGTTTTGTCTACAATTATCACCCAACTCCAATCTTTATGTTAATTTTACCCAATGAAACAGCGATATGTTAAAAAGATATTTCTCTTAATTGGCATTTGCATCAGTTATTTTATAACCAGTGCGCAAACTTTATTGGATAGTACTGCGCTTAATAAGCTAAGCGATAAAGATAAACCGGAATTGCTTACACAGCTTGCTGAAAGAAGTAGAGTTAATGGCGATTATAAAGCAGCGATACGAAAGGCTCAACAGAGCGCAGCTTTAGCTTTACAATTTAAAAATTTAACAGAAGCTACGAAAGCCTATAGCATACAGGCTAGCATTTATGCCACCACCAAAACTTTTGTATTATCAAAAAAAGCTGGTGATCGTGCATTGTTTATTGCGCAACAATCACGACGGCCTATTGCGATGGCATACGCTTATTATGCGCAAGCGCTATTTTATAATGCGATTGATAATTCAGAGCAGGTTACGAAATATTGCAGACTTGCATTGAAGTTGTTGGAAAAAACAGCTGATCCTTACCTTGCCGGGAAAACATATTACCTGCTCTATACGCTCAACACCCATTGGGATGATGTTAAAAATGTAAATAAATATGCCAGGGCTGCTACCGAAAATGCATTGAAAACCAATGACTATAACTTATTGAGCAATTGTTATATCGCTTTATCTGTTGCGGCTGGTTATAATTACGCCAGCAATAGAAGTGATTTGTCGCGTGACAGTATAATTTATTATTTAAATAAAGTTCAAAGCCTTTATCAGCAATATCCTAAATACGTTGCCCGAAAAACTTATGGAATTGCCTGTATTAATAGTGCAGATTATTACCTACGTTATTTTCCTGATACCGACCAGGCTGCAAAAGCCAATGCCATTCGCTATGCCGGAATGGCCAACGAAGTGATGAAAGGAGCCATCAATGGTGAAGAGATACGGGCCAGCAGTTTGGGGATTTTAAGCGAATACGCCAAGAGAGACAAAAATTTTGTTATGGCTGAAGCTTATCTCCAGAAAGCCTACAGCATATTAGAAACTCAAAAAGTCCCTTACTTTTACACTTTAATCAATGTGACAACCGCGCTGGCTAATTTTTATGAGCAACGGGGTAACTACCAAAAGGCATTGGTGTTTCAGAAACGCGTTACCGATTACAACAGCAAATATTTTGACGAAAAACGGACGTTAAATGCCCAAAAGTTAGAGGTGCAGTACGAAGCTGAAAAAAGAAATAATGAGGTGAGGCTATTGAAGCAACGCGAAAAATATGCTCGACAACAAAAGTACCTCTACATTGGTATTGCCATTGCTTCTGTACTGGGCCTTATATTCATGTTCCGTTCCTACCACTTCAGGTTAAGGTACGCTTTACAGCGCGAAAAACAATTGCATTTAGAAAAACAGGATGCCGAATTACAGATGAAATTCGAAAAAGAAGAGCAGGCCAGGTTAAAAGCAGAGCAGCTTTTGCTGGAAAGCCAGCAGCAGCAATTGCAAAAGGAGGTAATGGCCAGTCAGTTACAGTTAGAGCACAAAAAGGAAATGCTCTTTCAGCTTAAGGAAAAACTGAGTGATAACCAACGGCCCAACATCAATAAAATATGGAATGAAGAACTCCTGCTGGATAATGATTTTGAAGAAGCTAAATTTCAGATTCAGCAAGTACATACCGAGTTTTTTTCTTTGCTAAATCAGCGCGCGCAACAGAAGCTTACCCCGCTGGATTTGAAACTCTGTGCCTATCTTCATTTAAAAATGGATACCAAAAAAATTGCTCATTTAATGAATATTGAAGCCAAAAGTGTACGTATGAGTCGCTACCGGATAAAACAAAAACTGGGTTTAGGAAAGGATGAAGACCTGAAGCTGTTTTTACAGGATATGGGATAACATGGGACTTTTGATGTTAATTAAGGTGTTTAGCCAATTTAAACTGTTTTTGTATTTCGGCCAGTTTGTTTTCTTTTTTATTGATAAACTTACGCATTTCCAGTTTTTGGTTCAGTAGCTGCCCTTGTTTAACTATAATACTATCACGCAGCTGTGTCGTAATTGTTTTGTCCTGGCTTAGCTGCTGTAGGGCAATTTCCCGGCGATCTGCAATTTCCAATTGTTTAAGGGCATCATAATAGTTGATTGCGGCTTTCTTCAAATCATTTCCATATTCAATATTACTGGTTTCCACCACCTCAATCTTGTTGATAATTTGATTAAAGGCCAGTTCTTTTTCATCAACTGCCTGCCGGGCACATTTAAAATCACCATCAATAAAGCATTTAAGCTTTCTTTCATTGGGGCCATCTTTGCCCACTATTATATTAAAAGCTGCCCTTTCTGCGTCTAAAAGTGCTGTATTAAGATCAGCAGCCTTTTTTGATTGACAGGAGATTAAACAAAACACGGGTAGCATTAAAAGAATATTTCTTTGTGCCATAAAGTTAAAATAGTTGTTGAAAAAATATACACCCGCTGCACTAATCCTAAATCCGGTTACTTCCGGTTCAGGTCGGTAATTAATAGCGGATTATCTTTTTTTAGGTTTTCGATCAGTTCTTCAACAGCTCTAATGGATGGATTTTTTTTTAGTTCTTCTACCTCTGCATCGGTAATGCCCACCAATTGTAGAAAACTGAGCTCGCCATGAGGGGTTTCAATTTTTCCAAGTTCCGGATCCAATGCAAAAACAAAACCCGTTATTTGGGTATCGGTATTCAGCCTTATTGGTCCGTTAGCGGGAATAAAGTGGTTTTCCTCAAACCATTTACCGCTTGAGAACACATACCTGGCTAAATTATTCATCACTTGTATGGCCCAGATTGGATCTTTTTCATCATCTTTAAATGGTGCTAACCTAAAGGTAAATTCAAACCCCGACTTGCTAAATGCTCCACCGGCTTTTTCTTCATGGTAATAAAGTTCGCTCATACCATAGCTGATGATGTGACGATGGAAGCTTTGCCGGTTGCTGTCGTATATACTGGCACCATCTATTGGGTCTGTTCCACCAGCAACGTAATGGATTCCGCAAAGTGGCGGATAGTGGCGGGCTTCGGTAGTGCCATAGATTTTTTCCAGTTGATCATCTATTGCTTGCCATCCCGGGCTATCATCTGGTTTAAATTGTTGTTTATATTCTTCAGTAGTCATAATCGGGTTGCTTAAGTTTAAAATGCTTTCAAAGATTTTGCCATTTAATGATGATTATTACATTTTCTAACTCGTACATCATGGCAAAAAAGTGGATAATTGGCTATGTTTTTCCGCTTTTGTACAAGTTTTTTAAGTGAAGTTGAATTTTCTTTCGAATAGGCTACCGATTAAAGGAACTGGTTTTTCCAAACCATTATTGGCGGTTATTATTCCCAATAGCATTAATATAAATGGAAATAATAAAATAAGGTAAAATACAAAACCTAATGAGGGGACTATAAACAATACCATACTACTTAAGATACTGAAGAGGATAGATGTAATGATAACGCCAAGTGACTGACCCAAATGATAATTGGCCAATGCACTTTTTTCTTTAGATTTTTTAAATTCCAGGTAAGCAATAATCCATCCGATAAGCGTGATGTAGGCGATTATTGCAATTGTTTTCTGTTTCATAGGTTTAAAGTTTAACAAATTGAACAATACAAAATTACCGGTGCCTTTGTCTGCAAACAAGAAAACGCTGCCTACAGCGCGACTACTAATTTTTATAATTCCGTCTACAAGGAGACTACAAAAGTCTTTAGAACGGCTTATTATTAATTATTTATTGTAATTCTGTTTCCGGAAAGTGTTTCTTTTTTATTTTTGATTATGCAGCTACCACTGAAAATATTATCAAGTACTTTAATTTGTCTTTTACTTTTTTTAAAAAACGCTGAGGCGCAACAGATCTATATTGATTCGTTAAATCGTTTGCTGGCGCAGCAAAGCATTTCGAAGGAGGAAAAGGCATCCATATACTGCAGACTGGCGAAAGCTAATTTTGAAAAAGACCTGCCGCTTTCCTTTCAACAGGCCAGCGAGGCTATTAAAATTGCAGACGGTTTAAGGGATGGGAAAAGTAAAGCTGTAGCCTATGCTACACTTGTACATTTGTACGTATGGAAAAAAGACCTTAAAAGCGCTTACGCAAATTTAGATAGTGCCTGGAATTATGCGCGAAAAACAAAAGACCGTATTGCATTAGGATTTGTATGGTTTCGAAGTGGTTGGTTAGACCTGGTGAACGACGAGAATGATAAGTCGGTACCGAAGCTGCTTAAAGCCCTGGATTTTTTCAAAGATCAACATGCTGATGATTACGAAAGTACCATATATCATTATCTGGCCAGTTTTTATGGCTATGGCAATGATCCCTTAAAACAGCAAAAATACGCCAGATTGTGTTATGCAAGTGCAATAAAAAGTAAACAGGTTGATCTGCTAAATAATGCTTATTTTACCATTGGACAGAGTTATTTTGATCGTTTTAAGCAAGATACCCTAAAGCGCAATCTGCTCGATTCAGCTTTGTCAACTTATAAAAAGTCATTCCGGCTTTCAAAAGAACAGGCGGGGCGTATGCTCACCTACAGCAATACAGCCGCCGCCGCGTTAAATACCGCCAATATTTACTTTCAGTACTATCCGGCTTCCTATCGGGATAGTGCCGAAAAATATGTGGATATCGCCATGGAAATTGCTACAAAAACCAATCTGATCGAAGTTTTATTAAATTGCTATGGATTAAAAAGCGAATATGCGTTAAGAGATGGAAATTATGATGAGGCAGAAAAACTACTCCTCACCGGACTGGATAAAATTTCCGGCGTGGTCGTAAAAATGCCATTAACGCAGGCCAGAATATACCATGGGCTTGCAAATATTGCCGAAAAAAAAGGTAATCAACAGGCAGCCTTAAGTTATTTAAAGCAGTATTTCAATTATTATAAAAAAGCTTTTGATGAAGAAAAGATAAATAACACTGTCAGGATAGAGGCACAGTATCAATCGCAAAAAAAAGAACAGGAGATCGCCTATTTACAGCAGCAAACCAAGTATACCAAAAAACTGAATGTTTTTTATATTATTTCTGGATTAACAGGCATCGCTGCCCTGCTTTTATTACTGATGTCTTATAATTACAAGCTTAAAGCATCGATTAGAAAACAGGAACTGATTGATCAGCAAAAAAAAGCCGTAGAATTGAGGGCGCAGTTAAAAGAGGTAGAAGCGATGCAGCTTCAAACTGAGCAGGTTTTGCTTAAAGAGCGTCAGGAGCGGTTAGAGAAGGAAGTACTGGCGGGTAATTTACAGATTGAGGAAAAGAATGAACTGCTTGAGCTGATCACGGAAAAGGTAAATCCTGAAAGCCACCTGTCAATTGATGAGCAGATTAAGCGGATCGTAAATCAGCAGAAAAGAATGGATAAAGAGTTTGAGGAACACAAGGTTGATTTTTTCGAAACCAATCCTGCTTTTTTTGAGCGATTGCAAGAGAAAGCCAATCACACACTGACACGGCTCGATTTAAAATATTGTTCTTATATGCTGATGGGTTTGACCAATAAAGAAGTATCCATCCGTTTAGGTATCGAACCTAAAAGTGTGCGGATGAGCCGTTACCGGATTAAACAAAAGTTGGGTTTAGGAAAAGAAGAAGACCTGAATTTGTTTCTGCAGCAGTTGGGATAACTGCGGATATACTCCTTAAATAAAATTCATTTTTTTTATTTAAAACGTTTTAGGATTAAAGCATATGCAGATAATTAGCTTCTAGCTTGTTTAAAAAAGACTACACTTTTGCCACTTGTAACAGGACAGTAATTCTTTTATCAAGTCAGACTGTCAAAACTATGACATGTATAGTTTTAACTTTTTTAAACAATTATTATCCTAAACAAAGTCAGGATTTATCAGGTAAATTTTTTGTAAACGATTACTCGATGTTACGGAACCGCGGTGCAGACGAGGAAATTCTCACATTTTTATGTTCTTCTGGAGAAGAGAACTTATAAAATAAAAGCCAATAAGTGATGGCCATAATCAACATACCTAAGAGCGCACTGATTACATCATTCCTTTTCATACCGCCATTGTAACAAAAACAATGCCGAGCAAAAGTCTCCCATAAAATAAATCATTGTTTATAGTCCTGGTTATAGCTAAGGCCTGTTTATAGTTCGTTTCATGCAATTTCAGGCATGGCCGGTCAATACCTGCTCAGTACTTTCATTAAACTCATTAATTGTTCAGATTAAGAAAACTGAAGTATCTGAAGCCTTTTAATCGGGAAAAAAATATGATCCAACTATTGTCTTCCCTCATCACTCTTTTTTGGAAAAGTATTGTTTGAATTACTTTGTTTCGTGTCATTTGCTTGAAAATCATTTAAATAGCTGATGCTGCTCACATTATTAACATGGGTTTTTTACAAACTTTATGCTTAATAAAAAGAGCGCAATATGAAAAAGATCCTGGTACCTGTTGATTTCTCTCCAACAGCAGAGAACGCCGCTAATTATGCAATTGATCTGGCCTGTAATATCGGTGCGAGGTTAGCACTAATCAATGTTTTTCAGGTTCCTGTAGTGCCGCCCGTGGCAGCCTCAATGGTATGGCCTTATGAAGATTACAGCCAAATGGAAGACGAGGCTAAAGCAGCATTGGCAAAATTGCTTCATCAGCTAGAAAAGAAATATGAAGCTGCTGCTCACACTCACAGCCCAAAGCCAGCGGTATATGCAAAATCTGTTCGTGGAGAAGTGGATGAGGAGGTTTATCAATATTTTACCGAATGTAAAATGAACCTCGTTGTAATGGGATTGAACAGTGCAAGCAAGTTTTCCAAAATTCTGATCGGCAGTAATGCCAGAAAAATGATTGAACGCGCAATACCACTGTTACTGATTCCAGCAGGTTACCAGTTCAAGAAGCCTAAAAAAATCGCATTTGCCACTGATTTTAGCCATAGCGACATCCAGGTTTTATGTGCGCTTGCCGAATTTGCAAAACCTTTTGGGGCCGATATCCTCATTGTGCATACCGGCCATCCAGCATCAGATCAGCCGGTTTACAAAGAAACAGCTGAAGATTTTCTAAACCGGGTTGCCGATAGGGTGAATTATAGAAATATCTACCACAGGCATGTAAACAGTGAACGGGTTAAAGATGGCCTGGACTGGATTGTAGAAAATGGTCAGATCGACATGTTGACGATGGTACACCGAAAACAAGGTTTTTTTTATCGCCTGTTTAACGGTAGCTATACGCTGAATATGTCTGATCATATTCAGATCCCGCTTTTGGTTTTACCGCCCGAACATCGCACTCCGATGTAAAGCCTGGCGATTTAAAACTTAACTATACAAGCTATTCCTAAACAAAAAATATGTATCCTAAAACAATGAAAGCCGCTGTTGTCCATCAATATGGAGGACCGTTGGCCATAGAAGAACTTGCGGTAAGACCACTTAATCAATATGAGATTCTGGTGAAAGTAATTGCATGTGGCGTATGCCATACCGACCTGCACGCCTGTAATGGGGATTGGCCGGTAAAATCAAAAATGCCATTGGTGCCTGGTCACGAAGCCATCGGTTTGGTTGCCGCAATGGGGCATGATGTTAAAAGTGTTAAAGAAGGCGATGTGGTTGGCGTTCCATGGTTGTACAGTGCTTGCGGTTGTTGCGAATTTTGTTTAACAGGCTGGGAAACATTGTGCTATGAACAGCAAAATGGCGGTTATAGTGTTGATGGTGGTTTTGCAGAATATGTAATTGCCGACTCCAGGTATGTTGCCCATTTTCCTTCGCATGTAAATTTTGCAGAAATGGCACCGATAATCTGTGCCGGGGTTACTGTTTACAAAGGCTTAAAAGAAACCGAGGTGAAAAATGGCGAATGGGTTGCCATATCGGGCATTGGCGGATTGGGCCATCTGGCGGTTCAATATGCTAAAGCCATGGGGTTTCAGGTTGCTGCAATTGATGTTGCTAACGATAAATTGGAACTGGCCAGAAAATTGGGTGCCGATATTGTAGTCAACGCGCTCGAACAGGATCCAGGGGAGTTTCTCAAAAAGCAGACAGGGGGAATGCACGGCGTATTGGTTACTGCCGTATCGCCTGTTGCTTTCAGTCAGGGGCTTTCTGCATTGCGCAGAAAAGGCACTTTGTCGCTAAATGGATTACCCCCAGGCAGTTTTGACCTTCCCATTTTTGATACCGTGTTAAACAGGATTACCATAAGAGGTTCTATTGTAGGTACAAGAAAAGACATGCAGGAGGCTATCGAATTCGCTGTAGACGGAAAGGTGAAAGCGCAGATTCGACCTGCAAAACTGGAAGATATAAACGAAGTATTTGAACAGATGAAAATGGGAGAGATTGAGGGAAGGGTTGTTTTAGACATTTCGGGAACAACATAGTCATTCATATTTAACATTAATTTTTTGAAAAATGTTAGGAAAACTTGAAGAAAGGGAAATTGAAAAGCTGCTTAATGAGCAACATATCGGTCGTTTAGGATGCCACGCACATGAGGTAAGTTACATTGTGCCCATCAATTACGTTTATGCTAAAGGAACGGTTTATGCCCATTCTGCCCCGGGACAAAAAATCAGGATGATGAGAAGCAACCCACAGGTCTGCTTTCAAATTGACCAGATCCTTGATACCTTTAACTGGAAAAGTGTGATTTGTTGGGGCAAATTTCAGGAAATTACCGATGTTTCAGAAAAACAAAATGTTTTGCAGGGCATTATCCACCGGATGATGCCCCTAACCAATATGCCATCGGAGCAGCCATCGCATGGCACAGGTAAGACAGATGCCTATGATGAAGAAATTATCGTGTTCAAAATTGTACTTCACCTAAAAACGGGCAGATTTGAGGTGAATGACAGGAGTAATTGAACGGTTTAATGGAATACGATAGCCATTAAGGGCAACTTGTTTACTAGTTCAGCAGATATTCATGAGCCGGCATAACTTGAACAATCCTGCCATTTTTTTCGAATTGATCCTTTTGTGAATGAAGAAGTAGTTTCGCTTTAGTTTTGTTTACTAAACAACACTATTGTAGTTTATAGTCAAAAGGTATTTTATTGAAATTATCGATCGCAGATGTTGGACAGCAAAATTTTACTATTTGTTTGAAGTTACCTCAGTATAAATTAAAAGAGACTTTGAAAACGAGACAAAATAAAAAAAGCCTGAAATCCTACGATTTCAGGCTTTAGTTTTTTCAGGCGGAGAGCGAGGGATTCGAACCCCCGGACCTGTTACAGTCAACAGTTTTCAAGACTGCCGCATTCGACCACTCTGCCAGCTCTCCGCTGCAAAAGTAGGAATTTGAAGTAAATCTGCAAACGATTTCTGATCAAATATTTTAATTAATATTTTAAGCCTTGCTAATCATTTAGTTAGGGTGCGTAAAAAAAACAAAAAGCAGCAATATACGGCTATTTCAAGCTGTTGGTAACCAAAATTAGTTAAGTATTTTGCGTTAAATTGCTTCCCTGTGGCGAATTTTCTGCCGTTCAACAGATAAATATCCATTTCCTTCAATGGCAAAACAAATTAATCCGGCCAATACCGAAATCGAAAACCAGAATTCGGAATAAGGTTTAAAAATTCCGCCGGAAATATTGATGAAGAATACGGCGCCAATCAGTATCGGTAAATTTATCAGGCAGAATGTACGCGTATAGGTGCCCAGTGCAATGGCCAAACCACCGATAATATGTAAAACGATAATGAAGTGTGCGAGCAGGCTGATGCTTATTGCCGTACCCAGGAAGGCTCCCCGCATTAAATTGCTAAAAGCTTGCATATTGATGTAAAAATCAATGCCTTTCCACATTAAAACGAGCCCTAATAAGATTCTGAAAAAAA
>Ga0182008_10001372_pt1 | contig 16489 bp, 20 predicted proteins | sample Sormic07211129_1_FD_120482 | JGI IMG/M metagenome (GOLD analysis project Ga0182008, IMG submission 120482) | Rhizosphere microbial communities from Sorghum bicolor, Mead, Nebraska, USA - 072115-129_1 metaG | ecosystem: Host-associated > Plants > Roots > Rhizosphere | place: USA: Nebraska...
GCCGATCGTGAAGTTTGTTTTGCAGGAAGTGGAGCGGTTGGTGGCATAGCTGTTAAAACACCACAGGGTTATCTGCTCAATGGCAAATGGAGTTATGCCAGCGGTGCATTACACGCTACCATATTTACCGCTAACTGTACCATTAAAAACGAAAGCGGTGATGATATTCTGGATGAAAACGGATCGCCGGAAGTTAAGTCATTTATCCTCAAAAAGGAAGAAGTAACTATTTTGCCGGGCTGGTCTTACTTTGGTTTAATAGCCACAGGAAGCCATGCTTTCGAAGTTTGTGATTTAAAGGTTGATGAAAATAGGGCATTTAAAATTAACCAGCAAATTGAATTGGCCGATTCTGGCTTTGATTATCCCTTTTTGCAGCTCGCAGAAACAACCTTAACGGTAAATAGCTTGGGAATGACCAATCATTTTATTAAGCTGGTTGAACAATGTTTTTATGGCCGGTCTGGGCTTGGAAGATATAGCGAAGCACAGGTTTTATTTTTTAACAATGAACTTAAACGCTGTAAGGATGAATTGTCAATCCTTCGTGCGAAATTCTACCACGCTTTTGAAGAATCATGGAATCAGTTAATCAATCATGGTGAAATTACAGCTGATAAATTAGCGGAGGTAAGTTCAAACAGCCGTAAACTGGCACATGCCTGTTGGAAATTGGCAGCCACTTTATTCCCTTATTGTGGCTTAACAGCTGCAAAAAAAGAATCGGAGATCAACAGGGTTTGGAGAGATCTTTATACGGCCAGCCAGCATGCCTTACTTACTTTCGAAAGCCAATTATTTTAAAAACACCGATTTGATCTTATCTTTAAAATCAGCAACAAACTCATTTAGTTTAGGTTGTATTACAAAAGCACAATATGGTTTCGACTGGTTATTGCCGAAATAGTTTTGATGATAATCTTCTGCTTCGTAAAAGTCAGCTGCAGGAGAAACCTCAGTAGTAATGGGGCTGTCGAAAATATGCTCTTGCGTTAAATCCGCTATCATTTTATGTGTCTGTATTTTCTGTTCTTCATTCTCATAAAAAACTACCGAACGGTACTGTGTACCCACATCATTACCTTGTTTATTTAAGGTTGTTGGATTATGGGTTTTAAAGAATACCAATAAAAGTTCAAAGAATGAAATCAGGTTTTCATCAAAAGAGATTTGAACCACTTCTGCATGGCCGGTATCACCATTGCATATTTCCATATAGGTTGGATGCTTCAAGTCTCCGCCCATGTAGCCAGATGTAACCTGACTCACGCCATTTAAAGTCTGAAAAACGGCTTCGGTGCACCAAAAACAACCCCCGCCAAATGTTGCTGTTTGCATATCCTATAATAGATAAAATCTATTCCAACTTTTGGATCAGCTTTAAAAAAAGACATTTTTTTGATATTACAATAGGATTAATGGTTTATTATTCCTACAGGTTTTGTTTGATGTGCATTTATGAGCCGGGGTAAGCAAAAAAAAGCCTGTAATCGAAATTACAGGCTTCAAGTTTATTGATATTGAATATATATCGGTTTTGGAGTCAGCTTTAGTAACTCTTCCGGAGTCATTAAACGCTTGGGCTCTTTTTTCAGGTCATTTTTATAGAATAGCTTAAAGCCTGTAAACTGTACCGGTTCGCTTTGTATAAAGTGGCGGTAGGTCCCTTTTTTTAATTCAGGTTCACCCCATCCATCCATATGTACTACCACCTGTACTTCAGGACGGAGCTTTATGTTGGCTGAATTGGTTACCATCTTTTTGGTAAAACGATGCAATACAAATACTTTTGGCGGCAGATTATGCTTTTTAACAATATCGGCCAAATATTGCGTTACATAGTTTACGTCTGCAGCATCGTAAGTACCGATTTTTTTACCGGGTAATGAACCATCTTTCATTGAAAATTCAGGGTCAATACCTAAATGTACGTAAGGCAGTTCAAGATATTTTTCGATATGTGGCAATTCTGCTTTTATAGTACTTAAAGCGACCTGAAGATCCAAAAATACAATGGTGTTAGGTTGCATTTTGGCAATTTTCAAAACAGAATCGATTTGTTTATTGCCCATCCTATTGATATATTTTCCATCTTTTCCAGGCGTTCCGCTGGCTACAGCGGCAATATAGTGCAATCCAGGTTGCACCGGGGTAGATGGATCAGCTTTTTCCCAATGTTTTACCTCAGCATTCAGCCTTTGCCACATTTCTTTCGGTGCATATTCACCGAGTGCACCCATTTTTTTCGAATGTAGGTTTCCGTAATAAACAACTATACGTTTAAAAGGTAGAATGGCCCCTGCTAACGGGTATGGCTGATTCTTAACAGGCCATTTGCCAGTGGTATCTCCGTTTGCCAGTTTTTTAACCAACGAGTCGTAAAGCTTTGGATCAACCGGTTTCATTACGTTTACGGTTGAATCGGATTTCTTTTTAGTAGTATCCGAAGAGAAGATTTTACCAATACCGCTTCCGCCTTTACTGTCTGAATTGCAGTTGGCGAATAAGCTGATTGCGGCAAAACCAAGTATGACGGTGCCTGCTAGTGGAGGGAATTTCATAGATATTTGATAATTAAAATTTAGTCGTTTTCCGGACCGATGAAAGTAGGGCGGAAATCTGGTAGTTTAAAATAAAGTAATCAACATTTACACATTACAGAATTTACCAAAAACACCTAATGGCAACTTTATGCCAGAAGTAGCCTGTAAATAAAGTTCTCCTGTTTCGAGATTTTTAACTGCAGGAAAAGAAGTACGGATTAAATTTTCAACAATTACCGAAGAAAAACCAAGTGAGTAGGTATTTAGGATGAGGAAATGTTCTTTTTCATCTAATAGCTGTACTACATCCTGCATCATTTCCTGGATATGGTCTTCCAGTTTCCATTTTTCTCCGTTGGGTCCGTGCCCGTAGGCCGGCGGATCCAGAATAATGCCGTTGTATTTTTTGCCTCTTTTTAATTCTTTTTTTACAAACTTTAGCGCATCCTCGACCATCCAGCGGGTATCTTTCAATCCGGAAAGTTCCTGATTTTCATTGGCCCAGGTTACCACCTGTTTAATCGAATCTACGTGGGTAGTTTCTGCACCTGCGGCATTTGCAATTAGCGATGCCGCACCGGTATAGGCGAAAAGATTTAAAACTTTAGGCTGTGGTGTTTTGAATTTTTTAATAGATGATGAGATATAATCCCAGTTTACAGCTTGCTCGGGAAATACACCAACATGTTTAAATGAAGTTAAACCCAAACGGAGTTTAATGGCTACTTCATTATTTTTATATTCTACATGCCAACGGTCTGGTATGGACTGGTTTTTTTTAACCCATTCGCCAGAAGTTGCCGAACGGCCTCTAAAAGTAATATTGGCTGTTTTTTTCCAATCCTGTTCAGATAAGGTTTTTTTCCATACGGCCTGAGGCTCAGGACGGATGAGGATTACGTTTCCAAAACGTTCTAATTTTTCAAAATCCCCGCAATCTATCAGTTCATAATCTTTCCAGTGGGTGGGGGCGAGTAATTGTATCATTTAATTAAATAACTTTAAATTTGGATAATTGACAATATATTGATCGTCAGTTATCAAGGTTAAATCATTTGTAAGTGCTTGGGAAATAATTAATCTATCAAATGGGTCTTTATGTATCAAAGGTAATGTAAAGTAGGTAATGAAATCGCTCTTAGATGGTTGCAGTATTTTTACACCATGCTTTTCAAGCAACTGATAGATGGAATTTATATCATCTTTTAATTTCAACTTCCCAATATTAAGTTTGATCGTAATTTCCCAGATGCTTACTACACTTATATATTTTTCTGAATCATGATTGTTGATGATATCAATTACCTTTTTTGAGATAGAATAATCTCCATTGATAAAAAATAAAAAAATGTGGGTGTCTAATAAAAAACGCATTACATATAATCCTTTAGTTCATCTAATGGCTCATTAAAATCATCAGAGATATAAAGAATTGTACCTTTTGCAGCACCATACAGGCTTTTTGGCTCTTCAACAACATTCGCCTGTTCATTTGACGATTTAGGGAAGCTCTTCGAATGTTTGGCTTTTAAAAAATCAATAAAATCTTCTACCTCGTTTACCATGTTTTCTGGTAAGGTTTCCAATTTGTGAATGATATTTTTGGTAGCCGTAGTCATATACAAAGATACAAATTTTATTAAAACTTATCTTTTGCGGCTTTCATGAAACGGCTGGCAAATACGAAATCATTCAGTTCCTGAATATCCGTATGGGCAATTTCCTTATTGCTGCCTTCCCAAAATTTCTTTCCTTCGTGCAAAAATAGAATGTAATCGCCAATACCCATCACTGAGTTCATATCATGCGTTACCACAATGGTTGTAGTTTTATATTCTTCAGTAATTTCCTTAATCAGTTCATCAATTACGATCGAAGTTTTCGGATCCAGGCCCGAGTTCGGCTCATCACAGAAAAGGTATTTTGGGTTCATAGAAATGGCACGTGCAATACCTACACGTTTTTTCATACCACCAGATAATTCGGCCGGGAATAATTTGTTTTTACCGGCCAGGTTTACCCGCTCCAAACAAAAATCAACCCTTTCAAGTTTTTCTTTCCGGCTTTGATCAGTAAACATGTTTAAAGGAAACATGATATTTTCTTCAACCGTCATACTGTCAAACAAGGCAGAACCTTGAAATAACATGCCGATTTCCTTACGTACCTCAATACGCTGCTCATAGGTCATTGGTGTAAAATCGCGTCCATCATACAACACTGAGCCAGAATCGGGCTGGTGCAAACCTACCATACATTTCAGTAAGGTTGTTTTTCCCGATCCCGAACCACCAATTATTAAGTTGGTAACGCCTTCTTCAAACTTCCCTGAAATGCCTTTTAATACTTCATTTCCGGAGAATGACTTATAAATATCTTTAATTTCGATCATTACAATAACAATTGGGTCACGATATAATCGCAAGCTAAAATAGAAATACAGCTAATTACAACAGCCCTTGTACTGGCCTGAGAAACTTCCAGCGCGCCACCACGAACATAAAATCCTTCGTATGCCGGAACAGATGTAATAATAAATCCGAATACAAATGCTTTCACCAAAGCAACAGTAATGGTATAAGGGTTAAAATCGGTGGTAATACCTTGAATATATTCTGATGGTGTTACTGCTCCGGAAACCGAACCGCCAATATAACCACCGGTAATGCTTAAGAACATCGAAATGATAACCAACATGGGTACCATGGTTATGCCCGAAATAATTTTTGGGAGGATTAAATACCCTGGAGCATTAATACCCATAATTTCCAGTGCATCAATCTGCTCGGTAACCCGCATAGAGCCGATTTCAGACGAAATGGCCGAGCCTATTTTTCCTGCCAGTACAATTGCACTGATGGTTGGGCTTAATTCCAATATACTCGAATCGCGGTTCACAGAACCGATAATTGTTTTTGGAATAAAATCGCTAACCAGCTGGAAAGCAATTTGTAAAGTCATTACTGCACCGATAAAAGTAGAAATAATAGCAATTAAACCTAAAGAGCCTACACCAACATAATCCATTTGTTTGGCGATTTCTTTCAGGTAAATTTTCAGTTTTTCCGGCTTTCTGAATACAGACTTGAGTAGCAGGATGTATCTGCCGAAATTGGTAAAATTCATTCCGTATGTATTTGCTTAATTTAAATGATCATTCTATACTACTACAAAGAAACGATAAAAAAGTTGGAGCGCTTTGCTAATTACAAAAATATTCGTGGTTTTGAATATAAATATGGTTTTTTGTTAACAAAAATTAAACCATAAATAATGAAAGCTGTAATAACAGGAGCAACTAAGGGAATTGGAAAAGCCATTGCGACCAAATTTGCCCAAAATGGGTACGATTTAGTTTTAGTAGCAAGGAGCTTGGATGACCTCAATAAGCTTCGGGAGGAATTAACCCTTTATGGAAATGTTGTGGTTACCCATGTTGCCGATTTTTCGGTTAAAGAAGAAGTGTATGCTTTTTTAAATTCGACCGCTGTAAATTTTGATCATGTAGACGTTTTAATTAATAACGTAGGGATCTTTTTACCCGGAAGTATGCTTGATGAGGATGACGAAACCTTCGAAAAGCAGCAAGATTTAAATACGAACGCCAGTTATTATCTCGGTAAATTCTTTGGTAAAAAAATGCGTTCAGCCAAACGGGGGCATATATTCAACATCTGTTCGGTGGCCGGCAAAGCACCAGTAAAAAATGCCGGCAGTTATAGTGTAACAAAAGCAGCGATGTTGAGTCTTAATCATGTATTGCGGCAAGAGTTAGCACCTCATCATGTTAAAGTGACAGCATTTTTGCCAGGCGCCACTAAAACTTCATCCTGGGAAGGCACAACAGTTCCGGATGAAAAATTTGTACAGCCTGAAGATATTGCGGAAACTTTATTTACCATTTTAAACTTAAGTAAAGGGGTAAATGTAGACGAAGTTTTAATTACTCCGCTTGATTTTTAAACACAAAATGAACAAAGTTATGGAAAAGAAGCTTTTTAGAAACGAACACGATAAGATGATTGCCGGTGTAGCTTCGGGACTTGCAGATTATATGCAGGTGGAGGTTACCATAATCAGGTTACTGTTTGCATTATCGGCCATATTTATGGCAGGAGGTGGCTTAATTGCCTATATTATCATGTGGATTATTGTTCCGGTAAACAACGATCCGGCAGCAAGATTTTCTAAATTTAACGATTACTTTGGCAATAAAAATCCAAATGCACAACCATTTGGAACCCCAAACCCTTTTGCAGGAACTGCCAATCAAGGAAATCAGAATTGGACACAACCAGTAGACGGTACACAGAAAACACCTTTCGAAACGCAACCCGATTTCAGTAAATTTAATAAATCCAATGATACCGGACGCACCATCGGCGGATTGGTCCTATTGGTAGTAGGCTGTTTTTTCCTGATGCGCGAAATGGATTTTATACCTGATTGGTTTAGTATCCGTAACTTATTCAGGTACATGTGGCCCTTAATATTTATCGCTTTAGGGATCAGTATTATTGCCAAATCAAAAAGAAAAAATGACTGGGCGGCTTTTCAGCACCAACAGGAAGCTGAACAACAAAAAACAGCTGATTTTTCTGAAGCCACTGTAGAAAGTGAACCTACAACGGCCGTTAACAAAGATGACCATTCAACATCCGCTCACCCTTAAGTATAAATGAAATGAAATTAGATAGATTAATCTGGGGTATTATCCTGCTTTTTATTGGCGGTGTACTTCTACTCGAAAACTTTGGTGTAATCACCTTTTATTGGCGCAATGTTTGGAGCTTTTGGCCGGTATTTTTGATTATCGCAGGTTTAAACATCCTGTTCAATAAAAACAATTCGCAAACAGGCAGTATCATCTCGATCGGTGTTTTAGCGGTAGCCCTTTCTTTCCTTTTTTATAAGGGCCAGCAGGTGCCTGAACATGGCAGCTGGTGGGGTCGTCATTTTAAAAAAGATGTCGACATCAACATTGAACAAAATAACGATAACGACGATGACAACGATAACGACACATCATATAATCATTTGAATTTATCTGAGCCATTTGTGGCGGCAGATAATGCAAAAAAAACAGTATTAAATATTTCTGGAGGTGGCATTTCATTTAACCTTGATGGAGAGACCAGTCAGTTAATCAATGCAGATGTGAAGAAAAAACACGGTAACTTTTCTTTAAAGAAATTACTGACCGATAGTGCCACCGTACTTACTTTCCAGATGGACGATAAAAAGAACAAATGGAATTTTGGCGATGGCGGTAACGATGTTAACTTTAAATTGAATAAAGAAGCCAACTGGGATATTTTAATGAAACTGGGCGCTGGCGAAGCCAACTTTGATTTTGCAGACTATAAAGTACGTACTTTCCGTTTTGATGGGGGAGCTGCGGCTTTGGATATTAAATTCGGAGATTTATTGCCGATAACCGATGTGATCGTGAAATCTGGCGTAGCCGATGTGAAAATTGCGGTACCCACCAATTCAGGTTGCCGGATTAAAACCAAAACGGGCTTGTCGGCTAAGGATTTTGACGGTTTTGAAAAGTTAAGTGATGGTGTTTACGAAACTTCAAACTATAAAACCTCAAACAAAAAAATCTTTATCAATTTAGATGGTGGATTGAGTAACTTTGAAGTAAGCAGATATTAGAAAGGTTGAAGGTTTGAGGGTGAAAGGTTTAAGGCTTTACATTCCGGCCTTTAAAAATCTGTTCTTAAATCCCAAAACTTATATGAGCCTCGATCAAGAATATACAGTTGTAGTTAATGGAAGACCGCAAGGACCATATAGTTTAAATGAACTGAAAGATTTAAACATTAATGCAAATACGTTTATCCGTAAACTTGGAATGGACGATTATAAGGAAGCTCACGCAATGCCCGAACTGCGTGAGCTTTTGGGTTTTACCTATCAAAAAACTGCACCTCAGTACTTTGCCGCTTTTGATCAAAGATTATTGGCTTCGGCGATTGACCATTTTATTATTTTTGGTTTCTATACCATCATTATTTTAACCAGTTATATTTTAATAGAAGGTAAAGACCAGCGGATTATGGCATTTTTAGTTCCTTTTCCGTTAATATTTTTAGTTAAATTGGTTTATGGAAGCATCGCCGAAGCAACGAAAAGCCAGGCAACCATTGGTAAAAAACTCCTCAATATCAAAGTAACCGATTTAGAAGGCAGTCAGGTTTCCTTTGGTGTTTCATTGGTCAGGAACTTTTCTAAAATCCTATCCGTAATTCCGGTTTTCTTTGGTTATCTGTATAGTTTCCTCAATAAAAAACACCAGTGTTGGCATGATATTACTGCCAGTACATTGGTGATAAAAGACAGGTTAATTTAATTGGAAAAGCAGGGGTATTACAGCTGTTTTTGTTACCCTGGCTGTAAGCTATATTTACAATATGAAACCGGAGGATGCCGATTCCATCCCGTTTATTAAACTCTTGATCAGCCAACTGATTTAATTACAACATTACAACATCAAAAATTCCAACAATCCTTATCTTTGCAGACAGATGGAAAATATATTGGCAAAACATGATCTGGCTGGCGGATATTGCAACAGTTTAACCACTTATTCGAGGTATTTGACTCGGGAAGTAAACATTGGTGATATCGCATTGGGGGGACACAATCCAATCCGGATTCAATCGATGACGACTACCGATACAATGGACACACTGGGTACAGTAGAGCAGACCATCCGCATGGTAGAATCTGGTTGCGAATATGTCCGTATTACTGCTCCAAGCATTAAGGAAGCCGAAAATCTGGCTAATATTAAAAAAGAACTACGTTTCCGTGGTTACAATGTTCCATTGATTGCCGACATTCATTTTACACCAAATGCTGCAGAAATGGCTGCACGTATTGTAGAAAAAGTACGTGTTAATCCAGGTAATTACGCAGATAAAAAGAAATTTGAGAATATAGAATATACGCAGGATGCCTACAATGCAGAGTTAAGCCGGATTTACAAAAAGTTTATTCCCCTGGTAAAAATCTGTAAAGAGTATGGTACTGCCATGCGCATCGGCACTAACCACGGATCGCTTTCTGACAGGATTATGAGCCACTATGGCGATACACCGCGTGGTATGGTCGAATCTGCAATGGAGTTTATCCGCATGTGCGAAGACCAGAATTACTATAACCTGGTGATCTCGATGAAAGCCAGCAATACCCAGGTAATGGTACAGGCTTACCGTTTGCTGGTAGAAACCATGGCTAAAGAAGGGATGAATTATCCTCTGCATTTAGGGGTAACTGAAGCTGGCGATGGTGAAGATGGTCGCATTAAATCAGCAGTTGGCATTGGTACTTTATTGGAAGACGGACTGGGTGATACCATTCGTGTATCTTTAACCGAAGATCCTGAATTTGAAGCGCCAGTGGCTAAAGCGCTGGCAGATCGTTATGCTTTAAGGAGTCCGAAGTCCGAAGTCGAAACTCCGGAGTTGATAGCTCACCGCTCATCGCTTAGTGCTTACCGCGAAACTTACAGCCCATACGAATACAACCGCCGTGTTACTACTCCAGTACAACATATTGGCGGGCATAATCATCCGGTAGTGATGATAGATGTTTCGAAGGAAAATTTAAAAGATCCTTACTTTTTAAGTTCGGTTGGTTATAACTATAGTGCAGGGTTAGATAAATATAACCTGGCCGACCAGGCTTGTGATTTAGCCTTTTTAGGAGATCATTTGCCATCTTTTTCTTTCCCTGGCAATTTAAAGCAGGTTTATAATTATCAGACCTGGTTAAAATTAAAAGATAAAAACAACTGTCATCCTTTATTTTCTTTCGGAGAATTTAACCAAGCTGATCATAAAGATGAATGCTTAAACTTTGTTGAAGTTGACGCAGGAACATTCCAACATTCCAACATTCCAACCTTTGAACCTAGTGTTGTCCTGATTTTAAAAACTTCTGCTATACATGGCATGGCCGAGCAAAGAGCATTTTTTGTGGCATTGCAGGAAAGAAATATACAGGTCCCCGTGATTATAAAGAGAACTTACCACGATGTGGATCCCGATCATTTAATGCTTTATGCAGCTACCGATCTTGGTGCGCTGCTTACGGATGGTTTTGGCGATGGTGTTTGGATTGATGCGGAAGGACAAAACCTTTCATTGATCAATTCGACTAGTTTTGGCATTTTACAGGCCACACGTACCCGGATCAGTAAAACGGAATATATTTCGTGCCCAAGCTGCGGACGAACGCTTTTTGATTTGCAGGAAACTACACAGCTGATCCGTTCGCGGACTGACCATTTAAAAGGTATTAAAATTGGCATCATGGGGTGCATTGTTAATGGCCCGGGTGAAATGGCCGATGCCGATTACGGTTATGTAGGTACTGGTCCTGATAAAATTACCCTATATCGTGGTAAAGAAGTGGTAAAGAAAAATGTAACTACCGCTTATGCTTTGGATGAGTTGATCGATATCATTAAAGGTGATGGGAATTGGGTCGAAAAGGTTTAATCAAATTATCCCCTGGTCTGTGTCCCCACAGACCACTATACTGTCATTCTGAGTGCAGCGAAGAATCTATATACTGGTAGCACCGATTACAAACTACTGCGCCATTATTAATGTCAGCATAGTTTTAACAACGCTAATATTCTATCCCGTGGTCTGTGTCTCCACAGCCCACTCATGATTTATAAGTAATTTGTTTCGTTCTGTAAGGACAGACCGGGGATTTAGAATTATCATGATGGTTTGTGTCTCACAAACCATTTTGCTTTATTTAGTATCATTTAATTTTATAACCAATAAATCCTAAATTGCCCTGATGAAAATCCCGGAGTTTCAATATCTTTTTAACGAACTTAGAAACTGGTTGGCTGGTAAAGGCCTTGCGGGTAACGAACTCGTTCATTCTATCCCGTGGTCTGTGTCCCCACAGCCCACTCATGATTTATAAGTAATTTGTTTCGTTCTGTAAGGACAGACCGGGGAATTAGAATTATCATGATGGTTTTTGTCTCACAGACCATTTTGCTTTATTTAGTATCATTTAATTTTCTAACCAATAAATCCTAAATTGCCCTGATGAAAATCCCGGAGTTTCAATATCTTTTTAACGAACTTAGAAACTGGTTGGCTGGTAAAGGCCTTGCGGGTAACGAATTCGTTTATTCCTATTTTTTTATTGGGCTTGTTGCAGTAGTTTTATTTCTTTTTGTCACCATTTTTGTTACCCGTCAGGTATTTATTGGTGTGGTAAAAAGTGCCAAAACTAAATCCGACTGGCAAAAGGCGTTATTCGAATTTCGTGTTTTTAGGGCTTTTGCCCTAATTTTTGGTGCTTACATTATTTATAATGTTGTGCCGTACCTTTTTATCTACTTTAAAAACTGGCATTTTTATGCTTTGATTTTTGCTAAAATCTATATGGTTTTGGCCGTGATGTTCGCGGTAAATGCATTTTTAAATGCAGTGGTCTCCATCATGGAATCATCGAAGAAATATGCTGATAAACCCATCAGAAGTTATAAACAGGTAGCCAAAATTGTATTTTACATTGTTTGCTTTGTACTCATCCTCTCGATTATTCTGGGTGAATCGCCAGTTTATGTTTTTGGCGGTTTTGGTGCGGTTACAGCTGTTTTCATTCTGGTTTTTAGAGATCCGATTTTAGGTTTTGTGGCATCGGTACAAATGAGTGCCATTGATCTGGTTAGGGTAGGCGACTGGATTACCGTAGAAAAGTATGGTGCTGATGGCGAGGTAACTGAAATCAACTTAACCACCATTAAAGTGCGGAACTGGGATAAAACCGTTACCATTGTGCCCAGTTATGCCATTGTGAGTGAATCGTTTAAGAACTGGCGGGCAATGGAAGAAAGTGAGGGCAGGAGGATTAAGCGCCATATTAACATTAAAATTTCGAGCATCAAGTTCTGCGATGAAGAACTGATCGGTAGGCTGCAAAGCATCGATTTTCTTAAAGATTACCTCCGTGAAACCCAGGCTTTTATTGAGCGTTACAATGCTGAAAACACAGTAAATCCAAATAATCTGGTGAATGGCCGGCACATGACCAACATCGGGACATTTAGGGTATATGCAGAAAAATATCTGGAAAGCAATCCTTACATCAATAAGGACCTCACTTTTATGGTGCGCCAGCTGCAGGCCACGGAAAACGGACTACCAATAGAAATTTATGTATTCTCTAAAGAAAAAGGCTTAAAACGTTTTGAAGAAGTGGCTGCCGATATTTTCGACCATTTATTGGCTGCGGTACCATACTTCGATCTGGAGATTTTCCAAAGCCCAAGCGGTAGCGATATGCGTAATTTTGTAAGGAGAGGGGATGATTAATCATCCCCTGGAGTTCTATAAAATGATGATATCTTGGATGCCGTATAAGAAACTACAACCGATAGTGTCTGCTAATTCTCAAATTTGTTTGAAATTAAAGCACTCATTCATTTTAAACTATTCACCCAAAAATAGTAATACCTTTTCGCAAACCTTAAACAAAAGTGGTGGCAACGTTTCGCTGGTGTAAGGTTGTGTTGCGCCGTAAACATGGTTGGCGCCTTCAATTTTAACTAACCTGCTGCCCAAATTGGCTTCTGTCAGGGTTTGTGCAGTTTCGAAAGGGACATTTATATCATTATCTCCATGGACAATTAACCAGGGGATATTTACACGCTTTGCTGCATCTGTGATATTCAACATCGCAGCATTTTTTTCCAGGTCTTCCAGCAAGGTGACGTTTAAGGGCATCTGCTCTTTGGTACGGGCATTGGTGACGAATATTTTACCATTCTTTTTCCATTCTGCCTCCTGTTCTTTTTTCCAGAGACTATTAAAATCAGCAATGGCACTCCAGGTAATCAGTTTATTAATCCTCAAATCGTTTGAAGCCGCTATGATGGATAGCCCACCGCCACGACTGTGACCAATCAAATTTACTTTTGTGTTAGCACCGTAAGCTTTTTCAATAAAATCGAGTACAGCGTTTAGATCAAAAAGCTCTTTTGATACCGTATTGCTGGCGAAAGCGTCCATATCCGTCACATCTTTCGGATCATCAACCGGTACACCGCTATGCGATAAATTAAACTTAATGTATCGGTAACCATTGCTGGCAAAATACCGCGCCACCAAATTGTGGGCACCCCAATCTTTAAAACCTTTAAAGCCGTGTACAAAAAGTATGATGGGCGTATTTGGATTTTTTTCGTCAAAAGTAATGTCGCCGATAATTAATTTTCCGTCTGCACCGCTTAGGCTAAAATTGCTTTGTGTAATCATAATTTAAAGGAATTGGTGTAAAAATATAAACTTATAAAATCTAATTTTGTTGTGTGTTTTTGTATGGGCTTAATGAGCTTGCTTTGTGTAGGTGCTAAGAAAACCGTTTATAAAACAAGCGGACAATGTTCGCTAAACCTGATAGATGTGAAAATACTTTTTGATGCAGGTCTTCGACAGGCTCATACTGGCATTCACAAAAAGATTGTAACGAGCGGGACTAACGCTGAACTGAAATACAGGTTTTGCCTTTTAAAACAACATATTGTCAGGTTGTTTTCTTATAATAATACCATGCCCAACCCATAAGCAATAACTGAAATGGTAATCTCATCCAGGCAATCAGCGGCGTAACCAGTATTCCGCGCAACACGAAAGGTGCCTTCTCAATCATATAAATATGGGCAGGGATAAATGCGATCAGCATCAGTATAATTAGCACCGAGGCAAAATTTCTTGTCTTTTTAAACAGCAATAAAAATCCGAAAACGATTTCCAGTAACCCGGATACGTAAATTAACAAGCCAGGTGCAGGCAACCATTTTGGCATAATTTCGTAATATACCGCAGTGGATAAAAAGTGGTTACATCCTGCCAGAACGTAGAAAAGGGCGTAAAACCAAAGAAAAAAATTATAAATTGGTCTGTTTTTCATGATCGATATGTTGTTTGCTCTTGGCGGATTGCTATTTAAAACCGTTCTAAATTGATGTAAATTACAGGTTAATGACAGTCACATGCCTTCACCATGTTACTTTTGTATCCCGATAATAGTTAATAACGGAAGCACTTGGAATATTTAAAAGTAATAGCTTTTACGCATCACCACATCGACCTGAAATCTTTAGGGAAGTTAGTTATTTGTGACCAGAGTTTGGATAGCAGGTTGAAGAATGTTCAAGCAGAGCTTCCCGTTAGCGAAATTTTCTATGTTGGAACCTGTAACCGGGTAGAATTTGTTTTCTTAACCAAAGAGAAAACCGATAAAGAATTCGTAACCAGATTTCTTACAGTTTTAGACATGGGGCTGCCTCCTGAATTTATGGAGCGTTTTCTGGATAATGTTACCGTATACGAAAACGAAGAAGCTTTTAACCATTTGCTGAGAACATCATGTTCTTTAGAGAGTTTGGTGGTTGGTGAAAAGGAAATCCTTGCCCAAATCCGCAAAGCTTACGAAAACTGTCGCGATGCTGGATTTACCGGCGATTATATGCGCATGATTATGGATCGTGTGGTTAAAACCGCAAAAGAAGTTTATACGCATACCAATATCTCCAAAAATCCGGTTTCTGTTGTTTCATTAGCTTACCGCAAGCTAAAAGAGCTGAATATGTGTGGCAACTCGCGTATCTTGATTATAGGCGCTGGCGAAACCAATCAGAACATCGCAAAATACCTTAATAAGCATAAATACTCCAATTTCTCTATTTTCAACCGTACTTTTTCTAAAGCCGAATCTTTGGCTGTAGAGCTGGGTGGTAAAGCTTATCCGCTGGCTGCTCTTGAAGATTTTAATGAAGGATTTGATGTGATTATTACCTGTACGGGTTCTACTGAAGCCATTATCAATGAAGCGCTGTACGCTAAACTGTTGAATGGCGATCAGGGCAAAAAAGTGATTGTAGATCTGGCCATTCCGAATGATGTGATGCCTGCAGTGATCCATAATAATCCTGTACACTATATCGAGGTAGAATCATTGAAAGAGGTGGCGCGTAAAAATATCCAGGAACGTTATAACGAACTGGTACATGCCGAAGAAATTATCAGTACCAACATTACCGAATTTTTCTCTGTTTTAAAACAGCGTCGTATCGAACTGGCGATGCAGGAAGTGCCAAGAAAGATTAAAGAAATCAAAAATACAGCCATAAATGGTGTTTTTGCCGATGAAATTAGTCAGATGGATGATGCCTCGCGTGAAGTTTTAGAACGTGTGATGAATTACATGGAGAAAAAATACATCAGCGTACCCATGGTAATGGCAAAAGAAATTCTGGTTAACCAACCTTAATTTAACCGCAAAGATCGCTAAGTCCAAATATCTTTTGTCATTCTGAACGCAGTGAAGAATCTTTTTTCTTTTAGATAAATCCTGAAATCGATTCCCTTGTCGTCGTGCAGAACTTATTTAAGCATATTTCAGCAATCCACTTAAATGGATTTTTAATCATCTCTTAAAACATAATATTTGTATTTATTTGCGGTGAAAATCGTGTCTCTAGAGATTCTTCGCTGCGCTCAGAATGACAAAATTTATCCCCTAATGTCACAGAAATCCTTTAAATTATCGCTTCTGTAACCTCACTGTCTCATTTTTAAACAATTCATGGTATAAACCACTATTTAAATTAAATTTGTAGCTCATTTAATCTTAATAGTGAAGAAATTAACCATTGGAACACGCGGTAGCGACCTGGCTTTATGGCAAGCAAATCATATCAAAGATGAATTGGCGGCCATCGGAATTGATGCAGAAATCAAAATTATTAAAACTCAGGGAGATAAAATCCTGAATTTAAGATTAGATAAACTGGAAGGCAAAGGCTTTTTTACCAAAGAATTGGAAGAAGAACTTTTAGGCGGAACAATTGACCTGGCTGTACATTGCCTTAAAGATTTACCGACTACGCATCCCGA
>Ga0182008_10001373_pt1 | contig 16474 bp, 19 predicted proteins | sample Sormic07211129_1_FD_120482 | JGI IMG/M metagenome (GOLD analysis project Ga0182008, IMG submission 120482) | Rhizosphere microbial communities from Sorghum bicolor, Mead, Nebraska, USA - 072115-129_1 metaG | ecosystem: Host-associated > Plants > Roots > Rhizosphere | place: USA: Nebraska...
CAGGTCGCTGGCGCCGGGGTCCTGGCGGACGGCGGTGCCGAGCCGCTTGAGGGCGATGCGGCGCTCCAGCCAGAGCGCCAGCCGGGTCAGGCTGAAGCAGACCACGTAGTAGGTCATCGCCAGGATGAAGAACACCTGGAAGGGCTTGGTCAGCAACTGGTTGTTGATCTGGTTGGCGGCAAAGGTGAGCTCCTGGACATTGATCACGTAGCCCAGCGTCGTTTCCTTGATGGTCGAGATGAACTGGCTCAGCATGCTCGGCAGCATGTTGTAGAGCGCCTGCGGCAGGATCACGTAGAACATCGTCCCGAGGTGGCTGTGGCCGAGCGCGCGCGCCGCCTCGCTCTGCCCCTTGGGAAGGGACTGGATGCCCGCGCGCACCACCTCCGACAGGTAGGCGCCCTCGTAGATGACCAGCGTGCAGAGCATCGTCGTGAAGCCCGACACGTCGTGGCCGATCAGGATCGGCACCAGGAAATAGACCCACAGGATCACCATCAGCAGCGGCACGCCGCGCACGATGTAGACCAGCACCGTGGCGGGCACGCGCAGCAGCTTCCACGGCGACAGGCGCGCCAGCGCGAGCAGCACCGACAGCGGAAAGGCCAGCACGATGCCGAGCACCGACAGGATCAGGGTGGCGACGATCCCGCCCAGGGGCCCGTTCGGATACTGGCCCACCAGCAGCAGCAGCCAGTTGTCCCTGAGGATCTCGAAGATGCTGAACATGGGCTACCTCGCACCGACGATTCGATAGCGCCGCGCCACCCAGGCGCCGACGGCCATGATGAGCAGCGAGAACGCCAGGTACAGCACGGTGGCGGCGCTGTAGGCCTCGAAGGTGCGGAAGCTCTGGCTCTCGATTTCCTTCACCGCATGCGTCAGCTCGGCGACGCCGATCGCCATCGCCAGACTGCTGTTCTTGAACAGCGACACGCTGTGGTTCACCAGCGCCGGCACCGCGTTGCGGATCGCCTGCGGCAGCATCACGTGACGCATCGATCCGATGTAGCCGTGGCCCAGCGCCCGGGCGGCCTCGGCCTGCCCGGCGGGAATGGAGCGCAGGCCGGAGCGCATGTCCTCGCTGAAATACGCCGCCTGGCACAGGCCCAGCGCGACGATCGACAGCAGGGTCTCGGCGTTGTGCTCCGACAGCCAGGCCTGCAGGGCGTCGGGCAGCAGGCTGAAGATGCCGAAGTACCAGAGCATCAGCTGCACCAGGGTCGGCACGTTGCGGTGGTAGGACACATAGGCCGCCACGGCTCGCTCGGCGATCGGCTGGCCAGTCAGGCGCACCACCAGCAGCACGATCGCGATGGCCATGGCCAGCAGCCAGGAGCCGGCGGCGATCTGCAAGGTGGCCTCGATGCCGTGCAGCAGCATCAGGCCGAACTCGGGCTTGAGCAGGATCGCCAGGAGATCGAATTCCTTCATTGCCGGTCCTTGGTGTGGCAGGCGCCGTGCGGAGGGATGCGAGGCCCGGACTCAGGCCTGCGCCGCGCCGGGACGCGTGGTCGACAGGCCGCCCGGAACCTGCATGGTGGGCGTGATTTCCATGTGGCCGACATTGACCGCGATGGGCGCCGCGATCGCGAAGGCGATCGCATCCGCGATGTCCTCGGCCTGCGGCAGCTCGAAGCCTTCGACGAAGCGCTGGTGGGTGGCTTCGGAATCGCCGTGCACGTGGGCGAAGATGTCGGTCGCGACGCGGCCCGGACAAATCTCGGTGACCCGCACCCGTTTGCCGAAGCAGTCGATGCGCAGTTGCCGCGACAGCATGCTGACGGCGGCCTTGGTCGCGTGGTAGGTGCTGTTGCCGCCGAAGTTGTAGGCCGCCGCGATCGAGCTGATGTTGACCACGTGCCCGCGGTCGCGCGCGGCCATCCCGGGGACGACGAGCCGGCAGAGGTGCAGCACGGCGCGCAGGTTGACGTCCACGAGCAGGTCGATCCCTTCGGCATCGGCCGCGAGGATCGAGCCGGGCCGGTCGACGCCGGCGTTGTTGACCAGCACGTCGAAGTCGACCTCCTTCGCCAGCGCGGTGATGCTGCGCAGGTCGCTGACGTCGATGGCGTGCGGGATGCAGCCGGTGCGCGCGGACAGCGCCTCGAGCTTGCCGCCGCTGCGCGCCAGCGCGTGGACCTGCAGGCCCTCCTTGCAAAGGCGCTCGACCACCGCGGCACCGATGCCGGAGGAGGCGCCCGTCACGAGGGCTGTCTTGTAGTCGGAGAACGGCATGGCGATGGCTTTCAGTGGAACGAAGGACGATGCGATGGATTCACTGTATCGAGCGCTCCGGCAACGCGCCAAGACGGTTTGTCTGTGGAGCGATAAGGGGCCCTTATGTCGCCCGGGAAGGGTGCGCGCCGGCTCAGGGTTGGCACCATGTCCGTGCCCCTCAGGCCGCCTGCCGGGAGATCGGGACGACCCGTCCGTGCGCCTCGACCAGCGCGCGCATCCCGCGCGCCAGCGCCACCGCCCCCGGCGTGTCGCCATGGACCAGGATCGAGTGGACGCGCATCGGGATCTTTCGGCCGCCATAGCTGGTGACCGTGCCCTCCTCCAGCAGCTGGCGGACCCGGGCCAGCACGCGCGCCGGCTCGTGGATCACGGCGTCCGGCATCTTGCGCGGGATCAGCAGGCCCGCCTCGTCGCAGGCGCGGTCGGCCAGGAAGGTGGTTCGCACGCGCAGGCCGCAGTCCGCGGCGGCTTCCTCGATGGCGCGGCTGGCCGACGAGCTGATCGTGAGCGACGGATCGAAATCGGCGACGGTGCGCACCAGCGGCCCGGCCAGCGCCGGATCGGCCGCCGCCATGTTGCCGAGCGCGCCGTGGAAGCTCATGTGCGTCATGCGGTGGCCGGCGGCCCGGGCCATGCCGGACAGCGCGGCGAGCTGGTAGAGCACGCAGGCAGCGAGCTCGGCCGGGTCCATCTGCATCTGGCGCCGGCCGAAGCCGACCAGGTCCGGAAAGCCCACGTGGGCGCCGACGTCGACCCCGTTCCTGAGCGCCGTGCGCACGGTGCGGTCCATGATGAGCGGGTCGCCGGCATGGAAGCCGCAGGCGACGTTGGCCGACGAGACGATGCCGAGCAGGGCCTCGTCGTCGCCCATGCGCCAGGGTCCCAGCCCCTCGCCGAGGTCGGCGTTCAGATCGATGTCCATGGTGCGGTCCCTTCGCCGTCAGGTCGTTTCTTGAAACTCGATCAGGGCGGCGCCAAAGCCGACCGCCGCCCCATCGTCCGCGAGCCACCGGGCCACCCGCCCGGCCACCGGCGCGAGCACCGGCAGCAGGAGCGGGCCGATCTGCAGCACGCCCACGGCCTGCCCCGCCGGTACCGGCTCGCCGATCGGCGCCAGCGCTGCGGCATGAAGCGGGTGCGCGCGCCTGAAGACGCCGACCGAGGCGGCCCGCAGCGTCGTTGGCGCGGGGTGGGCCTGCGGCGCGCCGAAGCGCAGGGTCTCGAAGGGCGTGCGCAGCTCGAAGTAGCCGATGTCGGTCCCGGCCAGCCAGCGCGCGATGTCCTCGCGTTGTGCGTCGGTCTTCTTCACCGGGCGCCCCGCGCGCTGCAATGCAGCGACACCATCCGTTCGACCTTCGCCAGCCATTGGCGGGCTTCGTCGCGCGCAGCCACGGCCTGCGCCCAGGTGGTCTCGATGAAGCGGATGCGGCTGCCGATCGGCGCCTGCCCGAGCCGCCACAGGTCGGCCTCGATCACGGTGCCGAACTTTGGATAGCCGCCGGAAGGCTGGGCGTCGCGCATCTGGACGATCGGCTGGCCGCTGTGGGGCACCTGGATCACGCCCGGCACGATGCCGTGCGACAGCAGCTCCATGGGTGCGATCGGACGCAGCGCTTCGCCGTCGAGCCGATAGCCATAGCGATCGCTCTGGGCGGTGATCTTCCAGTCGCGGTTCCAGAAGGCTTCGCGCGACGCGGGTTCGAAGGCCAGGTATTCGGCCGCCGGCAGGACCCGCACGGCCGCGATGCCGTCGCGCTGCAGGGGCATGGCCAGCGCCGGCGGAACCAGGCCGAAGCCGGTGGGCCGGCCGTGGCCGTCATGGCCGCAGCGCAGCACGTCGCCGCGCTTCAGCGCCCGCCCTTCGAAGCCGCCGAAGGCGCCGCGCAGCTGGGTGCTGCGCGAGCCCAGCACCTCGGGCACGTCGACGCCGCCGGACAGGCACAGCAGGGCCCGGCTGGCCCGCATCGGGCCCTTCGGGACGCCCAGCGCCAGCACCTCGCCGGCTCGTGCGCGATGCGTCCACCAGGGCAGCAGGGGCCGCTCGTCCAGCCGCGCGTCGCAGTCGGCGCCGGTCAGGGCAAAGGCGCAGTCCGCGCCGAAGCGCAGCTTGAAGGGAAACACCGGGATCTCGATGCCGGCCGCGCCCACCGGGTTGCCGAGCATGAGGTTGCCGGCCGCCAGCGCCAGGTCGTCCATGGCGCCCGAGGTACCGACGCCCCAGCGCAGGCTGCCGTTGCGGCCGAGGTCCTGGACGGTCGCCAGCGCCGCGTTGGAAAGGATTTCGATCATCGGAGGACGGCCTCCACGCGGAAACGGATCATGTCGCCGGGCTGCAGCGCGGCCGGCGGCTCGGCCGCCGGGTCGAAGAAGGACATCGTGGTGCTCCCGATGGTGTTCCATCCGCTCGGGCCGGCGGACGCGGAGACGCCGGTCTGCGCACCGCCGATCGACACGGCGCCGCCCGGGATGCTCATGACCGGCACCTTGCGCCGCGGCGTGGCGAGGCGCGGGTCCATGCCGCCGAGGTAGCAATAGCCGGGATGGCTGCCCAGCGCGTACACCGGGTAGAGCGGCGCGCTGTGGAGCTCGACGATTTGCTCGACCGAGAGCCCGGTGTGCGCGACCACGTCCGCCATGTGCGGCCCGCCGGTGCCGCCGTAGACCACCGGCAGCTCGACCACCCGGCCGCTGCGGGCGAGCGGCCGCGCGGCCTGCCATGCGGCCATCAGCCGCTCCTGCAGCGCATCGAGGGTCTGCGGCGGCTCGACGAAGGTCAGCATCAGGTTCTTCATGCCCGGCACCGCTTCGCGGATCTCGGGCCAGGCCTCGGCCTCCTTCGCCAGCGCCCAGATGCGCTGCTGGGCTTCCAGGTCGAACGCGCCCGGCGCCTCGAACAGCAGCGCCGTGGTGCCGAGCAGGCTGAAGGCCGGCGTCGCGGGCGGCGCGTTCATGCCGCGCTCCGCTGCGCCAGCCAGCGCTCCAGATGGTGGATGTCGACGCCGCCGGCGGCGAAGCCCTCGTCCCGCATGATGGCCCGGTGCAGCGGCACGTTGGTCGCGATGCCGTCGACCTGCATCTCGGCCAGCGCCAGGCGCATGCGATCGAGCGCATCGACGCGCGAGCTGCCGTGGACGATCAGCTTGGCGATCATCGAGTCGTAGTACGGCGGCACGCGGTAGCCCGCCCCGGCATGGGTGTCGACGCGTACGCCGAAGCCCCCCGGCATGTGCCAGCCCGTGATGCGGCCCGGCGAGGGTGCGAAGCTGGCCGGATCTTCGGCATTGATGCGGCATTCGATCGCGTGGCCCTGGCAGGCGATGTCGGCCTGGGTGAGCGCCAGCCGTTCGCCGCGTGCGGCGCGCAGCTGCTGCTGCACGATGTCGATGCCGGTGGTCATTTCGGTCACCGTGTGCTCGACCTGGAGCCGCGTGTTCATCTCGATGAAGTAGAAGGCGCCCTTCTCGTACAGGAACTCGAAGGTGCCCACGCCGCTGTAGCCGAGCTGCCGGCACGCGGCCGCGCAGCGCTCGCCCACCTCCGCCACCAGCGCCTCGTCGATGCCGGGCGCCGGCGCTTCCTCGACCACCTTCTGGTGGCGCCGCTGCAGCGAGCAATCCCGGCTGCCGAGCCAGATCGCATGGCCGTGGCTGTCGGCCAGCAGCTGGATCTCCACATGCCGCGGATGCAGCAGGAACTTCTCGATGTAGACCTCGGCGTTGCCGAAGGCGCGGCGCGCCTCCTCGCGGGTCAGGGCGATGGCCTCGAGCAGCGCGCCTTCCTCGTGGACCACGCGCATGCCGCGCCCGCCGCCGCCGCCGGCGGCCTTGACGATGACCGGAAAGCCGACCTCGCGCGCCAGGGCCAGCACCTCGGCCGGCGCCGACGGCAGACCTTCGTCGGGTCCGGGAACGCAGGGCACGCCGGCCCTGCGCATCGCGCGCTTGGCCGCCACCTTGTCGCCCATGGTGCGGATGCAGGCCGCGCTGGGGCCGATGAAGACCAGTCCGGCGTCCTCGACCTGCTGCGCGAAGCTCGCGTTCTCCGACAGGAAGCCATAGCCCGGATGGACCGCCTGCGCGCCGCTGACCTCGGCGGCGAACAGCAGCGCCGAGGGGTCGAGGTAGCTTTGCGACGGGCTCGCCGGGCCGATGCACAGGGCCTGGTCGGCCTGCCGCACATAGACCGCGTCGCGGTCGGCTTCCGAGTGGACCGCCACGGTCCTGAGGCCCAGCCCGCGGCAGGCGCGCTGGATGCGCAGGGCGATCTCGCCACGGTTGGCGATGAGCACGGTGTCAAACATCGGGCTGCCCCCGGCGGATGCGAAAGAGCGCCTGCCCGCCTTCGACTTCGTCGCCCGAGGCCACCATCACGGCTTCGATCGTGCCGTCGGCGTCCGCGCGCACCTCGTTGAAGACCTTCATCGCCTCGATCACGCAAAGGGTCTGGCCCGCTGCGATGCCCTGCCCGACCCGCACGTAGGCGGGCTCGCCAGGCGTCGGCTGCAGGTGGACCACGCCGTAGAGCGGCGCCACGCACAGGCTCGACGCGTCGGCGGCGGCGGCGGCCGCTTCCGGCTCGGCGACCCGCGCGGGGGATGGCGAACCGTCTTCGGCGGGCGTCGCCTTCTTCACCAGCCTCAGCGTGCTGCCGTTCTCGCTGAAGCTGAGTTCCGCGAGGTCCGACGCCGCGAGAGAATCGATGAGTAGCTTGATCTGTTCCTGGTTCATGCCCGGGTCCGCCGGTAAGGGCAGGCTCCTGAAGGACCGACGCGCTCCACGAACGCGTGACGGCTGGCATGAAAGGTAACTGGCGCGCGCGCCGATGCCAAAGACGGTTTGGCTGTGGCGGGATAAGGGCGCCTTATGACGCGGGCGGCGGCCCGGGGCTCAGCGGCTGGCGGCGCCGCCGTCCAGGTCGGTGACCAGTTCGAGCAGGATGTCCTTCACCGCCTGCGCCGGCTCCGACAGCGGGAGGTGGTCGGACTGGCACAGCGCGAGCGGCGCTTCGATCACGGGGTCGACGATCTGGAACTGCCAGGCGCCGCAGGCAGCGACCACCTCGCGCGCCATCGAGGCCGGCAGGATCGTCGCGCCCAGGCCGTCGGCGATCGCGGCCGTCAGGGTGAAGGCGGATTCGATCTCGGCCACGATCCGGGGCGCGATGCCCAGCCGCATGCAGGCGGCATCGACCAGCTTGCGCACCACGTTGTAGGGGCGCGGCAGGAACAGTTCGATCTCGTGCAGGTCGGCCAGCCTCACCGGCTGCGCCGGCGCCGGCAGCGACGCCGGCCCGACCAGGAACAGGGGCTCCTTGAGCAGCGGCAGGAAGGTCAGGCCGTGGATGGCCTTGTCGCCGTACAGCACCGCCAGGTCCATGCGGCCGTTCATGATGAGCTCGCTCAAGGTGGTGCCGTAGTTCTCGTTGAGGTACAGCAGGATGCCGGGATGGCGCGCCCGCACGGTGCGCAGCAGGGGCAGCGACAGCGCCGAGGCCGCAGTGCCCGGCGCCAGCCCGACCGACACCGGCCCCGACACGCCCTGCCCGGCCGCCTCCATGTCGACCGTCGCCTGCTCGCACTGGCGCAGGATGATCTGGGCGTGCCGGTACAGCACCTTGCCGGCCTCGGTCGGCGTGACGCCACGCCCGGTCCGCACGAGCAATTGCTGGCGGACTTCGCCTTCGAGGGTCGCCAGTTGCTGGCTCAGCGCCGGCTGGGCGATGAACAGATGCTCGGCCGCCTGGGTCAGGCTGCCGATGTCCACGATCTTGACGAAGTATTTGAGGCGGCGGAGGTTCACGACCGGTCCACATGCAAAAGACAAGCCTGGCGTTCGGCTGTCGGGCTCCCATCTTAAGCACGCCGCCATTTCCAGGCTACGGGACTACCCGGATGCGTCCGTTGGTCAGCCGCTGGTAAAACCACGGCATGACAACAAAGTCCCGGATTCCGAACATCACCCGCGCCGAGTCCGAAAACCAGACGACCGGCTTCGCCAAGGTGTTCGGGTTCCTGCGCGAACAGCTGCTCGAAAGCCGCATCCGCACCGGCGACCGGCTGCTTCCCGAACGCGAACTGGCGCTCCAGCTGGGCGTGAGCCGTCCGATCGTGCGCGAAGGCCTTCGGGCCTTGTCCATGATGGGCGTGGTCGAAATCCGCGAACGCGTCGGCACGGTGGTTCGACAGCCTGACGTCTCCGTGCTCGGCGACGTGTTCGCCTTTTCGCTGGCGCAGGCACCGGATGCACTGGACGACGTCATGCAAGCCCGCATCGCACTCGAATGCCAGGCCATCCGCCTCGCCTGCCAACGCGCCACCACCGCCGACATCGAGCGCATGCGCGCAGCACTGGACGCCATCGAGGCCACAGTGGACGACGCTGCCGGAGGGGCACTGGCCGACTTCGAATTCCACCAGGCGATCGTGCGGTCGAGCAAATCCGACACGCTGATCCAGCTGCATGGCGCGATGGCCGCGATGCTGACCCGCTCGCACCGGGACCGCCGCCATCTGGTGGGCGAACACAAGGACGAGTCGATCAAGCGCACCGTGGTCGAAGACCACCACCTGCTGCTGGAGATGGTGATCGCCGGCGACGAAGACGCCGCCGACCAGGCCCTTCGCAAGCACTTCCGCATCGGCGACGAATTGAGGCGGCAGAAGGCAATTGCTCCCCGCAAGGCGGCCGCCGCGCCGGCGGCCCCGCCGACCGCCAAGAAACCCAGGAAGGCCAAGGCAACCCCATGAGCGATGAAACAAGCAAGGGCGTCATCGGCTTCATCGGCATCGGGACGATGGGGTGCGAGATGGCCATCAACCTCGCGAAAGCCGGCCATCGCGTCAAGGCCTACGACGTGCGGCGCGAGGCCGTCGACGCACTCGCGCCTTTCGGCATCGACGCGGCGGCCAGCATTGCCGATGCAAGCACCGCGGCCGACGCCGTGGTCACGATGCTGCCGGACACGCCGGACGTCGAGGCTGTCGTCCGTGGCGACGGCGGACTCCTTGCTCATCCGCCGGCGGGTCGACTGGTCATCGACATGAGCACCATCGCACCCGGCGCCGTGCGCCGCATGTCCGCCGACCTGGCCCGCATCGGCGTCGCATTCCTCGACGCGCCCGTCTCGGGGGGGCCGATCGGCGCCCGGAACGCGGCGCTGTCCATCATGGCCGGAGGCGACGCGGCAGCCTTCGAAAAGGCCCGGCGCTTCTTTTCGGCGATGGGAACGACGATCACGCACGTCGGCGAAAGCGGGTCGGGCCAGACGGTCAAGCTGTGCAACCAGCTGATCTGCGGCATCAACTTGCAGGCGATCTGCGAAGCGCTGGCCCTCGGCCGTGCCGCCGGCGTCGACCTGCCCCGGCTGCGCGAGGTGCTCATGGGGGGTTCGGCCGCTTCCTGGATGCTCGACAAGCTGGGCCCGCAGATGATCGAGGGCGACGCTTCGGCCGGCTTCCGGATCGACCTGATGCTCAAGGACCTGCGCCTGGTGGCGCAGCAGGCCGCGGAAACCAACGTGCCGCTGCCGGCCACTTCATTGGTCACGACGCAATACCTCGATGCACGGGCCCACGGCGAAGGATCCAACGGCAACCAGGCCCTGTTTCGCGTCTACGACCGCATGAGCGGACAGGCACCGGCATGACGCTCGATTTCGCGGCGGTGCTGTCGCGCTGGCCGATGTTTCTCGACGGCGCGATCGTGACCGTGAAACTCGCGACCGGTGCCACCGTCATCGGCTTCGCCATCGGGACGCTGTTCGCCATCGCCAAGCGAAGCAACGTGGTGTGGGCGCAGCGCGTGGCAAGCGCCTATGTCGAGGCGATCCGCAACACACCGCTGCTGGTGCAGATCTTCCTGGTCTACTTCGGCCTCAGCAGCATCGGCCTCAAGCTGCCCGCCATCACGGTGGCGACCGCGGCGCTGATCATCAACGTCGGCGCCTATGCGACCGAGATCATGCGGGCCGGCTTCGACTCCATCCACAAGGGCCAGGTCGAGGCCGCCGAATGCCTGGCGCTCAGTCGCCGGCAGGTCTACTGGCACGTCGTCCTGCTGCCGGCGATGGAGCGGGTCTACCCGGCGCTGACCAGCCAGTTCGTGCTGCTGATGCTGGCGACCTCGGTCTGCTCGCAGATCTCCGCCGAAGAGCTCACGGCAGTGGCGAACTTCGTGCAGTCCGACACCTATCGGCCGTTCGAGACCTACGTGCTGGTCGGCGTCCTCTACGTGCTGCTTTCTCTCGCCATGCGCGCAGCGTTCTGGGGGCTGGGCATGTGGCTCTTTCCGCGCCGGCGCCGGCTGGGGACCGCCCTGTGACGACCGGCCTGAACGCCAATCACCTGCTGTTCCTGCTGCACGGGGCGGCCTGGACGATCGGCCTGTCGTTGATCGCCTTCATCGGCGGCGGCCTGCTCGGCATGGTCGTCGCGCTGTGCCGGGTGTCGCCGCTCAAGTCGGTGCGCCTGGCCACCGGCACCTACGTGCAACTGGTGCAGGGCACCCCGCTCATGGTGATCCTGTTCATGACCTTCTTCGGCCTGCCCGCCCTGGGCCTGAAGATCTCGCCGCTGACGGCAGCGAGCGCGTCGCTGCTGGTCTATGTGTCGGCCTACCTCGGCGAGATCTGGCGCGGCTGCATTCTCTCGGTGCCGCGCGCACAGTGGGAAGCGGCCGAATGCCTGGCGCTGACGCGCGCGCAGCGCATGCGGAAGGTCGTGTTGCCGCAGGCGATCCGCATCGCCACGCCGCCCACCGTCGGCTTCATGGTGCAAATCGTCAAGAACACCTCGCTGGCATCGGTGGTCGGCTTCGTCGAGCTGGCCCGTGCCGGCCAGATCATCAACAACTCGCTGTTCGAGCCCTTCCTGGTCTACCTGATCATCGCGGCGGTCTACTTCGCGCTGTGCTATCCCCTGTCGCGCTGGAGTCGCCGGCTCGAACGCCGCAGCGCCCGGGCGCAGGAAGCCCGGAGCTTGTCCACCCCGCCGGGCCAACTCTCCCTGACATGAGCGACAGCTATATGAACAGCGACGATCCCATCGTGATGCTGCGCGACGTGCGCAAGAGCTTCGGCAGCCACCTGGTGCTGGCCGGCGTCGACATGGAGGCGCATCGCGGCGAGGTCACGGCCATCATCGGCCGCAGCGGCTCCGGCAAGAGCACGGCGCTGCGCTGCATCGATCGCCTCGAAGTGGTGGACAGCGGCCAGATCTCGGTCTGCGGGCGCCGCGTGGACGACCCGAACGTCGACCTCAAGGCCTTGCGCCTCGACGTCGGCATCGTCTTCCAGAGCTACAACCTCTTCCCGCATCTGACGATCGAGGAGAACATCATGCTGGCCCCGCGTGCCGCCAAGGGCGTCGACAAGGCACAGGCGCGCGAACTCGCGCAATCCGTCCTCGCCAAGGTCGGCTTGTCGGAGAAGGCGAAGGCCTATCCCGAGCAGCTTTCCGGTGGCCAGCAGCAGCGGGTCGCGATCGCGCGGTCGCTGGCGATGCAGCCGAAAGTCATGCTGTTCGACGAGGTCACCTCGGCGCTGGACCCCCAGTTGACCGGCGAGGTCCTGAAGGTCATCGAGGAACTCGCCGCCGCCGGCATGACCATGGTCATGGTCACCCACGAGATGGCCTTTGCGCGCCGGGTGGCCGACAAGGTGGTCTTCATGCATTCCGGCCGCGTGTGGGAGCACGGCGATGCCAGCATCCTGACCGATCCGCAAACGCCGGAACTCCAACAATTCGTGCACAGCGACTTGTAGCTTCACCGATCCCAAGCGAAAAACCAAGGAGACAACATGACACCGATTCGTGCTTCCCTCGCAGCAGCCTGCCTCAGCCTGTTGGCATTGACCGCGCACGCCGACCTGCTGGACGACATCATGGCGGCGAAGAAGATACGCATCTCCACCGACGTCGCGATTCCTCCGGCCGGCATGATGGATGCCAACATGCAGCCCACCGGCTCCGATGTCGAGACCGCGAAGCTGCTGGCCCAGGATTGGGGCCTGCAGATCGAGTGGGTGCCGACCACCGGCGCGACCCGCATTCCGAACCTCAACACCGGCAAGGCCGACATCGTCATCTCGACCCTGTCGGTCACGCCCGAGCGGGCCAAGATCATCGACTTCTCGAAGCCCTACGCGGTTCTTCAATCGGTCGTGGGCGCGCCGAAGAATGCGTCGATCAAGGATTGGGGCGACCTGAAGGGAAAGAACGTCACGGTGTCGCGCGGCACGACGCAGGACACCGAACTGAGCGCCATGGCGAACGACAAGGGCTTCAAGGTCGTGCGCTACGACGACGACGCCACCGTGGTCGCCGCGGGCGCCACCGGCCAGGCGGAGGTCGTCGCGACGTCGGTGGCGCTGGTGAACCAGATCTCGGCCAAGAATCCGCAGAAGCCCTGGGAGCCGAAGTTCGTCATCCGCAACTTCGACCTCGCGATCGGCGTCAAGCAAGGCGAGCCGCGGCTGTTGGCGAAGCTGAACGAATGGGTCGCCGCCAACCTCAAGAACGGCAAGCTGAGCGACACCTACAAGAAGTTCTATGGTGTCGGCCTGCCCGCGTCCATGACCAACTGAAAACCTGAAAGAACGCAGCACCATGAAACTCGCCATCGGCTCGGACCACGCAGGTTGGGCACTCAAGGGCGGCGTGATCGCCCATCTCGAGGCGCTCGGCCACCAGGTGGTCGACGTCGGAAGCCATGACGCCAACCCGGTGGATTTTCCGGACATTGCCCAGGCACTGACGGCCCAGGTGCTGTCCGGCGAGGTCGAGCGCGGCATCATGGTGTGCGGCACCGGCGTCGGCGCGGCGATCGCGGCGAACAAGGTGCGCGGCATCCGTGCCGCCGTCTGCCACGACGTGCATTCGTCGCACCAGAGCGTCGAGCACGACGACGTCAACGTCATGTGCATCGGGGCCCAGATCGTGGGACCCTGGCTTGCCAACGACCTGGTGACGGCGTTCCTCGATGCCAGGTTCGACGACAACGAAGACTATCGCCGTCGGGTCCGGAAGCTGCACGACATGGAGCGAGACCTCAAGTGAACGCCCCGGCGTTGCGGCAAGGCGTCGTCGTCTTCGGCAGCCTGAACATGGACCTGGTGGCACGCGTGCCGCGCATGCCCAGGCCCGGCGAGACCCTCACCGGCGAGAGCCTGCTCGTCAATCCCGGCGGCAAAGGGGCCAACCAGGCGGTGGCCTGCGCGCTCCAGGGTGCAAGGGTGCAGATGGTGGGCCGGGTCGGCGACGATGACTTCGCGGACCAGCTGCGGGCAGCCCTGGACATCCGTCGGGTCGACCACACCGGCGTCGGCAGCACACCGGGCCAGAGCACCGGCGTGGCGATGATCATGGTCGACAGCGGCGAACAGAACTGCATCACCGTGATTCCCGGCGCCAACGCATCGGTGACCGTCGCCGACGCGGACCTCCTGCGGCCGCATCTCGAACGGGCGGCGATGCTGCTGCTGCAGCTCGAGGTGCCGTTGGCCTCGGTGGTGCGTGCCGCCGCGGTCTCGCGCCAGGCCGGCTGCACCGTCCTGTTGAATCCTGCGCCTGCGCAACTGCTGCCGCCCGAACTGTGGCGATCGATCGACATCCTGGTCGTCAACGAAACCGAGGCCGGCCTCCTCTCCGGCATGCCCCTGGTCACGCGCTCGAACGCCGGGGAAGCTGCGAGCCTCCTGCGCCGAAACGGACCGGGCGACGTGCTGGTGACCCTGGGCGAGCAAGGCGTCGTATGGAGCTCCGGCGCCGGAACGCAGCACTTCGAGGCGCAGCCGGTTGTCGCGGTCGATACGACGGCGGCGGGGGACACGTTCATCGGGGCATTTGCGGCCCTGCGGGCGGAAGGCCGCGGGATGGCCGAGGCCATTCGCCATGCCATACGCGCCGCGGCAATCTGCGTGACGCGCGTCGGCGCCCAGGCGTCGATGCCTTCGCGGGCTGATGTCCTTCGGGAGACCTTTCCCAACCCACCATAAGCTCTTCCTATACGACCAGAGCGAACTCGTCTTGGCCTCGCGAGCGGGATTTGCGTACCGTTCGGTCCGTGCAATCCCTCAACCAGGACGACATGTGACCACCTCCCGAATTGCCGCCCGCGTGCGGCGGATCAAGCCCTCGCCCAGTACCTCCGCCGCCGACCGCGCCAACGAGCTGCGCCGCCAGGGCAAGTCGATCGTGAACCTCGTGGTCGGCGAACCCGACTTCGACACGCCGGCCCACATCCGCCAGGCCGCCGCCGCCGCGATCGAGAAGGGCGCCACGCGCTACACCCTGATGGCGGGCACCGTGGAGCTGCGCCAGGCGATCGTCGCCAAGCTCGAACGCGAGAACGGCCTGCACTACGCGATGGACGAGATCATCGCCACCAACGGCGCCAAGAGCGCCATCTACAACGCCCTGGCGGTCACACTGGAGCCGGGGGACGAGGTGATCGTGCCCGCCCCCTACTGGGTGTCCTACCCGGACATGGTGATCGCCTGCGAAGGCGTGCCGGTGACCGTCCCCTGCCCCGAATCCAGCGGCTTCAAGCTGCAGCCGGCGCAGCTCGAGGCGGCCATCACGCCGCGCACCCGCTGGCTGCTGATCAACTCGCCGAGCAACCCCACCGGCGCGAGCTACACCGCCGACGAGTACCGGGCCCTGGCCGAGGTGCTGCTGCGCCATCCCCAGGTGCTGGTGATGACCGACGACATCTACGAGCACATCCGCTTCGACGGCCAGAAGACGCCGCACATCCTCGCGGTCGCGCCGGCCCTGCGCGACCGCACGCTGGTCGTCAACGGCGTGTCGAAGACCTACGCGATGACCGGCTGGCGGATCGGCTACGTGGCCGGGCCGTCGGACCTGGTGCGCGCGCTCGACACGCTGCTGTCGCAGTCGGCGGGCAACTGCTGCTCGGTCAGCCAGGCCGCGGCGGCGGCTGCGATGAACGGCGACCAGAGTTTCGTGACCGAGAGCGTCGCGATCTACAAGCAGCGCCGCGACCGCACGCTCGCGCTGGTCAACGCGATCGGGGGCCTGAGCTGCGCGACGCCCCCGGGCGCTTTCTACCTCTACGTCAACTGCGCCGGCCTGATCGGCAAGACCACGCCGGCGGGCAAGACGCTGGCCGAGGACGGCGACGTGGTCATGTACCTGCTCGAGAGCCAGGGCGTGGCCGTGGTCGCGGGCACCGCCTACGGGCTCTCACCCTACTTCCGCCTCTCCATCGCGACCTCGATCGAAACGCTCGAGGAAGGCTGCGCCCGGATCGCCCGGGCCGTGGCCGAGCTGCACTGAAGGACACCCCCATGACATTCAAAGGCATCCGCAAGAACCCGTCCGCGCCGCAGGTCGACGCAGCGATCCTCGCCGCGCTGCGCGACATCCCGGTCGCGGCGCTGAGCGACAACATGCACCGCAACATCGGCAGCGTCGGCCTCACGCCCTACCACCGGCCGGGCCCGGCCACCATGGCGGGCACCGCCGTGACGCTCAAGTCGCGCGGCGGCGACAACCTCACGCTGCTGCGGGCCTTCGAGTTCTGCCGCCCCGGCGACGTGATCGTGATCGATGCCGACGGCGACCTCTCGAATGCCGTGATCGGCGGCATCCTGTCCTTCTACGCCGCCACCATCGGCACCGCCGGCGTGGTGCTCGACGGTGCGATCCGCGACCTGGCGGAGATCCGGGCGCGCGACTTCCCGGTGTATGCGCGCGGCGTGAACCACCGCGGCCCCTACAAGGACGGCCCGGGCGAGATCAACGTCCCGGTTTCGGTCGGCGGCATGGTGGTGAACCCCGGCGACATCGTGGTCGGCGACCAGGACGGCCTGATGGCCTTCGCACCCGACGAAGCCGAGGCGCTGATCACCAAGGCGCGCGCCCATCTCGAGGCCGAGGCCAACACCATGCGCGCCATGAAGGAGGGGCGCTGGGACCGGTCCTTCATCGATGCGCTCGAGGCGCGCTGCGCCAACTGAGCCAGGGGGAAACCCCGGCCGTCCGCGGGCCGCTGGCCGGCCGACAATGGCGCTGGCCCGGCCGTTCCTCTCCTGACTCCCTCGGACACCGCATGACGAACAACGTACTCAAGTCCTTCGACCTCACGGGGCGCACCGCCCTCGTCACCGGCTCCAGCGCCGGCATCGGCTTTGCGCTGGCGCGCGGCCTGGCCGGCGCCGGCGCGCGCGCGATCCTGAACGCGCGCAACGCGGCCAAGCTCGAAGCCGCCGCCGA
>Ga0182008_10001374_pt1 | contig 16472 bp, 14 predicted proteins | sample Sormic07211129_1_FD_120482 | JGI IMG/M metagenome (GOLD analysis project Ga0182008, IMG submission 120482) | Rhizosphere microbial communities from Sorghum bicolor, Mead, Nebraska, USA - 072115-129_1 metaG | ecosystem: Host-associated > Plants > Roots > Rhizosphere | place: USA: Nebraska...
GCGTGTCCCGTCTGGCCTGCGGTTGGAGAGCCCAAAGTCTATGTTTATTAAAATGAACATCGCAAGGGCGTTTGCCGCCGTTATGTCAAATATATTGAAACATCCCTGGCCGCTGGTTTAGGGTGGCAGCTGCCTTTGAGCCGAGCATTTGGCTGGCGGGCAAGAATTCTTTGAGGCTGCCGGGCGACATCACCTGGCCCTCGTATTCAATAAGAGGAGGACACTCGCATGACCACCCTGACCCGTGCCGACTGGGAACAACGCGCCAAGGATCTGAAGATCGAAGGCCGCGCCTATATCAATGGCGAATACACCACCGCCGCTTCCGGCAGTACCTTCGAGTGCATCAGCCCGGTGGACGGCCGCCTGCTGACCACCGTTGCCAGCTGTGACGCCGACGATGCCCAGCGCGCCGTGGAAAACGCCCGCGCCACCTTCAATTCCGGTGTGTGGTCGCGCCTGGCACCGGCTAAACGCAAAGCCACCATGATCCGTTTCGCCGCGTTGCTTAAAGCCAACGCCGAAGAGCTGGCGCTGCTCGAAACCCTGGACATGGGCAAGCCCATCAGCGATTCCCTGAACATCGACGTGCCCGGTGCCGCCAACGCCTTGAGCTGGAGCGGGGAAGCCATCGACAAGATTTACGACGAAGTGGCGGCCACGCCTCATGACCAGCTGGGTCTGGTGACCCGTGAGCCGGTCGGCGTGGTGGCCGCCATCGTGCCGTGGAACTTCCCGTTGATGATGGCCTGCTGGAAACTCGGTCCGGCGCTGTCCACCGGTAACTCGGTGATCCTCAAACCGTCCGAAAAATCTCCGCTGACCGCCATCCGCATCGCGGCCCTGGCCGTTGAAGCCGGTATCCCGAAAGGCGTGTTCAACGTTCTGCCAGGCTACGGTCACACTGTGGGTAACGCCTTGGCGTTGCACATGGATGTCGACACGCTGGTGTTCACGGGCTCCACCAAGATTGCCAAGCAACTGTTGATTCGTTCCGGCGAATCGAACATGAAGCGCGTATGGCTGGAAGCGGGCGGCAAGAGCCCGAACATCGTGTTTGCCGACGCTCCGGATCTGCAGGCCGCCGCCGAGTCGGCCGCCAGTGCCATCGCCTTCAACCAGGGTGAAGTGTGCACCGCCGGCTCGCGCCTGCTGGTGGAGCGTTCGATCAAGGACACCTTCCTGCCCCTGGTGATCGAGGCCCTCAAAGGCTGGAAGCCCGGCAACCCGCTGGACCCGGCGACCAACGTCGGTGCCCTGGTGGACACCCAGCAGATGAACACGGTGCTGTCCTACATCGAGGCGGGCCACGCCGACGGCGCCAAGCTGGTGGCGGGCGGCAAGCGCACCCTGGAAGAGACCGGCGGTACCTACGTCGAGCCGACGATTTTTGACGGTGTGACCAATGCGATGAGAATCGCCCAGGAAGAAATCTTCGGTCCAGTGCTGTCGGTGATCACCTTCGACAGCGCCGACGAAGCGATCAAGATCGCCAACGACACCCAATACGGCCTGGCCGCGGCGGTGTGGACTGCGGACATCTCCAAAGCGCACCTGACCGCCAAGGCGCTGCGCGCGGGTAGCGTGTGGGTCAACCAGTACGACGGCGGCGACATGACCGCGCCGTTCGGTGGCTTCAAGCAATCGGGTAACGGTCGCGACAAGTCGCTGCATGCGTTCGATAAGTACACCGAGCTGAAGGCCACCTGGATCAAGCTCTAAGCACCCCCTGCAGGCCAAATGTGGGAGCGGGCTTGCCCGCGAATGCGGTATGACAGTCGCCGTTGTCGCGTCTGATACAGCGCATTCGCGAGCAAGCCCGCTCCCACACTGTTTTGTACGAACCCGTAGATATCCACAGGAGCGTGGCAATGCGTTGGGCGACTTATTTTGCCGTCCTGGCTTCGGTACTCAGCGTGGGCCTGGCGCTGGGCGTCAGCATGCCGCTGGTGTCCTTGCGCCTGGAAGGCTGGGGCTATGGCAGCTTCGCCATTGGCGTAATGGCGGCGATGCCAGCATTTGGTGTACTGCTCGGCGCCAAACTCTCCAGTCGCCTGGCGGCGTGGCTGGGCACCGCCAACCTTATGCGCCTGTGCCTGTGGGCCGGTGCGGTGTCCATCGGGTTGCTGGCGATCCTGCCCAGTTACCCGGTGTGGCTGGTGCTGCGCTTGATGATCGGTGTGATCCTGACCATCGTGTTTGTCCTCGGCGAAAGCTGGATCAATCAATTGGTGGTCGAGCAGTGGCGTGGACGGCTGGTGGCGTTGTACGGCTGCAGCTATGCGTTGAGCCAGTTGTCGGGGCCTTTGTTACTGGGCGTGATCGGCACCGGGCATGACTACGGCTTTTGGGTCGGCGTGGGGCTTCTGATGGTTGCGCCGCTGCTGTTGCTGGGGCGCTCCGGCGCGCCCACGGCCGAAGCGTTCAGCGTCACCTTTGTCGACCTGTGGCGTTTTTGCCGCAGCCTGCCGGCGATTGCGTGGGCGGTGGCGCTGTTTGCTGCGTTCGAAGCAATGATCCTGACGCTGCTGCCGGTGTATTGCCTGCAGCAGGGGTTCACCGCTGAAATTGCCCTGGCGATGGTCAGCGCCGTTGTCGTTGGCGATGCGCTGCTGCAGTTGCCCATCGGCGCGCTGGCCGATTACCTGCCGCGCCGAACATTGTTTCTGGGCTGTGCGCTGCTGTTACTGGTGTCGAGCCTGGCAATTCCTGCGTTGATGCACACGCTGTTGATCTGGCCGGTGTGGGTGCTGTTCGGCGCCAGTGCCGGCGGATTGTTCACGCTGTCGTTGATTCTGATCGGCGAGCGCTATCGCGATGATGCGCTGGTGCGGGCCAATGCTCATATCGCGCAGCTGTGGGGTATCGGGTGTCTGATTGGGCCGCTGGTGGCCGGCGCCGGCAGCCAGTGGATCAGCGGACACGCGCTGCCGTTGCTGATGGCGGCCGGGGCAGTGGGGCTGGTGCTGCTGTTACTGCGCCAAGGCGCTTTCGGCGCCACACAACCGTGTTCTTAAAGCATGCGCTCCAGGCCGACTGAGGTGGCGAACCATGCGTTGAAACGCCGCCACCAACTGCCTGGCTCGCGCGTCAGGGTGTGCAGTTGGCCGTTATCCTCGGTTACCCACACCACCTGGCCGTCTTGCAGTTTCGCCTCATAACTGAGTGCTGGCGCCATGCCCTGCAGCGCCAGGTTACGCACGTGCTCGGCCAGTTCGGGGCTGTCCACCAGCACGCCGACTTCGGTGTTCCACAGCACCGACCGTGGGTCGAAGTTGAACGAGCCGATAAACGATTTTTCGCGATCAAAGATCATCGCCTTGCTGTGCAGGCTCGAATCCGAACCGCGGAACGTGCCGCGCCGGAACAGGTGCGGTCCGCTGCCGGCGCTGGGGTCGCCGGGTTGACGGCGCAATTCGTACAGCTTTACGCCGTGTTCGAGCAACGCTTTGCGGTAGGGCGCGTAGCCGCCGTGTACGGCCGGCACGTCGGTGGCTTCCAGGGAGTTGGTCAACAGGCGCACCGAAACCCCGGCGTCGGCGCGTCCAGTCAGGTACACCAGGCCGGGCTGGCCGGGCACAAAATACGCTGAGATCATCACCAGTTCGCGGTTGACTCGTTCCAGCTCCGGCGCCAGTTGGGTGGTCAGCAGCAGTTGCGGGTCCGGGTCCGCCTTGGCCAGCACCTTGCTCGGTGCGTCCCACAGCGCCTGGTTCCAGGCCCAGATCAGTTCGCGGCGCCAGATGTCCATGCGTGGCTGAGTCTTGTAGGTGCGCAAGCGGTTGTACAGCGCGTGGTTCTGCTGGCGTGATTCGGCGAGCGACGCCTCCAGGCGCACGCGTGCGACGGCCAGGTCGCCTTTTGACGGCGGGTTGGAAACGAAGTCGTCGATGGGCTTGCTCAGGGCGCTGTTCCAGTACTGATCGAAGCTGTGCCCCAGTTGCTCGGCCACCGGCCCCACGCTGAGCATGTCGATGTCGGTGAAATTCAGATTGGGCTCGGCGTCGAAATACTCATCGCCCAGATTGCGCCCGCCGACAATCGCCACGCTGTTGTCCGCCAGCCACAATTTGTTGTGCATGCGTCGGTGTTGCAGCGACAGGTTGAACAGGCGCCCCATGGCCCGCGTGGCCCCCGTGCTCCGTCCCAGATGCAGCGGGTTGAACAGGCGAATCTCGATCTTGGGGTGGGCGGCGAGGGTGGCGATGATCTGGTCGAGGCCGTCGCTGGTGGTGTCGTCCAGCAGGATGCGTACGCGCACGCCACGGTCGGCGGCCTTGAGCAGCTCGTCCACCAGCATGCGAGTGCTGATGCCGTCGTGCACGATGTAGTACTGCAGGTCGAGGCTGGTCTGGGCGTTGCGGATCAGTTCGGCGCGGGCCATGAACGCTTCGCTGCTGTTGGGCAGCAGGCGAAAACCCGAACGGCCCTGGTAAGGCGCGGCCTGGGCCTGGATCGAACGGCCGAACGAAGACGCTGTCGCGGGCAGGGCGTCGCTGGGGATGCGCGGGGCATGCACCGTTGCGCAGCCAGCCAAGGCCAGGGCGAGTACCAATGTGAACAGCTGGGCAGGTCGCAATCTCAAGGGGATGTGTCTCGCTGAGGGGGCGCGGCGTTGGACAACACGCTTTGCGAAATGTCATGGGCGTTGATTGGAACGCGCAGGCTGGCCAGGCAGCACACTTGCCTTTGATTTGGAGACATTCCCTACAGATCAGCGCGGGGCGCTGCCCGGATTATTTCGACGTCGCCGATGCCCCGCGGCGCATCTGGGCCGACGGAGTGCGGCGCGTCCGACTAATCCAATCAAGAAAAAACCAACATGAAAAAACAACGTATCTTGACCGCCCTCATCATCGCGATGGCGCCGCTTGCGGCCAATGCCGCCAGTGTCGACCTGACCGTCAGCGGTACGGTCGTGCCCACCTCCTGCGTACCGTCCTTTGCGGGCGGCTCCCATGTGAACCTGGGCCAGGTCGAAGCTTCCCGTTTGAACCAGGAGCGCCAGACCGATCTGCCGCCGCGCGATATCAACCTCATCATTGCCTGCGACGCCCCGGCGCCGGTGGAAATTGCCGTCGTGGATAACCGCGCGGAAACCAAGGCCCCCGGCATGCTCTTCAAAAACAACCCGAGCGTGGGCCTGTATTACGGCCTGGGCAGTGTCCAGGGCGTGCCGATCGGCGGGTTTGGTCTGTCGGTGGGGCAGCCAACCACCGACGGCACGGCCCAGACGTTCCTGGTGCGTACGCCGGAAAACCCGGTATGGCGCGTGCCGACCAGCGGCCTGGTATCCAATTCGCCGACGTCCTACTCCTGGGGTGAGAGTGCGGCCTCGGGCCCGGTTGCAGCCCGTTTGCACGCATTTTCGATGCAGGTGCTGCCAGCGATTCGCCGTGCGTCGGCGCTGCCGGAGACCACTGATTCGTACGAGCTTTCCGGGTCCGTCACGTTCAACGTTTTCTACCTCTGAGGCAGTGCGCGCCAGGCATGACGGGGCGCTGACCCGGTCGGCCTGAATACGCGACTCAGCCAAACGAAACACGTCGGGCGGCATGGCTGTTACGCCGCCTTGACGTGCCCTGGAGCACTGCATGAAATCCCATGATTGTTTTCGCGCGTTGAGCGCCGTTGCCCTGTCGTGTCTGGCGTTTGCCAGTCTGTCGACGATGGCGGCAGGCATGGTGCCGCAAACCCCGGTTGTCATCGTGGACGAGGCTACGGGGGACGCTACGTTGATCGTCAAGAACACCGATGACCAGCCGGCGTTGCTCTACAGCAGCATCGAACACATCGCTGAGGACCCGGCACCGATCCTGTTGCTGACGCCGCCTGTTATCAGGGTCGAAGCCGGGCAGAGCCAGCAGGTCAGGTTTGTCCTGCACAGCGAAACGCCACTGACCACCGAGCGCCTCAAGCGCGCGGTATTCGAGGGCATCAAGCCGCGCCAGAGCGCCGAGGGTGCCCATGTGAGCCTGGGCGTGCGGCAGAACATCCCGGTGATCCTGCGGCCCGCCAACCTGCCCATCGAGCGCGCGCCCTGGAAGCTCCTGGTCTGGCGCGTGACCGAGGGCAAGGTACAGGTGAGCAATCCCAGCCCCTATGTGGTTCGTTTATCCAAATCCGTCAGCCTGCTGCCGGGTGGCGAAGTGCTGGACCTGCGGCGCACTTATATTCTGCCGGGGGAGGTGCTGACGCCGGCAGGTGACGCTTTTCTGGGCACCCACGTGCGACTGTTTCCGGCGACCACTTATGGGTTCGCGGTCAGCAGCCATGACGCGCCGCTGAGCACGCAGTAATGCCACGTGGGTTTGGCCCTTGGCCGGTCTCGCGCCTGGCGGTGGCGATGTTTATCGGCACCACAGCGAATGCATTCGGTGAAACAGCGGTGGAATTCGACCTCTCGGTGGTGCAGGCGCGCGGCCTAGATCCGAAGCTCGCCGAGTACTTTAGGGCAGCCCCACGCTTCACCGCCGGGCAAAGTCGGGTTGCCCTGAGGGTCAACGGTGTATCCGCCGGGCAGGTGCTGGCCACCTTCGATGAGCAAGGCCGGCTGTGCCTGGATGCCGCGCTGCTTGAGCAGGCTGGTATCGATGAGGCGTTCATACCGTACGCCGCGTCGACGCAATGCGCGCTGCCGGCCGAGACGCTTGCCGGCGTACAAGTGCAGCTTGATCCTGGCACCCAGCAGGTGTCGTTGCTGGTGCCCACGGGCCTGCTGCGCAACGGCACGCGCGCGTCCAAAACCTGGACGACGGGCGGCACGGCCGGGGTGGTGAACTACACGGCGCTGGTGTCCGCCAGCGCAGGGCCTGCCTATTCCAGCCAGTTTCGTCACGTGGGGGTGGAATGGGGCTTCAACGCCAATGATTGGGTGGTGCGCAGCCGCCAAAGTTACACCCGATCGAACGACGCCTCGCAGGTCGAAAACCTTTACACCCACGCCTCAAGGACCTTGGAGCGCTACCAGGCCACTGTCCAGGTGGGCCAGCTCACACTGCGCTCGCCGCTGTTTGCAGGCGGGGCCTTCACCGGGATCCAGATGTTGCCCGAAGCGGGCCTCGCCCAACGGTTCGATGGGCAGTTGGGCGATGGCACGCAGGTCGAAGGCATTGCCTACGGGCCTGCCCGTGTCGAGGTGCGTCAAAGCGGTGCGCTGATCCACACCACGCTGGTTCCCAGCGGGCCTTTCGTCCTGCGCGATGTGCCCCTGCTGAGCGGGCGGCTGGACCTTGAAGTCAGCGTGATAGAGGACGGTGCCGAGCCCCGCCGTTTCTGGGTGCCCGTCGACAGCCTGCGCCCACTGGCGATTGCGGCGTCCCCCGGGTTTGCCCTGGCGGCGGGGCAGGTTCGCCGATTTGCCGACGATACGCGCGAAAAGCCGTCGTTCGCGGTCGGTAGCAAGGATTGGCTGTTGAGCCCTTCGACGTTGCTGACGGGAGGATGGATGGGCGCCGGTGACTATCAATCCCTCGGCCTTGGCGTTCAGCACGCGTTGGGCCGCGACACCACGGTGAGCGCGCAGCACCTGGGCTCTCATGTCGCGACGGCGGGGGCGGGGCACAGTCTTAACGCTGCCTTGAACACATCGCTCGGCGCCGGTGTTTCCGCCGGCTTGACCTGGACGCGACGCAGCCAGGGGTTTCGGGCTCTGGATGACGTCGCGCTGGATGCCCGCGATAGCAATCCCTATGAGCGGGCGGAGCAACAATGGGGGGCGTCGTTGAGCTATTCCGATCAGGCGTGGGGTGCCCTGACGTCTTCCGTGTCGCAGTACCGCCTGGCGGGCGCCGCGGATCGCACGAGCGTGAATGTCGCCTGGTCACGCGCCTTTGCCGACGCCAGCCTGTCGTTGAGCGTTCGCCATGACAGCGGCGGCGATGACCGGGGGATCGGTGTCTACACAAGCCTGACCCTGCCGTTCGGGCATCGCCGCGTGAGCGTTTCGGCGCGCCATGACGAGCGGCAGGGCACGCGCACCGGCGCGCGTTACAACGAGCACATCAGCGATACCGCCAGCTACAGCCTTGCCGCGGATCGCAGCGATACCGGCCGCACCGATCTTTCCGCGCGCCTGAGCCTGCTGCCGCGCTACACCAGTGTTGAGCTGGGGCATGCGCGCGGCGGTCTGGGGCAACGCAGCTATGACCTGTCGCTCAATGGCGGCCTGGCGCTGCACGCGCACGGCGTGACGCCTTCGCCATACGCCGTGCGCGATACCTTTGGTGTGATCAAGGTCGGCGAGGGCGCCGGCGTCAAAGTCAATACACCCCAGGGGCCGGTCTGGACCGATAGCTCGGGGCATGCCGTGGCGGCGAGCCTGCCGGCATTTTCCGCGAGCCGGTTGGAGGTCGATCCTCGCAGCCTCAAACGGAACACCGACGTGCTCAATGGGTTCCGGGAGGTCGAGGCCGGGCGTGGCGCTGTGCCACGGGTCGAATTTGCCCTGGCCAGTGCCCGGCGCCTGTTGCTGCGCGTGCGCACCGACGCGGGGGGTTGGGTGCCCAAGGGCGGCGCGGTGTATGACAGTGCCACGGGTGCCTACCTTACCAACGTGGTTGACGCCGGTCTGGTGTACCTGGCCGACGCACCGGAGCAATTGAAGCTGTACGTCTCCATGGCCGACGACCGGCGCTGCGTTATCGAGTTGGATACCCGGCGCATTGCGCAAACCGCGGCGCCGTATCAAAGCGCCGAAACGACCTGTAGCCAAAGGAGCCCGTAATGGCAGGCACAACGATGAAGGGCGTCCTCTGCGCCGTGGCGCTCTGCTACGGCCCGGCTGCGCAAGTCCAGGCTGAGTGCAGCTTGCAGTTGAGTTCGCCTCAGGTGGTGTTCGAACCAGGCCCGCGTTCGGCGCTGCGACCCGGCAGCGCTGGCGGTGACCTGAGTTTTGGCGTGCGGCGTGTGTGGTTGAATGCGCAGTGCCGGCAATCGCAGCCGATGAGCTTGCGGTTCGAGGCTCCTGCGGCGAACGCCCAGGCCTATCGCTTCGGCGTGGGTCGTTTGCAGGTGCGCGTGCGTGCCGCGCGAGTGGATGGGCGCTTGATCGAAGACTGGCGCGGCGCGGATGCAGCTGCACGCGACAACGTATTGCGCCCAGGCGACCGCGTGCGGCCCTGGCACAATGGCCAGGCGCTGGCAGGTCGCCATTTGCAGTTGGAGCTGGAGGTCGAGCCGCTGGTGCCTCGGCAGGCGGCGAATGTCAGGGATATCACGCGGTTTGCAACAGTGGGGCGCTTTGAGCTGGAGTGAGGGTCAGTCGCTTGCCAGCATCGCCGTCGCGGCCGCTCCGACCTTGCGCACCGCTTCTTCAATCTGCGGGGTGGGTTTGGCCGAGTAATTCATGCGCAGGCAATTGCGGTACTTGCCCGACGCGGAAAAAATGCTGCCGACCGCCACCTGTACCCCTTGCTGCATCAACGTGCGGTTGAGCTTGAGGGTATCGAAGCCCTCCGGCAGTTCTACCCACAGCATAAAGCTGCCTTGTGGCCGACTGGCGCGTGTGCCAGCCGGGAAATAGCGGCTGACCCAATCGAGCATCAGGTCGCGATTGCGCTGATATTGCGTGCGCATCCGCCGCAAATGCGGTTCGAAGTGGCCACCCTTGAGAAATTCCGCGATGGCGATCTGCGGCTGCGTGGCGGTGGAACCGGTGCTGATGTATTTCATGTGCAGCACGCGTTCCAAATACCGGCCCGGCGCAACCCAGCCAATGCGCAGGCCTGGGGCGAGGGTTTTGGAGAACGAACTGCACAGCAGCACGCGACCGTCTTCGTCGAAGGACTTGATCGTGCGCGGGCGCGGGTAGCTGTAGGCCAATTCGCCATACACATCGTCTTCGATGATGGCCACGTCAAAGCGCTGGGCCAGGGTCAGCAGCGCGCGTTTGCGCGCTTCCGGCATGATGTAGCCCAAGGGGTTGTTACAGTTGGGGGTCAGCTGGATGACCTTGATCGGCCATTGTTCGAGGGCCAGCTCCAAGGCTTCGAGGCTGATGCCGGTGAGCGGATCGGTGGGGATCTCCAGGGCTTTCATGCCCAGCCCCTTGAGGGTCTGCATGGCGCCATGGAAGCTCGGTGAGTCCACCGCGACGATGTCGCCCGGCTCACAGATGGCGTGGATGCTGGCCGATAACGCTTCGTGGCAGCCGGTGGTGATCACGATGTCTTCGGTGCCCAATTGGCAGCCGGAATCCAATGACAGCCGGGCGATCTGCTCGCGCAGTTCCATACAGCCCAGGATGTTGTCGTAGTACAACCCCGGCAGATCCTGGCGCCGGCTGACGCGGGCCAGGCTGCGCAGCAAGGGTTTGAGGGTGGGCGACAGTACATCGGGCATGCCACGGCCCATCTGTATGACGTCTTTGCGCGGCACAGCGCGAATCAGTTCCAGCACCTGGTCCCACTGGGAGATTTCCACCGGGCGCTGTGCCGGCCGTCCTACCTCCGGCAACGCAGGCAGCTCACGGCTCGCGGGCACGAAGTAACCAGACTTGGGTTTAGGTGTCGCCAGGCCGTGGTCTTCCAGCAGGCGATAGGCCTGTTGCACGGTGCTCAGGCTCACCCCATGTTCCACGCTTAACGCCCGTACGGAGGGCAACCGGTCGCCTGGGCGATAGAAGCCTTGTTCGATGCGAGTGCCCAGCAGCTCGGCGAGGTTGACGTAGAGGGTCATGGCGGTCGCTCCCGGGGACCAGTACAGATCCTGGGAAAATACAGGATTCAACCTTCAAGTGGCAGTATCTGTATGGATTTAATAAGCGCTTGTTGAATCTGTAATGGTTTGGTCCACTCGCTCATTCTAGTCACTCATGGCAACCGACAAATGAGGGGCAGCAAAAATGAACGGTATGAGCGATGTGCGCCTGAGGTTATACAGTCAGGAGCTGGAGGCTGACCAAGCTCGGGCCGCAACGCCGGGCGATATCAGCCGTTGGGGGCTGTTCTGGCGCCGTCGCCACACCCGCAAGGCCTTGCTGCACTTGACCGGCGAGCAACTGCGCGACATCGGCTTGAGTGCCGAACAGGCGCTGGAGGAAGGCCTGAAACCGTTCTGGCGTGATTGATCAGACCAGCTCTTTGAGGCGGTGCCAAAGCATGCCCAATGCCAGCAGCGGCGAGCGCAGATGCTTGCCGCCGGGAAAGGTCATGTGCGGCACCTGGGCGAACAGATCGAAACGCCCGTGCTGCTGGCCGCTGATTGCTTCGGCCAGCAGCTTGCCCGCCAGGTGTGTGGCATTGAGGCCATGGCCGGCGTAGGCCTGGGCGTAATACACATTGGGCTGATCGCTCAGGCGCCCGATCTGCGGCAGGCGATTGGCGCCGATGCCGATCATGCCGCCCCATTGATAATCGATCTTCACGTCGGCCAGTTGCGGGAACACCTGCAGCATTTTCGGACGCATATACGCGCCGATGTCCTTGGGGTCCCGACCGGAATAATGGCAGGCCCCGCCGAACAGCAGGCGCCGGTCGGCCGACAGGCGGAAGTAGTCCACGGTCACCCGCTGATCGCAGACGGCCATGTTGCGCGGCAGTAATTGAGTGGCCTGGGCCTGGCTCAAGGGTTCGGTGGCGATGATGTAGCTGCCGGCGGGCAGTACCTTGCCGCTCAGATGAGGGTTGAGGCCATTGAGATAAGCGTTGCAGGCCAACACCAGCGTATTGGCGCGTACCGTGCCCTGGGCGGTGTGGACTTGGACTTCGGGGCCGTAGTCGATACGCGTCACTGGCGATTGCTCGAACAGCTTTACGCCTTGTTGCGCGGCGGCGGCGGCTTCGCCGATAGCCAGGTTCAGTGGATGCAGGTGGCCGGAGCCCATGTCGATCATGCCGCCCACATAGCGCCCGGAACCGATCACACTGTCTATTTCGTTGGCTTGCAGCAGGCGCACTTCATGACGATAGCCGAGGCTGCGCAGTTCTTCGGCGTCTTCGGCCAGGCCTTGCAGGTCGCGAGGCTTGTTGGCGAGGTCGCAATAGCCCCACGTCAGGTCGCACGCGATCTGAAAGCGTTCAACGCGCTCGCGCACGATCTCCACGGCCTCAAGGCCCATCAGTTTCATCTGTCGGACCCCGTCGGTGCCGATGATGCTGGCGAACTGGTCCAGGCCATGACCGACCCCGCGGATCAATTGGCCGCCGTTACGCCCGCTGGCGCCCCAGGCGATTCTGCGGGCCTCCAGCAGCACCACGCTGAACCCGCGCTCGGCCAGTTCCAGGGCGGTATTGAGCCCGGAAAAGCCACCGCCAACCACACACACATCGGCTGTCACCTCGCCCGTCAGCGCCGGGTGGTCGGGCTGCGGCAGGCTGCTGGCGGCGTAGTAGGAATCAGTGTGGCGGGCGCTTGTGATCATGGGGAGCATCCCTGTTTGGAAAATTTGACGCAGGATACAGCGGTCGGACGATGCTGTCTGCGCAGGGCAATTTGCGGCAGAATCCACGCCTGTTCGCCGTGGGGTACGTGTTTCGATGAGTTGCAACCGTCAGAAGATCAGCGCATTGCGCCGTCAGATTCCTTCGTTCGAATGTGTGCCGGGGTGCCATGACTGTTGTGGGCCGGTGACCACCTCGCCCGAAGAAATGTCGCGCCTGCCGCGCAAGACTGCTGCCGAGCAGGAGGCCGCCATGGACGAGCTGAACTGCGTTCATCTGGGCCCCGCGGGCTGCACGGTGTATGACGAGCGGCCGCTGATCTGTCGGCTGTTCGGCACCACCGAAACCTTGCCATGCCCCAATGGCCGTCGGCCGGTGGAGCTGATTCACCCACGGGTGGAAAAACAGATCCACGAATACATGGCCAGCACCCGGCAGGTATTGGTTTAGTCCGGGATCGGCAGGTTAAGGCTCTCTTTAACCTCTTCCATCACGATGTAGCTCTTGGATTCGCGCACGTGGGGCAGCTTGAGCAAGATGTCGCCCAGTAATTTACGGTAGGAGGCCATCTCGGAAATCCGCGCCTTCACCAGATAGTCAAAGTCACCGGATACCAGGTGGCACTCCAGCACATGGGGCAGTTTCAGCACGGCGCGGCGGAACTCCTCAAAGGTGTCGCCGGACTTGTAATCCAGGCTGATCTCGACAAATACCAGCAAACTCCCCTTCAAGTGCTGCGGGTTGAGCCGCGCGTTGTAGCCCATGATGATTCCCTCGCGCTCCAGGCGCCGTACGCGCTCGGTGCAGGGTGTGGTCGAGAGGCCGACTTTTTCCCCCAGCTCAGTGAACGAGATGCGCCCATCGGTTTGCAGGATGCGCAGGATATTGCGGTCGATCTTGTCCAGCTCCCGCTTGGTCTGGGTGTTGGTACGCATAGGGGATACGCCTCTGTTAAAACGGTTTTTGCCGAGAATTGTCGCCAAATATAGGCATTTATATAGTGAAATGCACTGGTGATTGCTTTTTATACTGCGCCCATCATTGCTCGAATAACACACGTCGGCGGCCAAGCCGCGATGAGGATATAAAAATGCGCGTTCTGGTCTTGGGTAGCGGCGTCATTGGGGTAACCAGTGCGTACTATTTGGCGCGGGCCGGTTTTGAAGTGGTGGTGGTCGACCGCCAGCCCGCCGCTGCCATGGAAACCAGTTTCGCCAACGCCGGCCAGGTGTCCCCAGGCTATGCCTCGCCCTGGGCCGCGCCGGGCGTGCCGCTCAAGGCAATCAAATGGCTGCTGCAACGCCACGCGCCATTGGCGATCAAAGCCACCGCCGATATCGATCAATACCTGTGGATGGCCCAGATGCTGCGCAACTGCACCGCCAGCCGGTATGCGGTGAACAAAGAGCGCATGGTGCGTTTGTCCGAATACAGCCGTGATTGCCTCGATGAGCTGCGCGCCGAGACCGGCATTGCCTACGAAGGCCGAAGCCTGGGGACCACCCAACTGTTCCGCACTCAGGCGCAGTTGGACGGCGCCGCCAAGGACATCGCTGTACTCAAAGAGTCCGGTGTACCGTTCGAGCTGCTTGATCGTGCCGGCATTGCCCGCGTGGAACCTGCTCTGGCCAGCGTCACCGACATCCTCGCCGGTGCTCTGCGCCTGCCCAACGACCAGACCGGCGACTGCCAGATGTTCACGACGCGCCTGGCCGACATGTGCAGGCAATTAGGCGTTGAGTTCCGCTTCGAACAGGATATCCAGCGCCTCGACCACGCGGGCGAGCGCATCAACGGTGTATGGATCGATGGCAAGCTGGAAACAGCCGATCGTTATGTCCTCGCCTTGGGCAGTTATTCGCCGAAGTTGCTCAAACCGCTGGGTATCAAGGCGCCGGTGTACCCGCTCAAGGGTTATTCGTTGACCGTGCCGATCACCAACCCGGCGATGGCGCCCACCTCGACCATCCTCGACGAGACCTACAAGGTCGCGATTACCCGTTTCGACAACCGCATCCGCGTCGGCGGCATGGCTGAGATCGCCGGTTTTGACCTGTCGCTGAACCCGCGTCGACGCGAAACCCTGGAGATGATCGTCAACGACCTTTATCCTCAAGGCGGCGATCTGGCCCAGGCTTCGTTCTGGACCGGCCTGCGTCCGACCACGCCCGACGGCACGCCGATTGTCGGTGCCACACCGTTCAAGAACCTGTTCCTGAATACCGGCCACGGCACCCTCGGTTGGACCATGGCCTGTGGTTCCGGTCGTTTGCTGGCCGACCTGATGGCCAGGAAAACCCCGCAGATCAGCGCCGCGGGCCTCGATATTTCCCGTTACGGCAACCACCAGGAGTCCGCAAAACATGTCAATCCAGCGCCAGCTCACCAATGAGCGCATGAGCCAGATCGTTGTTCACAGCGGTACCGTGTACCTGGCCGGGCAAGTCGGCGATGACATGAGCGCCGGGATTGAACAGCAGACTCGCGAGACGCTCGCCAATATCGAGCGCTTGCTGGACCTGGCCGGCACCGACAAAACCAAACTGCTGTCGGTGACGATTTACCTGAAGGACATCGACGCCGATTTCGCCGGCATGAATGCAGTGTGGGACGCGTGGCTGCCCAAAGGCGTTGCCCCGGCACGCGCCACCGTTGAAGCCAAGCTGTGCGAACCGCACATCCTGGTAGAGCTGTCCGTGGTGGCCGCGCTGCCTTAGATTCAGATCCCTCTCCCGGCGCCGAGGCTGTTGATCGGTGCCGGTTTTTTTTTCACTCCGCCGCCTAGAAGCCTGCCGCCATGCGTCCAGCCCGTGCCCTGATCGACCTCCAAGCCTTGCGCCACAACTACCAATTGGCCCGTGAAGTCACGGGCGCCAAGGCGCTTGCCGTGATCAAGGCCGATGCCTACGGCCATGGCGCCGTGCGGGTGGCCCAGGCGCTGGAGGCGCAGGCCGATGGTTTTGCCGTGGCCTGCATCGAGGAAGCACTGGAACTGCGTGCCGCCGGCATTCGTGGGCCGGTGCTGCTGCTGGAAGGCTTTTTTGAAGCCGACGAGCTACCGCTGATCATCGAGCATGATTTCTGGTGTGTGGTGCATTCGCTGTGGCAACTGGAAGCTATCGAACAGGCTCGCTTGAGCAAACCGCTGACCGTGTGGTTGAAACTGGATTCGGGCATGCATCGTGTCGGCCTGCATCCCAAGGATTATCACGAGGCTTACCAACGCCTGCTGGCCACCGGCAGCGTTGCAAAAATCGTCTTGATGAGCCACTTCGCACGTGCCGATGAGCTCGATTGCGTGAGCAGCGATGAGCAAGTGGCGGTGTTTGACGCGGCGCGCCAGGGCCTGGCGGCCGAGGTGAGCCTGCGCAATTCGCCGTCGGTGATGGGCTGGCCGAATGTGTCCAGCGACTGGGTGCGCCCCGGCATCATGCTGTACGGCGCCACGCCGTTTGGCGAAGACCAGGCCGTGGCCGCGCGCCTGCAGCCGGTAATGACCCTGGAATCGAAAGTGATCTGCGTGCGTGAGCTGCCGGCGGGTGAGCCAGTGGGCTACGGCGCCAGGTTCATCACGCCCAAACCCATGCGGATCGGTGTGGTCGCCATGGGTTACGCCGATGGCTACCCACGTCACGCTCCCACCGGGACGCCAGTGCTGGTGGCTGGGCAGCGCAGCCGGTTGCTGGGGCGCGTGTCCATGGACATGCTTTGTATCGACCTGACGGACGTGCCTCAGGCCGGCCTGGGCTCGACGGTGGAGTTGTGGGGAAAAAACATCCTGGCCAGCGACGTCGCCGTCGCCGCCGACACCATCCCCTACCAGATTTTCTGCAACCTGCGGCGGGTGCCAAGGCTCTACTCCGAGGCCTGAGCGCCGTTACGAATGGAGCTGGTCGGGATTTAGGCCAAAGTGTTGTAAATACTGAACGCTGTCGCCATGATAACGCTCAATTACAACAAGCCTGAATCCTAGGAGGCACCTGCATTGGACGTCGGCGAACGACTGCAATCCATCCGTAAACTCAAAGGTCTTTCCCAGCGTGAGCTCGCCAAGCGCGCGGGTGTCACCAACAGCACCATTTCGATGATCGA
>Ga0182008_10001375_pt1 | contig 16466 bp, 14 predicted proteins | sample Sormic07211129_1_FD_120482 | JGI IMG/M metagenome (GOLD analysis project Ga0182008, IMG submission 120482) | Rhizosphere microbial communities from Sorghum bicolor, Mead, Nebraska, USA - 072115-129_1 metaG | ecosystem: Host-associated > Plants > Roots > Rhizosphere | place: USA: Nebraska...
ACGGAAATGTACAATTACTTTACTTCAGTATACATGAATACTAAAGAGGTTAAGGTTCTGGAATTTAACCGTATGGTTAGGGATCTGGGTAACTTAACGGAAGCTGAACTCCTGGGAAAAATTGCTCTTTCTTTCGTTGTGGAGAAATCTGAAGCGCCGGTTAAGCCACAAAGCTTGCATGAAATTGGCATGTATGTACATCAGCAGTGGTATCGTCTTAAACCTAAAAAGGGGACTTACAGAGAAAATGATGCGGTGGAGCTCCTGGATGTTAGTATTTTGCAGGATCATATCCTGGAGCCTGTTTTGGGTATACATGATCCGAGGACAGATGCAAGGATCACTTTTGAAGGGGGAAGAACGCCCATTTCAGATTTGCAGATGCAGGTAGATAATGGCTTGTTTGCACTTGCTTTTACCTTGTTTCCAACCTCTGTAGAGCAATTAATTAATGTGGCTGATGCAAATGGTGTCATGCCGCCTAAATCTACCTGGGTAGAGCCTAAATTCCTTGTAGGTTTAATTACGAACTGCTTTAATTTTCCTTAGTAGGATATAGGCCATTCCTGCACATATGATGACCAGCAGTCCGCTAATGTAATAGAATATGTTTTGCCTTAATACTTGTTTCTGGAGTTGTACTTTTAATTCATAATTTCTGTCCTGGAGTTTTTTTATGGCCAGCATATATTTCTGAATACGCTCATTGTTGATGGCGGCTGTATTTTGTACCTGTTGCACCTGCACGTCTTTATAGTCCATAAGCACCTTGAGCTCTCTGAATATATTGTTGTCGTTCAAAGCGATCTCTCTTAGGATCTCATTGGAATTCTTGATGTCGTCTTTGGTCTGAAATCCGAAGATACCTGTCCTTGCCGTGAGGCTTTGTTCGTATTGTCCAAACTTTGCGCTTCTTTGCATGAGCAGGGCATTTATTTTAATGCGTTGCAGCTGGTATGCCGCACTGTCAGTCTGGGCAAAAGTTTGTGCCGAAAAGGCTATAAGGAACAGTAAAAGTATCTGTTTAATCATTTTCTTCATTGTTTAATAATTAAGCAAATTTTATGCCTTAGCTTATTTTATGGGATTTTGTCAGATCAGGGATGGAATTCGACCCTTAAGATATCGCCCAGGTGCAGGCCCAGCAAACCGCTTGCTTTTCCTTTGTTTATAGCGATTTCCAGGTGATTGCTGATGCCAAACAGGCACAACTTTTCACCTTCGGGTACTTCATTGTAGTGCCAGCTCAGCTGGGTAATGGTTTCACTTTTTCTGAAATACAAAGTGAAGTCGCGGTTGCGCTGTACTTTGGTGAAAAGATCTTTGGTAATGTTTGTGATAACGTTGCAGAAGGTGTCAATATAAATGACACTTCCTCTGATGATATCTCTTTCTATAACAGGGTGCAGGAGCATCCTTTCTTCTATGTTTTCTGTAGGAACACCAATGTCTTTAAGCTTACCACCTTTAGCCAGATGGATCGCGGCTTTAACAAAAATATCTACGAGTGGAAAGTGTAGATATTTGAGATCCTGCATAATGTTGAGCTCTACAAGTTCTTCAGGTTTTTCATCAAACAGGAGAGAGAAAATGCCATTATCTGCGCCTACAAAATAATGATCCCTGAATTTCATGGCCACATATTTTGTGTTTTCACTGAAAACAGAATCAATTCCAACCAGGTGTACAGTGCCTTTGGGAAAGTAGGGATAGGCGTTCTTTAGAACAAATGCGGCATAAGAAATATTGAAAGAAGGAACATCGTGGGTAATATCAACAATATTGGCAGTAGGCAGGATCGTCAGGATACTGCCTTTTAAGGCAGCCTGATAGAAATCTTTAGAACCTAAATCTGTTGTTAAAGTGATAATAGCCATTAAAAATTGAATATTTATTCTTAATCTTGCGTAAGCGGCAAATCGCGTACAAATATTCAATTTTTATATCAAAATATACACCTCAATCTAAAAAACAATATTTTGAACGAATTAAAACTAACACTAGAATCGGTAGATCCGGCACAACTTTGGGGTACCAACAACGAGCATTATGAAATATTAAAGCATTCTTTCCCAAAGCTTAAAATTGTAGCCAGAGGCAATGAAGTTAAGGTATTAGGGGATGAGCAGGAGCTGGGGGTCTTTGAATCTAAGTTTAATTTGCTGGTCGCCCATCTTGAAAAGTACAGTTCTTTGAACCCGAATGAAGTAGAAGCTGTATTGTCTGTAAAAGCTAAAGCAGGAATCGTGGAACCGATAGCTGAAAAAGTAAATTCAGGTGGCGGAGGAGAGGTGATTGTTTTTGGAACCAACGGATTGATGGTGAAGGCCAGAACAGCCAATCAGCGCCGTATGGTAGACAGCATCGTAAAGAACGATGTGTTGTTTGCCATTGGACCAGCTGGAACCGGAAAAACTTATACTGCAGTGGCTTTAGCCGTACGGGCTTTAAAGAATAAAGAAATTAAGCGGATTATATTAACCAGGCCAGCTGTTGAGGCGGGGGAGAACCTGGGGTTTTTACCCGGAGATCTGAAAGAGAAGGTTGATCCTTATCTTCGCCCTTTATATGATGCGCTGGATGATATGATTCCTGCCGAGAAATTGAAATTATATCTGGAGAACAGGACAATAGAAATTGCTCCGCTTGCTTTTATGCGAGGAAGAACTTTAGACAATTGTTTTGTGATCCTTGATGAAGCGCAAAATGCAACGGATCTGCAGTTGAAAATGTTTTTAACCCGTATGGGACCAAGTGCAAAATTTATAGTAACCGGAGATGTCACCCAAGTGGATCTTCCAAAAAAGCAAATGTCCGGCTTACACAATGCCTTGAGGATTTTGGATGATATTCCCGGAATAGACATCATTTACTTAACCGGCGAAGATGTAGTGAGACATAAATTAGTAAAACGAATCCTTAAAGCCTACGGCGATATTCAATAATTAATAACATATGCGATTTGCATAACCATGAAAGCAATAAAAGAAACAAAATTTAATTTTCCAAAGCAAACCAGCTTCTATAAAGGTAAGGTGAGAGATGTGTATACCATAGACGAACGTTTTATGGCAATGGTGGTTACAGACAGGATCTCTGCATTTGATGTGGTATTGCCTGAAGCAATTCCTTTTAAAGGGCAGGTCTTAAATCAGATCGCTGCTAAGTTTTTATCTGGAACAAAAGATATTGTACCTAACTGGGTCATTGAAGTTCCGGATGAAATGGTTACTGTGGGAAGGATCTGCGAGCCGTTTAAAGTAGAGATGGTGATCAGAGGTTACCTTGCCGGACATGCCTGGAGAGAATATAGCGCAGGAAGAAGAAGTGTGTGCGGTGTTTCTTTGCCTGAAGGTTTGAAAGAAAATGACAAACTGCCAGAACCAATTATTACACCAACTACAAAGGCGTCTGTTGGGCATGATGAAGATATTTCCAGAGAAGATATCCTTTCTAAAGGAATTGTGTCTATTGCTGATTATGATGCTTTGGAGAACTACACCAGGGCTTTATATCAGAGGGGAACGGAAATGGCTGCAGAACGCGGATTGATCCTGGTGGATACGAAGTATGAGTTTGGTAAAGTTGGAGACACCATCTATTTAATTGATGAGATCCATACACCAGATTCCTCACGTTATTTCTATGCTGATGGTTATCAGGAAAGACAAAATAGCGGAGAGGCTCAAAAACAGCTTTCTAAAGAGTTTGTTAGAAAGTGGCTGATTGAAAATGGTTTCCAGGGAAAAGAAGGACAGTCTGTGCCAGAAATGACACCTGCAATTGTGGAGTCGATTTCTGAACGTTATATCGAGTTGTACGAGCAAATCACCGGAGATAAATTTGTGAAGAACGAGGCTGAAAATGTGATTGTACGGATTGAGCAGAATGTTTCTGCTTGTATTGAACGGCTTTTGGGCTAATTTCGGATTTTTGGGTAATAGATTAATATTAAGTAGATTAGAAATAAATACGAATAAAAATATTATTTTCGTATCATATAAAAACCAATACTATGAAGTTTTCGATAGATAAACATGAAAAGTATGTCGTTATTTCATTAAATGAAGTAAAGTTCAGTAATGAGATAACGCCAAAGTTGAAGTCTGAGTTTATTTTATTGAACGCAGAAGGATATTGCAATATTGTGCTGGACCTATCCATGGTTCAAGAGTGTACAGATTGCCAGGATTTAAGTAGTTTACTGGTGGGAGACAGGCTTTGTAAAAATGCAAACGGCTTGTTTATTGTGACGGGTATTAACGAACAGATTGTGCAGATTATAGAAATTTCAAATTTAAATCAATCGCTGAATATTGTTTCAAAACTTGATGAAGCTACAGATCTGATCTTCATGGAAGAGATAGAGAAAGAGTTATTGGGAAGTTTTGATCAGAAGGATTAATGAAGTTTGAAGTTACCATTTTAGGAAGCAGTTCCGCAACACCTGTATACAACCGGAATCCAACAGCACAGCTTTTAAATTGCAATGAGAAATTTTATTTAATTGATTGTGGCGAAGGTACTCAACAACAATTGATCCGATATGGCATAAAGGCCAGTAAAATTGACCATGTATTTATCAGCCATTTACATGGCGATCATTATTTCGGTTTAATTGGCTTGCTGTCCAGCATGCATTTAAATGGAAGGGTAAAGCCTATTGTGATTTTTGGTCCTCAGGCTTTACTCGAAATTCTGGAATTACAGTTTAAATATTCGGAAACGGTAATCCGCTATCCTATTGAATTTACTGCTGTTGAGGCTAATACCTCCGTTAAAATATTCGAAAATAATGATTTAACAGTAGAGACCATTATTTTGAATCACAGGATACCTTGTACGGGATATAAGTTTAAGCAAAAGAAAAGATTACGAAAATTAATCATTGATAAACTTGAAGAGGATAATATTCCGCATGAGTATTTTCCTTTATTGAAAAGGGGAATTGATTTAAATTTACCTGATGGAAGAGTTTTTCTTAATCAAGATTATACCCTGGATTCTGATGCACCTAAAAGCTACTGTTATTGCTCGGATACTTTAGCCGATGGAAGTTATAAGGAACAGATTAAAGGCTGTACCATGTTGTATCATGAGTCTACGTTCTTGCAGGAAATGCTGGACCGGGCAAACCAAACACACCATACGACCGCTTTGCAGGCTGGTCAGATCGCTGCAGAAGCAGGGGTGGAGAAATTGCTTATCGGACATTTTTCTTCAAGATATAAAGTTCTTCAGCCGCTGCTTGAAGAAGCGCTTAGTGTTTTTGAACATACAGAACTGGCTATAGAGGGAAATACCTATACAATTTAGTGTTGTTTATACCTCATAAAAAAGGAGTGTCACACTGGCGACACTCCTTTTTTATGATCTTATTGTTGAAGGTTATTTGTCTTTTTTATTTCCTCCGCCAAATACAGAGAAGTGTACATAGCGTTTAGGATTTTCTTTAAGGTCAATCAACAGATTATCCAGATTTTTGGAAGCATTATTTAAATTGTCGTACATTTTAGTGTCATTGATTAACAAGCCAAGACTGCCATTGCCATTGTTAATTTTACTAACTACACCTTGAAGTTCCAGCATTGCTTTATTGGCATTGTCTACAGTTTGTTTAAAGTTAGCTGCAGCAACCTGATCTGTCACACTGTGGAGATTGGTCATAATGGCATTGATTTGCTGGTTGTTATTTTTAAAGTTGCTGGATATGGCTTCTACATTGGCCAGAATCGCAGAAATTCTTGATCCTTCAGACCCCACCAGGTTATCTACTTTTTTGGAGGTGTTTTCCAGAGAACCTAAAGTAGCTGCAATGCTATTGAAACTTTTATTGACATTCTTTTGGAAGTCTGGGTTCATGATTGCATTTACGCTTGTTAAAATGGAGTCCATTTTATTGATGATAAGTTCAGCCTTTTTTTGTACCGGTTGTACGGCCTCCATCAAATTCTTTTCTACATTAGCATTTAAGGTATCTCCGTCTTTAGCATAGATCTTTCCATTACCAAGAGCCATTACGATAGCTTTGCTTCCCAAAAGATCCGTGCTTTCCAAACGTGCGATACTATTTGTAGGGATTTCATATTTACCCTTGATCTTTAATGTTGCCAGGATAGATCCATCAGGCTGGAGTTGCAATTTATCAACCCGGCCAATCTGATAACCATTAATCAGAACAGGTTTAGATACATTAAGCCCGTCAACACGTGAATATCTCGCATAAAGAACAGTTTCATTAGAAAATATCGCATTCCCCTTAAGGAAATTGTAGCCGATAATCAGTAAGGCTATGGAAAAGGCAGCCAGTATGCCTACTTTGGTTTCGTTTGCTATCTTCACGTATGTATTGTTTACTTAATTTAATTCGTTTTCTTTTTTATAAGTTTTAACAGCATTGAATATGGAATGTACAATTTCTGCCTGTCCTTTGGCCGAATTCATATAACGTTCCTCTTCCGGGTTGCTGATAAAACCAATTTCTGTCAAAACTGCCGGCATCCCGCATCTCTGTAAAATCAAAATACCCTGCTCTTTTATTCCTCTGCTTAATCTATGGTCTACTTTGGAATAATTGTGCTGGATCAGTTTGGCCAGTTCCATACTTTTATCCCTGAACTTATTTTTAAACAAAGATAATATAATAAATGTTTCGGGATCACCGGGATCATATCCATCATAATTTTGTTTATAGTTCTTTTCAAGCTTAATATCGGCATTTTCCCGGATCGCGACATCTTGCTCATTGATCCGGTGCATGCCTGCCACATAGGTTTCCGTTCCTCTGGTTGATGTATTTTTAGATGATTTGTATATGGGCACCTTTTTTCCATGTTTCTTGCTGTATCCGGTAATGACACGATGATCTGGCATTGAATTGCAATGGATAGAAATAAAGATATCGGCCTTGGCGTCATTTGCAATTTCAGCCCTTTTATAGAAGTCCACATCTACATCTTTCTTTCTGGTGTAGAGTACTTTTACTCCAGGCATATCTTCTTCAAATTTTTTTCCCAATTTTAAGGCGACTTCTAAAGCGATATCCTTTTCATAGGAAATGGCACCCCTTGCACCAGGCTTCCGGCCACCATGACCGGCATCGATCACGATGGTCCTAACTTTATAATGACTTTGAGAAAAAGCAACAGAGGTATAGATAAGTGACAATAAAAGAACTATAAATATCTTTACGCTTTGGCTCATTTCTAATTTGCTTTTTTTAGCTGATGAGTGAATTAACGTTCAACAGAAGCTTTATAATTTTGTATCGCCTTTAACAGACAATTGGTAATTTCAATCTGACCCGCTTCTGAATTCATATAATCTTCTTCAGTTGGGTTGCTGATAAAACCAATTTCTGTCAGAATTGCAGGCATCCCGGCACGGGCTAAAACGGCAAGGCTCTTTTCTTGTACACCACGGTCTATTCGTCCCACATTAATATATTGATCCTGTACCATTTTTGCGAGTTTAAGACTTTGGGTTCGGTATGCATTCTTCATCAGGGATAGAATAATGTAGTTCTCCGGATTGTTAGGATCAAAACCTTCATAGTTTTCTTTATAATTATCCTCTAACAATATGGCCTCGTTCTCCCTTTTGATCACTTCATCTTGTTCGTTCATTCGTCCCATACCCGAAACGAAGGTTTCCGTACCTCGAGTTGATGTACTTTTTCTGCTCACTGTTTCTGTGATAGGAATCTTTTTGCCCCTTTTTCCTTTTCTATAACCCGTAACTACAGTAGATCTGTATATCGGCATGTCGTTGCAATGTATGGAAATAAAAAGGTCGGCCTTAACTTTATTGGCAAGGCCAATTCTATCATATAGCGGAATAAAGACATCTTCAGATCTGGTATAGACCACTTTAACATCCGGTAGGTTTTGCTCTATGGCTTTTCCAAGTCGCAAAGCGGTTTTTAAAGCTACATCTTTCTCTGTGGAATAAAGACCTCTCGTACTCCCGTCTTTACCTCCGTGACCTGCATCAATAACGATAGTTTTTATTTTATAATCTTGCGTAAAGGCCTGATAGCCAGTTGATGTGATAATAAATATAGAAATAAATGCGATCAATATTACATTTGGTCTAACCAATGCTATATTTTTCATTAATTTTGGACGTTTTGGATTAAACATTAATGCAAAAATAACATTCACAGACGAATTTGAAACTTTTACGCCACATCATTTTATTTAATTCCATTATTTTACTGTCTGTCGCCAGTAGTAGTGCTGCTGCTTTTTCCGGTTTTTCAGCCTTTCAGGTGCGCCAGCAGACCGATACAACGAAAAGAGATACCACAAAAAATAAAATTAAAAATAATAAAGACGTTGATTCAAAAATAGAATATTCGGCTCAGGACTCTACAAAATACAGTAAAGACAAGAGCATTATCTACCTATATGGTAAGGCGCGCGTTATTTATCAGACCTTTGAGCTTGATGCGGATTACATTCGTTATGACTCCAAAACCAATGTTGTTTTTGCCAGTGGACGTAAGGATGCTAAGGGGAAATATATAGGGAAACCCATTATTAAAATGGATAAAGATGGTTCGTCCATTGCTGATTCTCTGTATTATAATACAAAATCGGGTAAGGGGACTATATTCAATACCTTTACGGAGCAGGAGGGGGGCTTTTTCTCCGGAGGGCAGAGTAAAAAGCAACCGGATGATGAGATTCATGTCAAGAACATGATCTATAGTACGTGTAATCTGCCGCATCCACATTTTGGTTTTTTTATCACTAAGGGTATTGTAACCAAGAACCAGGTCATAACCGGGCCGGTGTATCTGGAAATTGAAGATATCCCTTTGCCATTGGCACTCCCTTTTGCCTTTTTCCCCAAACCCAATAAAAAATCATCCGGGGTAATTGTACCCAATATTGGTGAAGACGGAACACTTGGTTTCTTTTTAAGGGACGGAGGATACTATATTGGAATCAGTGATTACTGGGATGCCAAAATCCTGGGAACGATCTATACCAGAGGATCCTATGTTTTAAATACGTATACCAACTATATGAAGCGGTATAAGTATAACGGAAGTATTAACCTGAGTTATACGAGTACCAAACAAGGGGTAGAGGGAACAATAAGCAATACGGCCAACAAGGATTTTCATATTTATTGGTCACATTCACAAAATCCCAATGCCAATCCTGGTACCACTTTCAGTGCGCATGTGGATGCGGGTACAGGATCTTACTTTGTAAACTCCAGAAATAATACGAATTATAGTCCACAAGGAATCTCAAGAAATGCCTTGGCTTCCTCCGTCAATTATGGAAAAACAGGGACCTGGTATAATTACAACGTTACTTTAAGTTCCAGCCAGGAGTTACAAGCTAAAACGATCAGTTTAACAGCGCCGAGCTTTACCTTTAACGTTCAAAGTTTCAATCCTTTTGATTCCAAGACGAGGGTGGGTGAGCAAAAATGGTATCAGAAACTGAATGTTGGTTATGCTATGCAGGCTTCGAATACGATTAATACGACTGAAAGTGAGTTGTTTAAGCCAGATGCTTTCAAAAAGTTTCAAAGTGGTATGAGTCATGACATAACAGCTTCCCTGCCTTTTACATTGGCTAAATTTTTCAATTTGAGCATAAGTTCTGGTTATACGGAGCAGTGGAATTTTCAGACTTACCGTCAAACAATGCTGAAGATCATTAACCATTCAGACTCGCTGGTGTATGATACTATAGCTGGATTTAAGCGTTTTGGAGTGATTAAGCCAATTTCTTTTAGTGCTTCAACCAAGATTTATAACACGGCGCAATTTAAAAATCTTGGAAAAATACAGGCCATCAGACATGTGATGACGCCGAGTGTGAGTATGAGCTACACTCCAGCGAATTCAAGCGGTATAAAGGAATTGCTCTATCAGGATGGAACGAATGTTTATGATCCGATATACAAACAAAACAGGACCTACTCCATTTTTCAGGGCTCCCGATTTTCCGGGTCTTCAGGAGCGAAGTCGGCCACTATGGGATTCAGTTTGAATAACGATGTTGAATTAAAGGTGGCTAACCCCAAAGATACGACCGGAACGGGAACCAAGAAAATACCAATCATCCAGGGGCTGAATTTCTCAAGTGGTTATGATTTCTTAAGGCCGGCATTTAAACTTTCCAATATTTCCTTTTCTGGAAGGTCACAGTTTACAGAAAAAATCGGTATCAATTTTAGTGGACAATTTTCTCCTTATACAACAATGCCGGATACGTTGAACACTGGAAAGAAAATTTTGCAGGACAAATATACCTGGTCAAATGCTCAATTGCCCCGTCTTACTCAATTTGGTTTTTCTTTTGACTATAGCTTTAATCCAACCACTTTTCAAAAAAGGCAGGATAATATGGATAAGTTAAACCAGGCTTCCCAGATTAAAGGCATCACACCGGAACAAGCCAATGCGCTTGCCGCCATCAGCAGAGATCCAAATGCCTTTGTCGATTTCAATGTGCCATGGAATCTTTCTTTTTCTTATTCCTTCAATTACAATACAGATGATGCTGGAAATAATCCAACCAGGAATAGTAACCTGACTTTCAGGGGGGATTTTAGTCCAACCAATAAATGGAAAGTCACTTATGAATCTGGTTATAACTTCCAAACCAATAAGCTGGCATTAACTACTTTTACCATTTACCGGGATCTTCATTGCTGGGATCTGCACTTTACATGGGTGCCGTTTGGTGCTTTTAAAATGTACCAGATGACGCTGAAAGTTAAAGCATCTATTCTTCAAGACTTAAAATTAAGTAAACAGGCAAGTTCATACTACAATAACTAATCATCATCAACTATGTTAGCTGAAATTATTACTATAGGCGACGAAATCCTTATCGGGCAAATCGTTGATACGAATTCTGCATGGATGGCAAAGCAGCTTAATCTGATCGGGATTAAAGTGAAACAAATTACTTCTGTTTCAGATGATGCAGAGCACATTATAGAGGCGCTGGACGAAGCAAGGAAAAGAGCACAGATCATTCTGATTACAGGAGGTTTGGGCCCAACAAAAGATGATATCACTAAAATAACACTGGCCAGGTATTTTAAAATGGGCTTCAGAAGAGATGAAGAAACCTTAAAGCATGTGGAAGGCATTTTTGAACGCTTTAAAAGGCCAATGCTGGAAGTGAACAGAAAGCAGGCCGATGTTCCGGATGGCTGTACGGTGATCAAAAATAAAAATGGAACTGCACCTTGTATGTGGTTTGAAGATCAAGGAGACATATTTGTGTCCATGCCTGGTGTACCTTTCGAGATGATGTATTTAATGGAGGATGAAATCCTTCCCAGGTTAAAGAAATCGTTTAAATTACCGGTAATCTACCATAAAACAATTTTAACCGCCAACATAGGGGAGTCTTTCCTGGCTCAGGAGTTAGAAGAAATAGAAGATAGCCTTCCAGCCGCGATTAAGTTGGCCTATTTGCCAAGATTAGGACAGGTTCGTTTAAGACTTAGTGCTTCGGGAGAAAATGAATTGGCTTTAAAACAAGAGGTTGATCATTATGCTGATTTGATGATACAAAAAGTTAAGCCTTTTGTTGTTATTGATGAGGACGTGCCCTTGGAAAAAGCTTTGCTTGATCTTATGGAGGCTAAGAAACTAACCTTATCTACTGCAGAGAGTTGTACTGGCGGTTATATTGCTCATCTGATTACGCAACACCCCGGTTGTTCAAAGGTATATGAGGGTGGTGCGGTCACCTATTCTTATGAATTAAAGGAATCTGTATTAGGGGTTCAGAAAACCACCTTAAATGATTTCGGAGCGGTGAGTGAGCAAACCGTAAAAGAAATGGCTGAAGGAGCTGTAAAACACTTTAAAACAGATTATGCTGTTGCTGTGAGTGGCATCGCAGGCCCTGATGGAGGAACGCCAGATAAACCAGTCGGTACCGTATGGATTGCAGTGGCAAGTAAGAATGGTGCAGAGGCTAAAGTTTTCAATTTTGGAAATAAACGCGCACAAAATATAGAGCGGTCTGCCATTGCAGCATTGAACATGCTGTTCACTCGGGTAAAGGCAGAATCTTCCAAATAAAAGTCTGCATCGGGTCTGATTTGTAGAATAAATGAGATTGAATTCAAAGTTAACTATCATTAAGTGTTCAAAAAGATTTACTTTTGCAGCGGATACCGAATTTTAAATTTACTGTAAACCAAAATGGCTCAATACGAATTACTGTTACCCAAAATGGGGGAGAGCGTTGCAGAAGCAACCATTATTAAATGGGTTAAACAACCCGGTGATATGATACAGCTGGATGACACAATATTGGAAATTGCTACCGATAAAGTAGATTCAGAGGTGCCGTCGCCAGTTGCAGGTAAACTGGTTAAACAGTTGTTTAAGGAGGATGAGGTTGTACAGGTGGGTGCAGTTATTGCTATTATCGAAACCGATGCTGCTGCAGTTGCATCTTCCCCGGCAGAAGAAAAAATTGTAGAAGATACTCAAGAAGAGATCATAGAGAATATTCCGGGAACAGAACAATTGCCATCTGCACCTTCGGTTGTTGATTACCAAAGTTCTGATCGTTTTTATTCTCCTCTTGTGAAGAGCATAGCCTCACAGGAAAATATTAGCCTCGATGAATTAAATACAATTAAAGGCAGCGGTGCTGACGGACGTTTAACAAAAGACGACCTGTTAAACTATATTCAAACCAATAGAGGTGGTGTACAGCAGCAGACTTCTGCAGCAGCAGTTCCTTTATCAAAAACTGAAGTGACACCTGCAGTTACAGCGGCTAAACCTGCATCTGCAGGTGTGAATAGTGTGAGTGGCGGCGACGAGATCCTGGAAATGGACAGGATGCGCAAACTTATCGCAGAGCATATGGTGATGAGTAAACAAACTTCGCCTCACGTTACCTCCTTTGTGGAGGCGGATGTGACCAATATGGTGCTCTGGAGAGAAAAGGTGAAAAAGAATTTTGAAAAACGGGAGAACGAAAAAATCACTTTTACGCCAATCTTTGTAGAAGCTGTAGCTAAGGCTATTAAAGATTTCCCGATGATCAATGTAACCGTTAACGGAAATCAGATCATTAAAAAAAGAGATATTAATATTGGAATGGCAGCTGCTCTTCCGAGTGGTAACCTTATTGTTCCTGTAATCAAAAATGCAGACCAGCTGAACCTGGTTGGATTAACTAAATCTGTAAATGATCTGGCCAATCGTGCACGTATTTCAAAACTGAAACCAGATGAAACTCAAAATGGAACCTTTACCCTAACCAATGTAGGTTCATTCGGTAATGTAATGGGCACACCAATTATTAACCAACCTCAGGTTGCAATATTGGCCGTAGGTGCTATTAAAAAGAAACCAGCCGTATTGGAAACGGAATTTGGCGATGTGATTGCAATCCGTCATATGATGTTCTTATCCTTATCCTATGACCATAGAGTTGTAGATGGTGCATTAGGTGGTTCATTTGTGAGACGCGTTGCCGATTACCTGGAAAACTGGGATGTGAACCGGGAAATATAAGAAATAGCCATAATAAGAAAGGCCCTTCATATCTGAAGGGCCTTTCTTTATCAAAACAAAAACTAAAAATGTAATTAACTTAATGCACAGCGGCTTCTTCTTCAGCAACAGCCTTGATTTGCTGCTCCGTATAGTTGTATTTTCCAGTATGTGCAATAAAGATGTCTTTTTGCTGTAGTAATTCTCTGTTAGCCAATAAATCTTTAAGACTCACACTTCCGATGACATATTTATAATCCTCGCGTGAGAAACGTTCCACAATATTTTCGATTTTCAGCTTTTCAATGGTGTATTCATGCACATAACGGATATAGACTTCTATATTTACATTATCTGTGTGGCTTAAACCATTGTGCTGGTTATATTTTTTATATTCGTACTTATAACCATAACGTAACGCCGCAATATCTGACAAGACAGCTGCACCTGTAGGATGACCACCAGCTCCCTTACCAAAAAAGAATTGCTTATCTGCAAACGCTGCCTGTACAGTTACCCCGTTGTATTCATTCTCTACGTTAAACAGGAAATCGTCAGACTTTACAAACTTTGGCAATACATAGGTAATGATCTGACGTGTGCTGATCTTTCTTGCAGTAGGCACCAATTTTATTTTGAAATTCTTTTCCCTTGCATAATTAATGTCATTAGCAGAAAGGTGTTGAATACCCACATTTAGTATTTTGTCCGGATCAATGAACAAGCCATAAGCATGTGCTGTGGCAATAGCCAGTTTAAACTTAGGATCATACCCTCCTACGTCCAGAATAGGATCGGTTTCAGCGAAACCAAGATCCTGAGCTTGCTTTAAAGCAACATTATAATCCAATCCTTCATTAAAGATCTTGGATAGGATATAGTTAGAAGAGCCATTGAAGATACCACTGATGCCATGTAGTAATTCATTGTCATAATATTCTTCCAGGTTTCTGATGATTGGAATACTTCCACATACAGCACCTTCATACAATAATGATGCACCATATTTTTCCTGTAATTCAACCAGTTCCGCAAGATTATTGGCTATCATTTTTTTATTGGCTGAAACCACGTGTTTTCCGGAGGTTAAGGCTCTCTTTACAATATTGAAAGCAACTTCTGCATCATCAATTAATTCAACTATAGTATTGATTTCCGGGTTGTCCAATAATTCATTATGGTCTGTTGTGAACAGGCGGGCATCCAGATTCCTTTTTTTGTCCGGATTTTTAATGGCAATCTTTATAATTTCCAGATTAAGGTCTTGTCCTTTAATAATGTCATGCAGTCCCTGTCCAACCACTCCAAAACCAAATAACCCAATTTTAAGCTTCTTACTCATCTATGCTGTTTTATGTAGTTTAATTATTTTTTTATTTATACTTTCCTTTAAAAAATTGCCGATAACATTTGTTAAAGCATCGGTCTCTATTAAAAAGCCATCATGGCCATATGCTGAATTGATGCTGTGAAACTCTGCTCCTTTAATATGATCGCCAAGGAATTTCTGTTCATTGACCGGAAACAGAACATCATTCTCCACACCGATAACCAAGGTGTTTGCCTTTACATCGTTTAAGGCATCGGTAATGCTCTTTCTGCCGCGGCCAACATTATGGCTGTCCATGGCTTTGCTCAGGTACCAGTAACTATAGGCATTGAAACGTTTACAAAGTTTTTCTCCCTGATAGTTTTGGTAGGAGGAAGCCCTGAAACCAGTTGTCTTATCATTTACACTTTCTAATTGAGTAGATGCGTAGGCGTCATAAGTCCTGTAAGACAATAAAGCAATACTTCTTGCTACTTTGAGGCCTTTTAATCCGCCATCTGGCTGTTGTGCGTAAAAGGTGCGATCTGCACTAATGGCCAGGCGCTGACTTTCATTAAAGGCGATTCCCCACGGAGAATGCACGGCATTAGTGGCTACCAGGATCAGATTTTCTATTTTATGAGGCTCTGAAATGGCCCACTCCAGTGCTTGCTGTCCACCCAATGAACCACCAATCAGTACTTTCAGTTCATGAATTCCCAGATGATCAGCCAGAAGCTGGTGAGCTTTTACGAAATCCCGTATGGTAAATTCTGGAAAGGCCAGATAATAGGGCAGACCGGTTGCAGGATTGGTACTTAAAGGATTTGTAGTGCCGTAATGAGAGCCGATTACATTTGCACAAACTATAAAGTGTTCTTCAGGATTAAACAACGCATTACTTCCAAATAAACCTTTCCACCAGTCCAGCACATCTGCATTCGCAGTAAGGGCATGGCAAGCCCAGATCACATTATCTTTCTTCGCATTTAATTTGCCATAAGTATGATAAGCGATCTCTAAACCGCGGAGCTTTTTACCACTCTCCAGTTTAAAAAGCTTTGTATAATTATAGGTGTTCGTCGTACTCATTTTGTTTTGTTTGTTGATTTTAAGCAGGGTATTAAGAATTAATTTTACTGAAAGCCTGCTCAAAATCGGCTTTGATATCATCGATATGTTCTATACCTACAGAAACACGTAAAAGTGTAGCACTTACACCTGCAGCTTCCTGTTCAGCTTCACTCAATTGTTGATGGGTGGTTGCCGAGGGTTGTATGATCAATGTTTTTGCATCTCCAACGTTGGCCAGATGGCTCACCAACTTAAGGTTGTCTACCACCTCTGTTACATCTTTTTTACTGCCTTTTAGTTCAAAAGAAAGCACCGCGCCAAAGCCATGTTTAAGGTATTTTTTTGCATTGGCATGGTAAGGGCTGCTTTCCAGTCCCGGGTAATTCACCTTGGCAACAGAAGGATGATTTTCCAGCCAGGCAGCTAAAGCTAAGGTATTGTCTACATGACGCTGTACACGGAGGGATAAAGTTTCCAGTCCCTGAATTAATAGAAATGAATTGAAAGGGGACAGGGCCGGACCAAAGTCTCTTAATCCTTCTACCCGGGCACGGATGGCAAACTGGATATTTCCAA
>Ga0182008_10001376_pt1 | contig 16463 bp, 9 predicted proteins | sample Sormic07211129_1_FD_120482 | JGI IMG/M metagenome (GOLD analysis project Ga0182008, IMG submission 120482) | Rhizosphere microbial communities from Sorghum bicolor, Mead, Nebraska, USA - 072115-129_1 metaG | ecosystem: Host-associated > Plants > Roots > Rhizosphere | place: USA: Nebraska...
CGAGAACTCCGAGAACGAGGACCGTGTCGAGCTGCACTCGCTGGGCACCGGGCGGCGGGCGCGGGCCGCGCTGGCCGTCGGCACGGCCGCGGCGCTCGGCACGGCCGAGCGGTACGCCGTCCACTCCGCCATCGCGCTGCTGACGCTCACCACGGAACGGTCGCGCTCCCTGCAGGCCGCCGAGCAGCGGCTCGGGGCGGCGGTGCTGCGGATGCTGCTCGCCGGGGAGCCGGATCACGCGCGGGCCGTGGCGGGGGATCTGTACGGGGGGCTGCTGGACGCGCCGTTCCGGATGATCATCGCCGAGGCCGCGTCCGCGGGGACGGTACGGATGTCGGTGGACTCGCACCCGCCGGCGGGGGGCGCGAAGCCGGCCGCCGGTGCCGAGGGCGACCCGATCGCCTCGCTCGCCGAGATCGTGGAGTCCGCCGGGGCGCGGGCGGGGGAAGCCGTGCTGGTCGTGCCCGAGGGGGACGGGGAGGGGGCGCGGCTGGTGGTGCTCGCGGCGGACGGGGGCGCGGGGGTCGCCGCGTGCGGGGAGTACGCGGCGGCGGCGGAGGCCGCGCGGGCCGGGGGGGGCCGGGAGCGGGAGCGCCGAGGAGGAGCTGGTCGTCGGGGTGTCGGCGCCGGTCGGGCCGATCGCGGCCGCGGCGGCGTACAAGCAGGCCGAGCAGGCCCTGTCGGTGGCTCGGCGGCGCGGGCGGGTGTATGTGGAGCATGACCAGCTGGCGGCGGGGTCCGTGCTGCCGTTGCTGGCCGACGACGCGGTGAAGGCGTTCGCGGACGGGCTGCTCCGGCCGCTGTACGAGCATGACGCCACCGGGCGGGGGGATCTGGTGGCCTCGCTGCGGGCGTGGCTGTCGCGGCACGGGCAGTGGGACGCGGCGGCCGCCGACCTCGGGGTGCACCGGCACACCCTGCGCTACCGGATGCGGCGGGTCGAGGAGATCCTGGGGCGGAGCCTGGACGACCCGGATGTGCGGATGGAGCTCTGGCTGGCGCTCAAGGCGACGTCGGCCGAGTAGACCTGTGGCCGGATAGCGCCAATCCGGCACCTCCAGCTGTGCGAGTACTCCACCCCGGCCAACCGCACCCCCACCCCCACCCGCCTACCGTGGGACCCGAAAGCCCTGCACACACCCCTACCGCCGAAGGGCCGGGACTCGCACATGACCTCCACCACCGCCTTCTGGCTCGCCGGCCGCCAGGCCACCGGCGAGGACACCTTCGACGTCACCTCCCCGTGGGACGGCCGGATCGTCGGCCAGGTGAGCGTGCCGACGGACGCTCAGGTCGAGGAGGCCGTCGCCGCCGCCCACGCCGTACGGGACGAGTTCGCGGCCACCCCCGCCCATGTCCGCGCCGCCGCCCTCGACCACGTCAGCCGGCGTCTCGTAGAGCGCACCGAGGAGATCGCCCGGCTGATCTCCGCCGAGAACGGCAAGCCGATCAAGTGGGCCCGGGGCGAGGTCGGGCGCGCCGTCTCCGTGTTCCGGTTCGCCGCGGAGGAAGCCCGGCGCTTCAACGGCGGTGAGGCCCAGCGGCTCGACACCGACCTCGGCGGCCAGGGGCGCCTCGCCCTGACCCGCCGCTTCCCCAAGGGTGTCGTCCTCGGGATCGCGCCCTTCAACTTCCCGCTCAACCTGTGCGCCCACAAGATCGCCCCCGCGATCGCGGCCGGCGCCCCGATCATCCTGAAGCCGGCGCCCGCCACCCCGCTCTCCGGGCTGGTCATCGGCGACCTGCTCGCCGAGACCGAACTCCCGGCTGGTTCGTGGAGCATCCTCCCGGTCGCCAACGACAGGATGGCCGCCCTCGTCCAGGACGAGCGCCTGCCGGTCATCTCCTTCACCGGTTCCGAGAAGGTCGGCTACGCGATCATGGACTCGGTGCCGCGCAAGCACTGCACCCTGGAGCTGGGCGGCAACGGCGCCGCGGTCGTCCTCGGGGACTACGCCTCGGACGAGGACCTCGACTGGGCCGCCACCCGTATCGCCACCTTCTCCAACTACCAGGGCGGGCAGTCCTGCATCTCGGTGCAGCGGGTCATCGCGGACGCGTCGGTGTACGACCGGCTGCTGCCGCGGATCGTCGCCGCCGTCGAGGCCCAGGTGACCGGTGACCCCTCCGACGACAAGACCGACGTCGGGCCGCTGGTCAGCGAGGACGCCGCCCGGCGGGTGGAGTCGTGGGTGAAGGAGGCCGTCGAGGCCGGCGCCACGCTGGTCACCGGCGGCGACCGGGACGGCGCCTCCTACGCGCCGACCGTCCTCACCGACGTGCCGGCCGACACCACCATCTCCTGCGAGGAGGTCTTCGGACCGGTCCTCACCGTGCAGAAGGTGGACGGCGAGGCGGCGGCCTTCGCCGCCGTCAACTCCTCCAAGTACGGCCTCCAGGCGGGTGTGTTCACCCATGACGTGCAGGTCGCCTTCCGGGCCCACCGCGCCCTGGAGGTGGGCGGCGTGGTCATCGGCGACGTGCCCTCCTACCGCGCCGACCAGATGCCGTACGGCGGCGCCAAGCAGTCCGGCGTGGGCCGCGAGGGCGTGAAGTTCGCGATGGACGACTACACGTACGAGCGGGTGCTGGTCCTCACCGGACTCGCCCTCTAGTAAACGACAATCGTTTTCATGTAAGCTCCTCGGAGAAGAGGCCCGGCACCGATGCCTTCCGGTGCCGGGCCCCTTCTGTCCGTCGGCCGGTCCGGACCCTCAACCGGAGAAGCCGACGTGCGCGAGCCGCAGCGGGCCGCGCAGCCTGAGGTGCACGTCCCGCACGCCCTCGGCGACGAGGCCGGCGGTGAGGGTGGTGTAGTCGTACGGGGAGGGCGTGGCGTCCTTCAGCTCCAGTACGGCCGGCGCCGCGCCGCCGCCCAGGGAGAGCTCCACGGTGCCCTCGCCCGCCACGGTCACCCTCACCTCCGTGACACCGGTCCCCAGGTCGCAGTCGCGGTACAGCAGTTCGGCCACCCTGCCGGGCTCCGGGGCCACCGCGTCGCCCGCCGTCTTCGTCCGGTCGACGATCGAGGCACCGCTCTGCTCGTCGAAGTCGGCCGCGTCCAGGCCCCGTCGGAGCACCGGACGCGGGGCGGGCGGCTCGCCGTCCAGCAGGATCGTCGTACGCAGCCGGACGTCCTCGCTGGAGGCGCCGACCAGGAGGTCGTACGGGCCCGGTTCCAGGCGCCACCCGCCCCGGGCCACGTCCCAGAACTCGAAGGCGGAGAGCGGGACTTCGTAGGAGAAGGTCTTCTGCTCGCCCGGGGCGAGAGCGGTGCGGCCGTGGGCCAGGAGCTCGCGGCGGGGGCGGGGGACCGTCGCCTCCACGGCGCGGGTGTAGAGCTGGGGGACCTCGTCGGCCGTGACGTCCCCGGTGTTCGTGACCGTGAAGGTCACGTGCAGGGTGCCGCCGTCCACGCGCGTGGTCAGGTCGCCGTAGGAGAAGGTCGCGTACGACAGACCGTGTCCGAACGGGAACAGGGGTGTGCCCTCGAAGTACAGATACGTCTGGCGGCCGCCGATCACGTCGTAGTCGAGGAGGTCGGGCAGGTCGCCGTCGCTCTCGTACCAGGTCTGCGGGAGGCGGCCGGCGGGGGAGACCTCGCCGGACAGGACGCGGGCCAGGGCGGTGCCCGCCGCCTGGCCGCCGTGGGACATCCACAGGACCGCGGGGAGGGCGGAGGTGGCGAGGGTGTACGGGTAGGCCGAGACCAGAGCCAGGACCGTGCGCGGGTTCGCGGCGCGGGCCGCGTGCACGAGGCGTTCCTGGTGGGCGGGGAGGCGCAGGGTCGTACGGTCCTCGGTCTCACGGCCGTTGATGTGCGGGTCGTTGCCCGCCACCACCACGACCACGTCGGCCCGCTCGGCGACCCGCCGTACCGCCTCCTCGCCCCGCTCGGTGATGATCAGCTCCAGTACTTCCGGCCGCGCGGCGGATTCCGGGTCCGCGTCGGCGACCGTCACTCCGTCGGCGGTGACACAGACATGGCGACCGGTGCCGAGGTGCCTGAGGAGGTGACCGTTCCCGTGGGGTTCCAGGCGGAAGGTCTCCTGGACGAACCAGCCTCCGGGCTGGTCGGCGGAGGCGCGTACGTAACCGTCGTCGGCGACCGAGAGACAGCGGCCGTCGGGAGCGCGCAGGGTGAGGACGTCGTCGCCCCAGTCGATCAGGGCGAGTTCGGTGCCGTCCGGGTCGGTGGTCAGGGGCGGGAGGTCCGTACGGCCGGCCAGCAGGGCCGGGTCCAACGCGCCCTCGGCGCCGCGCACCCGGTCGCCGGCGTCCACCACGGGCACATGCAGGAAGTCGCCCGAGGACGTCCGCAGGCGGACGCGGTCCACGCCCTCCGCGAACTCCACGCGCTCGGCGCCGAACTGCTCGTACAGGCCCTCCAGGGGAGTCGAGCGGTGGATCAACGTGCCGCTGTACCAGTCGAGTTTGCACTCGTCGGCCAGCAGACCGACCACCGCGACCCGGGTGCCGGGGGCGAGGGGCAGCACACCGTCGTTCTTCAGGAGCACGATCGACTGCTCGGCGGCCTCCAGCGCGAGGGCGCGGTGGGCCGGGGTGTCGAAGTCCCGGACGCCCGCGTGCGGGTCGAGGCGCGGGTCGAACTCACCGAGGCGGAAACGGACGGAGAGCTGGCGGCGGACGGCGGTGTCGATGTCGGCCTCGGTCACCAGGCCCAGCTCGTACGCCTTCCCGACCCGCCCGACGATCGGCGAACTGTCGGTGTTGTGGTCGGTGAAGCTGTCGACCCCGGCGATCAGCGCGGCCGCCGTCGCCTCCTCATGGGTGTCGAAGTAGTGCTCGTGATCGACCAGGTTGGAGGGCGCGCCCGCGTCCGAGCACACCACCAGCTCCTCGTCCGTCCACGTGCGCAGATGCTCGCGCAGATACGGGGAGACGTGGTTGGGGCGGCCGTTGACCAGGTTGTACGCCGGCATCACCCCGGCCACCGCGCCCGCCTCGACCGTCTCGCGGAAGGCGCGCAGATCGTACTCGTGCAGCACGCGCGGGCGGACCGAGGACGACGAGGTCGCCCTGTCCGTCTCGTTGTTGTGGGCCAGCCAGTGCTTGAGGACCGGGGCGGTGCGCCAGTACGTGGGGTGGTCGCCGCGCAGTCCGCGGGTGTAGGCGGTGGCGATGGCGGAGGTGAGCTTCGGGTCCTCGGAGTAGCCCTCCTCGTTGCGGCCCCACAGCGGGTGGCGCAGCAGGTTCACCGTGGGGGACCAGACGTTGAGGCCCACGCGGTCGTCCTTGGCGCGCATCGCCCTGATCTCCTTGGAGACCGCCTCGCCGACGCGCCGTACGAGATCGGTGTTCCAGGTGGCGCCGAGCCCCACCGCCTGCGGGAACACGGTCGCCGGGCCCATCCAGGCCACGCCGTGCAGCGCCTCCTGTCCGGTGCGCCAGGCGGCGATGCCGAGGCGGTCCACACCCGGGGTGAACTGGTGCAGGAAGGAGATCTTCTCGTCGAGCGTCAGCCGCTCCAACAGGTCGTCGATGCGCTTCGCGAACGGCAGGTGCGGGTCGCGGAACGGCGGCGTGGGCGGCGTCTGTTCGGTCACGTGGGGATCCCCTTGCGATGGAGCGACGGAACGCTTTCGAAGCGCTTCGATGCTCATTCGACGGATGGGCGGGTGTCAAGAGACGGGCACGGATAGTTCATGCGGCGCACAAGAACAGGATGGGTGTGAGAGCCCGCAGGAATCTTGGGATCGACCCTTGTGCACCCCCAGGCGTTCACTTAACCTCACAGCAACATCGAAGCGCTTCGACTACGGACTCGACCACGGACTGAGCCGCTGTCCGTCGGAGGCCCGCTTCAGCTCAGCCAGTTCCACTCGAGACACCGCAGCCGACGGCCACCGCCGGGTGTCCTGGTGCGCCACGAAGGGTTGACGCAATGACGCCGAATGCCGCTTCCCCCGCCTCCGGCTCCTCCGGACCGAGCCGGAGAACGTTCCTCGCATCGACCGCCGTCGCCACGGCGGCGGTCGCGGGCGGGATGCCGTTGCTCGCCGCCTGCGGAGGCTCGGAGAGCGGGTCGGGCGGCGGCACGACGTCCGGCAGGAACGCGCGGAAGGTCCTTCCGGCCCATGTGGCCAGCGACGTGGTGACGCCGGACATCCCGTCGAAGAACGGCTCGTCCATGGGCTTCACCGGCAAGCTCGACGTGGACACCCTCAAGACCTCGGTGCCCACGAAGCTCGGCAAGGGCGGCAAGGTCACCGTCATGTCGCCGTTCTGGGGCTCACCGCCGAAGCAGAACTGTGCCTACTACACCGCGGCCAACGCCATGATCGGCGTCGACGTCCAGTGGCAGAACCAGGACGGCAACACCTACGACCAGAAGCTCGGCGCGGTCCTCGCCTCCAGCGACATCCCGGACGTGGTGGTCATACCGAGCTGGAACATGACCGCGAAGATACCCAGCGCGATCATCGGCAAGTTCGCCGACCTCGGCCCCTATCTGTCCGGCGACAAGGTCAAGGACTATCCCAACCTGGCGGCGATCCCCACCGACGCCTGGCAGCGGTCCATCTTCGGCGGCAAGCTGATGGGCCTGCCGATGCCGGCCTCGTACGTCCAGAACATCGTGCCCCTCTACCGGCAGGACATCTTCGACAAGCAGGGCTACCAAGTCCCCGAGTCCGCCGACGAGTTCCTGTCCCTGGCCAAGGAGATCACCAACGCCAGGGCCAAGCGGTGGGCGTGCGGCGACATGAAGTGGACCGCCTTCAACACCTTCGGCGTGATCAGCGGCGGCGAGAAGTCGCTCGGCTGGACCATGGTCGACGGCAGGATGACCCACCGCATGGAGACCCCGGAGTACCTGGAAGCGCTGGAGTGGACGCGCAAGCTGTTCGCCGCCGGGTGCGTGCACCCCGACTTCGAACTGGGCAAGAGCCAGGCCACCGACCCGAGCCCCAAGTTCGCCGCCGGCGAGTTCCTGATCTGGAACAACGACATCTCCAACTGGTACGGCCAGCAGGCCATCCAGGCCACCCAGAACCCGGGCTTCAAGATCTGGGGCATGGACATCTGGGGCCACGACGGCGGCAACCCCGTCCTGTGGGCCGCGAACCCGGCCGGCATCTTCGCCTTCATCAACAAGAAGGCCTCCGCGTCCGTCATCCACGACGTGCTGTCCGTCGCCAACGTCACCGCGGCGCCGTACGGCACCAAGGAGTGGATGATGACCAACTACGGCGTCGAGGGCACCGACTACACCCTGAAGAACGGTGTGCCGGTCAAGACCGACAAGGGCAACAACGAGGTCGCCAACGCCTACGTCATGATCGCGAGCCCCGCCGCGACCATCGCCCACCCCGACTTCCCCGACTACACCAAGGCCATGGTCGAGTGGCAGCAGCGGATGGGCGCCTTCACCAGGAAGTCGTCCTTCTGGGGCCTCCAGGTCGTCGAGCCCAGCCGCTACACCAACCTCACCAACGACATGGAGCAGCTCGAGGACGACATCGTCCGCGGGCACAAGAAGATCAGCGACATGCAGCAGTACATCTCCGACTGGAAGAGGAAGGGCGGGGACCGGCTGCGCGACTGGTACAAGAAGCTCCTCGACGACAACGGCTCGGCGGCGAGCTGACCCCCGGCACCGACGCAAGGAGAACCGCTGTGTCCCACAGCACGGTGCCTCGGAGCAGCGCCGAGGCCACTACGCCGGTGAAGGCCCGGGTGGCGTCCGGCGGCGCCACCGGCTCCCGGGCGAAGAAGGTGCCGGACAGGCTGAGCCTGCGGCTCAGGTTCCGGCGCGACCGGCTCCTCATCCTGATGACCGTGCCGGCCGTCGTCCTGCTCCTGGTCTTCAACTACCTGCCGATCCTCGGCAACGTCGTCGCCTTCCAGGACTACGACCCCTACGTCAGTGACAACGGCGTCGTCGCGATCCTGCACAGCCCCTGGGTGGGCCTGGAGAACTTCCAGCAGATCTTCGCCGACTCGGCGTTCTGGAACGCGGTGCGCAATACGCTGGTCCTGTTCTTCGTCCAGCTCGTGCTCTACTTCCCGATCCCGATCCTGCTCGCGCTGCTCATCAACAGCGTGGTGCGGCCCCGGGTCAGGGCGCTCTCCCAGGCGATCCTGTACCTCCCGCACTTCTTCTCCTGGGTGCTGGTCATCGCCGTCTTCCAGCAACTGTTCGGCGGGGCCGGGCTGTTGTCGCAGCTGCTGAGGCAACACGGCTTCGACGGGCTGAACATCATGACCGACCCGTCGACCTTCAAGTTCCTCGTCACCGCGCAGAGCGTCTGGAAGGACGCCGGGTGGGGGATCATCGTCTTCCTCGCCGCGCTGGCCTCGGTCCCCCCGGACCTGTACGAGGCGGCGGCGATGGACGGCGCCGGGCGCTGGCGCCGGATGTGGCACGTCACCCTGCCGGCGCTGCGGCCGGTCATCGCCCTGCTGCTGGTGCTGCGCGTCGGCGACGCGCTGACCGTCGGCTTCGAGCAGATCCTGCTCCAGCGCGACGCCGTGGGACCGGGAGCCGGTGAGGTGCTCGACACCTTCGTGTGGTGGAACGGCGTCCGCAACCAGGACTTCAGCTACGCGGCCGCCGCCGGCCTCGTCAAGGGCGTCGTCAGCATCGGGCTGGTCCTCGCCGCCAACAAGGTGGCCCATCTCATGGGCGAGCAGGGGGTGTACAAGAAGTGAGCGCCGTCATCGACAAGCCCGTGCGTGAGCCCGCGGCGGCCAGGCCGAGCCGGTGGGCGGCCCCGCCCCGCCCGGTGTGGGAGGAGGAGCCCGGCAAGGTCGGCCTCGCCGGCAAGGGGCTGGTCCTGGGCCTCGCCTGTCTGGGCATCCTGTTCCCGCTGTGGATCGTCGTGGTCACCAGCCTGTCGTCCCGCAGGACCATCAACGAGGCCGGCGGACTGGTGATGGTGCCCAAAGGGGTCACCTTCGTCGCCTACAAGGAACTGCTGAGCGGAGGGCAGGTCACCCGGGCCGCGATCATCAGCGTGCTGATCACGCTGGTCGGCACGTTGTTCTCGATGGCGGTGTCCGTGCTGTGCGCGTACGGCCTCTCGCGGACCGGGTCGCTCGGGCACCGGTGGATCCTGATGCTCCTGCTGGCGACCATGTTCTTCAGCGCCGGACTCATCCCGACGTATCTGCTGGTGCAGTCGCTCGGGCTGACGGACTCGTATCTCGCGCTGATCCTGCCGAGCGCGATCAGTGTCTTCAACATCCTGGTGCTGCGCGGGTTCTTCATGGGGATATCGCAGGAACTCGTCGACAGCGCGCGGATCGACGGGGCCGGGGACTTCCGGATCCTGTGGCAGATCGTGATGCCGCTGTCCCGGGCCGTCCTGGCGGTCATCACCCTGTTCTACGCGGTCGGGTACTGGAGCGCCTGGTTCAACGCGTCGCTCTATCTGAACGACCAGAACATGATGCCGTTGCAGAACGTGATGATCCAGCTGGTGCAGAAGCAGCAGGCGCCGGTGGGACTGGGACAGGCGATCCGGACGGGGCAGTTGTCGGGGCTGGCCGTTCAGATGGCCGTGATGGTGATGGCCCTGCTGCCGGTGGCCGTGCTGTCGCCGTTCGTGCAGCGGCATTTCAAGAAGGGGATGCTGACCGGCGCGGTCAAGGGCTGACCGGCGCCCGTTGAAGCGGGGGCTGTTGTCCGACGGCCCGAGGTAGGTCCCCCACCCCCTGATCAAACAAAGCGAGGTGTGTCATGGGCATGTCCCGTCTCAGTCGGCGTGCCGTTCTCGGTGGTACCGCTGCCGCCGCCGCGGTCACCGCCGTACCGTTCCTGCCCGGCCGCGCGCAAGCAGCCGGAGCCGACTCCGCCGCCCCCGCCTACCGCTGGCGCAACGCCGTCATCGGCGGCACCGGATTCGTCACCGGTGTTCTCTTCCACCCCTCCGTCCGCGGCCTCGCCTACGCCCGGACCGACATCGGGGGCGCCTACCGCTGGGACGACCGCGCCGCCCGCTGGACACCCCTCACCGATCACCTCGGCTGGGACGACTGGAACCTGCTCGGAGTCGAGGCCGTCGCCGTCGATCCCGCCCACCCGGACCGGCTCTACCTCGCCCTCGGTACCTACACCCAGCCCTGGGCCGGCAAGGGAGCCGTGCTGCGGTCCGACGACCGCGGTGCCACCTGGAGCCGTACCGACCTCGGTGTGCAGCTCGGGGCCAACGAGGACGGGCGGGGGGCCGGGGAGCGGCTGCTCGTCGATCCCCGGGACAGCGACACCCTGTGGCTCGGGACCCGGCACGACGGGCTGCTCAAGTCGACCGACCGGGGCGCCACCTGGGCGGCCGTCAGCGGCTTCCCGGCGGCGCCCAGTGCCACCGGGCAGGGCGTGGTCCTCCTCGTCGCCGTCGGGCGGGCCGTCTACGCCGGGTGGGGTGACGGGGGAGGGACCTCCGCCAACCTGTTCCGGACCCTCGACGGCACGTCCTGGGAAGCCGTGCCCGGGCAGCCCGGCGGCCCCTCCGCCAAGGTGCCGATCCGGGCCGCCCACGACCGCCACGCCCACGAGCTGTACATCACCTACGCCGACGCGCCCGGGCCCAACGGACAGTCCGCCGGCAGTGTGCACAAGCTCGCCGTCCACACCGGCACGTGGACCGAGGTCACGCCCGTGCGGCCCGGCGGGACCACCGACGACGGCTCCGCCGACACCTTCGGGTACGGCGGGGTCGCCGTCGACGCCCGCCGGCCGGGCACCGTGGTCGTCTCCACCAACAACCGCTGGGCGGCCGTCGACACCCTGTACCGCACCACGGACGGCGGCCGTACCTGGACGTCCCTGAAGGACTCCGCGGTCCTGGACGTGTCCGAGACGCCGTTCCTCACCTTCGGCGCCGACCGGGCCAAGTTCGGCTGGTGGATCCAGGCCGTGGCCGTCGACCCGTGCGACTCCCGGCATGTCGTGTACGGCACCGGCGCCACCCTCTACGGCACCCGCGACCTCACCCACTGGTCCCCGTGGATCCGCGGCCTGGAGGAGACCGCGGTACACGTGCTGATCTCGCCCCCGGTCGGGGAGGCGCACCTGCTCAGCGCGCTCGGGGACGTCGGCGTGATGTACCACGAGCGGCTCACCGCCTCGCCCTCCCGAGGCATGGCCACGCATCCCGTGTTCGGGTCGGCGACGGGACTCGCGCAGGCCGCGGGCAGGCCGGCGTACGTCGTGCGGACGGGGTGGGGCGACCACGGCAACGGCGCGTACTCGAACGACGGTGGGCGGACCTGGGCGCCCTTCGGGGGCCAGCCCGCCATCGCCAAGGACGCTCCGGGGCCGATCGCCGTCAACGCCGACGGCAGTGTGCTGCTGTGGTCCTTCGTGAACGGGGACGGCACCAAGTACGCCGCCCACCGGTCCGCCGACGGCGGGGCCACCTGGACCGAGATCTCCTCCTTCCCGAAGGGCGCCACGCCGGTCGCCGACCCGGCCGACCCGACGCTCTTCTACGCGTACGACACCGATACGGGAAAGGTACTCGCCAGCACTGACAGTGGCCTCTCGTTCACGGAACGTGCCGGCGGGCTGCCCGCCGGGGACAGCCAGTTCCAACTGGTCGCGGCGCCCGGCAGATCCGGTGACCTGTGGCTCTCCGGCAAGGGGAACGGGCTGTACCGGTCCACCGACGGCGGGCTCACCTTCTCGAAGGTCGCCGGCTGCCGGGCCTCCCACACCCTCGGCTTCGGCAAGGCGGCCGACGGCGCCGGCTACCCGGCGGTCTACATGGTCGGCTCGACGGACACCGTCACCGCCGTGTACCGGTCCGACGACGGCGCGAGGAGCTGGGTGCGGATCAACGACGACCGGCACCAGTGGGGTTGGACCGGCGAGGCCGTCACCGGTGACCCCCGGGTGTACGGGCGGGTCTACCTGGCCACCAACGGGCGGGGCATCCAGTACGGGGAGCCCGTGTGACGCCGGGCCTGGGGGACGCCACCCGCGGCCGCATCCTCTTCGGCGGCGACTACAACCCCGAGCAGTGGCCGGAGGAGACCTGGCACGAGGACGTCCGGCTGATGAGGGCCGCCGGCGTCAACTCCGTCACCCTCGGCGTCTTCTCCTGGGCCAGGCTCGAACCCCGCCCGGGAGAGCGGGAGTTCGGCTGGCTCGACACCGTCATGGAGCTGATGCACGGCAACGGCATCGGTGTCGTCCTCGCCACGCCCACCTCCTCGCCGCCGCCCTGGCTCGGCCGGCTGCACCCCGAGACCCTGCCCCGCGACGCGGACGGCCGTACCGAGTGGTGGGGCGGACGCCAGCACTTCTCGCACTCCAGCGCCGTGTACCGCCGCCATGCCGCCGCCATCACCGAGGACCTGGCCGCCCGTTACGGCAGCCACCCCGCCCTCACCATGTGGCACATCAACAACGAGTACTGCACCTACGACTGGGGCGACGAGGCCGCCGCCCGGTTCAGGGCCTGGCTGCGGGAGAAGTACGGCGGCCTCGACGCGCTCAACTCCGCCTGGGGCACCGCCTTCTGGAGCCAGGGCTACGGCGACTGGGAGGAGGTCCTGCCACCGCGCCACGCGCACTACCTGAAGAACCCCGGGCAGGTGCTGGACTTCAAACGGTTCACCTCCGACATGCTCCTGGAGTGCTTCGCCGCCGAGCGGGACATCGTCCGCCGGCACACGCCCGCCCACATCCCGGTCACCACCAACTTCATGCCGCTGTGGGTCGGCCAGGACGCCTGGCGGTGGGCCCAGGAGGAGGACGTGGTCTCCGTCGACATCTATCCCGACCCCCGTGATCCGCTGGGCGCCCAACAGGGCGCCCTCGTACAGGACATGACCCGCTCGCAGGCCCGTGGGCCCTGGATGCTCATGGAGCAGGCGGCGGGCCCGGTGAACTGGCGGGGCGTGAACCACCCCAAACCCCGTGGCCTCAACCGGCTGTGGTCCCTGCAGGCCGTCGCCCGTGGCGCCGACGCCGTCTGCTACTTCCAGTGGCGGCAGTCGCGACAGGGCGCCGAGAAGTTCCACTCGGGGATGGTCGGCCACGCGGGGGAGCAGGGGCGTACCTACCAGGAGGTGAAGCTGCTCGGGGCCGAACTCGCCCGGATAGGACCCGAGGTGACGGGCAGTCACTCCAAGAGCCATATCGCGATCCTGCACGACTGGCACTCCTGGTGGGCCGGCGCGCACGAGGGCCGCCTCTCCACCCGCGTCGACCACGCCCAGATCCTCACCGCCTGGCACCGCGCCCTCTGGCAGGCCCACCTCACCACCGACTTCGCCCACCCCGAGCACGACCTCACCGGCTACAAGCTGGTCGTCGTCCCGCAGTCGTACGCGCTCACGGACTCGGCGATCGACAACCTCGTCGCCTATGCGCGCGGCGGCGGCACCCTCGTCAGCGGCTTCCTGACCGGCGTGGCCGACGAGGACGACCGGGTGCGCCCCGGCGGCATGGACGCTCGACTGCGCGCCCTGTTCGGCATCCGCACGCTGCACGAGTGGTGGCCGCTGGACGAGGACCAGAACGTCGAGACCGACGGCTTCCTGGGGACCCTGTGGTCGGAGGAGATCGAGAAGGACGAGGAGGCCTCGGCGGAGGCCACCTACAAGGGCGGCGAGCTCGACGGACTGCCCGCCGTGCTGCGCAAGGGCCGGGCCCGGTATCTCTCCACGCTCCCCGAGCCGGACGCCCTGCGCACCCTGCTCGCGGCGATCGCCGCCGAGGCCGGCGTCCGTCCGGTCCTGCCCGGTCTGCCCGACCAGGTCGAGGCGGTGCGCCGCGGTGACCTGCTCTTCGTCCTCAACCACGGCCGCGAGCCGGTCACCGTCGAGGTGCCGGACACCCGTCGTGATCTGCTGACGGACACGGTTGTCGCGGGTCGGTTCACCCTCGACCGATACGGCGTGGTGGTCTTGTGCTCATGAACAATCCCACGCACACCTCCGCGACCGTCGTCCACGGCACCTGGGAACCCGCTCCCGCCGACCGCTGGGAGGACGGCTTCCTCAGCGGCAACGGTCACCACGGCGCCCTCGTGTTCGGCAGCCCGAACGACGAGCGGATCGTCGTCACCCACCACACCCTGGTCCGCCCCAACGGCAGCGAGAACGCCCGCCCGCCCCGGCTCGCCGCCCGACTGCACCACCTGCAAGATCAGTTGCTGGCCGGTGACCTGTACGCCGCCGAGACCTTCACCGACGGCCGCGACCTGCAGTGGGTGCAGCCCTTCCACCCCGCCTTCCAGGTACGACTGCGCAGATCGCCCGGCGAGGACCCGCACCGCTACCGCCGGTCCGTCGACTTCGCCACCGGCGTCGTACGGGAGGGCTGCGAGGGCTGGAGCAGCCGTGTCTTCGTCTCCCGCGCCGACGACGTGATCGTCCAGCAGGTCACCGCCGCCGACCTGGCCATCGCCCTGGACCACCGGCTCCCGAACGCGCCCGAGTCTCTCGTCGTCGGCGACGGCGCCGTCCTCACCCCCGAGGGCGCCCTGCTCACCCTGCGCGTCCGCTACCCCGGCAGCGACACGGCGTACACCGGTCTGACGCTCGTCGTGGTCACCGGCGGCCGGACGGAACTCGCGCCACCCGGCATCGAGGTCACCGGCGCCGAGTCCGTGCTCCTCCTCACCCGCGTCCTGCGCCACACCGGCGACCTGGACACCACCGCCCACCACGACGCCCTGCGCCGACTGGCCGCGGGCGGCGAGGAGCCGGGCGAGGAGACATACGACCGCCTGCTGGCCCGCCACACCGCCCTGCACCGCACCGCCTACCAGCGGGTCACCCTCGACCTCGGCGCCGACCCGGCCCAACGCGCCCTGCCCGGCTCCGAGTTGCTGGGCAAGCACCCGCAGAGCCGCGCCCTCCTGGAGCGCCTCTTCGCCGCCGGCCGCTACCACCTGCTCTCCGCGAGCGGCTTCAACCCGCCCCGTCTGACCGGCCTGTGGACCGGCGACTGGGACACCGCCTGGTCCGGCGCCTTCACCAACGACGCCAACCTCAACCTCCAGACGGCGTCCGCGGCGGCGACCGCCCTCCCCGAAGTGACCTCGGCCCACGCTTCCCTGATTCTTCGTCAGCTCGACGACTGGGCCGAGAACGCGCGCACGGTCTTCGGCGCCCGTGGAGTCGTCGCCCCGGCCCACACCGACGGCGAGTCCGGGCTGGCGTACCACTTCGAACGCGAGTACCCGCTCCACCTGTGGACGGCGGGCGCCGACTGGCTGCTCAAGCCGCTCGTCGACCACGACGAGACCCGCGGCGAGCGCGATCCCCGTACGGCCGACGCGCTCGCCCGGGTCGCCCAGTTCTACGAGGACTTCCTCGACCGGCGCGACTCTGACGGCCGACTGGTGATCGTCCCCTCCTACTCGCCCGAGAACCGTCCCGCGAACGCCAGTTGGGGTGCCATCAACGCGGCCATGGACCTCTCGGCCGCCCGGCACGCGCTGCTGACCGCCGCCGACTACCGTCCCGGCACCCCCGACGCGGACCGCTGGCGTGCGCTCGCCGACCAGTTGCCCCCGCACCGGATCAACTCCGACGGCGCGCTCGCCGAATGGGCCTGGCCCGGTCTGGAGGACACCTACGACCACCGCCATCTCAGCCATCTCTACGGCGTCTGGCCGCTCGACGAGATCAACCCCTACGACACCCCGGACCTGGCCGCCGCGGCCCACCGCGCCCTCGAACTGCGCGGCGCCGAGAACGACTCGGCCCACGGGCATCTGCACCACGCCCTGGTCGCCGCCCGGCTGCGCGACGGCGAACGGGTCGCGCACGCCCTCGGCCAGGTGCTCGAAGGGGACTTCTTCCACGCCTCCCTGATGAGCGCCCACTACCCGGACCGCCGCGTCTACAACGCCGACGCGGCGCACACCCTGCCCGCCGTGCTGGTCGAGATGCTCGTCCAGTCCACGCCCGACCGGCTGCTCCTGCTGCCCGCGCTCCCGGCGGCGTACCCGACCGGCCGGCTCGTCGGTGTCCGTACCCGGTTCGGGGCGGTCGTCGACCTCACCTGGAGCCCCGACGAGACCACGGTGGTGATCCGCCCCACCCGGACCCACCGCGTCGACCTCCGGACTTCCTCCGGCGCCCGACCGCTCGACCTGGTCGCCGGAGAAGACCACGTCCTCACCCTGGGGGCGTGGTAGCCACCCGCAACTCCCCCCACCCATGGAAGGGGCACCATGTCAACACGCACCCTGAAGCGGCGGCTCACCCTGGCAGTGCTGGCCCCGGCGATGGCCCTCGGCGCGACCGTCGGCCTCGCCTCCGCCCCCGCCTCGGCCGCCGTCTGGAGCTCCTGCGCCCAGTACGGCGCCACCACCCTGAACGGCTACACCCTCTACAACAACATCTGGGGTTCCGGAGCCGGCGCCCAGTGCATCTGGGCCAACTCCGGGACCAACTGGGGGGTCAACGCCAACCACCCCAACACCGGCGGCATCAAGTCCTACCCCAACGCCTCGAAGGTGATCAACAAGTCGATCACC
>Ga0182008_10001377_pt1 | contig 16460 bp, 12 predicted proteins | sample Sormic07211129_1_FD_120482 | JGI IMG/M metagenome (GOLD analysis project Ga0182008, IMG submission 120482) | Rhizosphere microbial communities from Sorghum bicolor, Mead, Nebraska, USA - 072115-129_1 metaG | ecosystem: Host-associated > Plants > Roots > Rhizosphere | place: USA: Nebraska...
GTGGTTTGGATTGATGCGAGTGATGTGAAGCGTTTGTTGAATGTGAGTGATGCGACGATTTACAGGAGGAGGGCTGAGGGGGCTTGGGTTTGTAAGAAGGTTGGGGGGAAGTGGTTTTATTTGAAGTCTTCTTTGTGAAAAATAGGTTTTCTGATCGCGCTGAACCTTACAGGTTCTGAGGCTTGATCATGAAAACCTATTTTTCTTGGGTGCAGACTGGAGGGGGTGCAGGTTGTTTATATATGTATTAGTTTTCGGCGATTATCACCGAAAAGAGCGTGTTTGGTAAATGGGTGAAAGTCTCCAAAGTTATTGGAAGCGTTCAGTATTACATACCCATATGGACTTAATGACCCAGCAGGCTATATAATAGTTGTTGTCTGGAATCTACGATCCGAAATTCTCGGCAACTAGCTACGGCTTTTGTGCGGAAAAATTCTCATCAGGACTTAGAAAATGTAAGGAAGTACATCAATGTGTGGATTTCCACAGAAGTGGCCACCTCGTTTCGGACCAAACTGGCCGACAATTTGATTGCCGGGCTATAGTATAAATTGTTCCTTTCCTCCTTGAACAAATATAAAAGACAGCTTCAAATATACTTGTAAGTTCAAGCATCTCATTTAGCTTATTGCGAGTGATATTTATCCTACTCAAATGAAACCAAAGATTGAAGTCCGGCAAGGAATAAATTCAAAAATCGCTCTGAAGTCCCTCCAAAAGTGCTTAAACGTGAGATCAACCAAAGACCAGCCAACAGTCCTAAATTTGAATCTGAGGCTTTCTTTTACTTCAATTTAAAATGTTGTCAAGAAAAGCTATACTTTGAAAGTCTGATCGAAAGATCAGCACGGCCAGTTTGCAGCGAAACAGGATGACAGTTTAAATGCGAAATGAGCGGCCACTATTGCCAAAAATATCCGCCGAAGCAGCTTATTACGTATTTAAGCAACAGGGGATTGAACAAGTGATTATGGTTTATCCATAGAATGAGAAAAGTTGACCGATTTTAGTTGGCGAAAAATATTATCTATCTTTAAATATCTAAAATTCTCAATTATGTCATTACGCTCTCTTTATACTAATTATTTTAGTGCCTTTCTCAGCTTATCCTGCAACAACTAAATTCTTTTACTCCGTAATCTAGTTAACTAAAAGAACTTTCCATGCGCGCTGTTCATGTTCAGAAAATTAATATAACAATCATAGGCAATACGGTTTCCCGTAAGATTCTGATTTCGGTTTTCGCGATAATTGTTCAGGTACAGATTAAAGTTATTTAAAGCAACAGTCCATAGGAATTGGAACGACTCAAGTTTAAAAAACAATTAAAATGAAAATAGATATTCACGTCCATACTAAGAAGGTAAAAACTGGGGATGCGGACACTAGAAATGTTACGGCTGATCGCTTTAACGAGATTATCAGATCGACCGACGTCAAGATATTGGCCATAACTAATCACAACCATTTTGACATTGATCAATATAAGGAAATCAGCGAGTCTGTAAAGGATGTCTGCCAGATTTGGCCAGGTATCGAACTGGATATCCAAGAAAATTCCAAGCGTGCCCATTTGCTTGTTATAGCGAACCCTAAAACTGCGGAAGCTTTTAATCAGCGCTGCGAAAACATCCTAGCTGGACAGAACCCGAACACTTTTGCCATTTCCATTGCAGCTACCGTCGAAAGCTTCGAGGATCTGGATTGCATTTATATTGCGCACTACATGAATAAAACACCGAACCTGGGAGATGTTGAGCTTGAGACTTTGTCCGCGCTGATCAGCAATCCCAGAAGAGTGATCAAAGAGGCCGCAAATTCCATTTCCGCCGGTATTTTCATCAGCCATGGCCATAACTCAATTTACGGTTCAGATATTCAGGATTGGAATGACTATGAAGTTTTATCCCAGGGTTTGCCCGATCTGCGTCTACCTGTCGACAGCTTTGAGCAGTTCTGTCTCCTTCTGGATAAAAACGAGGCGACGATCAATACGATTCTACAAAAGAAAACGTGCGATAAAGTTGTCATCGCGCCCTTTGGCGCTGGGGAAATCATGACTCTGGATATTTACAATGATATCAATATCCTGTTCGGATCTAAGGGGACAGGAAAAACCGATATTTTAAAAAGCTTATCGGCCTATTACAACAGTATTGGTTATACGACCAGCGTCTATATGTCAAACGATAGACATGTAAACGATGTGTTCAATTTGCGCGGTCAAAATTTTAACGTTGATGTAAGCGACTTTGGCGTTAATGAGTGTACAGCGGAGATAGAATCTATAAAAACCGCTACCGAGGTGGCTATCACCAGCATGGGGAAATACAGGCAGCATTTCTCTGGTGAAGAGACCAATAAAATTGCCCAGAAGCTCAAAATAAAGACCATAAACCATATCGATGAAGCTGGGGCTGTAAGGGCGCTGGACGAAGTCAGCGGGATTCTGCAGGAATTCAAGACTTTTCAAGTATTTCTGTCCGACAATACCCTAGTTGGAGATCTTATTGAAAAAGAATTAATCGATGAACTGGTTGATGTTTTAGAGCGGATTTTGCTTTGTCTGAAAGTGAAAATCGACAATCAGTTTTTAGAGGCTAACAGCTTGAAGTTATTGAACCAGATCGTTAGCATATTCAATCAGGAGATCACTAAGAAAACTGGTATCCCACAAAAGCCAACTGGGACAGGATTTACCGATTATGCTAGAAACCGAATAGAGATTGAACAAAACATCAGAAAGATAAAGCAGGCCATTAACACTTCTATTTTGCCCATTGAGGATTATGCGGGCGATCTGGGTGAAAAAGGAAAACTTTACTGCAAGACCAGCCTGATGATCCAAAATGGATCGTTCATAAACGGTGCATATGAGACCGTTAAAAACATCAACAAAACCCCGCAAAAGGAGTTCGCTAATCGCATCCTCTCGATTTCTAGACACGTGTACAGCAATGAATTATTCGAGAAAATTGCCGATTTAAAACATATTGAAGGTGTCGAACATATCCGGAGCATCAGTGACCTACTTCAGTTCAACCGGGTTTTTGTTCTGAATGGAAATTTTTATAATCCTTCGAATGGAGAATCTTCCATGATCCTCTTGCATAAAGAGCTGACGGAAGACAAGGAAATTTACCTCATCGACGAACCGGAGAAAAGCCTGGGTAATGACTATATCAACGATGTGATTGTTCCCATCATCAAAGAAAAGGCCCTTTTAGGTAAAAAAGTGATAATTGCCACGCATGATGCCAATATCGCCGTTAGGACTTTACCCTACAATTCCATTTATCGGTTGAGGGAAAATGGTCTTTATTACACCATGACGGGAAATCCATTTTTCAATACATTGAAGTGCATCAATACTTCCAGAGCTGAACTGGACTGGAAAGAAATCAGCATGAAAACACTAGAAGGGGGCAAATCGGCCTTCGGAGAAAGGGGTAAAATATATGGAAACTAAAACAGCGACAATCAAAAGACAAACCGACCAGAGCAAGCTCGCACTGCAGGGCCATACAGGCAGCTTTGAGATCATTTTAACCGAGGACAATCCTAATAATATCAAGAGCGTATTCAATTTGATTCTCAAGGACTTAAAAAATGGGTTGATCCAATTTGAACTAACCGACGATAAAGAAGATATGTACTATCACATCTGCAAGGAATACATCAAACAGTTGAATGCAGAGATGGTTGCTATTTATGAAGAGTTAGAAAGGTATGATCTGGTAGCAGAAGAAAAAGAAGATTCGGCTAATAATCAAGTAGCTAGGCCCGAATAGTTGATATCTCCTTGGATCAAGTATTGCCAGTTAGATCTTTGGACGGGAAACCGCGGGAGGCCTTGGGATTGCTGATTGAGTCTGGTTGTAGATGTTATCTAGACCCAGAGTACACAATCAGCTAATCGCTTATTTAACGAGGAGAAAATTACCCTAATTATTTATCCAAATTATTCTGGCTCAAACATAAAAACGGATAAGACCGCACTCAGATTTGTTTATCTTTATAAAAATAAAATTATTATATGCCTGCTTTTAGAGGAATCAACTTGCGTTCCGGAGACCTTGCTGAACAACTTGGTATATTGCTACTACAATCCGTTGCTTTGGTAGCCCCCATTCCTCGTACAGAAGACGTAGGGATCGATGTTGTATCTACCCTTATCAAAAAATATGACGGCTATAAATACATTGCAGAAGATTCATTTTTTGTCTCCATAAAATCGGCGTCAATCACTGAGATTTTGTTCGAAGGCGACCAGATACAATGGCTGAAGGACCTGCACCTTCCATTATTTATTGCAACAGTAGACCGCAGAACCTCCACCATGAAACTTTACACTACACAGAGTCTGTCCGTTGCATTCACTTCTAATTCGGAACTTCGAAAGGTAAACCTCCAGCTTATGGAAAAATATGATGGTGAACTCGGTAAGGTAGACGAAGAACTGGATTTACCAATCGGTCCTCCAGTTTTGAAATGGACCCTAAACGATATCGAAACAAACCCCAATTTCCTGCAGCAATTCTATGACCTGATGAAAACTCACGTGACCATTGCTAAAAAATCGATAGAAACCAGACGAGTAGGGTATGTGGACCTTGTGGTATGGAAAACGGGTAAAGTTCCTCGCGTCTGGGCACAACAATTGAAAGGCAGAAAAGACAACCTGGCCGTGGATGAAATATCTGCGCCTTATCTTCATTCAATTTTACACAATCTATCACTTGGAAGCGAGATCGAAACGACCAGAAGCCTATACAGACTATTCGATAAAGTTCTCGATCATGCTGGCCATTTTCATATCGTCAATGGAGTTAGGGAATTAAAGCCCCTGGCTTTGATCCCCAAAGAAAAAGTTGCAGAAGATCCTGAAATTTCATCGTAAAAAAATAGTACATTCTTACGGTTCCTTTTTAACTATCTAAATACCGACTGATAAGCTAGACTAAGGAAACTGGTTTTGGCAGAGTGGAGAAAAGAGAACCAACTATCGGATAACGTTTATTGTCAAGGAAGATTATTTAATCAGTTGTAAAATCATGGTCAAAACGACTCTCAGGAATATCATTATTTTGGGCGGGGAGTTCATTCTAAATAATTCTTTAGTTTTACCAGATCAGACGTAACCTCAATAATGAAACAGGAAATCATACCTTTTATCCGCTCAAAGGATTACAAATTTATAAAGGACATTGGCCAGGGAGGCCTAGGCAAAACCTATCTGATCGAAGATGAGCTCATCGGCGAACAGTTCGTTTGCAAAAAATACATTCCTATGTACGATGAGCATAAGGAGCTCTATTATGATCACTTTGTAGAGGAAATCAAGCTTCTTCACCTACTTTACCACGTCAATGTGGTCAGGGTATTTAACTTTTACCTATATCCAGCTCATAGAACTGGGTATATCCTGATGGAATACGTAGACGGAAAGATCATCAGCGACTATATTGCCTCCAATCCGCACCGGATTGACGATATATTTGTCCAGGTTATCGGGGGATTCCGCCACTTGGAGGAACACAACATTCTTCACCGCGACATCCGTCCGGAGAACCTGATGGTCTCTAACGAAGGCTACCTGAAAATCATCGATTTCGGCTTCGGCAAAAAAGTGCTCCTGAATGAAGACTTCGACAAAAGCATATCGCTGAACTGGCGCTATCCTGTCCCACAGGATTTTTCGCAAAAAATCTACAGTTATGCTACCGAGATTTATTTTGTGGGCAAGCTTTTTGAGGAACTGCTCACCGAAAACGGTATAACCGGATTTGCACACAGGGGCATCCTGGAAAAGATGCTGCCTAGTAATCCAGACCTGCGTATCGGGTCCTTCTTTGAACTGGACAGGTTGATAATCCAAGGAGGCTCACCGGGACTGGAGTTTACAGAAGGCGAAAAAAAAATCTATCGGAATTTTGCCGTGGATGTGAGCAAAATTTATTCAAAGATTGAGACAAGTGCACAATACGTTAAAGAACCCGCCCAGATCATCAAGCTCCTAGATGAGGTATATGAAAATTCCATGCTGGAAACCGCGGTCCAGAATGTCCAGTCCATTTCCAGGTGTTTTATCAAAGGCGCCTACTATTATAACAACTCGGCGGAAATCGTTGTAGATGATATGGCGGCCTTTTTAAAAATGATCAAAGGCATGAGTCCGGAACGGCAGAAAATCATTATCAATAATCTCTGGCAAAGGCTTGACCGATTGCCAAGATATACCGATGAGGTTTATTCAGAAGACGATGACCTTCCGTTCTAATATCTTCGAAATAGATGACCAATACTAATTATTTGGTCTAATATGAAAAAGGACATCTTTTCTCGTCTTGATGATATCGACAAAATGGCCTTTTTTGGATGGATATCAGCTTGAAATGCCTAAATTGAAGATACAGCCTCCACATAGGCTTTCTTCGAGGGCGGGAGTTAAGGTAAGTAGTCATTTAAAAGGAAAAAAAGGAAAGGTCTGTAGTGAGGGAAAACCTATTTTTCTTGGGTGCAGACTGGGGGGGTGATTTGACTTATTAACAAAATTGAGTGATATACTAATATATTTGGATAATATTCTGAAATACTAAAAATATTAGTATAACTTTGTGTGACTTAAATTTTATGTCATGCAAAGCGATAAGCACATCATCCACATGGATCAGGATGCGTTCTTCGTATCTGTAGAGGTCCGTAAAGATCCTACTTTAAAAGGAAAGCCAGTGATCATCGGGGGAACTTCTGATAGAGGGGTTGTGGCCTCCTGCAGTTATGAGGCCAGAAAGTACGGTGTGCATTCGGCTATGCCGTCTAAATTGGCTAAACAGCTTTGCCCGCATGCCATCTTTGTTAAGGGAAATATGGATGCCTATACTAAGGCTTCCCTTGAAATTACAGAAATTATACGGGAGAAAGTTCCACTGTTTGAAAAGGCCAGTATTGATGAGCATTATATAGATATGACGGGAATGGACCGGTTTTATGGTTGTATGCAATATGCTCATGAATTGCGTCAAAAGATTATGAAAGAACTCCATTTGCCCATCTCTTTTGGCTTGTCCGTTAACAAGACTGTGGCGAAAATGGCCACCAACGAATGTAAGCCAGGGGGAGAGAAAAACGTGGAGCTGCCGGAAGTTCAGCCTTTTCTAAATCCGCTGTCCATTCGTAAAATTCCTGGACTGGGTGAGAAAACGTTTATTAAGCTAAGCGATATGGGTATCAAACGTATTTTTACCCTTTCTCAAATTCACCCTGAGCAAATGCAGAAACTGCTTGGTAGAAACGGTTTATCCCTGCTTGAAAAATCAAAGGGGATTGATTTTTCACCTGTTGTCCCTTATGTAGAACAGAAATCCATAAGCACCCAATGTACTTTTAAAGCAGATACCATTGACCTGAGCCTGCTGAATAATTTACTCACCTCAATGGTTATTGATATTGCTTATCAGCTACGGGAGAAAAAGAAATTAACGGCTTGTATAACGGTAACCATTCGATATTCCAATTTTGAGGATGTGACAAAACAGGCCAGCATTCCATATACATCGCTGGATAATGTTTTAATTGAAAAAGCCAAAGACCTTTTTAAACAGGTTTACCAAAAGAGAATGCTATTGCGCTTAATTGGTGTCCGGTTTTCTAACCTGGTATCTGGTTTTGAGCAGATTGATCTGTACAGCGAATCGAACGAGCAATATGATCTGGTACAGGCCTTAGACAAAATCCGCCGCAGGTTTGGCGAAAAAGCAGTAACAAGGGCTTCCATTATGGATTTAGATATTTAAAGATGTACATCAACGTCCATTCTCAGTATAGTCTCAGATACGGCACAATGTCGGTCGAAAAATTGGTTGACGAGGCATTAGCCCGGGGTATCAATCAAATGGTGCTTACCGATATCAATAATTCAACAGGGATCATGCAGTTCATCCGTACCTGTCGTGAAAAAGGTATTAAACCAATTGGGGGATTGGAATTTAGGAGAGAGAACAAACTACTTTACATTGGGATTGCCAAAAGTAAAGAGGGGATGAGGCAGTTGAATGAGTTCCTTTCAGATCATAATCTGGAGCAGAAAGATCTTCCTGATCAAGCGCCTGATTTGTCTGAAGCTTATTTTGTTTATCCCTTTGGATGTAAACTGGAACTAAAGGAAAAGCATTTTATAGGTATACGTTATGATCAGTTGCATACGCTCCACGGAGTTGATTTAAAGGAAATTAAGCCAAAATTGCTTGCCTTACAGCCTGTTGTTTTTGCTGACCGTTTGGAATACAGGCTTCATGAATATTTACGAGGGATTGACCTGAATGCCCTGTTGACAAAGGTTGCACCGGAAGATAAGTGCGCGGATACAGATTGCTTTTTAAAGCCAGGTGAACTGGAAGCCAAATTTGCGAAGTATAGTTTTATACTGGATAATACGCGTAACCTGATAAACAGTTGTGAAATGGACTATCCGGAAGGTAAAATCAAACTGAACCGCCAAACGTTTACCGGGAGTAAAAGGGATGACCAGGAATTGCTTAGCAAATTGGCTATGGAAGGTATGGTTTACCGCTATGGAAAGAGTAATAAGAAAGCCCTGAAGAAGGTTAAGGAGGAACTAAAGGTCATTTTTGACCTGAATTTTTGTGCTTACTTTCTCATTACCTGGGATATTATACGTTATTCGATGGCGCAGGGTTATTATCATGTAGGGCGTGGTTCTGGTGCAAATAGCACTGTAGCTTACTGTTTAAGGATTACCGATGTAGATCCAATTGAACTGGATCTGTATTTTGAACGGTTTTTGAACGCTCAGCGGACAAGTCCGCCCGACTTTGACATTGATTATTCCTGGGACCAGCGGGAAGATGTTCAGGACTATATCTTTAAACGTTATGGCAGAAAGCACACGGCCTTATTGGGTACGATGTCCACTTTTAAGGATCGTTCCATTATCAGGGAAATCGGAAAGGTAATGGGTTTGCCCAAAGCAGAAATTGACGGATTTACCGATCCTACAAAGGCCACATTAAATCGGGACAACGCTACTTTCAAAAAGATCATGGCTATTTATGCTATTATGGCCAATATGCCCAATCAAAGAAGCATACATGCAGGTGGCGTTTTGGTGTCGGAGGAACCGATTACCTATTATACTGCACTGGATTTACCGCCTAAGGGGATGCCCACTGTGCAATGGGATATGTATGAAGCGGAAGAGATTGGTTATGATAAGTATGATATTCTTTCTCAAAGGGGGATTGGTCATATTAAAGAGGCTGTAAAACTTGTGGAAGAAAATCAACAGCAAAGGTTGGACATCCACCAGGTAAAGGACTTTATGAAAGACCCAAATCTCAATGACCGGCTGAAGTCTGGTGATACTATTGGATGTTTTTATATTGAATCTCCTGCGATGCGCCAACTGCTTACTAAACTGGGCTGTGATAATTACCTTACTCTGGTTGCCGCTAGCTCTATCATCAGGCCGGGGGTTGCACAATCTGGAATGATGAAAACTTATATCCAGAACTACCACCAACCGAGTAATGTGGATTATTTGCATCCGGTAATGGAAGAGCAATTAAAAGAAACCTTTGGGGTCATGGTGTATCAGGAAGATGTTATCAAGATTTGTATTCATTATGGGGGCATGGATGGAACGGATGCTGATATTTTACGTCGTGGTATGAGTGGTAAATATCGCTCAAGGGTGGAATTTGATAAATTGGTGCAGAAGTTTCATGAGGGTGCTGCGGCGTTGGGTAGACCGGAGGCGATCACCAACGAGGTTTGGAGGCAGGTTTCCAGTTTTGCGGGTTATAGTTTTTCTAAAGCGCATTCCGCTAGTTTTGCTGTAGAAAGTTATCAAAGTCTATTTCTAAAGACGTATTACCCCATTGAATTTATGGTTGGTGTGTTGAATAATTATGGTGGTTTCTATACCCGTTGGTTGTATGTACATGAACTCCGCAAAGCTGGTGCTAAGGTAAATTTGCCTTGCGTAAACAATAGTACTTCGGTGGTTTCCATTTCTGGAATTGAGGCGTATCTGGGATTTATTGGTGTTCAGGGATTGGAGACCAAATGGATGGAGTTGATCCCGCTGGAGCGGAAAATGAATGGTGATTATGCGGATCTGGAAGATTTTGTAAAACGAACTGGCATTGGAATTGAACAGGCTGTTTTATTGATACGGGTTGGTGCATTGCGTTTTACGGGAAAAAGTAAAAAGACGCTGTTATGGGATGTTCATATGTTACTGGGCGGCAAAACTAAACCAACAAACGATGCGGAATTGTTTAACATTGAACAAAAAAAGTATGCAATGCCGGAGCTGGTCAATACGGCGCTTGAGGATGCTTACCATGAGCTTGAGCTTTTAGGCTTTCCATTAACCTTGTCTATGTTTGATCTGTTAAAAACTAAATATCGGGGGGATTTACGGACCAAAGAGTTAATCCGGTACGTTGGAAAGATGGTAAGAATGGTTGGGATGTATGTGTGTGAGAAAACTGTCCGTACTAAGAATAATAAAAAAATGTGGTTCGGGACTTTCCTGGATGCGGATGGTGACTTTTTTGACACGACGCATTTTCCGAATAACACCCCAAGTTATCCTTTTAGGGGTGCGGGATGTTACTTGATTTTAGGGAAGGTTGTGGTGGATTTTGGGTTTCCGAGTGTTGAAGTGGTTAGGTTTGCGAAATTGGAGATATTGGGGAATCCTGTAATGAATTAGGGGGGAAAAAAACCTGCACTTCTTTTCTCACTGGACCTTCCGCGAAGAGCTTCAGGCCCTGAGGTGTGAAAAGAGGTGCAGGTTTTTTTGGGGGGGAGTGTCCGGGTAGGAGGTTTGCACTTCTTTTCTCAAGGACCTTCCGCGAAGAGCTTCAGGCCCTGAGGTGTGAAAAGAGGTGCAGGTTTTTTTTGGGGGGAGTGTCCGGGTAGGAGGTTTGCACTTCTTTTCTCAAGGACCTTCCGCGAAAAGAGGAATAACGTTTGCTGGAGAATTCTATACAGGAAATGCAAAGCATTTTTTTCTTTATTTTCAATCTGTAAAACTAATTATAGATTTTACTGAAAGGAAAAGATATCTTCTTCAAGATTCTTTGAGCTTTAAATATTAGTCTTTTAAGGTTTATGAACTTCTTTTTATAGGTTTATGTGGATTATATCTAAGGTTCGAATAAATTCAAATTATAAAAAGATATTAATATTTGCTGGAATTAGTTTTTCCTATATTAATATGACAATAGCTCAGTCCATTGATCGGGTGCAGACCGGGGAGGGCTGATTGAATTGTCTAGATATATTCTATTCAAACGAATTTTATACTAAAAATCCTGACAGGCATCTTACAGATAATGGCTAGAAAGCATTTTTGGTAGAAAAGTTCCCAGGTGAAAAGAGATAATTTGATCCTACAGGAAATAATTGGAGTAATATGAGTATTCAAAATAGTGTTCAAAACGCTTAGTAAGTAAGGCGTTACTTATACCCAGATGTTTAAGTAGTAAAAAGTTAATAAGAGCCCTGCATGTTTCTGTTAGATGTATCAGCTCATCACCAGTCGCAGCCTTTTTCTTCCTGGCTGGGTTGTAATGGGTATAATAGTTTCTTGAGTTTTTTACATTAATTATAAATTTTCTGCTAAAGTCATAATCATAACCGATTTTAATTCCGTCGATTTCCTCTAACAATCTGGTTAATCTCTGATCAAGTGTGAATTCATTTTTGAACTGTAAATGATCTTTAACCTCATCTTTATACTCTTCAGGTATATTTTTAATAATAGTATTTAGTTTCTCTTTATACTCATTTGAAGGTAATACATTTCCCGGGAATTTGTAGGCATGATAAATCTCGAGTGCCCGAATTAGATTTAAAAAGTTATTTTCATCAAATGCACCTCTAAAAAAATAATCCTGAAAAATAAGCTGTATGATATGTTGTCCAGTAGCGGCAAAATCAAACCATTTTTTTAAAAACAAGGAAACATCTGGTTTCAGATCATTCATATGGATGAGAAATTTTTTCAAATGATCTTTAGATCCATATTGGAACTTGTTGAAAGGTATTGATCCGTAGATCATCGTGCCAAGGAATTTGTTACGTTTAAATTCCTGTTCATTTGGGTAAACCCTTGCTACTGAAATATTAGCGCCATCACGTGCTAGGAAAGAAACCATTTGCTGGAAATACAAAAGATATTTAAACAATTCGCTCAAAGACATGCCTTCATCTTTATTGGAGGTGAATTGCACCAAGGCAAATTCATGTAGACTAATCTTATTCCTGTTTTCTGTCGTAGGGGCGAAACATTCAAATTCAATACTAAGTGTAATTTCGCTGTTTAGTTTACATTCGATTCTTTCAGAGGTTTTGTAGCTGATATTGTACCCACTATTGGTAATTTCCTTTTTAAAGCTGTTGAAACTAATCCACCTGTCAAAATAGGGAATATGAACGCCTAAGATTTTAAATTTCTGTTCGTCAATACTTTTATAGTGCGTATCTCCATAAAGCATCAGCTTTGCATCAAAATTATCTACAAAGCCACTACATTCATACAATGTAATTTTTTCCTGATACCTTCCAGTACCATGAATAACTGGGAAATTCTGCCGGCCTAGTGTTTGGCCTTTGTCGTTGTCTAGGCTTCTATTGTCTGGGTCAGTTAAGTAGAGCTCAATTGTGAAATCAGTAACTCTAAGATATCCTTGAACCTTTATTTCGCTTTCGGGCAGAAACCAGACGCCGTGGTACGTTTCCTCTTTTGTTTCAATCATAAATTTCCCAATGGTCAATCAAATCTCCGGAAAATATTTTAAAAAAGATTGACTATATATAGCGTCGAATTTTGAATTCCGTAATTCAAATCGTAGTTTGATGTTTATGCAAAACGACAGAAGTTTGCATAAAAAAATATGATTGTATCCGCTTCAGACTTCGAAAGACAAACTTCTGCAATAGAAGAAATTATTTGGGGTGACTATCCTCCTCGTGTTATTTTGCGTAAAAGTAATACGATAACTAGTATTAGTCCAAAAGAGGAGTATGAGAAAAATTACAAAAATAATTTTGTAGTTTTTCCACTTTATACTACAGCTAAAAGAGATGATATATACATTCAAACTTCTTTTGTGGAGCAGCATAGGTATTACCATCATTTTGTTAGCACTCCTAAAGATGATCGTATAAAAGCTTCTATACCAAAGTATATTCAGGATCTGACGGAGGAAAGTATCCTGGATAATATACATGAGTATATCAATGAACGAATTCTCAATATGGTTTTTGACTTCAGAGAAGCGATGACTCTGCTTAAAGAAGGACATGTATTCGCTTGCGTGGATGATCCTGCACTTATCCTCAAAAACTTATTGAATTATTACCAACAAGTACGAGTAAACCAAGACATCCAAATCTCTTTCTTTTTTAATCTGCTGCTTCCAAAAGAAATTGCAGATCTTATGCTGGATATTTTAATTGAGCTAATCATGGATAAGCTTCAAATGATGGAAATAGATTGTTCTGTCATAAAAGGCCAAGAAATAGTCTTCAACCAACCGAATTTTAAACTGAATTGGTTGGGTTCGCAGCAAGATTTTGCTGAATTAATTTTAGAACTTAAGAATAAAAATTACCTCTCTTTTCCTGAGTCTGAAAGCATCCATGGTATTTCAAGGAGGTTTGTTAGTTTATTTGATTTTTCCAGTTCGATGAGGAAGAAAGATTCAAAAGTAGAGGATAATATTTGTACCTATCTAAAGCCAGTTTATGATAAAGATCTAAAATTGGATCAGTATTTCTTTGATAAGAAAGGTTATAAAAGGAAATTTGATGGCATACCGGTTAACAACAAACTTAAAACAGTAAAGTAGAATTTTTAAATTATGTCTATAAATCTAAATTATAAAATAAATCATAGTGATGATTGAGGTATATGAAGTGCTTGTTTAATAGTTTTTAATATTTATTAATGAGATCATTTAATCCAATATATGATCAGCTATCACGAATACCTGATCATAACTTTAATGTTTATCTTCCAGAAGTAATTTTAGGGGGAAATAACAAACATATTTGTGGAACTGGACATCTGTTTACAGATAATAGTCGGCTTAAGTTAAAAATAATAAATTGTGCACCTCCTACGATAGAAGAGGAAAGTATTAATTTCTTAATGTCAGGAGGAGAAGGAAGTAGTATTGGAGAGCTTCGTTCTATTGAGGATTATTGCTATCGAATGAATGCAAAAGATGATCATGGAAATGAATACTCCTGTGATTTTGTGGAAGTTGAACATGATTTTGATCGAATAATTTACACTTGCAACTTCAAAACTAAAATTTCAGTATTTTCTAGTGGTGGAATCACAAATAAGGTGAGTAATGCGGCTGTAGTATTTAAAGATAAATATAGCTTTGCAACAAATAAAAGCGGATTTAATAAGAACGTGTTTCCTACCTATTTAGATGCAATAATGGATCTAAAAGAAGTGTGGAATTGGGAAACTGAAGGGGTGTCAATGATCTTGCAAAAAAGCCTTAAGTATCTTCACCTGGATATTCAAAGTGAAAATCTAAATATTGATAACACCATGCTTAAACGTATTGTTGATACACTCAATTTTGTTATGGGCATTGAGCATCAATATTATTACATAGTTTACTTTGGTGACAATAACTCATTTCAAGTTGATATTACAAACAATAGTAAACCATCTAAAAATGTCCTTTTTACTCCCCCATACCGAAGGACTGGTTCTATCGGAGACGAAGATGTTGAAAATGTAAAATTATTCAATAGTTATTATCGTTATTTAGAAAAACGACCTGACACCATATTGAATAAATTACACAAAAGAATTGTTGATTCAGGTTCTGGTTATTATTATAAACATGGTTTAGTAATTAGTACATCTATTGAAAGCATTTTAAAAAACTATTATCCTAAAGATCAGGAAGTATTAAGTGAGGATTTTTTAGCTGATATCCAACAGTTAAAAAACTATTCGAATAACCTCAATAATCCAATGGTAACTAAACGTTTTAAGTCTTTCATTGAAGGATTATCTGTCACCGGCAACTACATTCCTGGCAAAATGTTAGAAAAGTTAGAAAGTGAAGGCGTTATTGGAAAAGGAAGCTTAAATGTTTGGAGAAAGCTCCGTAACAGATATGCCCATGGTGATGACTTTAATGAAGAACTTCCAAAAGCGGTAGGATTGGTAATGCAAAACACCACAATTTATTATGAACTAATCTTTAACCTCATAAAATATGAGGGAAAGTATACTAGCTATTCAGTTACAGAAGGAAACAAAATTAAAACTTACCCTATAGATCGGAATGACGAATCGCAAATTTCATGACTAAAGAAGTTTATGAGTAAAAATTAACTTGATCATTATAATTAATTCGGATATAGTTGATAACATCTATGTTTTTAGCAAAAAAGTCCATTCAATGATTATTAAGAATTGTTAATTCTCTTTGCAAAATAATTGATTTGAAAAGAATGATTTGTATTTCAGAAGAGGAGAAACAGAAAATAGAATCTGGTAAGAATAGATATTTGAATGATGGTGTTGCAGGTTATGCAGGCTTTGAATCTGTTGTATATTAATAAGCGATTGGATACTAGTTATATTGGCTGTCACATATCTAAAGCTTACATTTGCTAACGTAACTAGCTAAACCAAATGATTTATTGGCTAATGTAGCTTTTTGCGGAGTAATGCCATTATTGAAAGCTATGACCATATCAGCACTAAAGCAGCTAAAAGAAAGCGAAGATAAAGTAGAATTTAAGAAAGCGACTAACCAATATGCTTATAATAGCGGGCGTAAGAGTGTTCTTGGATACACAACTGCATTTGCTAATGAACGGGGCGGTTATTTGGTTTTTGGTCTTGAGGATGAGCATCCACATACAGTTTGCGGTTCTACTGCTTTTGAAGGCAAGGAGGGTGAACTGGAACAGAAGGTATATAGGGATTTGGGTGTTAGAATATGTACTGAAGTTTTGTATGAAAATGAAAAACGAGTACTTGTAATTAAGATTCCATCCAGACCTGTAGGGAAACCTCTTTTCTTTGAAGATGTTGCGTTAATGAGAGTGGGGGATGGATTGACCAGAATGTCGGATGAGATGTATTTCTCCATTGTACAAGAACAAGAGCCGGATTTTTCGGCTAAGGCATGCGTTGGATTGACTGTTGAGGATCTAGACGACCGTGCAATAAGAAAAATGGTTGATTCTTATGCCAGGAAACAAAATAATCCTGGATTTTTACAATTAAGTAAAGAACAAGTACTAACAGATTTAAGATTACTTTCTGACGGTAAGTTAAATTATGCAGCATTAATTCTTTTAGGCAAGAGGGAGGTGCTCCAACAGTTATTGCCTCAAAGTAAAACTATTTGGGAATTTAGAAATAATGAGTCACA
>Ga0182008_10001378_pt1 | contig 16459 bp, 14 predicted proteins | sample Sormic07211129_1_FD_120482 | JGI IMG/M metagenome (GOLD analysis project Ga0182008, IMG submission 120482) | Rhizosphere microbial communities from Sorghum bicolor, Mead, Nebraska, USA - 072115-129_1 metaG | ecosystem: Host-associated > Plants > Roots > Rhizosphere | place: USA: Nebraska...
CGGCGGGCTCCGTGGCGACGGCACCGGTCGCGAGCGGCTCGGCCGCGACGGCGCCGGAACCGGCCGTCACCCGCACCGACTCGCCCTTGGAGGGACCGTCACCCTTCGGGGAATCGCCCTTCGAGGGACCGTTGCCCTTGGGCGAGCCGTCGTCCTCGGGGTCGGTGCCGTCCGTGTCGCCCTCGTTCTCGGCGCTCACCTCGGCGTCACCGGCGCCCGTGCCCCCGGCCCCGCCGTCAGCGTCGGCGCCCCCGGCCTCGTCCGTCACATCTGCGTCGTCCGCCGAGGAAGCGTCACCGTCCCCGTCGAACTTCTTCAGCGCCGCCTTGGCCCGCAGGAACAGCTTCGAGCCCTCCGGGGAGAAGATCTCGGGCAGCTCCGCCTTGTCGTCGGCGCCCTCGGCACCCGTCTCCGCGGCGTCCACCGAGGCAGCCACAGCCTCGGTCTCCGCCCCGGCGGGCGATCCGGCCTCTATCTCCAGCAGACGGCGGCCTTCCAGGGCGCTCGCGCGCTCGGTCTCCGCGGTCGCGTACCGGCGCAGCAGCGCCGCGTGCTCGTTGCGCAGACCCGCCAGTTCGGCGCGCTTGGCCCGCAGTCGCTGTTCCAGCTTGGCGCGCAGTTCGCGGGACTCCTCGAGGTCGGTCTCCAGCTCGGCGACCCGCTCCTCGTGCCGCCACTCGTCGCTCGCACGCGCGCGCGTGAGGTCGGCCACCTGCTTGCCGGCCTGTGCGTCCCAGCGGCGCATCACGGCCGCGCCGACGACCGCCGTCGCGGCGGCGAACGCGGCGACGACACGGAGCACGCCCGGGGAGGAGAACACCCAGGGGCCGAAGGCGCAGACGAGGGAGACGCCGGCTATCGCCGACGGCGGCAGCAGCCTGTGCAGTGGTGGGGAATGACGGTGACGTCCACGTGGCATGGCCAGAAACTTACCGCGCGTGTGCGACCGTTGGCGCACCGGGCCGTAAAACACAGCCATAACGAAACGTTCACAGCGCACCGGGAAATGCGAGCCGTCGAATTCCTTCACTCAGTTCAAGATCATCAATGATCGCTCAACCGTCCGCTGAGCCACTGCAGCGCCGCCGGAATCTCACGTCGCCAGGTGTTGAAGTTGTGGCCGCCGCTGTCGAGGATGATCGACGAGATCCTTGTCAGCCGGGTGGCCTGTACACGCTGGATGAACTTGAGCGTGTCCTTGTAGTTGGTTTCCCCGATACGGCTGCTGGTGACGAGCAGTGAGGTGTTCGGCGCGGGCAGGTGCTTGAGGCACCACCAGAGGTTCGCCCGGTCGTGCAGCGCCTGGTCGCCGTGGAAAAGATCGCCCGTGGTGGGGTCGATGGGCGCCTTGTAGTACGGCGACAGGGCCACGGCGGCCGCGTACGAACCCGGATGGTGCATCGCGAGTTTCAGCGCGCAGTAACCGCCCGTGGAGTCACCTACGATGCCCCAGCTCCCCGGCTTTTTGCCCACCCTGTAGTGAGCGACTACGGCGTTCGGCAGATCTTTGGCGAAAAACGTCTCCGTCTGCGGACCGCCCGGGATGTCCACGCACTCCGTGTCCCGCGGCGGCGCCACCGTCGGCCGCAGCATCACCAGGATCATCGGCTGCATACGGCCGTCCTTGGCGAGGGTCTGCGCGGTGTTCGGATAGCGCAGCTTGTCGACGAGCGCCTTGGCGGTGCCCGGATATCCCGTCAGGACGACGGCGGCGGGGAACGTACGCGTGCGGTACTGCGGCTGGAAGTACTCCGGCGGCAGATACACGTACGCGGGTGTGGCGATATGGGTCGTACGGCCGACGATGTCGACCTTCTGGATCTCTCCGCCGGTTCTCGGCGGCGCGCCGCCCGCGCCACGCACGCGTGCCGTCTCTATGACCTCCAGCGGCCCCCCGGCACCGCCGAGCGCCGTGTGGTTCACGACCACGCCCTGGTCCTTCTCCTGGCCGAAGAGGTCCGCCCAGCTGGCATAGAACCCGAAGGCCTGGTTGGCGGCGAGGCCCACGGACACGAACAGGGCCAACTGGGTGCCGAGCAGCAGCCCCACGCGACCGCTGACGGCACGCCAGTTCCGTCGCGCCAGGCGCGGCCACAGCCACACCGTGCCGACGAACAGCAGCACGGCGAAGGCCACCGCCAGCACCAGCACCTTGTTGCTCGTAAGACCCATATCCTGCTTCCTGCCTGCGGTTTCCAACCTGGCACCCCCACACCTTCGCGGGGGCTTGTCCGGGACTTTCCTCGGCTTTTGAACCGGCTTTGAGAAGGGGTTGGAACCTTCCTCCTCAAGACACCGTCCTAGAGGGCGCAATGTCGCCGGATGCCCGAATCGGCACCGGGTCCAGGTCTCTCGCGGAACAACGGGATGCGATGTCTGTCAGGACAGATGAGGAAATGTCGGGCGGGGTTCCGTCCCGAACACGCAACGCTCGGCGCGTACTGCGAGGTCCGCGCCCCGAGGTCGTCCCTGTCCTCGTCGCCAGGGCCTGCTACCTGGTCGGTGTGCTCGATGTCGCCGCGGGCGTCTTCCCGCGCTTCAGGCACAGCCGTATGCACACGATCGCCGAGGTGCTGCCCGGAGCGTTCGGCCCGTTCGCAGCCGCGCTCTCGCTCAGCGCCGGCGTGCTCCTGCTGCTGCTCGCGCACGGCCTGAAGCGGGGCAAGCGGCGCGCGTGGCGAGCCGCGGTCGCACTCCTGCCGGCGGGCGCCGTGGCGCAGTTCGTGTACCGCCACTCGATCATCGGCATGGCGATCTCCCTGGCGCTGCTCGCACCGCTGCTGCGCCACCGCGACCAGTTCAAGTCGCTGCCCGACCCGCGCAGCCGGTGGCGCGCGCTGGCGAACTTCGTCCTCATGGGCGCCGGTTCCCTCGTCCTCGGGTTGATCATCGTCAGCGTCCACCCGAACCGCATGATCGGCGACCCGAGCCTGGCCGATCGCATCACGCACGTGCTCTACGGCCTCTTCGGCTTCGAGGGCCCGGTCGACTACCAGGGCAACACCTCCTGGACCGTCGGCTTCTCCCTGGGCGCCCTGGGGCTGATCACGGCCGTCACGACGATCTACCTCGCCCTCCGGCCCGAACACCCCGCCGCGCGCCTCACCCCGGACGACGAGGAGCACCTGCGCGCCCTGCTCGAGAAGCACGGCGGACGCGACTCCCTCGGCCACTTCGCGCTGCGCCGCGACAAGGCCGTCGTCTTCTCGCCCAGCGGCAAGGCCGCGGTGACCTACCGCGTGGTGTCCGGTGTGATGCTCGCCAGCGGCGACCCCATCGGCGACGTGGAGGCCTGGCCGGGCGCGATCGAGCGCTTCATGGACGAGGCGAAGGCGCACTCCTGGACGCCCGCCGTGATGGGCTGCTCGGAGACGGGCGGCGAGGTGTGGACCCGCGAGACCGGCCTGGACGCCCTCGAACTGGGCGACGAGGCGGTGGTGGACGTGGCGGATTTCTCCCTGGCCGGGCGCGCGATGCGCAACGTGCGCCAGATGGTCAAGCGCATCGAGCGCGCCGGTTACGAAACCCGGGTACGACGTGTACGTGACCTCGGTGGAACCGAGCTGGAGCGGATCCGGCAGGCCGCCGAGGACTGGCGCGGCACCGACACCGAACGCGGCTTCTCCATGGCCCTGGGCCGCATCGGCGACCCCTCCGACGGCGACTGCCTGATCGCCACCGCGCACAAGGCGGACGACGAGCCCGGCGAGTTCGGCGACCTGAAGGCGATCCTGCACTTCGTCCCCTGGGGCACCGACGGCGTCTCACTGGACCTGATGCGGCGCGACCGCTCGGCCGACCCCGGCATGAACGAACTCCTCATCGTCGCCGCCCTCCAGGCGGCCCCGAAGCTCGGCATCACCCGTGTCTCGCTCAACTTCGCGATGTTCCGCTCGGCGCTCGCGCGGGGCGAGAAGATCGGCGCGGGCCCGGTGCTGCGCGCCTGGCGCGGGCTGCTGGTCTTCCTCTCGCGCTGGTTCCAGATCGAGTCCCTGTACAAGTTCAACGCGAAGTTCCGCCCCCGCTGGGAGCCCCGCTTCGTCGTCTACCGAGCCCCCGCGGACCTGCCCCGCATCGGCTTCGCCGCCATGCAGGCGGAGGGCTTCGTCAACCTCGCCCTGCCGCTCCCGCGCTTCCTGCGCCGCCGCCGGTCCCCCCAGCCCGTGTGCGCGCACGCCGTCGCGGAGCGCGACGTACGCGCGGCGTGACCGACGGCGCCGGGAACAGGCCCGGACGCGGGCCCCTCTCCTCCAGCCGGAGGGGCCCGCGTCCGGGCCGTGGCGTTTCCCCGCACGGCCCGGGGCCTACGCTGAACGCATGAGCAAGCAGAGCGGACGCGGGCGCGTCGCGGGCCTTCCGGAATGGGATCGCTGCGCGGTCATGGGAGTCGTGAACGTCACTCCCGATTCCTTCTCCGACGGCGGCCGCTTCTTCGACACCACGGCCGCCGTCAAGCACGGCCTGGAGCTGGTCGCCGAGGGCGCCGACCTGGTCGACGTCGGCGGCGAGTCCACCCGCCCGGGCGCCACGCGCGTGGACGAGGCGGAGGAGCTCAAGCGGGTCATCCCCGTCGTCCGCGGCCTCGCCTCCGAGGGCGTCACCGTCTCCGTCGACACCATGCGCGCCTCCGTCGCCGCCCAGTCCCTCGCCGCCGGCGCCGCCCTCGTCAACGACGTCAGCGGCGGCCTCGCCGACCCGGCGATGATCCCGGTGGTGGCCGAGACGGGCGCCCCCTTCGTCGTCATGCACTGGCGCGGCTTCCTGGAGGGCGGCAACGTCAAGGGCGTGTACGACGACGTCGTCGCCGAGGTCGTCGACGAGTTGCACGCACGCGTGGAGGCCGTCCTCGCCGGCGGTATCGCCCCCGACCGCATCGTCGTCGACCCGGGTCTCGGCTTCTCCAAGGACGCCGAGCACGACCTGGTGCTGCTCGCCCATCTGGACCGCCTGCTCGCCCTCGGCCACCCCCTCCTGGTCGCCGCGTCCCGCAAGCGGTTCCTCGGCCGGGTCCTCGCCGGCCCGGAGAGCACGCCGCCGCCCGCGCGCGAGCGCGACGCCGCCACGGCCGCCGTCTCCGCGCTCGCGGCGCAGGCCGGCGCATGGGCGGTGCGCGTGCACGAGGTGCGCGCGACGCGCGACGCGGTGCGGGTCGCGCGCGCCGTGGAAGGGGCGCGCGCCGCAGCGAACGCGCCGGGCTCCCACACCGCACGCCCAGCGCAATCCGAACACCACACACCAGGCGCAGACACTCCGAGCCCGGCGCACACCCCGCAGCGCGCTCCCGGCGCGGACACCACCCGCCCGGCGCACGCGACAGAGCCCACGCCCGGCGCAGAAGGAGCCCGGTGAGCGCCGCCCACACGGACGTCGAGCAGGTGGAAGCCGCCAACACCGCCTTCTACGAGGCCCTGGAGCGCGGCGACTTCGACATGCTGTCCTCGCTCTGGCTCACGCCCTCCGACCTGGGCGTCGACGAGGAGTACCACGACCCGGCCGATGTCGGGGTGGTCTCCTGCGTGCACCCCGGCTGGCCGGTGCTGACCGGTCGCGGCGAGGTCCTGCGGTCGTACGCGCTGATCATGGCGAACACCGACTACATCCAGTTCTTCCTCACCGATGTGCATGTCTCGGTGACCGGCGACACCGCGCTCGTCACCTGCACCGAGAACATCCTCAGCGGCGGCCCCGCCCCCGAGGGCGGCGAGGAGCTGGGACCGCTGGTGGGCCAGCTGGTCGTCGCCACGAACGTGTTCCGGCGCACACCCGACGGCTGGAAGATGTGGTCGCACCACGCCTCCCCCGTTCTGGCCGAGAACGACGAGGCCGAGGACGAGGACACCCCCACCTGACGGGGTAGGCGCCCCTTCGGTGACACCTGCGGGGGACGTAGCGGCACCCGTCGGGACCAAGGAGTGGTTGGAATCACGGCGGCGTGGGTAGGGGCGGCTACCTACCCGTGAGCCGCCGGGTTCCCCAGGGGAAACACACGATGAGACCTCCTGGTCCCGGCACGGGCCCGCGCCCCTGTGGCCCGGCCCTGTCAGTGCCCGCAGGTAGATTCGTTCGAGGCCGGTCCGCCGCCGCACACGGCTCGTACCGGCCGCTACCGACGATTGCAGGAGTGATTCGCGTGGATCGTGTCGCGCTGCGCGGCCTCAAGGCCCGCGGGCACCACGGTGTGTTCCCCAAGGAGCGCGAGGAGGGGCAGACCTTCATCGTGGACCTCGTCCTCGGCCTGGACACCCGGCCGGCCGCGGCCGACGACGACCTGGCGAAGACCGTGCACTACGGCATCGTGGCGGAGGAGGTCGTGGCCGTCGTCCAGGGCGAGCCCGTCAACCTGATCGAGACCCTCGCCGAGCACATCGCCCAGGCCTGTCTCAAGCACGACCTGGTCCAGGAGGTCGAGGTCCGCGTCCACAAACCGGACGCACCGATCACGGTCCCCTTCGACGACGTGACCGTCACCATCACCCGGAGCCGAGTATGACCGCGTCCTTCACCGGGGGTCACAGCGACCCGACCGTACAGCCGGTACCCGCCTCCGTGGTGCGGCAGGTGGACGCCGCCGACACCACCCTGCACAACCCGAAACGGGCCGTGATCTCCCTCGGCGCGAACCTCGGCAACCGCCTGGAGACCCTCCAGGGCGCCATCGACGCGCTGGAGGACACCCCGGGCGTCCGCGTCAAGGCCGTGTCGCCGGTGTACGAGACCGAGCCGTGGGGCGTCGATCCCGGCAGCCAGCCCTCGTACTTCAACGCCGTCGTGCTGCTGAAGACCACCCTCCCGCCGTCCTCGCTCCTGGAGCGGGCCCACGCGGTCGAGGAGGCCTTCCACCGCGTACGGGACGAGCGATGGGGCGCCCGCACCCTCGACGTCGACATCGTGGCCTACGACGGTGTCCTCTCCGACGACCCGCAGCTCACCCTCCCCCACCCGCGCGCCCATGAGCGCGCCTTCGTCCTGGTGCCCTGGCACGACGTCGACCCCGAGGCCCAGCTGCCCGGCCGCGGCCCGGTCGCCGCCCTGATCGACTCCGTCACCCGCCATGGCGTGGAGCCGCGCAAGGACCTGGAACTCCACCTGCCCGAGTAGTCGTTAAGGTCAGGACGACAAGACGTCGGATCGGTCACCGCTCGCGGGCGGTGACCGACCACGGTCCGCGGGACGAGCCCGGGACCCGGGGGAGTTGAAGGGACGCCGTGAGAGAGCTGCGCATCAGGGTGCTGGCCGGAGTCTTCGTCGTGGCCGGCGTCCTGTCCTGGGCGGGCGCCCGCCTGTGGAACTCGATCGGGACCCTTCCCAGCGTCCCCCTGGCCGCCCCCATCGTCCTCGCCCTGATCGCCGTGGTCCTCACCGCCACGGCGCTCTCGATCCGCGCCCGCCTCAAGGCCCAGCGCGAGCGCCGCCCCGAGGCCAAGGGCGTCGACCCCCTGATGGCCGCCCGCGCGGTCGTCTTCGGCCAGGCCAGCGCCCTGGTGGCAGCCCTGGTCGCCGGTATGTACGGCGGCGCGGGCGCCTTCCTCCTGGAGCAGCTGGACATCCCCGCCCGCCGCGACCAGGCCATCTACGCCGGCTTCTCCGTCGTCGCGGGCATCGCGGTGATAGCGGCGGCCATCTTCCTGGAGCGGGTCTGCAAGCTCCCGGAGGACGACGAACACAACAACGGGGCGGCCTCGGCGGCGTAGGGCCGTCAGCGGGCCATGATCAGGCTCATCGCCTCGTTACGGGTGGCGGGGTCGCGCAGCTGGCCACGGACCGCCGACGTTATGGTCTTCGCCCCAGGCTTGCGGACACCTCGCATCGACATGCACATGTGTTCGCACTCGACGACGACGATCACGCCACGCGGCTCCAGTATCTGCATCAGGGAGTCGGCGATCTGAGTGGTGAGTCGTTCCTGCACCTGTGGACGGCGGGCGTAGACATCCACGAGCCGGGCCAGCTTCGAGAGGCCCGTGATCTTGCCGTCGACGGACGGAATGTATCCGACGTGGGCGACCCCGACGAAGGGCACCAGATGGTGCTCACACGAGCTGAGCACCTCGATGTCCTTGACCAGCACCATCTCGTCGTGGCCCAGGTCGAACGTCGTCGTCAGCACGTCCTCGGGCTTCTGCCACAGACCCGCGAAGATCTCCCTGTACGCCCGCGCCACGCGCGCCGGCGTCTCCTTGAGGCCCTCCCGTTCGGGGTCCTCGCCGACCGCGATCAGCAGTTCGCGGATGGCGTTCTCGGCGCGCTTCTCGTCGAACTCGCCGATCTCGCCCTCGCTGTCCAGCGTCACAGGGTCGGTCATCTTGTGCCTCGTTCCTCTGATGTCCCCTACAGGCAGCCACAAATGCCGCGCCCCCCAGGCTAGAACCTGGGGGGCGCATGCATCCATTCCGGTCTCGGTGGCCGGAAGTGTGACCTCAGCTCTCGGAACGGTCCTCCGGAGCCGGCTCGGTCACCGGGGCGTGCTCCGTCGCCGTCGACTTGGCGGTGGAGATCGCCGGGGTCGCGCCGTTGGCGCCGTTCGTCAGTGCGAGCTCCTTCGGGGAGAGCACCGGCGGACGGGTGGACGGCGTGCGGCGGGAGGAGCCGGTCCAGGCCGGACGCGGCGGGCGCTTGTGGATGGGAGCGAAGATCTCGGCGATCTGCTCCTTGCCCAGCGTCTCCTTCTCCAGCAGCTGCAGGACCAGGTTGTCGAGGACGTCGCGGTTCTCGACCAGGATCTCCCAGGCCTCGTTGTGCGCGTTCTCGATCAGCTTCTTGACTTCCTCGTCCACCAGTGCGGCGACCTCTTCCGAGTAGTCGCGCTGGTGAGACATCTCACGCCCGAGGAACGGCTCGGTGTTGTCGCCGCCGAACTTGATGGCGCCCAGCCGCTCGGTCATGCCGTACTGGGTGACCATCGCGCGGGCCGTGGCGGTGGCCTTCTCGATGTCGTTCGCCGCGCCCGTGGTCGGGTCGTGGAAGACCAGTTCCTCGGCCGCCCGGCCGCCCAGCATGTAGGCGAGCTGGTCGAGCATCTCGTTGCGGGTGGTCGAGTACTTGTCCTCGTCCGGGAGCACCATCGTGTAACCGAGGGCACGGCCACGCGAGAGAATCGTGATCTTGTGGACCGGGTCGGAGTTCGGGGAAGCCGCCGCGACCAGGGCGTGTCCGCCCTCGTGGTACGCGGTGATCTTCTTCTCCTTGTCCGACATGATCCGGGTCCGCTTCTGCGGGCCCGCGACCACACGGTCGATCGCCTCGTCCAGCATGGAGTTGTCGATCAGCTTGCGGTCACTGCGGGCGGTGAGCAGGGCGGCCTCGTTCAGCACGTTGCTCAGGTCGGCGCCGGTGAAGCCCGGGGTGCGCCGGGCGACGGCCGCGAGGTCGACGTCCGGGGCGACCGGCTTGCCCTTCTGGTGGACCTTGAGGATCTCCAGACGGCCCTGCAGGTCCGGCGGGTCGACCGCGATCTGGCGGTCGAAGCGGCCGGGGCGCAGCAGCGCCGGGTCGAGGATGTCCGGACGGTTGGTGGCTGCGATGAGAATCACACCACCCTTGACGTCGAAGCCGTCCATCTCGACGAGCAGCTGGTTCAGCGTCTGCTCGCGCTCGTCGTGACCGCCGCCGAGGCCGGCGCCGCGGTGGCGGCCGACCGCGTCGATCTCGTCGACGAAGACGATCGCCGGGGCGTTCGCCTTGGCCTGCTCGAAGAGGTCACGGACCCGGGAGGCACCGACACCGACGAACATCTCGACGAAGTCGGAACCGGAGATCGAGTAGAAGGGGACTCCGGCCTCGCCGGCGACGGCGCGCGCGAGCAGCGTCTTGCCGGTACCGGGGCGGCCGTAGAGGAGTACGCCCTTGGGGATCTTGGCGCCGACGGCCTGGAACTTCGCCGGCTCCTGGAGGAACTCCTTGATCTCGTGGAGCTCCTCGACGGCCTCGTCGCAGCCCGCGACGTCGGAGAAGGTCGTCTTGGGGGTGTCCTTGGTGATGAGCTTGGCCTTGGACTTCCCGAAGTTCATGACCCGGGAGCCGCCGCCCTGCATCTGGTTCATCAGGAACAGGAAGACGACCACGATCAGGACGAAGGGGAGCAGGGAGAGCAGGATGCCGAGGAACGGGTTCTGCTTGGACGGCGAAACGGTGTAGCCGTCCGGGATCTGCTTGTCCTGGTACTTGGTCTGCAGCGTGTTGGCGATGGTCACGCCCTGGTCGCCGATGTAGCTCGCCTGGATCTTCGAGCTGCCCTCGACCTTTACGCCGTCCTTGAGCTGGACCTTGATGGTCTGCTCGTCACCGGTGGTCAGTTTGGCCTGTTCGACCTTGTTGTCATTGATCGCCGCCACGACCTGGCCGGTGTCCACCGTCTTGTAGCCGCCGGACGAGCCGACGACCTGCATCAACACGACCACGGCAAGGACGGCCAGCACGATCCACATGACCGGCCCACGGAAGTATCGCTTCACGTCCATCCATACGGAGCGGTGTCGCCCCGTCCCTCCTGCCATAGTGAGTTTGATAAGACAGTTCTTCTGAAGGTACCCCAGCTTTGTTGCCCGAAGTCGCACGAAGCGGCTCGGACGGCCGCCGGAGCCGTCTCTGCTAGCTCCAACGGCGCGAAACCCGCCGGGGTTCCCGATCGTCCTACAAAGACGGCTCGCTTGGCCCCAAGGGCGTCTCAGCCGCCGTAGACGTGGGGCGCGAGCGTACCGACGAACGGGAGGTTCCGGTACTTCTCGGCATAGTCGAGACCGTAGCCCACGACGAACTCGTTCGGGATGTCGAAGCCGACCCACTCCACGTCGATGGCGACCTTGGCGGCGTCGGGCTTGCGCAGCAGGGTGCAGATCTTCAGGGACTCGGGCTCGCGCGAGCCGAGGTTGTTGATCAGCCAGGACAGGGTCAGGCCCGAGTCGATGATGTCCTCGACGATCAGGACGTGCTTGCCCTTGATGTCGGTGTCGAGGTCCTTGAGGATCCGCACCACACCGGAGGACTGGGTGCCCGCGCCGTACGACGACACGGCCATCCAGTCCATGGTGACGGGGGTGGACAGCGCCCGCGCGAGGTCGGCCATGACCATCACCGCGCCCTTGAGGACGCCGACGATGAGCAGGTCCTTGCCCGCGTACTCCGCGTCGATCTTCGCGGCCAGCTCCGCCAGCTTCGCGTCGATCTCTTCCTTGGTGATGAGTACCTCTTTGAGGTCGGCACCCATGTCTTTCGCGTCCACCCGCATCACTTTCGGTCGTCCCGCCATTACGGCCGCCGGCTGCCCGGCACCGCCCCGCGGGAGGTTCTGGGTCCGCTCCCGCAGGGGTCGGTTTCAGCCTTGCCGAATCACCAGTCTGCCACCCTGGCGCTGGGCGACGACTTTGCCCGGGAGATTGATGGCTCCCTGGCCGCGCCAGCCGGTGATCAGCCGGTCGACTTCCTCGATGTGGCGGGCGAACAGCGACCCGGCGGGCGCCCCTGCCTCGATGGCGGCGCGGCGCAGGATGCGGCGGCGCACGGCGGGCGGCAGGGCGTAGAGCTTGGCGCACTCCAGGAGGCCCTCGGTGTCGCGCACGGAGGCCGCGGCCTGCCGCGCCCAGGCGTCGAGGGCGTCGGCGTCGTCGCGGGAGAGCTGGGCGGTGCGGGCGAGTGCCTCGACGACTCCCTTGCCGAGCGCCTTCTCCAGGGCGGGCAGGCCCTCGTGGCGCAGCCGGGAGCGGGTGTAGGCGGGGTCGGCGTTGTGCGGGTCGTCCCAGACGGGCAGGGACTGGACCATGCAGGCCTTGCGGGCGGTCTGCCGGTCGAGCTGGAGGAAGGGGCGGCGGTAACGGCCGTCGGCCCCCGAGACCGCGGCCATTCCGGACAGGGAGCGGATGCCGGAGCCGCGGGCGAGGCCGAGCAGGACGGTTTCGGCCTGGTCGTCGCGGGTGTGGCCGAGGAGGATCGCGCAGGCGCCGTGGCGTTCGGCCGCGGCGTCCAGGGCGGCGTAGCGGGCGTCGCGGGCGGCGGCTTCGGGTCCGCCCTCGCGGCCGACGGTCACGGCCACGGAGTCGACGGGGTCGAGGCCGAGTTCGCGCATCCGCAGGGCGACTTCCTCGGCGCGCAGGTCGGAGCCGGGCTGCAGACCGTGGTCGACGGTGATGCCGCCGGCGCGGACGCCGAGCTTGGAGGCCTCGAACGCGAGGGCGGAGGCGAGGGCCATCGAGTCGGCGCCGCCGGAGCACGCCACGAGGACGAGCGGCGCGGACCGGCGCTCGTGCGGGATGTCGCCGTAGACGGGGGTGCCGCCGGGGTGCGGGGTGTCATCGGGGTGCGGGGTGTCGCCCGGGGCGGGGGGCGCTCCGGTCGCGGGGGCGTGCGCGGGCGTACGGCTGTCGGGCGCCGTAGGACCGTCGGCGGCGGTGTCGCGATAGGCGGCCGCTCGGCTTGCTTCGTTGAGGATGTCGTGGAGGGCGCGGCGGACCGCCAGGCGTATCGCCGCGACCGCAGGATGGGGACCCATGTCCGGTTCCCTTCATGAAGTTTTCGGGGGGTGAGCCCGAGGCCGGTCACTCAGAGTGTGTAGATGGTGACAGAACCGGGGCGTTCCCCGAGCATCGCACGCCCACCCATGGCTCACGGTCCCTCGGACGGGTGATTGAAGGGGCGTTTGCCTGCCGTCGGCCGGATTCGGTTCACGACCTTCCCACGGCGTTCACGACTCGCTCTTGCGGTGCACCCGCGCGACCCAGTCCGCCGGTTTGGCGATCTCCGACTTGGTGGGGAGGGTGTTGGGGGAGGTCCACACGCGGTTGAAGCCGTCCATGCCGACCTGGTCGACGACGGCGCGTACGAACCGTTCGCCGTCCCGGTACTGCCTCAGCTTGGCGTCCAGGCCCAGCAGCCTGCGCAGGGCCATGTCCAGCCGTGAGGCGCCCTTGGCCCTGCGCTGCTGGAACTTCTCCCGGATCTCGGAGACGGACGGCACGACGGAGGGACCGACGCCGTCCATCACGAAGTCGGCGTGGCCCTCCAGGAGGGACATGACCGCGGTGAGCCGCCCGAGGATCTCGCGCTGGGCCGGCGTCTGCACGATTTCGACGAAGGAGCGCCCGCCGTCGTCCTCCTCGCCCTCGGGCCGCCCGCCGGCAAGCGATTGCGCGGCCTCACGGATGCGCTCCAGGACGGTCATGGGATCGACGTCGGTCTCCCCCAAGAACGACTGGATCTCACCCTCCAGGTGGTCGCGCAGCCAGGGCACCGCGCTGAACTGGGTGCGATGGGTCTCCTCGTGCAGGCAGACCCAGAGCCGGAAGTCGTGGGGCTGGACGTCGAGTTCGCGCTCCACGTGCACGATGTTGGGGGCGACGAGCAGGAGTCGGCCGCCGCCGTTCTCCCCGGCCGGCAGGTCGCGGGTGGCGGGGGCGAAGGTCTCGTACTGGCCGAGCACGCGGGAGGCCAGGAAGGACAGCAGCATTCCCAGCTCCACGCCGGTGACCTTGCCGCCGACCGCGCCGAGGACCGCGCCGCCCGGGGTGCTGCCGCGCCGCTCCTGCATCTTGTCGAGGAGGGGCTTGAGGATCTCCCGGAAACCGGCCACGTTCGCCCGGACCCAGCCGGGGCGGTCGACGACCAGGATCGGGGTGTCGTGGGTCTCCTCGGTCCCCATACGAGTGAAGCCCCGGACGTGTTCCTCCGAGGCCTTGGCATGTCGGCGCAGTTCCGCGACGACCGCGCGGGCTTCGTCGCGGCTCACCTCCGGACCCGGCCGCACCAGCCGGGTCGCGGTCGCCACCGCGAGATTCCAGTCGACCATCTGAGAAGAAGCAGCACCACCGATGCTCGTCATGCGTCAACCGTACGTGAGCGTTCGCACTTGGGGCAGGCCGTGCGGGGTGGGTGGGGTGCGCGGGGCGGTTGTCAACGGCAGCCGCAGGCGGCCAGCGCCGTGGCCGTCCGGTCCAGCGCCGACTGCGCCGCCGCGGCGCTGCTCGTGTCGGAGGCCAGGAACGCGAACGCGAGCAGCCGCCCGTCCTGGTCCACGACCGTGCCGGCCAGGGTGTTGACGCCCGTGAGGGTCCCCGTCTTCGCGCGTACGACACCTGCCGCGCCGTCGGTGTAACGGCTGGCCAGGGTGCCGGTGAAGCCCGCCACCGGGAGGCCGGTCAGGACCGGGCGGAGTTCGGGGTGGGCCGGGTCGCCCGCCTTCACCAGCAGGGCCGTGAGCAGGTCGGCGGTGAGCCGGTCGTCGCGGTTCAGGCCGCTGCCGTCGTTGAAACGGGCGCCCTTCAGGGGCAGTCGGAGCTTCTCCAGTTGCTTGGCGATGGCCGCCGCTCCGCCGTCGAAGCTCGCCGGCTCCCCCGTCGCCAGGGCCGTCTGACGGGCCAGGGCCTCGGCGATGTCGTTGTCGGAGTTGGTCAGCATGCGCTCGACCAGGGCGGACAGCGGGGGTGAGGAGACCGAGGCCAGGGACTGTGCGCGGGCGGTCGCCCTGGAGGGGCCCGGCGAGGTGGTCTTGATGCCGTGGCCGGCCAGGAAGCCGGCGAACTGGCGGGCCGCGGCCGCCGCCGGGTCGGCCACGCGGTGGGCCGTGCCGCTCATGGAGTCGTTCGTGCGGCCCTCGTCGGCCACCAGGGCGCTGACCGGCGCGAGGTTGTCGTTGTCGGCGCCGATGGGGTGCACCGCGGGGCCGGTGTAGAGGGTGGCGTCGTAGGAGAGCGTGACGTCGGTGATGCCGCGCTTCTTCAGGGCGGCCGCCGTGCTGCCGGCCAGGTCGCGCAGGCTCGCCCAGCCGTCGGACTCCTGGTGCGCGGTGAGGGTGGGGTCGCCGCCGCCGACCAGGACGAGTTCGCGGGTGTCGGGTTCCAGTTCGGTGCGGGTGGTGAGGCGGTGGTCGGCGCCCAGCGCGGAGAGGGCGGCGACCGCGGTGGCGATCTTGGTGGTGGAGGCGGGTGTGAGGGCGTCGTCGGCTGCGGCGCCGTACAGACGCTTTCCGGTGGCCATGTCGACGACCACCCCGGCGTGCTGGGCGCCGAGCGCCGCCTCGCCCAGGAGGGGGCCGAGGACGTCGGCGAGGGCCGGGCCGGTCGGGGCCGACTTCACGGTGTTGGCGGAGCCTCCGAGACCGACCAGGACGGACGCGGCGCTCGGGGCCGGCTTGGGCGCCCCGGCGGTCGTGTCGGATGACCCGCCGGACGATCCGGACGTATCGGAATTACGGCCGTGATCTCCGCCACCCGTGCCTTCCAGGACGACCACCCGGTCCGCCTCGGCCGTACGCTGACCGGTGGAGTCCCAGGGGCCGGCGGCGGTCACCACGGTGACGGCCAGCGCCACTCCGGCGGTGGCGGCGCCCGCCGTGTACCGCCAGGTCCGGACGGTCTCCGGCCCGGTGATCCGTACCCGCGCGAGGTGCGGTTTCGCGGCGGCCGCAGCCTGTTCGAGGCGTGGTCGCGTGGCGTTCGCCGCTCGTTCGAGGCGGGGGCGCACCGCGTTCGTGGCTCGTCCGAGATGCGGGCGTACGGTCCCGGCGGCCCGTGCCAGACGCGGCCGTACGGCGTTCGCGGCCCGCACCACATGCGGTTTCGCGGCTCGCCAAGGCCTCAGTTCAGCCACGACCACCAGCCCCTTTCGCGATCACACACATGCGTGAGGGACACTTAACCACCAGAACTATGTGTTGATCATGGAGGAGCCACCGGTGGAGTTCGACGTCACGATCGAGATCCCGAAGGGTTCGCGGAACAAGTACGAGGTGGACCACGAGACCGGTCGGATCCGCCTGGACCGTCGACTGTTCACCTCGACCGCCTACCCGACCGACTACGGCTTCGTCGAGAACACCCTCGGCGAGGACGGCGACCCGCTGGACGCGCTGGTCATCCTGGACGAGCCGACCTTCCCGGGCTGCCTCATCAAGTGCCGTGCGATCGGCATGTTCCGGATGACGGACGAGGCCGGCGGCGACGACAAGCTGCTGTGCGTGCCGGCGACGGACCCGCGGGTGGAGCACCTGCGTGACATCCACCACGTCTCCGAGTTCGACCGCCTGGAGATCCAGCACTTCTTCGAGGTCTACAAGGACCTGGAGCCCGGCAAGTCCGTCGAGGGCGCCAACTGGGTGGGCCGGGTCGACGCCGAGGTCGAGATCGAGCGGTCCTACAAGCGCTTCAAGGAGTCCGGCGGCCACTGAGCCCCCAGGAGCCTTCGCGGGCCGCACGCGCACGCGTGCGGCCCGTCGGCATGTCTGTGCACATAGATGTCTGTGCGCATACTGGCGTAGCCGCACGCGTCGTACAGGGAGCGTTACTCAAGTGACGAGGGCGGAGGACCGCAAGCCGCAGTCGGACGAGGCCAGGGGCACGTTCGACCCCGAGATCACCTCGGAGTTCGCCGTTCCCGCGGGGTTCGCGGCCCCCAGGGTCGTCGTCGAGCCGGAGACCACCTCCGAGTTCGCCGTCCCGGAGGGGCTGGACGTCCCGCAGCCGCCGGGCGCCGAACC